>Ga0070694_100000399_pt1 | contig 23589 bp, 18 predicted proteins | sample KBSK1251metaG_FD_65470 | JGI IMG/M metagenome (GOLD analysis project Ga0070694, IMG submission 65470) | Corn, switchgrass and miscanthus rhizosphere microbial communities from Kellogg Biological Station, Michigan, USA - KBS K1-25-1 metaG | ecosystem: Host-associated > Plants > Roots >... | reverse complement strand
TGCTTCACCATGTTCACCGACCGCGACGGCAAGTATCAGCTCTCGGCGCTCGCCGAATCAGGTTTTGAGCCGCTGGCTCTGACTTGCCAATTCATGCTGACCGAAGAAGCGCACCACATGTTCGTCGGCGAAACCGGCATTGGCCGCATCGTCAAACGCACCGCGCAATTGATGCGCGAAAGCAAGAACGGCGATGTGCGCGAGGCAGGCGGCATTCCGCTTGGCATCATTCAACGCTATATCAATTTCTGGTACACCTATTCGCTCGATCTTTTCGGCGGCGAGATCAGTTCGAATTCATCGGACTTCTTTGCGGCGGGACTCAAAGGGCGTTTTCAAGAGCAGAAGAAGTACAGCGATCACGTGGCGGCGGACGGCGTGGTGGCGCTGGAAGTAATTGAAGAAGGCCAACTGAAAAGCAATGAAGTGCCGCTCCGTAACGCGCTCAATGAAGTGCTGCGCGGCGAATATGTCAAAGACAGCGAGCGCGCTCTCACGCGCTGGAACAAATTCATCGCTGACGAAGGCGTCGAGGCTCAGCTTTATTTGCCGAGCACGCGATTTCATCGGCACGTCGGCGCGTATGCCGGGCATTACTTCGATATTCACGGCAATTTGATCACGAAAGAAGAATTCGAGCGGCGCAAAGGTGAATGGCTGCCGACAGCGGAAGACCGCGTGTATGTCGAGAGCTTGATGCAGCCGGTGACTGAACCGGGCAAGATTGCCAACTGGATTGCGCCGCCATCGAGCGGGATCAATGGGCAGCCGTTCGGCTTCGAGTATGTGCGGTTATAGCAGCCTGGGTCTAAACCGCGCTCACTCCTAAATCACTTCGCCACTCTCACGCGGTGCGGCGAAAGAGTGCCGGACAATCCTTGACTGGCTTGAGTCGAGCGTGTTCGACCAGCGAGCTTTCAGCGGGCGCGACCATCAAATACCCACCTTCACGCAATGAGCGGCTCAGACGCTCAACCATCTGGCGCGCAGCCACGTTGTGAAAATAGAGCAAGAGATTCGAGCAGGTAATGAGGTCAAAGCGATGCGCGACGCCTTTCCAAAAAATAGCGTCGAGCAGATTGACGCGGCGGAATGTGACGAGGCGGCGCACATCCGAGATCACTATGTAGCGGCCATTGAGCGGCGCTTCCGGGGTGCCGCCCGTGTGCTCAAAATAGCGCGCTCGCATTTTGGCGTTGACCATGCGCAGCGAGGGGACGTGATAGTGCGCGCGGCTCGCGGTGAGCAGCGCGCGGTTGCGCACGTCGGTGGCGAAGATTTCCACTGCGGTCTCAGCGCGCGGCGGTTTGGCTTGATCGAAGGTGATCGCCAGCGAAAAAGCTTCCTCGCCGGTCGAACAGGCAGCGCTCCACAAACGAGGACGATGATCCGCTGAGCGCGCGATCAGTTCAGGCAGGATTTCTTCGCGCAGGTAATTGAATTGTGGCGGCTCGCGGAAGAAGTAGGTTTCGCCGACGGCGGCTTCTTCGACGAGCGAGAGCAGTTCGCTTTCACTCGCGGCGGCCAGCTTGCAATACTCTTCGGGCGCCACGTGCAGCCGCCCTGATTTGCGGGCGACTGCCGTGCTGATCTTCACGCGAGCCGAAGGAGAGATCGCCCAACCGTAGTGCTCGGCGAGGGCTTCTTCCAGTCTTCTCAAAGTTGTAATCTGTTCCACAGCAGCCAGCGGCTGCAAAAACAGGGATGAAGGATGAGGGATGAGGGATGAATAAAGGACTTTTCCCTCTCATCCCTCATCCCTCATCCTTCATCCCTTCTTCTTGTTCCCGCTTCTCCTCCATTCTCCTGAACGTCCGCCGCTTTTGCGTTCCAGGCGGATCTTCGTAATCGTCATTTCTCGATCAATTGCTTTGCACATATCGTAGAGCGTGAGCGCGGCGACCGAAACAGCCGTGAGCGCCTCCATCTCCACTCCGGTTTGCGCGCTGGTTGAAGCTGTCGCCGTGATCCGCGCGCCATCATCTCTCAATTCAATCTGCACATCGGCGTGTGAAAGCGCAAGCGAGTGGCAGAGCGGAATCAATTCCGGCGTGCGTTTGGCGGCCATGATGCCCGCCAAGCGAGCCGCTTCCAGCGGATCGCCTTTCGGTGTGCGATGCTCGCGAATAGCTCTCACAGTTGCAGGTGACATCATCACAAACCCGCTCGCTTCAGCCGTCCGCGCGGTCACAGCCTTCGCGCCGACATCAACCATGCGGATGCGGCCTTCAGCATCGAGGTGTGAAAGTTGTGAGGAAGATTTTTTGACCATGGGGCAATCTACTTTTTTTCGATACGCTTGACGCGCAGAGTACCATCTACAGCTTTCTGAAAAAACACCATGCCATCTGGATAGACGGAGAATGTTTCGACCCCATCATCCGCGGGAACTCCGCCGACTGTTTCCGGTTCTCCTAAAATGGCGGTCACTTCATCAACGGTCAGCCCGACCTTTACTCTTGACCACGCCGCCGCCCGCCTCTGCTGTTGCTTCATCGTATGATTCCATGCAAACCAGCCACCCAAAATGAGTGCGACAATCAATAAACTGAATAAGTTTGCTTTACGCATATTCGCTGATGCGTTTGTGAAAACCTAGACGCGCAGCAAAATCACTTCAGCCAGTTCGCCAGCGTCCAATCCTTTCCTTTCCTCCGGCACGACGATCAGCGCATCAGCGTGCATAAACGCGATGAGGTCGGATGATCCGCTCCATTTGAGCGGCTCGGCTTCGGCGCGGCCATCTTTGATCGTCACACGCGCCGGTTGATGGCTGCGGCGCGGCGGCGCACCTTTGACTGCGCGTGTCACGTAAGCCTGCACGCGCGGCAAATGAATTTCACACGCGCCCTGCATCTTCAATAGTGCCGGACGCGCGAAGAGATGAAAAGCCACAGCAACCGAAACCGGATTGCCCGGCAGTCCAAAGATCACCGTCTCACCCAAGCGTGCAAAGACCGTTGGTTTACCTGGATGCATGGCTACCTTCTCGACATAAATTTCAGCGCCGAGATCGTGCAGCACGGGCTTGACCAGATCGTAATCACCCATCGAAACGCCGCCTGAAAGCATGACCACATCGGCTTGGGCTGCCGCGTCGGCAATCGCCTGGCGCGTGGCATCGAACTCGTCGCGCACAATTCCTGCGCTCAACACTTCCGCGCCTGCCGCTGCCGCATAGCCGCCGAGCGAAAAGGTGTTTGAGTTGCGAATCTGGGAAGGCCCAGGCTGAGCGGCTACATCAACGAGTTCGCTGCCAGTCGAAAGCGATATGAGGCGCGGGCGGCGCGAGACTGTGACGCTCGCATAGCCGAAACTTGCCAGCACCGCTGCCACCGCAGGCGTGATGCGTTCACCGGCAGTCACCATCACTTCTCCCTTTCGCGCTTCGCTCGCGCGCGGCGTGATGAACTGCCCTGATTTCACTGGTTCTTCAATTTCAATTGCGCCGTCATCAAGCACACGAATGACTTCGATCTTCTGCACTGCGTCCGCGCCGTCCGGCACCGGAGCGCCGGTCATAATCCGCACGGCTTCGCCCGCCGTCACGCGCCCATTGAAAGAGTATCCTGCCGCTGCTTCACCGATTGCCCGTAGCCGTGCGGGACGCTTAGCACTTGCGCCCGCAGTGTCAGCGGCGCGCACAGCGTAACCATCCATTCGCGCGCGATCGAAAGGCGGTAGGTCGAGATCTGAGACCGCGTCACAACGCAGCACGCGCCCGGCGGCATTTGCAAGCGCGATCTCCTCTGTCGCAAGCAGCGGCGTATGATCGAGAATCAGGTTGAGCGCGTCTTCGATACGGAGCATAACTTAAGATTTTGCGTCAGGCTTTGATGTGAAGAAAACTGCTGTGTGCCGCGTGAGCTATGCTTCCAGCTTGGACTTGACCAGTTGATTGATGACTTTGCCGTCCACGGCTTGCCCGGCGAGTTTAGCCATGACAGCTTTCATCGCGCGCCCCATATCTTTAGCCGATTGCGCTCCAATCTCGCCAAGCGTTTCCTCGACAATGCGCGCGAGCGTCGCTTCATCCAGCGCGGCGGGCAGGTAGGCTTCAATGACGGTGATCTCCGCGGCTTCTTTCGCAGCCAGTTCAGGCCGTCCGCCTTGCGTGTATTGCTCAATGCTGTCGCGCCGCTGCTTGACGAGCGATTGCAGAACTTTGGTCGCTTCGGCGTCGTCCAGGGGCGACATTTTTTCGATCTCGCGGTTCTTGAGCGCAGTCTTCACCATGCGCAGCGCGGAAAGCCGTTCAGTGTCCTTGGCCTTCATGGCTGCCGTCAAGTCTTGATTAATTCTCTCCGGTAACGTCATCGTCATTCTCCTTGGGCTCCGTACTTCAAAAGGTGCCGTTGATGTTTATAGGGCGCGCCATCGCGGCTGTCAAATAAAACCCTGATCAGTAAAATGCGTTCCGCTTGTGCGCCGCCTGAGCAAGGGTGTATGATGACGGCCATCGTGACAAAATTTGAGTAGATTAGCCAGAGTAGTAGGTTCTCTCTCTACGCATTTATCACTTCTTAGTTGTCCTGCTATGGTTCGGGCGATCTCTCAGGCGGAATTCCACTGTCTGACGAGGGCGCGCTGTTTGTCCAGCAAACTCCCAGTTTGCTGATGACCCGGCCGCCGCGCGACTGTGATCACCAGTAAGCTGAAAGTTGGCTGAACGTTTATCTTCACAGGAGCCTGCCTATGACCACTCGTAAAGAAGTCACTGTCGGTATCGGCGGAGCCGCCGGAGACGGCCTCGACAAGTCAGGCGATACGATCGCCAAAACTTGCAGCCGCCTCGGCCTCTATCTGTGCGCTTACAACTCTTATCAATCGGTGATTCGCGGCGGCCACATCTGGCTGCGCGTGCGCATCGGTGAACAGAAAGTTTACTCGCACGGCGACGAGCTTAATCTGCTCATCGCGCTCAATCAGGATTCCATCGAGCGCCACGCCCGCGAAGTCGCTTCCGGCGGCGCGATCATCTACAACTCTGACAAGCTCAAGTGCGACCCGATGCTTGTCGGCGACAACGTCTTGCCTGTGCCGCTGCCCATCGCGGAGTTGACGAAACCTTTTGGGCGGTTGCAACCCGTCATGCAAAACACGGTGGCGATGGGCGCGATGCTTTATCTGCTTAGCCTGGAGTTTGAGATGGCGGCAGAGGTGCTGGCCGATACCTTCAAGCACAAAGGCGAAGCAGTGATCGAGCAAAACGTCAACGTCGCGCGGGCAGGCTACGATCACGCGAAAGAGAAATTCGTGCCGCTCGGCTACGAATGGAACTTTACGCGCGTCCGCCGCCCGTTCATCACCGGCAATGAAGCTTTCGCTATCGGCGCGGTTGCGGCTGGATGCAAGTTTTATTCAGCCTATCCGATGACCCCGGCTTCTTCGATCCTGCATTGGATGGCGAATCACGGCGCGAAGTGCGGCGTGGTGGTCAAGCAATGCGAAGATGAACTGGCCGTGGCCAACATCGCGATTGGCGCGGGCCATGCTGGCGTGCGCGCGATGTGCGCCACTTCAGGCGGCGGCTTTGCCTTGATGACCGAAGCTATCGGGATGGCCGGCATCATCGAAGCGCCCGTCGTCGTCATCGAAGTGCAGCGCGGCGGTCCTTCGACCGGTATTCCCACCAAGACCGAGCAAGCCGATCTCAATCAAGTCTATGGCGCTTCGCAAGGCGATTATCCACGCGTCATCATCGCGCCGACCGACACGACCGATTGTTACTACTCGGCGGTTGAAGCGCACAACCTGGCGGAGAAATATCAACTGCCGGTGACGATCATCTCTGACCTGCTGCTTTCGGAGCATCCCGAAACAATTGAGGCAGACGCCTTGCGCCACGATGTGCCCATCGAGCGCGGCGAAGTCGTGAGCAAGTGGCCGGAGGAGAAAGGGCAATTCAAACGCTACGCTTTCACCAAATCGGGCATCTCGCCGCGCGCTTTGCCCGGCGCTGAAGGCGGGATGTATGTGGCTACGACCGACGATCACGACGAAGAAGGCGTCACGATCAGCGATGTCTTCACTTCGCCGCCCATGCGCCGCAAGGTGCAGGAGAAACGGATGCGGAAGATGGAAGCGGTGATCAAAGAACTCGCGCCGCCGCAACTGGAAGGCCCGGTGGATGCCGATGTCACTTTGATCGGCTGGGGTTCGAGCAAGGGCGTGATTCACGAAGCCGTTGCGCAATTGGTTGAACAAGGCGTGCGCGCCAATCAGCTTCAGATCAAGTATCTTCATCCGTTCCATACCAAAGAAGTCAGCGAGATTTTGAGCAAGTCTAAACGCACGATCTGCGTCGAGTGCAACTACTCGGGACAGTTCGCGCGTCATTTGCGCGCCGAAACCGGCTTCAGCGTGGGCGATATGATTTTGAAGTACGATGGCGAGCCGTTCGAGCCGCACCACATCACCGAGCAAGTGCAGGCGATCCTCGCAGGCCAGCCGCGTCCCACGGAAGTGACCATGGATGAAGCGCGCGAGATGGCTTATCACTACATCCGCGTGCATCTGGCGGACAAAGTGCGGCCAGAGAAGATCGAGCAAGTGGATGGTGATGGCCGTGGTGAAGCGCTCTGGCTGGTTGAAGTGGTCGGGCGCGAAAGCGGCGCGAAAGAAGGCGAATTGCGAATCGGCCTGGAAACCGGTTCGATCTATTTATGGCAACCCGCCGGAGCTTTAATCGCCGGTGCGGGTTCTGCGAGCTAACCGAGAGGAGAGATGACCATGGCAGCAGTGATTGAATTACCGATTGCAGCTTACGAAAGTGTGGTTGAACCGGACTGGTGTCCCGGCTGCGGTGATTTCGGCGTGCTGCGCGCGCTCGAAATCGCGGCGGGCAGGCTGGGCATCAAGCCAAAAGATCTGGTGGTTGTTTCCGGCATCGGCTGTTCATCGAACTTGCCGGGCTTCATTCACACTTATGGTGTGCATAGCCTGCACGGACGCGCGGTGGCAGTCGCCACGGGGATCAAGCTCGCAAACCATGACTTGAAAGTAGTCATCACGGGCGGCGATGGCGATGGGTACGGGATTGGGATCGGCCACTTCATTCATGCCATGCGGCGCAATCTGGATCTGACTTACATCGTCATGAACAACCAGATTTACGGCTTAACGACCGGACAAGCTTCGCCAACGACGATGAAAGAAGTGCGCACCAAATCCACGCCGCTCGGCAATGTGGAGTTGCCGATCAATCCCGTGGCGCTGGCGCTGGTGTCAGGCGCGACTTATGTTTCGCGCGGCTTTTCCGGCGAGAACAAACATCTCGCGGACTTGATCGCGGGAGCCATCGCGCATAAGGGATTTTCGCTCGTGGATGTCTTCAGTCCGTGCGTGACCTACAACAAGATCAACACGTATGATTACTTCCGCAAACGCATCTACAAGCTGGAAGATGAAGTGGGCTACGAGGTGGCAAACGTTGAGGCGGCGATGCCCAAAGCGTTCGAGTGGGGCGAGCGCATTCCCGTCGGCGTCTTCTATCGCGACGAGCAGCCGACATATGAGGATTGCGACGCGGCATTGCGGAACGGGCCGCTGGTCAATCAAAAGCTCGGACTGAGCAAAACGTCATTTGATGAGTTGATGGAAGAGTTCATGTAAAGCGACAGGCAAACGAGTTGATACGTCGCGCCTATTTCGGCGCGGCGAATTCGCGCTCGTACTCGGCAGTGAAAGAAGCAAGCTGCCGGGCCATTTCGCTTGGATTCCAGTTCAGTTCACGTGCCATCAATTCAGCCACGGCGGGCGCGCAGCCGAGCACGCTCGCGCCCGCCAGCAAACACAAGCGCGTGCGCCGCGCCAGTACATCAGCCAGCGTGAGCGCCATTTCCTGGCGGACAGCGTGAATGACTTCAGCCGCCACGTGCGGCAAGCCCGCCACGAGCGGCGCGCGCCAGCGTTCATCTTCGCGCATCAACTCGACCACGCGCTGAGCATTCAGGCCGTAAGTCTGAAGCAGATGGCGTGCTGTGGTCGGCGTGATCTTCTCTGCCTGCGTTAAGCGCTGAGCCGCACTTTCAATCTCATCGCGATTGAGCGCGCCGCCCAGTGCGATCTCCTTTGTGCGCGAGCCATTCGCGCGGCCAGGGCCAAAGCGCTCGGCTAAGCGCCGCACGGCTAGATCTATGGCACGCTCAGCCATGCGGCGATAAGTCGTCAGCTTGCCTCCGGCAATCGAAATCAAACCATCCTCGCTCTCGAAGATCTCTTCCTCACGCGATAAAGACGCCGTGTTCTTTGTTTCGCCCGTGCTGATCAGCGGACGCAGACCCGCGAAGGTCGCAATCACGTCCGCCGATTCAAGCTGCGCTCCGACAAAGTAGGAATTGATGGCTTGCAGAATCTCGCTCACTTCGGGAGTTTCAGCGCGCGGCGCATCTTTATTGCCGGTGTAATCAGTGTCGGTCGTACCGATGAGCACGCGGCCTTCCCATGGCACCACGAAATAGAAACGATGCGCGGTGAGCGAAGGAATGAGCCAGGCAGTAGTGACGCGCAAACGCTCGGCCGCAACTAGCAGATGAATCCCCTTCGAGGGACGCACGCGTCCAGCTTCGCGTTCGGCGTTGCCGTTCAAGCTGCGCACTTCATCCATCCAAACACCGGTCGCATTGATACTCAGCCGCGCGCGTATCTCAAACTCCGCACCTGCCAATTCATCGCGCACCTGCGCACCCACGATTCTTCCCCGTTCATCGCGGATGAAACCGGTCAGCCGCGTGTAATTGGCCAGGGCCGCGCCGCGTTCGTGCGCTGCTTTGATGACTTCGATCACCAGGCGCGCATCATCCGTCCGGCAATCGTAATAAATGAAGGCCCCCTGCAAGCCGTGGTTATCGAGTTGGGGCGCCAGCTTGAGCGCCTCATCGCGGTTGAGGCGCTGATGACGTCCAATGTTCAAGCCACCCGCGAGCAGATCGTAGAGCCACAGCCCCGCGCGCACTTTAAGCGGATGATCGTAATTGCGCCGTGCCTGAAGATAGATGGGGATCACGAAGGGAAACGGCTCGACCAGATGCGGCGCAAGTTTCGTCAAGATCGCGCGTTCGCGCAAACCTTCGCGCACGAGAGAAAAATCGAAGTGTTCGAGATAACGCAGCCCGCCGTGAATGAGTTTAGTCGAGCGACTCGAAGTGCCCGCAGCGAAGTCGCGTTTTTCAACGAGTGCGACGCGCAAGCCCCGCGAAACAGCATCCAGCGCCAAGCCCGCGCCCGTGATGCCGCCGCCGACAATCAACACGTCACACTCTTCGCGCGTCAGGTGTGCGAGAGCTTCGCGCCGCGTTCGCCAGGAAAATTCAGTCATATCAAGACAGGGATGAGGGATGAAGGATGAGGGATGAGTAAAGAGTATCGCAACTCATCCCTCATCCTTCATCCCTCATCCCTAACTTATTCGCCGCCCATTATAGCTTGATTTTACCGCGCGCTCAGGTAGAGAATGCACGGTAGTTTGAATCGCCGGGCGCTGTTGGCGGCCCGGCACGCATCCCAGCCGCGAAAATTTAGAGACATAGGAATCAAATTTCATTCGCCGAATCGGAGTGAAAATCTGTGCGGAGAAACTCATGAAAAAGCATCGTTCGTTTGTCTGTTTTGTTGCCCTCGTCGTGTGCCTCGGCTTGACCTGTCAACTTGACGCCACGCCCATGCAGAAGCGCAAGACCACGGGCAAGAAAACAACCAAGAAGCCCCCGGCTAAGCCTGCCCCACGCAATCTGCTCGATCAATTACAGACCGAAGATCGCAGCTCGTTCAATGCTCAGCGTGATGCTGAGCGGGCAAGCACGAAAATCGAAGACAACTTGCTGCGCGGACACATCAGATTTTTAGCCGACGATCTGCTCGAAGGACGCGGCACGGGACTGCGCGGCGGATTGCTCGCGGCCAAATATATCGCCGCCCAGTTTGAAGCCCTCGGTCTTGAACCAGCATCGGCGGACCGCACTTATTTCCAGCACGTCGAAATGATCGGCGTCAAACCTGATCTGACGAGCAAGCTCGAAGTCAAAAGCAGCAACGGCAGCGTTGAACTCAAATTCGGAGATGAATTCGTCGCTGGTTCCGAAGTGGAGCAAACGGAAGTTCCGATCAACACCGATATCATCTTCGTCGGTTATGGCATTCAAGCACCGGAGTTCAATTGGGACGATTACAAAGGTCTCGATGTGCGCGGCCGGATCGTCATGATGATGGTCAATGATCCGCCTGCGACTACGGCCGAGCCGAACCTATTCGGTGGTCGCGCGCTGACTTATTACGGACGCTGGACATATAAATACGAAGAAGCGGCGCGGCGCGGCGCGGCGGGTGTGATCTTGATTCACACGAACGAGTCAGCGGGTTATGGCTGGAACGTTGTGCGGAGTTCGTGGAACAGCGAGCGCTTCGGTCTGGTGCCTGATGAGAATATAACGCCGCTCAAAATGAAATCGTGGGTGACGGAAGACGCGGCGCGCAAGCTCGTCAATCTGGCGGGGCAGAATCTTGATCAATTGCGGCAGCAGGCGCAGACGCGTGACTTCCGCCCGATGCCGCTCAATGTGCGTGTTGAGACGACGATGAAAAACTCGGTACGTCGTCTGCGCGCGCCGAACGTCGCCGGGATTTTGCGCGGCAGCGATGCCACATTGAGGAATGAGTTTGTGGTCTACTCCGCGCACTGGGATCACCTTGGCATCAGGCCGGAGCAAGCAGGCGATCACATCTACAACGGCGCGGTGGATAATGCGACCGGCATCGCTGGCATGCTCGCCATTGCGAAAGCCTTCGCGGCACTCGAAACCAAACCTAAACGTTCGATCCTCTTCCTGGCAACGACCGCTGAAGAGCAAGGACTGCTCGGCGCGGAATACTACGCGCGCAAACCGCTCGTGCCTCTGGCGAAGACCGTGGCGAACATCAATCTTGATTCGATGAATGTGCTCGGCATGACGACCGACATCACGCCGCTCGGAGCCCACCGCTCCACCCTCGGTAAAATCATCGAAGCCGTCGCCACCGAAAATAAGCTGACCGTTTCGCCCGACGCGCGCCCTGAGCAAGGCTCATTCTACCGCTCGGATCATTTCCCCTTCGCCAAAGCTGGTGTTCCGGCCGTCAGCTTCAATCCGGGTTCGCAATTCGTCGGCCACTCTGCCAAGTGGGGTGAAGAGCAATTCAAAGACTACAACGAGCACCGCTATCATCAGCCGTCTGATGAATACAGCCCGAATTGGGATTTCAGCGGTATGGTGCAGCAAGCGCGGCTCTCGTTCTGGGTCGGCTTGCGCGTGGCGAACGCCGCCGAGACGCCGCAATGGAACAAAGGCGATGAGTTCGAGCGGGCGCGATTATCATCACTCAATCAATCGCAGTGATTGCTAAAGTAAGGCTTGGTGAGAGCGGCAAAGAAGGCAAGAAGAGCCAAAAGAAACAAAAGAAACAAAGGAGACTTTTGCCCCTTCTTGCTCTTCTTGCTTTTTTGCCGCCTATGCTCGGCTGGCAAATTCACTGACCACGATTAAGCGAGCCGATAGATAACCTGGCAACGCGAAAACTCTCCGCATCATCTATGGCCTAGCTTGCTTCTTTGTCTCAAAGTTACGCTATAACGAGCAGCTGATTTTTCAGCCTCTATCAGGAAGGTGCAGTCATGAAGCGGGGATCTCTCAAGAGCGCTCTGAGCCTTATCCTCCTAGTGGCATTTCTCCTTTGTCCGCAGGCCGTTTGGGTCAACGCGCAACGAATCAACACACAGCGGACGGGGACGCGCGCCGAAGGCCTAATTTCCACCAAAGCCGGATTCATCAGCCGGATCCGAGGGCACGTCTTTCTCCAGCGTGGGCACAAGGAACCTGAGCCGGTTTTGCCCAAGGCGCAAATGATGGATGGCGATCAGTTGCGCACGGCAGCGGAAAGCCGGGTTGAAGTCCTGATTAATCCCCAAGTTTACCTGCGGCTAAATGAGCAGACCGCAGTGCGTGCGCTGAGCACCGTCCTGAGCGCGGCGCGCTTTGAACTATTACAAGGGACGGTCATGGTCGAAGTGGACAAAATAGATAAGGATGTCGTCTTTGAAATCGTGACCCCACAAGGCCCGATGACCATGAGCAAAACCGGCGTCTGCCGGATCAGCGTTCAGCCGTCAGCCACGAGCATTGATGTGTTCGAAGGTGAAATCACGCTTGGCACGCGGCAACAAGTCACGAGCAAAACGGCGCTCAAGTTTGGCAGCGGCAAACGGATCGAGGTGAAAAAATCAGAGGCTCCCGTAGTGACAGCGCTGGAACTGAAACCGTATGACGAATTCGACCGCTGGAGTTTTCAGATCGCCAAATATGGGTTGGTGCGCCGCATGGAAGCCGGTGTTTATACTCTCTGCCGAGGGCAACAGGCGTTGGAGTTGTGCCGCGTCTATCCCGACTTCCAATTAAGGGAAGACGAATGGCTGCTCACCTTTCCGGATAGCTATGCGGAGCTGCGGATCAATCGCGGCGTTTATCTGCGCGTCAATCAGCAAAGCAAACTGCGTGCGGTCAAGACCGAAGGCGAAGATTCCGTCTTCGAGTTGATCCAGGGGGCCGTCATCGTCGAAACCGACATCTTCAGTCGCATGCGGCCATTTAAGATCATCACCCCGCAGGGAGCTTTTACGATTGAACGAGGCTGCGCCGCACGATTCGATGTCAGCCCCGCGGAAACAATGGTGAGCGTGCGGTTAGGGCGAGTGCAAATGGAAAGGCTTGATGGTTCAGACGCCAAAGGAGTCACGGAAATCAGTCAGGGCAAACGCCTGCAATTGACCAGCCAGGATGCATCAACTCAGCAAGCGGCCGGATTTAAGATTGCCGGATTCAAGATGGATCTCCTTGACACTTTCGACCGGTGGAGTTTTCGCGTCCGGGCGACAGGCTACGTCGCCCGCGCTGAAGGCAAAGTCGTCATCGAACGCAAAGGCGGAACGAAGCTGCAACTGGAGAAGTCTACGCCACGCTCTTACATTCAGTTGTTGGAAGGTGATCGTTTGCTGACGGCTGAAGGTGGCCGCGCCATAGTTTGGCTCAATCCCAGAACCGTCTTGTACGTCAACGAAGAATCTGAAATCCGCGCGGCCGATACAGATGATTACGCTCCGCACTTTGAAGTGCGCCGAGGAGCCGCTATCCTTTCTGTTCAGACATCGGACTTCATCCACAAAAAATTGGGCATCGAGATCTCCACGCCGCACGGCGCCGCGACCATCTCCGCCGACGGCACATACCGCTTCGATACGGATGATGCCAGCGCGACGATCAAGGTTTACAAAGGCTCTTTGCTCCTCGGCACAGGTGAAGAAGCGCACGCCAAGTCGGCGCTCAAAATCAGGGAGAATGAAGTCGCCCATTTCACCTCTACGGCGACCTCGCCGCAAATCTCAAAACCTGCCCCGATGCCTCCCGACCCCTTCGATAATTGGATCAAACTTTTTTCCAGGTAGGCCATCCCCGCATTCAGCTCGCGCAACTAATGGCGCGACTTTCGAGAGTCACCACGCTCTGAAACAATGAAATTCCGCCACGAAACGAACGAAGGACGCCAATCAGGAAAATAACCTTCGTCGTCTTCGCAATTATCCGGGAAGAGAGAATTGATTCTCCTCCGTAAAGCTTCAATAATGGTGAGCCGTTAGTGTTCCAACTTCTACCAGGAGGTACAAATGATCAAGCGGCTAATGCTCGGCAGCGCGATGAGCGCCATCATCCTTGCGACGCTCCCATTTTACTCGCCTGATGCGCCGGTCAATGCTCAGCGACAACACTTCGTTTCGACCAAGGCCGGATTGGTGAGCCGTGTCCGGGGCCAGGTCTTCGTCGAGCGGGCCACTACTAAAGAGCGCGAACGTGCCGCAGAAAACTTGCAAATGATGGACGGCGACCTGCTCACTACCTCAGCCGACAGCCGGGTTGAAATCCTGATTAATCCTCAAGCCTACCTGCGCCTGGATGAACAAGCGGAAGTGCGTGCCATCAACACGGTGATCGCAGAGGCACGGTTTGAGTTGGTGCGCGGAACAGCGATCGTCGAGGTGAATCGCCTGGATAAGGGCATCGCCTTTGAACTCGTGACGCCGCAGGGCATGGTGGCGATGAGCAAAGAGGGATTCTACCGGATCAGCCTTGAGCCAGCAGCGACTCGCATTGATGTGATCGAAGGCGAGATTGCGTTGGGTACGCGCCAGGAAGCGCTGAGCAAGACCGCAGTCAAGATTGGCGACGGCAAGCGGGTTGAGTTGAAAAGCGACGCTCAGGCGACTCCCGTCGTCACTGCGCTGGAACGCAAAACCTTTGATGAATTCGACCGCTGGAGTTTTCAAGTCGCCAAGTATGGTGTGGTGGCCCGTCTGGAAGCTGGAGTTTACACTGCCTGCCGGGACAAGGAGCAGAATGAGTTGTGCCGCATCTTCACTCAATTCCAACTGAAAGATGATGAATGGCTCATCACCAATGCCGATAGCTACGTGGAATTGCGGCTCAATCGCGGAGTTTCGATCAACGACACTCACAGCATGCCCCGACGAAATTCTGGCAGATCTCCTATCATCAACAGTGGCATGTCGCAACCGTTCCCTCGCGAAGCCCCCATGCCATCGCCGCCGACTCGCGGAGGATTTCCATATCCGAATTTTCCGCTTCCACGTTGGCTCATTCGCGAGACTTATCTATGCCTCAATCAACAGACTCAACTCCACGCGGTCAAGACCGAAACCGATGACAGTGTCTTCGAGTTGCGGAGCGGTTCTGTGATCATCGTTACCGACCGCTACGCCAGAATGCGTCCGCTCAAGATCATGACCCCGGATGGCACCTTCGCGATTGAGCGAGGCTGCATCGCTCGCTTTGATGTCAATCCGCCCCAGACCATCGTGAGCGTTCGACAGGGAGAGGTGCGGCTAGAAACTCGTGACGGTTCAATTACGAAAAACGGCATGGATATTGGGCGCGGCAAACGCTTGCGCTTGTCGGGCGGCGCCCCGCCGCGCCTCGAAGGATTCAAGGCAGATTTCAAAATGGCTAGCCTTGATGCTTTTGATCGGTGGAGTTTCCGTTTGGTGACCGCCGGCTATGTCACACGCTACGACGGCAAGGTCTTCATCCAACGCCAGTCGGGAACGAAACTGGAGCTGGACAGGTATGGGTCGAAAATGCAGGTGCAATTGTGGGAAGGTGATCGTTTGCTGACCGCGCCTGGCGCTCACGCCGAAGTCCTGCTCAGTTCCAAAGCGGTGCTGCACGTCAATGAAGAGTCGGAAATCCGCGCGGTGAAAACCTCGCTTCCTACCCCGCGCTTTGAACTGTTGCGCGGAGCCGCCTACCTTCATCATTTGTCGGGCCTGAGCTTCGCTTATCGATCTCTCTGGACTTCAGACATGGTCTACAAAAAGACAAAAGTCGAAATCTCCACGCCGCACGGTTTCGCCAGTATTTCCGAGGGCGGCAAGTACCGCTTCGAGATAGATTCATCCGGCACAACAATCAAGGTTCACGACGGCAGTTTGTCGCTCGGCGTGCAGCAGGAAGCCGCGGCCAAAGCCGCGCTCAAAGTCAAAGAGAAAGAGACCGTCCATCTCGCCAGCACCAACGCTCGCAGGCCGGAAATCGCTAAACTCGCCGCCTCGCCGCCTGATGATTTCGATCAGTGGAGCACGCGTTTCCTTCAAAGCCTTGATATCTTCCGGCGGATAGCGAATTTTAGTACGCCAGATACGGCAGGTTTGGGACTGCCAGGGGGGCCGGCGGGAATACCGGGGATCCGTTTTTGAATCAGCTTGTGCTTTGTCCAGCCGCGTGGAAAAATGACGATTCAATTTTTGGCTGGAAGGGCAAAGCATGAAGAAGACATTTTACGTCACCACACCGATCTATTACGTCAACTCGCATCCGCATCTCGGTCATCTTTACACGACCATCGTGGCCGATACCGTAGCGCGATATAAACGGCAGCGCGGCTTCGATACTTTCTTTCTGACCGGCACGGACGAGCACGGGCAAAACATCGAACGTGCGGCGGCAGCGGCTGGCCTGCCCGTTAAGCAGCACGTGGATAATTACGTGGCTGAATTTCAAGAGGCGTTCGCGCGCTTCCATCTCGACCACGAGCACAGCGGCTACGATTTTTGGATTCGCACGACGAGCGATATTCACAAAGCTGGCGCCTCTGAGTTGTGGCGGCGTGTGAGAGATAATGGCTATATTTACAAAGGCCAGTACGAAGGCTGGTATTGCGTCGGCTGCAACGAATTCAAACCTGAAAATGAAACCAAGCCTGGCCCTGACGGCGTGCCCATTTGCCTACAGCACGAGCGGCCATTGGATAAAGTCGCCGAAGAGAGCTACTTCTTCAAGCTCTCTGAATTTCAGGATAAGCTGCTCGCGCATTACGAAAAGTATCCTGATTTCATTCGGCCCGAAGTGCGCCGCAACGAAATGCTGAGCTTCGTCAAAAGCGGCTTGAATGATCTTTCGGTCAGCCGCGTCTCGGTCAAATGGGGCATTCCCGTGCCGGATGATCCCCAGCATACGATGTACGTATGGTTCGATGCGCTCTCGAATTACATCACGGCCATGGGCTTTGGCAACGATCACTTTGGCGGCGAAGTGCATTTCAAAAAATACTGGCCAGCGGATTTGCAACTGGTCGGCAAAGACATTCTGCGCTTCCACACCGTCTACTGGCCCGCGTTTCTGATGGCTGCCGGAGTTGAATTGCCGAAGACCGTGTTTGCGCACGGCATGTGGCTTTCGGGCGGGCGCAAGATGTCGAAGACGATTGGCAACGTGATTGACCTCGATGTGCTCTCCAAGCACTTCACGCGCGATGCGGTGCGTTACTTCTGCCTGCGCGAGATGGTCTTCGGGCAGGACGGTGATTTCACTTATGAAGCTTTGCTGGGGCGCGTGAATTCGGATTTGGCTGAAGGTCTCGGCAACCTGTCGAGCCGCACGCTGACGATGGTGCGCAATTACTGCGGCGGTGAAGTGCCCGCGCTGGGACAAGCCGCCAGCGATGAACTATCCGCTCAAGCGGCGGAAGTGGGCGAAGCCGTCACACGCGCGGGCGCCGAATTCGATCAAGCCTTCGACGCCTACAGCTTCAGCCGTGGGCTGGAAGCGGTGTGGGCTGCGATTGCGCGCGTGGACAAATTCATCTCCGACGCAAAGCCTTGGGATTTGGCGAAAGCTGAAGAGAAGCGCGGTTCGCTCGATTTAGTGCTCTACACGGCGGTCGAAGCCTTGCGCCATTTTGCTGTACTGCTTGCGCCCGTGCTGCCGGAATCCGCGCAAGCGATCTGGGAGCAATTGGGTGAATCGAGCAACGTGCGTGATGTCGCCCCCAGCACGCTCGTCTGGGGCGGGCGCGAAGGCGGAACGCAGATCGGCGAAGTCAAACCTATTTTCCCGAGATTGGACAAGAAGAAGATTATGGAAGAGATCAAACAAGACGAAGCCGCGAGCCAGTCGGCTCGCGCGCAAGAAAACATCACGCAGGCCGCGCCGACTGAAGCCGCTGCCGCTGCGAATGCATCTGCTTCAACGAGCAGTGTGACTGAAGCCGCGCCGGGCGTGGCCTACATCGGCATCGAAGATTTCCTCAAAGTCGAACTCCGCGTCGCTCAAGTTCTCACCGCCGAGCGTGTGCCGAAGGCCGATAAGCTGCTCCGCCTCACGGTTGATGTCGGCGAACCGCAGCCGCGCCAACTCCTCGCCGGGATTGCTCAATACTACGAGCCGGAGAAATTGATCGGGCGCAAGATCATCGTGGTGGCGAATCTCGCTCCGCGCAAGCTGCGCGGATTTGAGTCCAACGGCATGCTCCTCGCGGCGTCAGTGGGCGAAGAGGGGCGGCCTGTGCTGGCGGGCTTTTTGGAGGATGTGCCGAATGGAGCAAAGCTCAAATAAGAGTTAGATACACATATGGTGTCGAAAGAAAAGGCTCCTCTGCCCTACGAGGTGCTTCCCCCGGTGGAAACGCCAGTATGGAGGTACCTGAGTTTGGCAAAACTCCTGGCGCTGCTGAGAACCCGATCAGTGTTCCTTTGTCGTGCTGACATCTTCGACGACGTGTTCGAGGGATCGTTCACCCAGGGAAGCCTGCGAGATCACGCAGACGAATGGGGTATGGAATACCCAGACAATCTGGTCACGATGGCCCAGTGGATACCATGCCGATCATTTGTCAGTTGTTGGCACGCCTCTGAGGTTGAGTCCGCAGCTCTCTGGAAGATTTATACGGGTGGCGAAGGATCCCTTGCTATCAGAAGCACCATCGGTGCTCTTCAGGAGGCGTTCCCAAGCACCTTGGAATACAAGGGTGACCTTCTCGTCATCCAGGACGTTCGACGCATTCAGTACATCGACTATCGAACTGCTCATCCGTATCTGAATGACCTCGCAGGGCCTCTGTGTTACAAGCGACAAGCTTTTTCGTTTGAGCAGGAGATTCGCGTGATTCGGCAGGAATTACCGACAATTCCGCATCCAAGAGAGGGGCAACCTAATGGTCGCGCGGTTCTGATGGAGCCGCCGCCTGCCGTCACTGGCCGGGAGATTGCTGTCAACGTCGAGCGACTCATTGAGGCGGTTTACATAGCGCCATCTTCTCCGGGATGGCTACTTCCCACAGTACGCGAGACAATCAAGGCGTTCGGCTTCCACCGCATGGACTGTCTTCAGTCCAGCCTCGACGAGTTGCCGGAGTTTGGGAGACTTGGCGCCTAACACGCCGATTAATGAAGCGGCCAAGCTTGATTGGGTGAAGAGTGGCGTTGCAAAAGCCAAAGCAGTAGAATGGGGCCGCTATGAGGAGGTTGTAGTATATGGTCACTATCACTTTCCACGACCGTGAAACCGAAAAGCGAGCACTAGCTTTTCTTCTCGGACGTTTTTCAGGGCGAGTGCTCCGCTCAGGTGAGCATTTGGTCCCCGAAGCTGCTCTCGAAGCTCTCGCAGACCAAAACATTCCTTTTACCGTTAAGGGAAAAACGACCTATGAGCAGCAGATGGCGGCGATTCGAGGTGATGCTCCCCCTTCAGTTCAATGATGGGCGGGAAGTATCAGGTGAATGGCTTGCCGAAGCAGTTCTGGAGATCGTAGATCACTTCGGTGCGGCCAGTTACGAAACGCAGAAAGTCGAAGGTCACTGGCGTCACAGTGGCGTCATCTACCGAGATAACCTCGTGCGCATAGTCGTTGACGTACCCGATTCAGCTAAGAATCGCCAGTGGATGAGGCAGTTCAAGGGCCGCTGGAAAGCTCGTCTCGAACAGCTTGAGCTTTGGATGGTGAGTTATCGCATTGAGGTTGAGTAGAACATAAAGGAAACCACGATGCGAATCATCCTCTTGATCTCCATTCTCACCCTCTTCGCTTTACCCACCCAAGCTGCCAACGAAAGCTATCTCTATCAAGCCAAATTCGTACAAGCCGCGCCCGGCAAGCTCCTCGACCTGATTGATCTCTACAAGCAGCGAATGACAAGCTATCAGTCCGTGGGCGATGAGCCGCCGCTTTGGATTCGTCACAGTCAGGGCGATCAATGGGATTTGATGCTGCTCTTTCCGATGAGCAGCTACAGCGAGTATTACCAAGCCGAGCGCGTGGCTAAACGAAAACAAGCCGAGCGCGGTTTCGCGGATAAGCTCAAAGAGTATGTCGCCTGGCAAGAAGATTTGTTCGTTTATGGCCCACCGCTCGCTGAGTTAAAAGCTGCGTTCCCCAAAGCGTCTTTCTTTCATCTCGAAATTTTTCAATCGCTCGCGGGCAGACAAGCCGACCTCTACAAAGAGCGCGAGATGGAGAACGCTTATCAACGAACGCTCAAGCGTCCGGTGAATTTCATCTTCGTTCGCGATCAAGGCGCGGCCTGGGATCTGTTCACGCTGGGGCTGTATCGAGACATCAAGCATTACGTCGAGAGCGCTGACCTCGCCGAGAAAGATCGAGAGGCGGCGGCCAAAGCGGCGGGTTTTGAATCAGCCAATCACATCGGGCCTTATCTGCGCTCGCTCATCAACAAGCATCACGACACATTGGCCGTCGCTGTGAAATAAAACGTGTGCGCGGCCTTTCTCAAATCAAAACATGAACTGGACACAGGTTTATGATCCGCTGCACTTCTGGCCGCTTTCAACGCTCATCGCGGCTTTACCGGTCGTCGTGTTGTTTTACTTGCTCGCGGTGCGCGGCACCAAACCGCATTGGGCGGCGCTAGTGGGCGCGGCGATGGCAATGCTCGGCGCTAGTCTGATCTTCACCATGCCGTGGAGTATGTCGGCGATGAGCTTTGTCTTTGGCGCGGGCTTCGGACTCAAGATCGCATGGATCGTGGTAGCCGCCGTTTTCCTCTACGACATTTCAGTCGTCACGGGGCAGTTCGAGATTATGAAAGATTCGGTGGCGGCGATTTCGCAAGACCGGCGGTTGCAGACGCTGCTCGTCGCTTTCGCTTTCGGCGCTTTCATCGAAGGCTGCGCGGGGTTTGGCGCTCCAGTGGCGATTTCAGGCGCGTTTATGATCGGGCTGGGCTTCGATCCGTTTTACACGGCGACGCTCAATCTGATCGCCAACACGGCGCCGGTCGCGTGGGGAGCTATCGGCACGCCGGTTCATACCTTGGCTGCTGTGACGGCGCTGCCGGAATCGGATCTGAATGCGATGCTCGGACGCATTCTGCCATTTACTGGCGTCATCGTTCCGATTTGGCTCGTGCGCGTGATGGTGCCGTGGCGCGAAACGTTCGAGGTCTGGCCCGCGCTTCTGGTGTGCGGCCTTTCTTTCTCCATCACTCAATTTCTCTGGTCGAATTTCGTGGACAGTAATTTGGTAGACATTGCATCGGGCGTCGCGTGTTTGCTGACGATGGTGGTTTTCCTACGCTTCTGGAAACCGGCGCGCATCTGGCGCTTTGAAGGGGAAAGGCAAAAGCAAGGTGATGGAGCGTCCATTTCGCCGCATTACAGCAAGGTCGTCATCTTGCGCGCGTGGATGCCATTTCTGATTCTCTCGCTCTTTGTGCTCGCGTGGGGGCTGCCTTCGATCAAGAACTCGCTCAATCGCGCGACGACTCCAGCGTTTGAAGTCAGATTACCCGATGGCAAGTTACGCGCCGGCCCAGCGGGATGGGACGTGCCGCTGCTGCACAATCGCGTGTACCGCGATCAGCCGGTGGTGCCCGCGCCTGCGCCGGAAGCTGCGCGTTATGATTTCAACTGGTTGACCGCGACCGGCACAGCTTGTTTTCTCGCTGCGATTCTTTCCGGCTTGCTGCTAGGCCTCAGCCCCGCGAAGCTGGCGCACATCTTCGTTCATACCGTCAAACGCATGCGTTTCGCCGTCTTTGCTATCGCGTGCATGCTCGGTTTGGGATTTGTGACGCGCTATTCGGGGATGGATGCAGTGCTCGGTTTAGCTTTCACGCGCACGGGCTGGCTCTTTCCGTTCTTCGGCACCTTCCTCGGCTGGCTCGGCGTGGCGCTCACCGGCAGCGACACATCATCGAACGCACTCTTCGGCAGCTTGCAGCGCATCACCGCGCAGCAGTTGGGCATTGATCCGATCTTGATGGGAGCGGCCAACAGCGCGGGCGGCGTGATGGGCAAAATGGTGGACGCGCAATCAATCGTGGTGGCGACGGCAGCGACCAATCAGGTGGGCAGCGAAGGCAAGATTCTGCGTTCGGTCTTCTGGCATAGCATCGCGCTCGCTTCCATCGTCGGGCTGATTGTCATGCTTTACGCTTACGTTTTCAAAGCGGCGGTTCCTCACGGGCTGACGTTCGTGAAGTGATGTGATTGTAATGCAGGTCGCTACTGCTCCTGGTACTGACTCGACTTATAGACCGGCCGCGGGAAAACCTCGCAATTTATTGCTGGGATGAGAGTCTCTGTTGTTTCTGAGACGACCAGCTGCAAGAATAGAAAGGCCGTCAGGACGACACGGCATGCTCAAGATCAATCAACAGTGTGAGCACATGGCTTGAAGACATACAAGTACAAGTTGCGAGTTTCGCCTGCTGTCGAGCGTAAGTTTGAGGCGACGCTTGTTCTGTGTTGCGAACTCTACAACGCTGCCCTTCAGGAGCGCCGCGATGCCTACCGTGTAGCGGGCGAGTCCATCAGCTATCTTCAGCAAGCCAATCAACTGCCAGAGATCAAACGTCAGCGCCCGGACTTGGCCGCTGTTCACTCGCAAGTGCTTCAGCACACGCTCAAGCGATTGCAGTTTGCCTTTGACAATTTCTTTCGCCGCATCAAGGAAGGTCAGCAACCGGGCTATCCGCGTTTCCGTGCTTGCTCGCGCTACGACTCTTTCACCTATCCGCAAGGCGGATTCAGGCTGGAGAACCGGAAGTTGCACTTGAGCAAAATCGGCAGTTGCCGCGTGCATCTTTCGCGCCCGATAGAGGGAAGGATCAAGATCTGCACGATCAAGCGCGAGGCTGATGGCTGGTTTGTCGTTTTCGCCGTGGAAGAAAACCAGTGCCGGTTCGTTCCGCGCACCGGTGAAACCGTTGGTGTGGATGTCGGGATTGAAACCTTTGCCCGGCTTTCGACTGGTAAGCCGATTGAGAACCCGCGACATCTGGGAAAAGCAGAGCGAAAACTGAAGGCGGCACAGCGGAATGTCTCGCGCAAAAAGCGTGGCGGGAAGAATCGGCGCAAGGCTGTGAAGCTGCTTGCCAAGCAACACTTGAAGGTCAAACGGCAACGTCTGGACTTCTTCCACAAGACAAGTCTGGGTTTGATTCGAGCGTTTGACCACTTCGCGTTTGAAGACCTCAACCTCAAGGGCCTGGTGAAGAATCATCACCTCGCTAAAGCCATCAGTGACGCAGCCTGGGGAACTTTCCTCTTGATCCACACGAGCAAAGCGGAAGAAGCTGGCCGTGTGGTGGTGAAAGTTCCAGCCGCGTTCACTTCTCAGGATTGCAGCAGTTGTGGAGCGCGAGTCCGCAAGTCGCTCGCGGTGCGGGAGCATCGGTGTGTCACTTGTGGGTTTGTTGCTCATCGGGATCACAACGCTGCTCTCAATATCAAGGGGCGGGCAGTCCCTGTAGGGATGCAGGCAAGAGAGCCTGCACGTGAACTACGAACCTCCCCTACACGATAGGGAATCCTCGGATTTCAACCCGGGGAGGATGTCAAAAGCTTCCCTTCTCCATGGACTTGGAGAGAGCATCAGAAGCCGTCTGACGCGGCATAGTGATGTTGGCTTGCACGCGCTGGCCTGTGTGCGTGACTTTGACGTTGTTGAGGATGGTCATCGCCGCTGGGTCATCTACCTTGCGGAAACGCGCATACAGAAGCGCTGTATTGGCGAGGGTCGTAATGTCCGCTGCCGCTCGTTCGCTTTCGCTAAAGCCGACGACGCTTAACTGCGCCTGCTGGTCAATATCCAGGATCATGGTGAGCGAGGTCAATTGGTGCAGCGGGCCGAGCGCGCGGCTTTCGCTCACGGAAGCGAGAATCGCGAGCGCGGCGCGGTCAATCTCAGGATTGCCCGAAGAGACGATGATGCGATAGTCGGTCAATGAACCGTCAGGTTTGATCTGGCCTGAGA
>Ga0070694_100000397_pt1 | contig 23600 bp, 19 predicted proteins | sample KBSK1251metaG_FD_65470 | JGI IMG/M metagenome (GOLD analysis project Ga0070694, IMG submission 65470) | Corn, switchgrass and miscanthus rhizosphere microbial communities from Kellogg Biological Station, Michigan, USA - KBS K1-25-1 metaG | ecosystem: Host-associated > Plants > Roots >... | reverse complement strand
GTGCTGTTCCCCGGCTTCGTCGACTGTCATACGCATGCGGTGTTCGGCGGACCGCGGCTCGAGGACCACGAGCGTCGCGCCCTGGGTGAGGATTACAAGACGATCGCCGCTCGGGGCGGCGGCATCCTTCAATCGGTGCGAGACGTCCGGGCGCGAAGCGAGCGCGAGCTCGTGGAGCTCACACGTGCGCGAGTACGCGCCCTCCTCGCGCACGGCACCACGACCATCGAGGTGAAGTCGGGATACGGGCTCGACCCCGCGACCGAGCTGAAGCAACTCCGTGTGGTCCGCGACCTCTCGTCGACGGAGCGCCCCGCGCTGGTGCCCACGTTCCTCGGCGCTCATGAGGTGCCGCCGGAATTCCGCGACCGGCGCGCCGACTACGTGCAACTGTTGTGCGACGACATGATCCCGACCGTCGCGCGCGACAAGCTCGCCGTCGCGTGCGACGTATTTTGTGAGCCTGGTGTATTCGACGTGGCCGAGACTCGTACGATCCTCACGGCTGCGCGGCGACACGGTCTCGCGTTGAAGCTCCACGCGGATGAGCTGGATGGCTGCGGCGGCGCCGAGCTCGCGGTGAGTCTCAACGCGCTTTCCGCGGACCACCTGGCCGGGGTGTCCGACGCCGGCATCCGCGCCCTCGCCGGCAGCGAGACGCTGGCCGTCCTCCTTCCCGCGACGATGGTATTCCTCGGCAAGCGCCAGCACGCACCCGCCCGACGGATGGTAGAAGCCGGTGCGGCGGTGGCACTCGCCACGGATTTCAACCCGGGCTCGTCTCCGACCGTCAGTCTGCCGCTCGCGATGGCCTTCGGTGTTTCGCAGCTGGGGTTGCGCCACGGGGAAGTCGTGACCGCAGTCACGGTCAACGCCGCGGCGGCCCTGGGGCTCGCTCAGGACCGGGGACAAATCGCTCCGGGATTCCGCGCGGATCTGGTGACGCATGGCGTGTCGGATTGGCGCGAAGTGGCGTACTGGATGGGCGAGAACCTCGTAACCGCCGTCTGGACAGGAGGTTCCGCTTGTCCGCTCCCCACGGCGCCGGTATCTTTAGGGCCCCATGTCGAAGCTTGAGAAGCTCAAAGAACGGGCCCGTAGCCTCGAGGGGAAGGACCCCAAGGGGGCGATCGAAGCGTGGCTGGAGGTCCTCAAGGGGCAGGAACAAGATGGGGATCCCAACCCCGACCTCTCGGTCTTCAATCGCATTGGAGACCTCTACCTGAAGGTCAAGGATCCCGCCCTCGCGGCCGATTATTACGACCGTGCCGTGGACAAATACGCGGAGCTCGGGTTCCACAACAATGCGATCGCGATGTGCAACAAGGTGCTCCGCAACGCGCCGGGGCGACAGACGACGTATCTGAAACTCGCGAAGCTATATGCCTCCAAGGGCTTCATGGGGGAGGCGAAGCAGAATTTCGCCGAGTACGCCGATCGGATGCACAAGGCCGGAAAAATCCAGCAAGCCTTCGCCGCGCTGAAAGAGCTTGCGGACCTCTCTCCCGAGGGCGCGCACCTTCGAGAGACCTTGGAAGAACACCTGCGCATGTACGGTGCGCCGGAGCGGCGCTCGGTCGCCAGTGCTCCCGCGCCCGCTCCTAGCGCCAAGCCGCCGGCATCCGGCGCGCCGGATCTCTCGAAGTCCGGCAAGCGCAAGACATCGAGTCTGGTGTTCCTGGACGTCGACTCCCCCCCGACCGCCAAGGACCGTCCCGGGGTGGGGGCTGGGCGCGGCGCGCCCGTCTCGAAGCCGGTGCCACCACCACCGAAAGCCGCGCCGCTTCCCTCGCCCCCGCCGCTCGAACCAGCGCCGATTTCGGAGAGCCTGGTGGAGCCGGTGACGGCCGAGCCGGACGCGTCCCTCGAGATCGAGTCCACCAGTCTGGGGGAGGGGCTCGAACCGGCGGGCGCGGCCGGCATGCTCGAGGGGTTCGAGACGACCAGTGCCGAATTCGGCGATGTCCGCCTCGCCGCAGGCGACGTCGCGCCCCTGCAGGAGGAGATCAGTCCAGACGAGATCCCGCCGCCGGCGGAATTCGAGCCGACGGCGACAGAGGAAGCCGAGCCGGAGCCCCTGCTCGCCGATGACATCGAAATCGAGCCGCCGAAGGCCGTGGCGCCGTCGGCTGGAGCCCGGGTCGCCCCGGTCGTGCCAAGACGGCCCGGCGCGGCACCACCTGCGACACCGCCGAAAGTGGTGACTCCGCGGGCGCCCACGCCTGCGCCGCGCCCCCCGGAACCCACAAAACTCAAGCCGGTGGTCCCAAAGCGTCCGGGTGCCGCGCCATCTCCCCCGCCTGCCGTCGAGCCTCCACGGCGCAAGACCGTGGTGGAGGTGCCACCGCTCGAGCTCGAGCCGGACTTCGACACCGCGGACGATGAAGCCCCCGCCCCCCCCGCCGCTCCCGCCGGCCACGACATCGACGATGAGCCGCTCGCGCTGGACGACGTGGCCGTGTCGGGCCCGCGGTCGGACTTCATTCAGACCGAGGAGGACACGTCGATCACCACGTCCGGCCGGCGGTCGGCGGCGATCGACCTGGGCCTGGACGGCGTCGTGAATCAAGGCGACGAAGCGGGATCGATCGTGTTCGACAGCATGGACGTGGCGCCCCCGAAGCCCGCGATCGAGGATCTCGAGGCGCGCGTCGCCGACGACCCGGACGATCCCGAGAGTCATCAGGCGCTGGGGGAGGCGTTGGTCGAATCCGGAGACCGCGAACGCGGGGTCCAGGAGCTGGATTTGGCCACGGCGGGGTTCGAGAACCGAGGCAACCTGGCCCACGCGTGCGACCTGGTGGACGAGATTCTGCGTCTCGACCCGAACAGCGTGCGCCACCGCCAGAAACAGGTGGAGTTCGCCTTCAAACTGGGTGACAAGGCGAAGCTCATCGACGCGTATCTGGAGCTGGCCGACACCCTGCTGCGAAGCGATTTGCCGGACAAGGCGCGGTCCGTGTACCAACGCGTGGCGGAGCACGACGCCGGCAACACGCGCGCGCAGGCGGCGCTGGCGATGCTCGCGCCGGTCGTCGCGCCCCCGCCGCCCGCGCCCGCGGGGCGACCCAAGACCAAGGCGCGAGACACGGAGGGGCGGACGGCGCCGCGGGACGCGAAGCTGAAGGTACGGGACGACGCATCGGATGACGGTGAGTTCGTGGACCTGAGCGCCATGATTCTCTCCGACGACATGCCTGAGCGCGATACGCGCATGAAGGTCGCGGACGAGGAGCCGACCGGCGACGAGGAGAAGGACTTCCAGGAGATGCTGGCGCGCTTCAAGCAGGGCATCGACGAGAACATCGACGAGGCCGACTTCCAATCACACTACGATCTGGGCGTGGCCTTCAAGGAAATGGGCCTGTTGGACGAGGCAATCGCGGAGCTGCAAAAGGCGCTGCGGGCGCCTGAGGGGAAGCTGCGCAGCTCGGAAGCGCTCGGCGTGTGCTTCATCGAAAAAGGCGCCTATGTGGTCGCAGAGTCGATCCTGCGACGCGCGCTCGAGCTGCCGGCCTCGGGTGATCAGGAGCGCCTCGGTATTCTGTATTGGCTCGGCCGGGCCTTAGAGGAGCAAGGCAAGCGGGTCGACGCCCGCGAGCTGTATGGCCGTGTGTTCGCCGTCGACATCCGGTTCCGGGACGTCGGGGAGCGGGCCAAGGCGTTGGCCAAGGCGAAGTGAGATGAGCCAACAGGTCGCGCCGATCGCGCTGCGGGAGCTGCAACGCCCGGTGGCCGCCGAGCTCGCGCAGGTGGCGACGGAGCTGCAGCGCATCATCGCGGCCGATTTTCCGCTCATCGCCGAAGTGAACGAGCATTTGCTGCACATGAAAGGGAAACTGTTTCGCCCCACGCTGCTTTTGCTGTCGAATCACGCGAGTGGGTCGGACGATGCTCGCGCCGTCACCCTCGCCGCGATCGTGGAGCTGATCCATCTCGCGACACTCGTCCACGACGATTCGGTGGACCATTCGACGCTCCGGCGGGGACTCCCGACCATCAACGCGCTCTTCTCGCATCAGATCGCCGTGATCATGGGCGACTATCTCTACTCGCGCGCGATCATCGAGCTGGTCGAGCTCGACGACCTCGAGCCGCTGCGGGTGTTCGCCCGCGTCACGAACGAAATGACGATCGGCGAGATGCGCCAACTGGAGGCGCACGACAAGCTGGCGTTCGGCGAGGCCGAGTACGATCAGCTGATCCGCGCGAAGACCGCGTCGCTCCTGTCCGGGGCCTGCGAAGTGGGCGCGTTGCGCGCCGCGCCCGCGCCGCGCGCGGCGCTCGCGCGCTTCGGCATGCGGCTCGGCATGGCCTTCCAGATCGCCGACGACCTTCTGGACTACACCGAAGCCCAAGCCGTGACGGGCAAGCCTTCGGGCCTCGACCTGCGGGAGCACAAGGTGACGCTCCCCCTCATCGCGGCGCTCGACGCCATGAGCCCCGCCGAGCGGCGCGTCGTGGGGGACTTGATGGCGGAGCCGGCGCCCGGCGATGGCCTCGTGACCGAGGTGGTCCGGCTCGTGGCGGCACGCGGCGGCCTGGAGTACGCCCGCCGCCGGGCGCTCGAACTGGCCCAACAGGCCGAAGCGGAGCTGGACATCCTGGCCCCATCCGGCGCGCGCGACGCCCTGCGCGACAGCATCGCGTACGCCGTGGAGCGGCGCAGCTAGCCAATGGCGCAAGGCCCGCGCAGGCCGCTATTTTACCTCGGAGTGCTGGCGGCGGGCTTCGTGCTCGGCGGGTTCGTCCACTCGCTGTTGCGGCGCTTCCTACCGCAGGGGCCGGCCAAGGAGATCTTTACCTGGGCGGTGACCCCCACACTCGGGCCCGTCCACATGGACCTCCTGGTCGTGTCGATCACGCTGGGGCCGATCGGATTCGACGTGTCGCTGCTGGCGCTCGTAGGCGTGGCGATCGCGTATTACGTCGCCCGATCGATCTTTTGAAGCGAGGCGCGTTATGTTCGGGGACCTGTCCTTCAGCCACATCCTCATCCTGCTGCTCGTGCTGGTGCTAGTGTTCGGCGCGAAGCGGATCCCGGAGATCGGGTCCTCGTTGGGGCAGGGGATCAAGGAGTTCAAGCGCAGCCTCAAGGACGCCACGAGCGACGATCCACCCTCCCCGCCGCGCAACGTCCAGCCTCCTACGAGCGGATCGGGATCCGGGCCGCTCTCCTCGAGCGGTGATCCGAAGCGCCTGAGCGACTAGCTGCCGCCGCTGTTCGCCGTCGAGCGGTAGATCTCGCTCCGCCGGTCCACGATCTTGGCGTCCGCGCGCAGCGCGGCCAGGTACTGTTGCACGCGTGCCTGCACCAGCGGGCGCATCAGGGTCTCACGTTGCTGCGTCCGCTGCTTGAACCAGGCGCTCGAGTCGGCGTTCTGGTGCGCCAGCACCTGGAGCAGGAAGCTGCCGGCATCGCCGGTGACCACGCCACTCTTTTCCCCCGGCCGCAGACCGAACGCCGCCCCGAGCGCCATCGGGTTGCGCACGAAGTGGGACGGCGCCGTCACCCGCGTGAAGGGACCCAGCCGCTCGACGGGGTATCCCATCGCCCGACCCGCCGTGAGGAGATCGCTCGCGTTCCGAAGCTTTTCGGCAACCTGCTCCGCTCGTGTTCGGGCGAGGCCTTTCTTCTTTTCGTACCGCACTGCCGCCACGACACGGGCTCGGACCTGGTCCAAGGGGGGCACACCCTCCGCCTGAACCGAGTCGAGCCGGAACACGTAGCTCGCGTGGTCTCCGTCGATCACGGGACTCGTTTCACCCGGCGCGCGCCCTTCGAACGCCCAGATGCTGACGTCGGGGACGGCCCGGCCGTTGAGCGACAGGCCTTCGCCCTGAACGAGCTTCGGGGTCGAGGCGACCGACAGATGAAGCACGCGCGCGGCGCTGTCGAGCCGCGCGCCCGCGGTTTGCTCCGCCGCCAGCCGGTCGAGCGAGTCGGTGCGCGCATCGACGGCGTCGAGGTGCTTGGCGAGCAGCGCAATCGGGATGAGGATGTGCCGGACGTGCACCGAATCGCCCTTCGCGGCGTCGACGCGAATCAGATGATAGCCGAACTCCGTGAGTACGGGCTCGCTGAGCACGCCCGGAGAGAGGCGGCGCAGGGCGGCGGCGAACGGCGGCACGAATCCGGGCGCGTCACGCTTCACCCAGCCGAGGTCCCCGCCGCGTGCCGCGCTCCCCGAGTCTGCCGATTCCCGCTTGGCCGCGTCCTCGAACTTCGTCTTCCCCGCCGCGATGTCCGCGCGGAGCGCGTGGACATGCGTCCGCGCGGCCGCGCTGTCGGCGCTGTCCGGGATCCGCGGGACCATCAGATAGCTGAGCCACGCCGCCCCCGGGCGCTTGAGCTCCGTCTCATGGGCGCCGTAGTAACGCTGCAGCTCGGCTTCCGAGACCGGCGCCAGCGAGTCGGGAATGTCCTCCGGACGGATCGCGAGCAGCGCGACCGTCACGGATTCGTGCTGGTCACGCCAAATGCGCCACAACTTCGCGTCGGAGACGTAGACGTCCGCGGTGAGATAGTCCTCGAGCTTGCGCTGGGGCAGGTATTCACGGTACAGCTGCTCCACCTGCACCTGGAAATCCGCTCCGGCGGTCGAGAGGTAGCGCTGCCACTTGGTGATATCGAACCGGCCGTCCGTCTGGAACGTCGCGTCCCGCATAACCTGATCGAGAATCTGCGGCGGCGGTGAGCTCCGGGCCGCTTCCCGGATTTCCTCGTCGGAAATGCCGATCCCGAGACGTTGGTACGCGCGGTCGAGCAGGATATTTTGGATGAACTGGTCGGCGACGCGATTTTGAACCTGTTGCTCGTCCTCGCGCGACAGGCGACCGCCACCCTGCTGGCGGCGGTATTGGTCGAGCGTCGACTGGTACTGCTGCTGGAACGGCTGTTGGCGCACGACTCTGCCGTCGACCTTGAGGACCACGTCCTTGCCGCCCTGAACGAAGTCCTGCACCTGACCGTAGGCCATCCAACCGATGAACGAGATGGCGACAACCCAGAAGACGGGCTTGGTAATCGACTTCATCGCGCGGATCATCTACCAAAACTCCAGCGGATACGGGTGAGGAGGGGCATAAGTCTAAGTGCGACAACGCGCAAACTCAAGCGGCCCGCACAAAAACCGATTGACAGCGCGACCGAGCAAACACTATCTTCGTTCAATTCTCCCAACTACTTAGGCCGTGGCCTACACCAGCGAAATAGAAAAGCTCGAAAAGCGGTGGGCCGAGAATCCCAAGGGGCGGAACTTCGCACCCCTCGCCGACGCCTATCGTAAAGCGGGAGAACTAGATAGGGCCCTCGAGCTGTGCACCGCCGGTCTCCAGCTCCACCCCGATTATGTCAGCGCGCACATCGTGCACGCGCGCTGCCTGATCGACCAGAAAAACGACGCGGGCGCCTCCGAAGTGTTCCAAAGGGTGCTGGCGCTCGACCCCGAAAATGTGCTCGCCCTGAAGATGCTGGCGGAGATCGCCGAGCGGAGTGGGCGTTTCGACCAGGCAGTCGTGTGGCTGGGACGCTTGCTCGCCGCCGACCCAATGAACGGCGAGGCCGCCGAGCATCTCGCACGCGCCAAAGCGAAAGCCGCGCAGCCTTCGGCGCCCAAGAGCCCGGAGCCCGTGGCGAGGATCGTGCCCGAGACGCTGCAGACAGCGGCCCGGCCCGCGCCCCGGCCACCCGCGGCCCGCCAACCCTCGGGGCCGCAACGGGCGGTCTCGACCCCGGCTCCCGCCGCTTCCCCGGCTCCCCCGGCTCCCCCCGCTCCCCCGGCGGCAGCGCAGCCGGACTTCGTGATCGAACACGCGTCCGACGGTCCCACGTCTCCGACCCTCGACGTGAAGGGCGCGCCGGCCGACATCGAAACCTTCGATGGCACGATCGATTTCAATGCGGCCGCGCGCGATGCGGCCAAGGCGGATGGCATCGAGGTCCAGGAGGAAGTGCAGCTCACGCCGCAAGACCTCGTGGTCGAGGGACTCGCACATACACAGTACGAGAGCGGGATCTTTGCCAAGCCACTGGAGGCGGAGCTGGACGACGGAGGGGGATTCCCCAAGATCGATCTCCCGCTCATCATGCCGGACGATGTGCCGGAGGCGGTGCCGGCCACGCCCGCCCGAGTCGCCGACGCGGCGCCGACGCCCCCGCCGGTCCCGCCGCTGCCGTCGCCCCCGGCGCCTCGGTCCCCTCCGACGCCCCGGCCGCCCGCGCCGACTCCTCAGCCGCCGGCGGCAGTCGCGCTGTCCGACGACGATGGAGCGGCGGATGCGGCGGCGCTCTCCCGGGCTGAGCCGGTGCTGACCGAGACGATGGCCGAGCTGTACCTGCGACAGGGGCACCAAGATGACGCGTTGCGCGTGTACCAGGCGTTGCTGGCACAACGTCCCGGGGACGCGCGGTTGCGCTCGCGAGTCGAGTCGCTCACCCCCGGTGGGCGAAAGCAGGCGCGTGCCGACGCTGGCCGGGCCGGCGGAGAAAACGTCCAGGCGTTCTTAAGACGCATCTTGGCTGCCCGCCCCGGGGAAGGGCCCGCGGCGTCCACGGACGCGCGGCCGTCTGGCGGCCGATCCCCACTCGAGCGCGCGTTTGCGGTCGTGCCGCCCGAGGTCGAAACGGATCCGGGCGCCGCCGCGCCGGGCGAAGCGACGCGACCGGCGTCGGAGGGCATCTCGCTCGACGAGGTCTTCGGGGACGAAGGTCCCCGGAGCTCGATACCGGCGGCGCCTGCCGCCTCGCCACCGTTGGCGGCCGGGCCCACCCCACCTGCGGCCGCGCCGAGCGGAGGGTTTTCTTTCGATCAGTTTTTCAGCCCCGCCCCCGCCCCCGCCCCCGCCCCCGGCCCCGGCCCCGGCCCCGCCGCAGGGGCGTCGCCCGCGGCGAGCGGGTCGCCGGACGCGCCGGCTCGGCCCTCCGGTGGCAGGGCCATGCCCCCGGTCGAGGACGAAAGCGATCTCGATCAGTTCCAGGCTTGGCTCCGGGGCCTCAAGTCATAGTGCACATCGCCGTGCTGAACGGCCCGAACCTGAATCTGCTGGGCGAGCGCGAGCCGGAGTTGTACGGGCGCACGAGCCTGGCGGAGATCGAGACACGGACCCGAGCGCAAGCGCGGACGCTCGGCGTCGAGGTGTCGTGGACGCAGACGAATCACGAGGGCGAGCTCGTGGAGGCCATCCAACGGCTCAAGGGCGAGGCGGACGGGCTGGTCATCAACGCGGCCGCCTTCACCCACACGAGCCTCGCGGTACGGGATGCGTTGCTCGCGGTGCGGGTGCCCTTCGTCGAGGTGCACCTGTCCAACATTTTCGGCCGCGAGCCGGAGCGCCGGCGCTCGCTGCTGGCCGACGCGGCGGTGGGCGTAGTGACGGGATTCGGCGCGGAGAGTTATCGGCTGGGACTCGAGGGCTTGGTCGGTTATCTCCAGGCCCGCCATGGCGGCTGACCGGCGGCGCGCGCGGCAGGACGCGCTGATCCGGTTGCTGGACCCGGAAGGGCTGGACGGCCTCCTCGTGTCGTCCCACGCCAACGTCCGCTACCTGACGGGCTTTTCGGGCTCGGCGGCCCTGGTGGCGATCACACGGGCGGACGTCTTGCTCGTCACGGACTTTCGTTACGACGAGCAGGCTCGTGCCGAAGCGGGCGCCGTGGCCCGCATCGAGGTTGACGGCACCAGCGTCTGGGATCGCTTCTTCAAGGAGCTCGCCACCCTGGGGCCGCTCGAGCGGCTGGGGTTCGAGGGGCACGCGCTGACCGTTCACGACGCGGAGCGCTTCACGCAGGCGGGCAGTGCGTGGCGCTGGCAAGCCACCACCGACCTGGTCGAACGCCTGCGGGCGACGAAGGACGAATCGGAGGTCGCCGCGATTCGGAGCGCCGCGGCGCTCGCCGGGGAAGCCCTCCGGGAGACGCTCTCGCGCGTGCGGCCCGGCATGACGGAGCTCGCGATCGCCGGCCTCCTGGAGGAGGCGTTGCGGCGACGGGGGAGCGAGGGCCACCCGTTCGCGACCATCGTCGCGTCCGGACCCCGCAGCGCGCTGCCGCACGCGCGTTCGAGTCGCCGCGCCGTCGCGGCCGGCGAATGGCTGCTGCTAGACTTCGGCGCCCAAGTGGACGGCTACTGCGCGGATATCACGCGCACGGTGGTCGTGGGCGCGCGGGCGAGCGAGCCGCAGCGCGTGCTGTACGAGCTCGTTCGCGACGCGCAGCGTCGCGCGCGGACAGGAGTGCGCGCGGGAATGAGCGGACGCGATGCGGACGCGCTCGCGCGAGAGCCGATCGCCGCGCGCGGATTCGAGGAGGCCTTCGGGCATTCGCTCGGACACGGGCTCGGGCTCGAGGTGCACGAGGCGCCGCGACTCTCGAAGACGAACGGGGAGGCTTTACCGCCGGGTGCGGTCGTCACCGTGGAGCCGGGGGTGTATCTCGCGGGCGTCGGCGGTGTGCGCATCGAAGACGACGTGCATTTGCCCGAGGCCCAGGCGGCGGAGCTGCTCTCGGACGGGCTGACGGACCTTGTGGAGCTCGTGTAACTTAGGACGCCATGAACCTCGACATCATCGCGCAGCTCGTGAAGATCCTGAAGGACGCGCCGGAGCTCGGCGCCATCGAGGTCCGCCGGGGTTTGTTCGGGGCGTGGTCGTCGGTCCGCGTGTCCAAGGCGGGTGTGTTCACGAACGCGGGCGGCGCAGGTGGTCATGTCGTGGTCGCGCAGGCCCCTGCGTCCGGAGCGGCCGTTGCCGGTGGGGTAGCAGGCGCGCCTCAGACCGGGGGGGGGGCAGGGGCGCCAGCGGCCGTGGCGCCCTCGCATCTCGTGGAGATCAAGTCCCCCATGGTGGGGACGTTCTATTCCGCGCCCGAGCCGGGCGCCGAGCCGTACGCGAAAGCCGGCAGCCGGGTGGCGGCCGGGCAGGTGGTCTGCATCATCGAAGCGATGAAGATCATGAACGAAATCGAGTCCGAGGTCGTCGGCGTGGTGCGGGAGGTGCTGGTGGAGAACGCCCAGCCGGTCGAGTTCGGACAGCCCCTTTTCCGAGTGGATCCCCATGCCTGAAGCGCCGTCCGGCCAAGCGACCTTCAACTTCAAAGGGGCCATCACGCAGATGGTCCAGCGTAACGCCTCGGACCTGCTGCTCAAGGTGGGCCGCCCGGCGACGATCCGCGTGAACGGGGAGTTGGTGCCGCTCGACAGCACCCCGTTGAAGCCGGAGGAGCTGAAGTCGCTGGCCGAGCAGATCATGACCCCGCGGCAGGTGAAGGAGTTCGCCGAGCACAAGGAGGCGGACTTCGCCATCGGGGTCCCGGGCGTGGGGCGGTTCCGGACGAACGTCTACCAGCAGCGCGGGACGGTGGCCTTCGCCTTCCGGGCGATTCCGTACGAGGTGAAGACGATCCGCGACCTGAACCTGCCGCAGGTGCTCGAAGAAATCTCTCTGCGGCCTCGGGGGCTGGTGCTGGTCACGGGGGTGACGGGGTCGGGCAAGTCGACGGCGCTCGCGGCGATGATCAATCACATCAACACCAACCGTCGGGTGAACATCATCACGATCGAAGACCCGATCGAGTTCCTGCACCGCGACAACCTCTCCAACATCTCGCAGCGCGAGGTGGGGAACGACACCCTCTCGTTCAACGCGGCGCTGCGTCACGTGCTGCGCCAGGCACCCGACGTGATTCTGATCGGCGAGATCCGGGACATGGAGACGCTCGACACGGCGCTGAAGGCGGCGGACACGGGCCACTTGGTGTTCTCGACGCTGCACACTACGGACGCCACGCAGACGATCAACCGCGTGATCTCGTTCTTTCCGCCGCATCAGCACGACGAGGTGCGGCACCTGCTCTCGACCGCCCTTCACGGGATCGTATCGCTCCGCCTCGTGCCGCGGAAGGATGGGAAGGGCCGCGTACCGGCCGCTGAAATCCTCGTGAACACGGCGGCGGTCCAGGAGAACATGCGCGACCTGTCGAAGTCGCTCAGCATTCCCGACCTGATCGCGCAGGGCTCGGTCCAGTACGGGATGCAGAGCTTCGACCAGTCGCTCCTGCAGTGGTACCAGCAGGGCATGGTCAGCTACGAGAGCGCGATCTTCTACGCCACGAACCCGAGCGAGTTCGCGCTCAAGGTATCGGGCGTGGACTCGGGCGAGAGCCAGTCGTTCGGCGGCGCCACGGCTGCGGCTGGGCTGCGCGGCGACATTACCCCGTAAATGTTCAAGAAGGTGCTGATCGCCAACCGCGGGGAGATCGCCCTGCGGGTGATTCGTGCGTGCAAGGAGCTCGGCATCGCGACGGTCGCGGTCTACTCCGAGGCCGATCGCGACAGCCTGCACACGCGGTTCGCCGACGACGATGTCTGCATCGGTCGCGCGCCCTCGCGCGACAGCTACCTCAACATTCCGCGGATCATCGCCGCCGCGGAAATCACCGGCGCCGACGCGATTCATCCGGGCTACGGTTTCCTGGCCGAGAACGCGGAGTTCGCGGACATCGTGCGCACCTCGAACATCACGTTTGTGGGCCCCACGGGAGATCAGATCCGCCAGATGGGCGACAAGGCGGCGGCGCGGAAGCTCGCGCAGAAGTTGAAGGTGCCGACCGTGCCCGGCTCGCCCGGCCCGGTCGAGGACGCGGACGCCGGGCTCAAGGTCGCCCAGAAGATCGGCTTCCCGGTCATCATCAAGGCCGCCGCGGGGGGAGGTGGGAAGGGCATGCGGGTGGCCCAGGACGAGGAGCAATACCCGCAAGCCTTCTCGCTCGCCAAGCAGGAGGCGCTGGCGGCGTTCGGCTCGGATGAGGTCTACATCGAGAAGTACCTGGCCCGGCCGCGCCATATCGAGATCCAGCTCATGGGCGACACGCACGGGCGGGTGATGCATCTGTGCGAGCGCGATTGCTCGGTGCAGCGGCGCCATCAAAAGCTCATCGAAGAGGCACCGAGCCCGGTGGTGGACCAGACGCTCCGGCAGGACATCGGGGATTCCGCGGTGAAACTCGCGGAATCCATCGGCTATGTCGGTGCCGGAACCATCGAGTTCCTGCTCGACGAGGACGGGGCCTTCTACTTCATGGAGATGAACACCCGCATCCAGGTGGAGCACCCCGTGACCGAGATGACGACGAACTTCGACCTGGTGAAGGAACAGATTCGGGTCGCGGCCGGGGAGCCTCTCTCGTTCGTCATGAACGGACATCGGTTGCGGGGGCACGCCATCGAATGCCGTGTCAACGCCGAGGATCCGGCCCGCAACTTTCAGCCGAGCCCCGGGACGATCACCGTGTACCACCCGCCGGGCGGGCCGGGCGTACGGGTCGATACGCACATCTACGCCGGATACACGGTGCCTCCGTACTATGACTCGTTGCTCGCCAAGCTCATCGTGCACGGCAATACGCGGACGGAGGCCCTCGCCCGCATGCGGCAGGCGCTCGACTCGTTTATCATAGAGGGCGTGACCACGACGATTCCCTTCCTTGGTCGGGTCATGCGCCACCCCGACTTCGTCGCCGGCCGGGTGGACACGAAGTTTCTCGAGCGCGAGCCTCAACTGCTGCAGTCGCCCACATGACGATCGACGTCCATTTCACGCCAGCCGGCCTCGTCGCGGGAGATCTCGCCGGCCGGGGCGTGGTCGTCATCGACGCGCTCCGCGCCACCACTACCGTGATCACCGCGCTCGCCAACGGGGCGAAGGCGGTGATCCCCGCGGCGTCCTCGGAGGAGGCCGTGCGCCTCGCGTCGAACCTCGAAAAAGACGGCGTGGTGCTCGCCGGCGAACGGAAGAGCGTGAAGATCGAAGGGTTCGCGCTGGGGAACTCTCCGCGCGAAATGACCGCGGCCGCCGTGGGCGGGAAGACCATCGTGCTCGCGACGACCAATGGGACGCCGGCGCTGGTCGCGGCGCAGGGTGGCGACCCCGTCCTCGTGGGGGCGCCGGTCAACTTCAAGGCCCTCGTGGAGCGAGCGCGGGCGGCACTGGCCCGGCGCGGCGACCTGGTCATCGTGTGTGCCGGACGTGACAAGCAATTCGCGATCGAAGACGCCTATACCGCCGGACGCCTGATCAAGGCCGTGAAGAGAGGCATCCGGAAACTCGCGCTGAACGACGCGGCGCGGGCGGCGGTGGCGCTCACCGCCGAATTCGAGAACTGGGAGGAAGCGCTCGAGGACTCCGAAGCCGCGCGCCAGCTCGCCGAAGTCGATCTCGCCGCCGACGTCGGATTCGCCGCCCGCGCCGATCGGTTCGCCGTCGTCCCCGTCTACGCGGACCGCCGCATCACATGAACGCGAAGGTGCGCCGCGAGCTGATCGGCATCGGCGCGCTGGTCGTCGGCTTGTTTCTCGGACTGACCCTGCTCCGGCTCTCGATCACGGGCAACTGGGGCGAGCACATCGGGTCGCTGCTGTGGCGGCTGCTCGGCGCCGGCTCCGTGCTTCTGCCCGCGCTCGGCATCGGATGGGCCCTCGCCGCGTTCGAGCGCTTGGGGAGCCTCTCCGCCGGCCGGGCGGCGGCGCTCGGCGCCGGCTTGGTCGTGCTCCTGCCCTTCGGCATCGGGACGGTGACGGGGGCGAGTTTCCCCGCGGACTACTCGACCTGGAGCTCCACGCAAAAGCTCATCGGCACGGTGCCCGGGTGGCTCGCACACGGCGTCCACCAGGCTGTGGGCACGGCCGGCGGGACCCTCATCGGCCTGTTCGCGTTATCGGCGCTGGGATTGCTCACCATCGGGTGGCATCCGCTCGTTGTCTTGAGAACCAGGGAAACGGGAATCGGGAAACGGGAAACGGAAAAACCGCCTAAGCCGCCGCCGGCAGCGCCGGACACCACGGTTCCCGTTTCTCGTTTCCCTAAGGAGCGAAAGCAGAAGCCTCCTCCGGCACCAAGACTCGTAACGGTGCCGACCGGCGTCCTGATCCCCCCCATCGATTTGCTCAACCCCGCGCCCCCCGAAGACGGCGACGCAGGGCTCGCGCAAATCGAGCAGATGGGTCAAAAGCTCATCGAGACGCTGCAGACATTCCGGGTGGAAGGCGCCATCGCTGGTCGGACAGTGGGGCCGGTCGTCACACAATACGAAGTCGCGCCCGGCCCCGGGGTGAAGGTCGGTCGCATCGCGGCCCTCGCCGACGACCTGGCGCTCGCGATGCGCGCCCCATCGCTCCGCATCGTGGCGCCGATCCCCGGGAAGGCAGCGGTGGGCATCGAAGTACCGAACCCGATGCCGCGGATGGTGCACGTGCGGGAGTTGATCGAGGGCGTCGAGTACCATCGCGGCACCCGGGCGCTGCCCATCGCCCTCGGGAAGAACCTCGAAGGCGATCCGGTGGTGGCCGATCTCGCCAAGATGCCCCACCTCCTGATCGCCGGGGTGACCGGGTCGGGGAAGTCGGTCTGCATCAACACCGTCATCACGAGCCTGATCTACACGCATCCGCCCGAGAAGCTCAAGCTCCTCATGATCGACCCCAAAATGGTCGAGCTCTCGATGTATGCGGCGCTGCCGCACCTCGGCCTGCCCGTGGTGACCAACCACCACAAGGCCGCGAGCGTTCTCAAATGGGCGGTGTGGGAGATGGAGCGGCGCTACCGACTGCTGCATGCCAACCACGCACGCAACATCGCGGACTTCAACAGGAAGGTTGAGGAGAAAAAACCGCTCAAGGGGCCGCGCGAGACCCTGGCCACGCAGGCGGGCATCCAGAAGGAGCTGCCGCTCGACGGCGAGTACAGCGACGGCATCGTTCCGTACATCGTGCTGATCGTGGACGAGCTCGCGGACTTGATGCTGACGGTACAGGGCGAGATCGAGACGCCGCTCGCCACGCTGGCGCAGAAGGCGCGCGCCATCGGGATTCATCTGGTACTCGCCACGCAGCGACCCTCGGTGAATGTTATCACCGGCCTCATCAAGGCGAACTTCCCGTGCCGGGTCGCATTCCGGGTGTCCGCGAAGGTCGACAGCCGCACCATCCTCGATCAGAACGGGGCCGAGACGCTGCTCGGCAACGGCGACATGCTGTTCTTGCCGCCCGGCAAGAGCGAGCTGCTGCGCGTGCAGGGCGCGTTCATCTCGACGGACGAGACGGAGAAGCTGATGGAGTGGTACAAGAAGCACGCACCGCAGGTCGCTGCGCAGGCGGGGCCCAGCATCGGCGAACAGGTTACCGCCCTCGAAGAGCGGGAAAAGGCCGGGGAGGAGGGAGGCGGGAGCGGGGAGTCGGGAGCCGGCGACCGAGATTCGATGTTCCGCCAGGCGGCGGAAGTCTGCATCCAGAACCAGCTGGGGTCCACGTCGCTGCTGCAGCGGCGCATGAGCATCGGGTACGGACGCGCGGCCCGCATCATCGACCAGCTCGAGCTGGCGGGCATCCTGGGGCCGGCGAACGGCAGCAAGCCGAGAGATGTCCTGGTCGGCCTCGAGGAGCTGGATGAAATTTGCGGGCCTGCGTAAGCAGCCGCGCGGTCAGGCGCCGGTGAGCATGACCTCGAAGCCGAACTGGTAGGGAGAGATGTACCAGGGCGACACCGCGATCCGCTTCAAGTCGAACGGATCACTCCCCGGCCGTACGACCCCACCGTACGCCGACAGACAGGTCTCGAATCCGACCTGGCGTACCACCCCGCGGTTGTCCTCCGTGATCTGATCGGCGCGTCCGAAGGGATAACTGAAAAAGGGCGTGTGGATGCCCACTTCCTCCCGGATACGTTGTCGCGAGCCCACGATTTCCCGCGCGGCATCGGCTCCATGCACGACGCCAAGATCCACGTGGTTCATCGTGTGCGCGCCGATCTCGAACCCGCGGGCTCGCAGGTCGCGGACGTCGTCCCAGCTCATCCACCGTGAGGCGATGCCGAGCTCGGCATCCCACGGCGGAACGCGGCTCGATCCGATGAGCTCGGTGGCGATGAAGAAGCAGGCGGTCAGCCCGTGTCGCTGGAGCTCTCGCGCGGCCACCTCACGGTTATCCTTGTAGCCGTCGTCGAACGTGATCACGAGATGCCGGTCGACTTCCTCGCCGCGCCGCAGCCTCGCCAGGAGCGTTTCGAGCGACACGACACGGAAGTAGCGTCCGAAGAAGCGGCAGTACGCCTCGAAGTCGGCGCGCGTGCAGCTGATGGGATTCCCGGCGAGCTCGTCGTCGACGCGGTGAAAGAGCGCGATTACCGCCTTGCGACGTAACAGCACCCGATAGAGACCGCTCCAAAAGAAGAATCGCCCCAGGAGCACCTTGAGCCGTCGTTTCGCAACGGTGCCCCAGCGTCCCGCCGCCGTCCCGCGCCTGGCCCGCACCCGACGACGCAGCTCCCGGACCGCGCGATAGTCGGGGGTACGGTACGTTCGAGCTCGACTCGCGTCTTGCGCCCGCGGCTTCGCCCGGCCCGCGGCGATCTGCGCCACCGCCTGCGCGAGCAGGCGGACGCCGTTCGGGCGCAGCACGGCGGCCCGATAGCGCTCGAGATACTCCAGCGGATCTCCCGCGGGGGCCTGGTCGAGTGGGAAGGTCTCTTGCAGCAGGATGTCCCCCGCGTCGAGCGCAGTGGCCACGCGATGGATCGTGACGCCGACCTCGCGCTCACCGTTGTGGAGCTCCCAAAAGGCGGGCGCGGCGCCCCGGTACTCGGGTGCCTTGCCGCTATGCAGGTTGATCGATCCCAAGCGGGGAATCGCAAAGACCGACTCCCGGAGCACGTACGTGCCTGCGACGACCCCCAAGTCGGGACGGAACCGTGCGAGAGCCGCGAGACACGCGGCGTCATGCAGGTCGGGGAAACGGTAGTGGGGAACGTCAGGGGGAGGCAGGGAGGGCTGGGGCGGTTCGCGTTGGACCGAGTCGAATGACCGACGTCCGACGCCCAACTTCGCCGCCAGGACGGCGAGGAGCCCGAGCGGCCCCTGCGTCCGGTAGACGCGCCGAACCTTGTCGGCTACGCTCAGTCGCCGCCGCGCGTACGGCGCGGTCAAGAGCGCCACCGAGCTCACCCCCGGGAGCGCGCGCAGCGCGGCCGCGACCTCGACACCGAGATCCCCGCAGCTGAGCACCGCGACCCGGAGGCCGTTGGGATGATTCACGCGCGCGTGATCGCGCAAGAAACGTGCACTACCGGGAAGGATTTGGTTTCGCGTTGGGCGCGCAACGCTGTTACGTTCCAACGGTGAAGAGCGGGCTGCGGAGCGATCCGGCGCAATGGCAGGACGAGCGGCAGAAGCGGGGACTGGCGGGGGAGGAGCAGGCGATCCGCTACCTGCTGTCGCGCGGGTGCAGCATCGTAGCGCATCGGTTTCGGGTCGGGCACACCGAGATCGATCTCATCGCGCGGCAGGGTGATCTCGTGACGTTTATCGAGGTGAAAACGCGCCGCGGCACGGCGTTCGGCAGCCCGTTCGAGGCGGTGACCGGGGCGAAACGACGGGAGCTCGTGAAGGCGGCGCGCGTGTGGGTCGATCGGTTCGGCCGGCCCACGGACATCTACCGGTTCGATTGCATCGGGATCGTGGACAGCCGGCTGGAGCACGTGGCGGACGCGTTTCGGCCCGGGTGGCGCTAGGCTGATCTTCGGTATATATTCGGGTCTCCTACAGGGAGGCTCCCAACCCATGTCGAGGACACTCATGGCGGCGGACAAGGAAGTCCCCCAGCTCTCGGACGAGCGCAAAAAGGCCCTCAACCTCGCCATTACGCAGATCGAAAAGACCTGCGGCAAGGGCGCCATCATGCGGATGGGGGCCGATACGCCCCGGGTGCGGGTGGAGATCATCCCTACGGGCGCGATCAATCTCGACGCCGCCATTGGGATCGGCGGCATTCCGCGCGGGCGGGTGACGGAGATCTTCGGCCCCGAGTCGAGCGGCAAGACCACGCTGGCGTTGCACGTGGTCGCGAACGCCCAGCGTCTAGGGGGGGCGGCCGCGTACATCGATGCCGAGCACGCGCTCGACGTCGAGTACGCCAAGAAGCTCGGCGTCGACATCGACAACCTGTTGGTCTCCCAGCCCGACACCGGTGAGCAGGGGCTCGAGATCACGGAGATCCTGGTTCGCTCGGGGGCGGTGGACGTGGTTGTAATCGACTCGGTCGCGGCGCTCGTGCCCAAGGCCGAAATCGAAGGCGACATGGGCGATTCGCTGCCCGGCCTGCAGGCGCGCCTGATGAGCCAGGCGCTGCGCAAGTTGGCCGGCGCGATCAACCGCTCGCGCACCGCGGTGGTCTTCATCAATCAGCTGCGCGAAAAGATCGGCGTCATGTTCGGCAACCCGGAGACCACCACCGGCGGCCGGGCGCTCAAGTTCTATGCTTCCGTGAGGCTCGACATGCGGCGCATCGGGCCCGTGAAAGAGCGGGAAGTCGTGATCGGGAACCACGTGCGGGTGAAGGTCGTGAAGAACAAGGTGGCGCCGCCGTTCCGCCAGGCCGAGTTCGACATCATGTTCGACGAGGGGATCAGCCACGAATCGCTCCTCGTGGACATCGCCGCGGAAGCGGGGATCATCGAAAAGTCGGGCGCCTGGTACGGGTACGGAAAAGAGCGGATCGGCCAGGGCCGCGAGAACGCCAAGCTGTATCTCAAGGACCACCCCGATCTCGCACTCGAGGTCGAGGCCAAAGTGAAGGAGCACCTGGGCGTGAAGGCCGCCGTGGCGGCCGACGAGGAGGCAGCGGCGCCCGAGGAGTAGCGTGCCGACGCTCACCGGACTCGCCCCCGATCCACGCCAGCCGGATTACCGACTGGTGGAAGTGGATCGGGGGCGTTTTGCGTCGCTGCCGGTGGATGCGTTGCAGCCGCTGGGGCTCACGGTTGGCATGGAGCTCGAGGCCGTGATGCTCGATCGGTTGCGCGCGCTCGCCGACATCGAAGCCGCGCAGCGCGCGGCACTTCGGGCGCTGGCCCGGCGGGCGCATGCCCGCGGCGACCTCGAGCGTCGCCTCGTGAAGAAGCAGCACCCACCGCGGGCGGTGGACGCGGCGCTCGAGCGGCTTGCGGTGCGAGGCTTGCTGGACGACCGCCGGTTCGCCGAGCGATACGCCGCGCTGCGCGCGGTGCGAGGTCGGGGGCCCGCCCGCCTGATCCGCGACCTGCTGGCCCAGGGCGTCGAGCGTCACACGGCCGAAGCCGCGGTTCGGCGCGCGCTCGACGACGAGGGCATCGATCCGGGGATCGAGGCGCGCGCCGTCGCGGTGAGGCGCGCGAGCCAGCTCGGCGGGCTGCCAGGCCGGGTGCGCAAGCGCCGACTGCTTGCCTTCCTGCTGCGCCGTGGGTACGACCGCACGCAAGTGAAGGACCTGGTCCAGGAGCTCTGCAGCTAGCGGGCGGGGCCGCCTTGCGTCAGGGGACCCTCCTTCCCCAGGTTAACCCCCGTCATGCGCTTACTTCGGCTCCTGCTCCTCCTTGCGTTGGGCGTCGGCGCTGCGATTCTCGTCGTGCGCCTCCTGCCGCCACGCACGCCGCAGGTGGTGGAACAGCCGCCACCGCCACCCGCGGCGAAGCCCACCGGGCCGCCGCTGCAAGCAGATGCCGAAGGGTCCTACGTGCCGGGCTATGCCTTCACGGTGAACCACGCCCGATTCGCCGGGTTCACGCTCCGTCCCGATGCGTTCGTGACCTTTCAGACGGCCGCCGGCACGGACCAGCCCCTGGCTTGTCTCGATGCGGTCATCAAGGCGGCCACCGTCCACCTCCGCTGTGACGACCCGCAAATGGGCACGGTCACCGTCGACGGCAGGTTCCTGACCCGATTCGTGACGAACCGGCCGGATGCCGCGGTCGTCTCCGCCCTGGTGACCGTTCGCACCGGGAGCGGCGAAGTCCTCTACAGCGCGAGAGACCAGTTCGTGTGGCATCCCGTCGATGAGGCGTCCAGCAGGTAACTCCTAGCTAGCCTTTCAGTTGCCTCCCTCGGCGCAGTATATTCCCGGCATGACGTCCGCCGAAATCCGTCGCAAGTTCACGGACTTCTTCAAGGCGCCTCCTCGGGACCACCAGGAGGTCGCCAGTGGCTCCCTGGTACCCGCCGATGACCCGACCCTCCTGTTCACCAACGCGGGCATGGTGCAGTTCAAGCGCGTGTTCCAAGGCCTCGAGCGTCGGCCGTACACGCGGGCGGTGACGTGCCAGAAATGCGTCCGGGCAGGCGGGAAGCACAACGATCTCGAGCAGGTAGGCCATACGGCCCGGCATCACACCTTCTTCGAGATGCTCGGCAACTTTTCGTTCGGCGACTATTTCAAGAAGGACGCCATCGCGTACGCGTGGGAATGGGTGACCGCCAAGAACTGGCTGGGCATCAGTCCAGATCGCTTGTACGTGACCGTGCACCACACGGACGACGAGGCCAGACGGCTGTGGCGCGAGGTGACCGGCGTGCCGGAGGCGCGGATCTACGGGCTGGGAGACGAGGATAATTTCTGGCAGATGGCGGACACGGGCCCGGCGGGACCGAATTCCGAGATCTACGTGGATCTGCGGTCGCCGAGGGACCGGGGAGCGGGGAGCGGTTCTCTCGGTCTCGAGGACTTCGTCCGGCTTCAGGATCAGGGGACACTGCTGGAGATCTGGAACCTCGTGTTCATGCAGTTCGACCTCCAGAAGGACGGTTCCCGCACGCCGCTTCCCGCTCCCTCCGTGGATACTGGCGCGGGCCTGGAGCGCATCGCGGCCGTCATGCAAGGCGTCCCGTCAAACTTCGACACGGACCTGTTCGTTCCGATCATCGAGCGCGCGGTCGACGTGGTGGGAAAGAAGTACGACCGGGGGCCGGGCGGGGCATCGTATCGCGTGCTCGCCGATCACGCCCGCGCGGTGGCGTTCCTGCTTGCGGACGGCGTCTACCCCTCGAACGAGGGGCGCGGCTACGTGCTGCGCCGCATTCTTCGGCGCGCCGTCCGCCATGCGTGGCTGCTCGGACGCCGCGAGCCGACGCTCGTGCAGCTGGTCCATACGGTCTCCGGGCTGCTGGGCAGCGTGTACCCGGAGCTGGTCCAGAAGCGCACGCATCTGGAGAGCGTCACCCGCGCCGAAGAGGAGCGCTTCTTCGACACGATCGAAGGCGGACTCGAGCGCCTCGAACAAGTGAAGGGCGCGAAGGCCATCTCCGGCGCCGAGGCCTTCAAGCTGTACGACACGTTCGGCTTCCCGATCGACCTGACGCAGCTCATCGCCGCGGAGCGCGGCCAGGTAGTCGACGTCGCGGGGTTCGAGCGCGAGCTCGGCAGACAGCGCACCCGCTCGCTCGAGGCGCTCGAACGCTCAAAGATCGGGGACGGCGTCGCCGTGCATACCTCGCGCAGCGGCGAGTGGCGGACCCTCAGTCCCAAAGCCAAGCAGAAATGGGTGGGGTACGACCGCACCCAGGCAGAGACCGACGTCCTCAAGTTCCGGCAGGCCGGCGATACCGTGGAAGTCGTGCTCCATGAAAACCCGTTCTACGCGGAGTCGGGCGGCCAGGTGAGCGACACGGGAACGGTGAAGGGAGAGGGATGGACGCTCGACGTCGAGGGCGTGGAGAAGGTGGACGGGCTGAGCGCGGTGGTGGGACACTTCGAGGAGCGGTTCGAGCCGACGCCGGTGGTGGCCCAGGTGGACGAGCCGCGACGCCGGAACATCGAGCGCAACCACACGGCGACGCACCTCGTGCACGCGGCGCTGCGTAAGCACCTCGGACCGCACGTGCGCCAGCAGGGCTCAGTCGTGGCGCCCGACCGCCTCCGATTCGACTTCGCTCACCACGGCCCCGTGGACGACGCGACGCTGGCCCGGGTCGAGGAGGAAGTGAACCGCCATATCTGGGAGAACCTGCCCATCACGACGCGGGAGATGAAATACAAGGCCGCCATCGCCGCGGGGGCGATGGCGTTCTTCACCGAGAAATACGGCGATATCGTGCGCGTGGTGGACGTGCCGGGAGTGTCGCTCGAGCTGTGCGGCGGCACGCACGTGCCCACGACGGGCCAGATCGCGCTGTTCCGGTTCACGCACGAGACGGGGGCGGCCGCCGGTGTGCGTCGCATCGAGGCGGTGACGGGGCCCGGAGCCTTCGCGCTCATCCGTAAGCTCGAGGGCGAGCTGGAGCAGGCCGCCGGCGCGTTGAAGACGCAGCCCGAACACCTCGTCCGTCGCATCGAGCAGCTGATCGAAGAGAACCGTAAGCTCGAGAGACGGGTCGAGGAGCTGCTCAAGCAGGGAGCGGGGAGCGGGGAGCGGGGAGCGGTTGAGAAGATCGGCGACGTGGAGCTGCACATCGCCGATTCGGACCTCGAGGACCGCGAACAGATCGGGCTGGTCATGGATGCGTTCCGCGCGAGTCACAAGCGAGCTATCTCCGTACTCTTCACGAACGGCGAGCGCGCCGGTGTGCATGTCGGTGTCACCGACGACCTGGTGCAGCAAGGCGTGAAGGCGGGAGAGATCGCGAGCGCGATCGCCGCGTTGAGCGGAGGCAAGGGCGGCGGGCGACCCCACTTTGCGTCGGCGGGCGCCGGCGATCCGGCGAAGCTCCGCGACGCGCGGGCGCAGGTGCCGGCGATCGTGACCCGGCTCCTCGGACGATGACCCGAGCGGAACTCCTGGCCTGGCTCGAAGCGCGACGTCCCGCGCCG
>Ga0070694_100000396_pt1 | contig 23642 bp, 26 predicted proteins | sample KBSK1251metaG_FD_65470 | JGI IMG/M metagenome (GOLD analysis project Ga0070694, IMG submission 65470) | Corn, switchgrass and miscanthus rhizosphere microbial communities from Kellogg Biological Station, Michigan, USA - KBS K1-25-1 metaG | ecosystem: Host-associated > Plants > Roots >... | reverse complement strand
GTCCGCCCAGGATCCGTACGTGGCCCACCTGAGCCTGCGGCCGCGGGTCTTCGTCTTCCCGGTCGGCATCGACACGAGCGAGTACGTGCTCGTCGACCTCGCGACCTACCCGTGGCGCAACCTGCCCGGAGTGACCCTCACCCGCGACGGCGACACCGTCACGATCGTCTCCGACGCGGTGGAGCACCGGTACGCGGTCGCCGCGGAGGCCGGCCCGCACCTCCTGCTGCGACGCCTCTGATCGCCCGCCCGATCAGGTCAGGGGAACGTAGTCGTACTCGCCCAGCCCCTGCAGCACCAGGAAGACCGCGGAGCCCTCGCCCCCGTTGGTGACGAGATGCGCCCGGCCGGGCCGGACCGCGTAGGTCTCGCCGGGCTCGAGCCGGACCTCCTCCTTCGGGTCGCGCAGGAACAGGCGGAGCCGGCCTTCCAGCACGTAGAACGTGTCCTGGATGCGCGTGTGGTAGTGCCACGGCACCTGCTGGTGCGGGCCGATCTGCAGCTCGCTGATCCGGAATCCGGGGCGCTCGGCGTGGCGGGCGCGGCGCTCGACCTCGTAGAGATGGCTCGAGTCCTTGACGGCGTCCATGGACGTCCTCCCTCGCTCGTTCAGGCTCCCGCCGACGGGTTGCCGGTCAGGATGTGGGAAGCGTGGTGGTGGATCATGCGCCACTCGCCCACGCTCCGCTCGAAGATGTTGGTGGCGAGCACCGAGGTCACCGAGATCTTGCCGCGGGCCTCCGAGAGGATGTTCTCGGTGCAGGTGACCCACCCGAAGACGCCCTCCACGTAGGCGTTCACGTCGGTGATGCTGAAGCGCATCTCCTCGCTGTTCTTGAAGATGTCCTCCCACGACTGGCGCACCGCCTCCCAGCCGGCGAGCAGCCCCCAGCCCGGGTGCACGCACCGCACGTGCTCGCCGTGAGCCCAGATCTCCTCCATCTGCCGGAGATCGAGGGTCTCGAACACGCGGTAGAAGCGCGCGTTGGCCTCCTCGACCTCCGCGCGCTCGTCCTCCGGATTCATGGCGGCATTCTAACTCAAGTACTTACGGCGGTGGCTTCCGGCGGAGCCCCTCTACCTGGTCCGTACTCGAATCGCGGCGCGGCCGGAAAAATTCCCGCTGCCGTAAGCTTAGTTGGAGGGACGATACCCGCGTGGAGGGGATCAGCATGTGGGCTGGGGTCATCTATGGCGCGCTCCTGGAACGTCACGCCGACCACATCGTGCTCAGCGGCGGAGCCCAGATCTTCCTCCGCGAGGACGCGGTGCGGTGCGACTTCCGTGTCGGCACCTACCTCAAGGTGATCTACACGGAGATCGATGGAAGAAAGCTCGCCAGCGGCATCTCGCAGTCCGATTCGTTCCACGCCCTGACCGCCCCTGCCTGAAGAGGGGACGCTGCTCGCCCCCGCCGTTCCGGCCTCCGCCGGTGGCGCGTGGGTGTTGCCCAAGCCTTGAGGGGCGCCGAGGACGACGACGGAAGGATCGGGCATTCCGCGACGTGCGGTCGTCAGGGTGCGGCGGTGACGACCAGCTCGTCGCCCCGCCGCGTCAGCGGGAGCGGCTCGAGGCGCGCTCCCGGGCACGGACCCTCCACGCAGATCCCGGTATCGGGAGCGAAGACCGCGCCGTGGGTGGCGCAGATCAGGTAGCGGCCGTCCTCGCTGAGGAACTCGTTGGGCCACAGGTCGAGCGGGGTGCCCGCGTGCGGGCAGCGGTTGACGTAGGCGTGGTGGCCGCCGCCGTGGTTGACGAGGAAGCCGCGCACGGTGCGCCCGCGCACCCGGAGGTGGAACACCGCGGTCTGGCCCGGTGCGAGCGCGTCCGCGGCGCACCGCCACGTGCCCTGGCTCTCGCTCGGCTCCACGCAGAGGTTCTATCAGATCGATCCCGCCTCGGCAAACGCAGGAGCCGCGCCCGGCCGGCCCCCTCGAGCCGCGTGGTAGGATGAGCGGGTCATGCCGGCCTCGCTCCTCGCGGTGGAAGCCCACGACCTCGCCAAGACGTTCCGCAGCGGATGGCTCCGCCGGCGCGAGACCGTCGCCCTGCGCGGGGCGAGCCTGCGGGTGGAGCGCGGGGCCATCTTCGGCCTGCTCGGGCCCAACGGGGCGGGCAAGACCACGCTGCTCTCCATCCTGGCCACCCTCCTGCTGCCCGACCGCGGCACGGCCACCATCCTGGGTCACGACGTGGTGCGCGAGGCGCACGCGATCCGGCGCCGGCTCAACATGGCGAGCGGCAACGCCTCATTCGTCTGGAGCCTGCGCCCGGCCGAGGTGCTCGCCTTCTACGGGCGCCTGTACGGCCTGCACGGTCGCGCCCTCCGGGCCCGCGTGGACGAGCTGCTCGAGCGGTTCGAGCTGACCCCGCACCTCAAGACCGAGTACAACGAGCTCTCGACCGGGCTCAAGCAGCGGCTGGCCCTGGCCAAGGCCCTGCTGAACCGGCCCGAGGTCCTCTTCCTGGACGAGCCCACCCTCGGTCTCGATCCGGACGTGTCGATCCGGATCCGCGGCCAGATCGCGGACCTGCGGCGGCAGGAGGGCACCACGATCATCCTGACCACCCACTACATGCGGGAGGCCGAGGAGCTCTGCGACCGGATCGCGTTCATCAAGGGCGGGCGCATCCTCGCCGAGGGCTCCCCGGACGAGCTCAAGCGCCAGATCCGCATCGGGGACGTGATCGCGCTGCGCCTGGACCCGGCCGCGCCCGTCGGCCTCGCCGACCTGGCCGGCGCGCTCCACGTGCAGGCGCGCGGCGACCGGATCGAGTGCACGGTGGACTCGGCCGAGAAGCGCCTGCCCGAGATCCTGCGCTGGCTCGTCGAGCAGAACGTGCTGGTCCGCGACTGCCAGGTCCGCGAGCCGGACCTCGAGGAGGTCTTCGTTGAGCTCGCGCGCTGAGCCGATGGAGGACGGCCTCGCCGATCGATGGATCGGGGAGTGGGTGCGGCTCACCGCCTTCGCCTACCGGAACCTGATCATGGCCCGCCGCAACGTGTTCTTCGTCTTCGAGCTCACGTTCTGGCCCGGAGTGGCCATGCTCTCGCACGGCCTGCTCACCCGCTTCCTCGATCTCACTCCGCAGATGACCGCGTTCATCCTGGTCGGCACCGTGGCCCTGTCCGCGGTCCAGGTCTGCCAGCTCGACGTGGCCTACGCGGTGCTGTTCGACATCTGGTCGAAGTCGATGAAACACCAGTTCCTCACCCCGGTGCGCATCCGCCACCTGGCGCTGGGCTCCTGGCTGGTCGGGGTGGGGCGGGGCGTGGTGGTGTGGGCGCTCATGGCGATCATCGGCGGCCGTGCCTTCGGGTTCGACTTCCTGGGGGCGGGGGTCGGGCGCGTGACGCTCTTCCTGCTCGGGTGCTTCCTGACCGCGCTGGTCATCGGCCTCCTGGTCTGCGCGCTGGTCCTGCTATGGGGGACCCGGGCCGAGACCTCGGCGTGGGCGGCGGTGAACTTCTTCGTGATGCTCTCCGGGATCTACTACCCGATCGCGGTGCTGCCGGCCTGGGTGCAGGTCATCTCGGCCGGCATCCCGCTGACCTACTTCCTCGACGGGATCCGCGCCGGATACGGCTTCCCGCCCCGGTTCGGCCATCCGTTCGCCACCGGCTTCGCGCTCTCGCTCCTCTACGTGGTGCTGGCCCACTGGGCGCTGGCCGCCGCGGTCACCCGCTCGCGCCGCACCGGCCTGCTCCTCAAGCTCTCGGAGTAGCCGGTGCCCGACGCCGCGCTCGGCTCGGCCATGCTCCTGGGGCTGCTCTTCGGCATCCAGCACGCGACCGATCCCGATCACGTGGTGGCGGTCGCCACCATCGTGGCGCGCACCCGCCGCTTCGGCGCGGGCGCGCTGGTGGGCGCGTTCTGGGGCGTGGGCCACACCGTGACCGTGACCGCGGTGGGGATCGCGATCGTGGTCTTCAACGTGGCGGTCACCCCGCGCGTGGCCCTGTCGCTCGAGATGCTGGTGGCCTTCATGCTGGTCGGGCTCGGCGTCGCCCGCATCCTCTGGGTGCTCCGCGACTCCGACCCGGTGCCGATGGCCCACCTCGGCGAGCCCCACGCCCACGAGGGCGGCCCCGCGCTCCACAGCCACGTCCACGCCCACGCCCACGCCACGCACCGGCACCCGCACGTCCACCCGCCGGCGCGGCTCCTGCGCGCGTTGCAGACCGTCGGGCCGGCCCAGGCGCTGCGGTCCGCGCTGGTGGGCCTCGTGCACGGCCTGGCCGGCAGCGCGGCGGTCGCCCTGCTCGTCCTGTCGACGATCCGCGGCGGCGCGGCGGCCATCGCCTACCTGCTCGTGTTCGGGGTCGGCACCATCCTGGGCATGACCGCGATCACCGGCCTGCTCTCCCTGCCGTTCACGCTCCGCGCGCCCCGCCTGCAGCGCGCGCGACGGGCGCTGACCCTGGCCACCGGGGCACTCTCGCTCGCCTTCGGGCTGTACCTCGCGTTCCAGATCGGGGTGGTGGACGGGCGGCTGCTGGGCGGGAGCGCGGTCTGGCGACCCTAGCTTAGCTAAAACCCCACGCCGCGGGCCATGAGGCTGGCCACGAAGACCATCACCACCACGGTGGCCAGCTCGACGTGGTTGATCGTGTAGAGCGTGCGGGCCGCGCCGGTGTCGATCGCCTCCCCGCGGCCCAGCCGGATGCGCCACCGGATGAAGGTGGCCATCGGCCGGATCTCGAGCAGGAGAACGAGGAGGAACAGCGCCATCTTGGTCCAGAAGAGCGGCGAGCGCAGGTAGAAGTCGGCGCCCTTCTCGAGGCCGCCAAAGGCGCGGAGGAGACCGGTGACGATCCACAGCAGCGCCGCGATGCCCCACACGTTGTCGGCGGCCAGCAGCCGCCGCAGGCCCTCGGGGTCGAGCGGGCCCTTGAGCGCGCGCCCGCGCAGGAAGACCGCGGGCAAGCCGAGGGCCAGGGCCAGCAGGTGCAGGGAAGAGACGACCGCGGAGAGCATGGATGAAGCCTAGCACGGCCGTCACGCTGGTCGCGGCGCTGCTGTGGGGGGCGGGCTGCGCGCCGTACCCCGGGGCCGACGTGCCCTTCCTGGTGACGCCCCCCGAGATCGTGGAGCGGATGCTCCGCGTCGCCAAGGTGGGGCCGGCCGATATCCTCTACGATCTGGGCTCCGGCGACGGGCGTCTGGTGATCGCGGCGGTGCGGGACTTCCGCGCCCGGGCCGCGATCGGCATCGAGATCGACCCGGCCCTCGTCGCCCGGAGCCGCGAGTACGCGCGGCGGGCCGGGGTGGAGAACCGGGTGACGTTCCTCGAGCAGGACTTCTTCCGGGCCGACCTCGGGCCGGCGAGCGTGGTGACGCTCTATCTCACGCGCGAGATCAATCTGAGGCTCCGGCCGAAGCTCCTGGCCGAGCTGCGCCCGGGCGCCCGGGTCGTCTCGTTCGACTTCGACATGGGCGACTGGGAGCCGCAGGCGATGGTCCGGGTGGACGCGAACGGCCGCGCCGCGCCGGTCTACCTCTGGGTGGTGCCGGAGCGCTGAGACCCGCGGCTAGCGGGCGAGGAACTTCCGCACCGTGCCCGCGATCCCGTCCGCGTCGAGGCCGTGCTTGGCGTAGAGCCCCTTCATGTCGCCGGACTCGCCGAAGGTCGTGACCCCGATGCGCTTGAGCGGGGTCGGCATGACCTCGGAGAGCAGCTCGGCCACCGCGCTCCCGAGGCCGCCGTGGATGCTGTGGTCCTCGACCGTGACCACGTGGCCGGTCCGCCCGGCCGAGCGCAGGATGGTCTCCTCGTCGAGCGGCTTGATGGTGGCCACGTTGACGACCTCGGCCTGGATGCCCTCGGCCGCCAGCTTGCGCGCGGCCTCGAGCGCGAACCAGACCGGGCCGCCGGTGGCCAGCACCGTGACGTCGTGTCCCGGCCGCAGCACGTCGGCCCGGCCGAAGCGGAAGCGGTACGCCGCGTCGTGGACCGGCTCGAGGTTCTGGCGGGTGAGGCGGAGATAGATCGGCCCGGGATGCTCGATCGCGTAGCCCACCGCCTGGCGCGTCTCGAGCTCGTCCGCGGGCTGCACGATCGGGATGTTCGGCAGGGACCGGAGGCAGGCCACGTCCTCGAGCCCCATCTGGGTGTAGCCGTCCTCGCCGATCGCCACCCCCACGTGGGTGCCGACCAGCTTCACCGGCGCGTCGGTGTAGGCCACCGACACCCGGATCGTCTCGAAGCGCCCCACCAGGAAGCAGGCGAACGAGCAGGCGAAGGGCACGTGGCCGGTCAGGGCGAGGCCCGCCGCGACCCCGATCATGCCCGACTCCGCGATCCCCAGGTCGAACGCCCGGTCCGGATACTTCTTGGCGAAGGCACCGGTCATGGTGGACTTCGAGAGGTCGGCGTCGAGGGTGACGATCCGCTCGTCCTTGGCGCCGAGCTCGATCAGCGCTTCTCCGAACGCGGCGCGCGAGGCCTTGGCCGGCATCACTTCTCCCCCAGGGCGGAGAGCTCGGCGATGACCGGCGCGGCCCACGCGGGCGCGGGCTCGCCCACGATCTCCCGGATGGCGCGCACCGCCTCCTCCGGCTTCGGGGCCTTGCCGTGCCACTCCGGATCGTTCTCCATGAACGACACCCCCTTGCCCTTGACGGTGTGGGCCACGATGAACGTGGGCGCCCCCTTGGTGGCCTCGGCCTGGTCGAGGGCCTTGTCCACCTGGGCGATGTCGTGGCCGTTGACCTCGAGCACCGGCCAGCCGAAGGACTTGAGCTTGTCGGTCACCGGCTCGAGGTCGAGGATCTTCTTCACGAAGCCGTCGAGCTGGATGCCGTTGTAGTCGAGGATCACGCTGAGGTTGTCGAGGTGGTGGGCCGGGGCGCCGAGCTTCGGCGCCGACATCAGGCTCTCCCACACCTGGCCCTCCTGGGTCTCGCCGTCGCCCAGCACGCAGTACACGCGCGCGGCCTTGCCCGAGAGCTTGAGCCCCAGCGCCATGCCCACCGCGACCGAGATGCCCTGGCCGAGCGAGCCGGTCGCGGCCTCGATGCCGGGCAGCGCCACCCGGTCCGGGTGACCCTGGAGCGGGCTGCCGAGCTTGCGCAGGGTGACCACGCGGTCCATCGGGAAGAACCCGGCCTTGGCCATGCAGAAGTACTGGGCGGGGACGCAGTGGCCCTTCGAGAGGATGAACCGATCGCGATCCTCCCACTGCGGCCGGGCGGGATCGAGGCGCAGGCGGTTGAAGTAGAGGTCGGTGAGGATGTCGATCACGGAGAGGGAGCCCCCGGGATGCCCGGAGCCCGCGTGGGTCAGCATCCGGAGGATCTGCACCCGTCCTTCGCGCGCGATGGTCTCGAGCTTCGCCACGTCCGGGTTCGCCATCAGTCGAGTCCCTCCATGAAGCCGGCGATCGCGTCCACGTGCACGCCCGTGACCGCGATCGCCGGCGCGTACACGACCTCGTCCGCTCCCCACACGAGCGTGCCCTTCGCGTCCTTCGTGGTGCCGACGACCGCGCCGAGCAGCCGGGCCAGGTTGTCGTTGATCCGGAGCGTGTTCGCCTTCAGCGGCGCCGCGATCCGACCGTCGCGGATGATAAAGGAGTCACCCACCACCGTACAAGTGAAGTCTCCCGCTCGCAACCCGTTGATCGGGTACGTGTACCAGATACGCCCGACGTAGAGCCCGTCGCGCACCCGCGCGAGCAATCCATCGAGCGGCAGCGGGTCGCGGCCCTCGAGCACCACGTTGGTGGCCGACGTGCCGGGCGTGGTCTCGAAGGAGCGGCCCGAGCCGTCGTAGCGAAACCCGTTGCGCGGGACGAGCGCGGCCCGGGCCGACGCGGGGTCCACCCCGAGCTTCTGCCGCCCCTCCGGATCGTGCAGGAGCCGCTGGGTGTCGTACCAGTGGCTCAGCAGCCCGACGAGCACGCCGTCCTTGATCAGGTCGGTCCGCCCGGTGGGCAGGCCCTCGCAGGTGATGCCCCGGGAGCCCGCGAGGCCCGGCGTGGCCCCGTGGTCGTAGAGGCTGAGCCCGGGCGCCGCGACCGATTGGCCGAGCCGGCCCAGGAACGGGGTGCTCGAGGCGAAGAAGGAGCCCGCCTGGCACGACGGCACGATCAGGTTGTTGCAGAGGTCGGCCACCGGCTGGGGCCCGAAGACCACGGTGTAGTCGCCCGACTCCACCCGGGCGCCGTCGATCGCGGCCACCGCGTTGCCCGCCGCCTCGCTCCCCGCCTCGTCGGTGAAGTGCTCGAGGCGCGTGCACACGCTCCACCCCGAGCCCTTGGCGCCACGCGCCTCCACCATCGCGGTGGCGGAGGCGGACATGAAGGTGGCGTCGTCGGTCTGGGGCTCCGGCATCGCGGTGGAGGCGATCGCGATGCGCTCCTGCCGGATCGTCACGTCACCGCCCAGGATGAGGCCGAGCCCCTTGAGGCCGGCCTCGTCCGGCACCAGGTCCGCGAGCCGCGAGGAGGTCATGAACGCGCGCAGGCCGCCCGCGATCACCTTCCACCCCGAGCCGACCAGCTCCGCGTCCGAGACGTCCATGAGCCGGGGATCGTGATAGGCGACCAGCGCGCGCCGCTCCCCGGTGGGCCGGGGCAGCGAGCGGAAGGCGGGATCGTGGACGGCGGCCTGGCGGGCCTTGGCGAGCGCGCGCCGGGCGCCGTCGGGCGTGAGGTCGCTCGGCTCCGACCCGAAGCCCACCAGGGGCCGGCCGTCGGGCCCGTCGAAGACCGCGTGCACCCCGAGCCCGGTCATCTCGGTGGACTTCGGCTCCTCGACCCCGTTGCAGGCGATGTGCGAGGTGTAGTTGAGCCGGGTGAGCAGCGCGCGGTTCAGCGCCGCGAACACCTCGACCTCGCGCACCCCCGGTAGGGCGGCGAGGCACGCGAGGGCCTCCCCGACCGCGCGGCGGAGATCCACGCGATCAGGCCCCGCCGGTGAGGACGGCGCGGCTGCGCAGGGTGGGGCCGCCGTTGCCGAGCTTGCGGGTCTGCATCGGCTGGCCCTTGCCGCAGTTGGGGATCGGGTAGAGCCGGAAGTCGCGGCCCACCCCGTCCACGTGCATCAGGTAGTCGCGGCTGTCCGCCATGATGCCGCCGTCGCGGAAGAGCCGCCCGATCTCGCCCCTCCGGATCTCGTAGACCTTGCGGGCGGAGATGCGGAAGTTCTCCCGGCTCTCCGCGATGGACGGGGTGCGGTGACCGACCAGGTAATAGCCGTGGTCGATCTCGCGGATCAGCGCGCCCGCGTCGTGCTCGCCGCCCGCGAACACGGTGGTCGACATGCGGACCAGCGGGACCAGCTGGGCGTCGGTGGCCTTCCAGTGCCCGTTGGGATCGCCGCCGAAGATCGCCGCGGTCTGCCGGCTGTTCATGAAGCCGGTGAAGATCCCGCGGTCGATGTGGACCACGCGGCGCGCCGGGGTCCCCTCGTGATCGTAGGCGTAGTGGCCGTAGCCGGGCAGGGAGGGATCCGAGAAGGCGGTGACCAGCGGCGAGGCGATGCGGCGCCCGAGCTGAGTGTCGGCGAGCCCGCGCAGCAGCCACGAGCGCCCCGCGTACGCGGTCTCCATCTTGAGCCCCCGGTCCAGCTCGACCGGGTGGCCGACGATCTCGTGGGACAGCAGCGTGTTGTAGTGCGGGTCGGTGACCACCGTGACCGGGCCCTCCGGCGGCACGAGGACCGGCGCCCGGCACACTAGGGCCGCGTCGCGGGCGATGGCGAGGGCGAACTCGGGGAAGGGCGGGAACTCGATCGGCGGCTCGGCGACGCCCCGGGCGAGGATCTCCCAGCCCCGCTGGTGTCCGAGCACGTCGTAGATCTCCTGGCTGTTGTCGGGCCCGGTCGCCACCACGTAGCTCATGCCCTGGGTGAGCGCGAACGACTGGTCGATGAGCGCGCCCTCCGAGGAGGCGAAGAGCTCCCGGCTGAGCTGGGTCAGGGTGGAGGCGTAGTTGTACGAGACCGCGGAGTCGGAGGCGGCCACCCGCCGCGACACGTCGGTGGTGAAGCGCACCATCTCGTCGAGGGCGACCGACCGGGGATCCACCTCGAAGACCGCGGGCACGATCTCCTGCCGCACCGCGATCGGGTGGAGGCGGGTGTCCTCCAGCGCGTCGCCGAGCGAGCCGAACTTGCCCTTCACCTCGGTCTTCATCTCCGCGTTGGCCATCGCGCGCCGGTACGCGGCCGCGAGCCCCTCGCGCAGCACGCGCGCGAGGCTCACGAGGTCGGCGGCGCCGAGCCCGCGCCCGAAGTAGCCGGGCGCGCTCATGCGGGAGCCGGCCAGGACCCGGATGCCGAAGGCGAAGGCGTAGTCGTCGCCGGAGGATTTGGCCTCCCCGTTCTCGGCGCCCGCGAACTTGCCCTCGCTGACCTCGACGCGCACGTCGGCGTAGCGGAGGTCGGCGAGCGAGCGGGCGTGGGTGGTGACGAGCTCGCGGACCATCGGGGTGATGGTCTCGATCAGCCGGGTCTCGAGGCCGTGGGGCACGGGCGCGGGCCTCAGAAGACCGCGAAGGGCTCGACCGCCACCGTATCGCCCGCCGCCACGTCCCCGCGCTCCTCCTCGATCACCACGAAGCAGTTGGCCAGCGTCATCGAGGTGAGGATGCCCGAGCCCTGGGGCCCGGTGGTGCGCACCTCCCACCGCGCCCCGGAGTAGGAGAGGATGCCGCGCTTGAACTCGCGGCGCCCCGGCTTCTTGCCCATCGGCTCCATCGCGACCGCGTGGAACCGGGGCGGGAACAGCTCCCGCCGCCCGCCGAGCTTCCACAGCGCCGGGCGCACGAAGAGGTGAAAGGTCAGCATCGACGCCACCGGATTGCCGGGCAGGCCGAAGAACAGCGCCGCCCCGATGCGGCCCACCGCGAGCGGGCGCCCGGGCTGCATCGCCACCTGCCAGAAGTCGATGCCGCCCGCGTCCTGCAGCACCGCCTTGACCAGGTCGTGGTCGCCCACCGAGACCCCGCCCGAGGTCAGCACCACGTCGGCGGTGGCGGCGGCGGCGCGCAGGCGCGCGTGGAGCACGTCGTAGAGGTCCGGCACGATGCCGTGATCGGTGGCCTCGCCGCCCGCGGCCTCGACCAGGCCGTGCAGCGAGAACCGGTTCGAGTCGAAGATCTGGCCCGCCTTGCGGGCATGGCCGGGCTCGGCCACCTCGTCGCCGGTGGAGAGGATCGCCACTCGCGGCTTCTGGCGCACCAGGAGCTGGGGCAGCCCGAGCGAGGCCGCCACCCCGAGCTCCTGCGGGCGGAGGGCCAGGCCCGCGGGCAGCACCACGGTGCCGGCCCGCACGTCCTCGCCGCGGTGGCGCACGTTCCCGCCGGCGGGGCCGGCGGGAATCCGTACCACGCGATCGGTGCGCTCGACGATCTCCTGCGGGTAGACGGTGTCCGCGCCCGCCGGGATCGGCGCGCCGGTCATGATCCGCAGCGCCTCGCCGGGCTCGAGCGTCGTCTCGAAGACCGAGCCGGCGGCCAGATCGGCCACCACCGTGAGGTCCCGCGTGCCAGCGGCCGGGATGTCGCCGGAGCGCACCGCGTAGCCGTCGACCGCGGAGTTGTCGGTGGGCGGGACGTCCAGGGTGGCCCGCACGTCCTCGGCGAGCACCCGCCCGAGCCCGGCGGTGACCGCGATCACCTCCGGCGGCGCAACGCGCTCGACCTGGGCCAGGATGTGCGCCTGCGCGTCGGCGACCGAAATCATGCGCGCATTATACCCCGCGTCGCCGCCGGGCCCGACGCGACCGTGTTACGATACGCGCCGAGCGCGCGCGTCGAACCCGTCATCGCGAGGAGTCCTCCATGGTCGTCACCCGCTGCCCGATGTGCCGCACCGCCCACACGCGACTCGGGTCCGTCCGTCCCCTCCGCGCCCTCCGCTCGGCCCCGGCCCGCCTCGCCCGCGCGCTCCGTCGCGTGCCGCGCCGAATCGTCGCCCGACGTCCGGGGCGCGGGGAGTGGGCGGTCGCCGAGGTGATGAGCCACCTGGCCGACGCGGAGATCGCGCTCGCCTTCCGCATCCGCAAGATCGCGGCCGAGCCGCGCTCGGTGCTGGTCGCGTGGGATCAGGATCGCTGGGCCGAGGGCGGCCGCTACCGGCGCACCCCGCTGCGGGAAGCGCTGGCGACCTACACCGCGCTGCGACGGTCCAACCTCGCCTACGTCGGCCGGCTCGGCGCGGCCGCGCGGCGGCAGCACGGGCGCCACCCGGAGTACGGCCGGCTCACCATGGCGCAGCTCCTGGACCACTGGGCGGAGCACGATCTCATCCACCTCGAGCAGATCCGGGCCGCGCACCGCCGCCTCGCCGCGAGAGCGTGACGCTGCCGTTGTCCCTGCGCAATCGCCTGGCCGATCTCGTCCTCGCCGCCCTCCACGACGGCGAGGCGCGCCGGGGCCTCGAGGCCCTCGCCGCGGTGTGCGCGAATCCGCGCGCGCTCGACGCCGCCGCGCCCCCCGTCGCGTTCCCGGCCGAGCTCTTCGATCGCGGGCCGGACGGCTGGCGCATCAAGTCGGGCTACCGAGAGCACGCGGCGCCCTTCGCGGAGCGGGCCACGCGCGCCGCCCGCGCGCTCGCGGAGCGGCGCCTCGCCCCCGCGGATCCGCCGCTCGAAACCGTCCTCGATCAGGCCGCCGCCCTCCTCGCGGCGGATCTCTTCTTCGAGGCCCACGAGATCCTCGAGCCGCACTGGATGCGCGCGGAGGGCGCGACGCGCCAGGCGCTCCAGGGCCTCATCCAGGTCGCGGTGGGCTACCAGCATCTGGCCAACGGCAACCTCGGCGGCGCCCGCGCCCTCCTGCACGACGGCGCGGCCAAGCTGCTGGGGCAGCGCCTGGCCGGGCGGGATCTGGACCCGTTCGCGCGCACGGTGGCCGGCCACGCGCGCGAGCTGGCCGCGGGCGACGCGGAGGCCGCGCGCCGCTTCGACTGGAGCCGCGTCCCGCGCTTTCCCGCGGAGGCCTGATGTCGGGCACCCGGGTGCACCTGATCGCGGACGCGGCGGAGGTGGCGCGACGGCGCAAGCTCCTGCCGCCGGGGCGCCTCCTCGAGGCGTGGCCCGACCTCTACGTGGCCGGGCAGGCGTGGGTCGGCGACGACGCGCGCGCCCTGCTCGACGGGGCGGGGAGCCCGATGCCGGTGGCGCTCTCGGTCGAGGCCGCCGCGGTGCCCATCTACTACGGGCCGAGACTTCAAGATACGGAGTCGCTGCCCCTCGAGGCGTCGCTGCGCGCGCGGGTGCTGTCGGCCCACGGCATCGCGACGGCGTGGATCACCTACGACCAGTTCGGGCAGCGCACCGTCTACGAGCCGACCGGGCCCGCCGATCCCATCTTCTACCTGCGGCGCCCGGCGGGCAGCGCGGCGCACATCTGGCGGCTCTTCCGCACGCGCGCCGAGGCGCGCGTCTACATGGCCGAGTACTACGGCCGCGACTCCGAGGGGCGCGACTGGGCGGACACGCTGCCCGCGGACTCCTTCGAGGACCTGCTGACGCGTCACGCCCAGCGGAGCTGAGACACCGGCCGGGACCGCTCGCGTGCCCGCCGAGGAATAGACTACGTAAATAGACGTGGTCAAGAATTGCTCCCCGATCTCGCCCCGCTGCGCGAAAAAGCCGCAAATCTGGCATGATTCCTCACCTGCGAGCGCAGGCTTCCTCCCGCCGGCGCGCCGATCGTCGCGGACGGAGGCAACGCCGATGTCGCGCATCTGCGGGCATTTCTGCCGCATCGTTTGCGCACCCTGTAAGCACAAACCTCGTGAAATAAAGAACATTCCTCGAGAAGATTCCCTTGACACGCGGTCGGACCACAATTAGGGTATCGGCACGCTGCGGGCCTGACTACGTGGGTCCACGAAGCGGATGGGGTTCCCAGGAGGCACGCCGCTGGTGAGCCGGGGGAGTGCACTCGGTCCTGATCGCGGCAGGAGGTTTCGCGATGCCTGCAAAGCTCTTCGTCGGCAACCTGTCGTTCCAGGCCACAGAGGAAGACCTGCGTGAACTGTTCCAGCAGGCAGGGACGGTCGAATCCGTCCGGATCGTCACCGACCAGTTCACCGGGAGACCCCGCGGGTTCGGCTTCGTCGAGATGGCCACGAAGGAAGAGCTGGCCAAGGCCATCGAGATGCTGAACGGCCGCCTGTTCCGCGACCGCAACCTGGTCGTCGACGAGGCCCGGCCCCAGCCCCAGCGGGCCGGCGGCGGGGGCGGGGGTCCTCGCGGCGGCGGTGGCGGGCCGCGGTCCGGTGGCGGGGGCGGGGGCGGCTGGCGCCGGTAACCAAGGGCTCGCCCAGCTCGATCGAGGCCCCGGGAGGAGCGCGCTTCCCGGGGCTTTTCTCGGTGGTACTATACTCATCATATGAACAGTGATCCTCGCAGGCCGCCGGCACCGGCCCCCGGGTTCTCCGGGCGGTTCGGCGACGTGGTGGACAGTCGCCGGGGGACCGCGTTTCAGGAGCTTAGATCGGAGAACCTCCTGAACCGGCTGAGCGGAACGGGCATGCCCTTCGGCTGGACCGTGAATCCGTTCCGGGGCTGCGAGGTGGGCTGCCGCTACTGCTACGCCCGACCGACCCACGAGTACCTCGGCCACGCCGACCCGACCGAGTTCGAGGAGCGCATCTACGTCAAGCGCGCCGGGAGCCGGAAGCTGGTCGCGAGTCTCTTGCGGGCGCGCGAGAGCGGGCAGGAGATCGCGATCGGGACGGCGACGGATCCGTATCAGCCGGCCGAGGGGCGGTTCGCGATCACCCGGAGCGTGCTCGAGGCCATGGCGCAGGTGCCCGGGCTCCGGGTCGGGCTCACCACGAAGTCGACCGGCATCCTGCGCGACCGGGAGATCCTGGGCCGGCTGGCCCGGAGCGGAGACCTCTGGGTCAACGTCTCGCTGATCTCGCTCGACGCGGGGCTCCTGCGCCAGATCGAGCCGCGGGCCCCGCGACCCGATCTGCGCCTCGAGGCGGTGCGCACGCTCACCGCGGACGGCATCCGGACCCGGCTCTTCCTGATGCCGGTGCTGCCCCTCCTCACCGACGGAGACCGAGGCCTCCGCGAGCTGCTCGCGGCCGCCCTCGCGGCGGGCGCGCGCGAGGTCATCAGCCAGGCGCTCTTCCTGCGCACCGAGATGACCTGGCGCTTCTTCCTCGATTTCGTGGGCGCGGAGTTCCCGTGGGCGCTCCCGCGCTACCGGGAGCTCTTCCCGCGCCCCGGCAACGCCCCGGCGGCGTACCGGCAGGAGATCGAGCGGCGCGTGAGGCGTCTGGCCACCGAGGTCGGCTTTCCCGCGCGCACCCGCGAGGAGCGGGTCCGCGCCGAGGCGCCGGCGCGGCCCCGCCAGCTCGCCATTGAATGGTGAGACGGGGAATGGTGAGACGGGCCGCGCCTCAGTCCTCGTAGAGGCGGGTCTGCTCCGGCGGCGCGGGCGGCGGCTCGTCCTCGACCACCGCGGCGAGCCCGTCCTGCTCGATCAGCGGGCGGAACTTGTCGTACAGCTCCTGCAGCTTGGCCACGTAGTAGCCGGTGTTCTCGTCCGGCGCGCGCTCGCTCCACTCGGAGGCGAGCCTGGCCGCCTCGTTCACCTTGACGCGCTTGCCCTCCCCGGTCACGTAGTAGGAGACCTGGTCGCCCGGCTGGTAGGAGCGCGCGGAGGCCAGCGCCAGCTCGTAGGCGGCCCCCACGTTGCGCGAGCCGGCCTGGAGCTTCTCGCGGTAGGCGGCGAGCGACTCCTGCAGGGTCTCGGTCTTCATGAACTGCTTGAGCGGCACGCGGTGGGCGAGGAAGTCCTCTTCCCAGCGCGCGACCAGGGCCGGGATCTCCTCGCGCCGTCCGGTCAGGAGGAGCCGGAACATCTGCTCCATCCACAGGCGCTGGAAGAGCTCGATGCCGCGCGAGCGGAGGCCCGAGCCCTTGATCAGGAGCTTGCCGCGCTCGTCGAGCACCACGTAGTTCTTCATCTTGTAGCTGAGCATCGCCACGTAGCGCCCGTCGAGCTCGAGCTGGATGCCCTCGGGGAGGACCGCGGACAGCTCCGCCACGAGCCGCTCCTCCTCGGCGGCCGCGCCCGCCGGCGAGCCGCCGGGCGGGACGAAGTAGATGCCGTCGGTGTCCACCTCGATCACGGTGGCGCCGAGGTCACCCAGGCGATCGAGCAGGAGCTGCACGAGCCGACGGCCCTCGCCGGTCACCCGGTTCGCCACCTCGAAGTCGTTCCAGTGGCCCTGGGAGAAGGCGAGGTAGCCGTAGAAGGAGTTGATGAAGATCTTGAACGTCTGCTGGAGCGCGTTGAGGAAGAGCCGGTCCTCCGGCGCGGGGGCTTCGCGGGCCAGCCGCTTGGCGGATACCCGGAACTCGCGCAGGTCGCGCAGCAGGGAAGCGGCAACCCCGAGGCGGTCGGAGGCCGGGAAGAGGCCCTGGGTCAGCATCAGCGAGGGATAGAGGGAGGTCACGTCGACATGGAGCACGGCGCGGGCGACCCCGCGCTGGAACATGGCGGTGTAGCCGCCCGCCACTCCGCGCCCGCGCCCGGGGGCGGGGACCGCCTGCCGCCGGTGGAGGTACTCGCGCATCAGGAGCGCGTCGATCTTGGTGGCGTTGCCGCGCAGGACGGTGGCCTGGTAGTCGAAGGGCAGGATCTGGGCCTGCACGAAGTAGGGCGGCGACAGGATCGCGGAGAGCCCGAGGGTCTCGAGGACGTCGTCGCGCGCGTAGGCCATGAGACGCGCGGGGTCCTCCAGGAAGATGCGCGGGATGTCCTCCGGGGGCAGGTACGTCCGGTCGGGGGCCGCGATCCCGAAGTGGCGGGCCACGTCCTTGAGCCCGTAGGACTCGAGGTCGCGGGCGCCCACGTCGTAGAGCTGGGCCAGGATCCAGGTGTCCACGATGTGCCGGCCGGTGACACCGTAGCGCCGGTAGCCGATGGTGCGCTCCGCCACCTGCATGCGAGACGGGAAGCCGCGGAGGACCGAGCCGTCGCGCCCCCACGTGAGGGCGACGCGGTGCCGCCGCGCGCGCGCCTCCAGGTACTCGAGATCGAAGCGGAAGATGTTGTGCCCCTCGAGCACGTCCGGATCGCGCTCGCGGATCAGCCGCGAGCACTCCGCGAGCAGCTCGGGCTCGGACAGGTGGGCCCCGGACAGCACGGTGGCGAAGCCGGTGGAGTCGGCGATCGCGATCGCGATGATCCGGTCGGAGTCACGCGCCGCGTTCGGGAACTCGAAGCCGGCCCCGGTGGTCACCTCGATGTCGAGCGCCATGCGCCGCAGGTCGCCGAAGCCCATCCCGAGGAACGAGGTCTTGCCCGACCGCAGCAGGAACTGGTGGGTGGGATCGGCGAGGAAGCGGTAGGGGGCGTCCGGGGCCCCCGCGCTCTTGCCCGAGGCGCGCAGGCAGTGGTCGCGCGCGCGCAGGGCCTGGGACCACGCGGAGAACTCGGCGAGCCAGCGGTAGGTGCCCTCCCCGTCGAGCGGGGTCACCTCGAGCTCGCCCTTCCACCCCTTGAGCAGATCGGGATCAGCCAGCAGCAGGAAGGGCCGGAAGGGTTCCTCGCTGGTGATCACCCCGTCCGGGCCCCGCGCGTAGACCGTGACGTGGCTCTCCGAGGGACGGAACGCGAGCAGGCCGCGGGTCGCGGCGTGCCCGAAGAGCAGCGGGTTGTCGTAGAAGGGGAGCGGGATCGCGGTCAATTGAGCAGCCCGCGGAGACGGTGCAGCTCCCGTCGGGCCGTCACGTAGCGCGGCTCGAGCGACAGCGCCCGCTCGAGCTCGCCGATCGCCTCCCGGATCTCGTGACGCTTGATGTGGACGCGGGCGCGGTTGAAGTACGGGTAGTGGCGCGGCTCGTAGCGTGGCGCCCGCTTGGCCCGCTCGAGCCACTCCACCGCCTCCTCCTCCCGGCCCATCTCGATCAGGTAGGCGCCGATGTCGTTGTAGGGGTTCCCGAACTCCGGGTCCACCGAGATCGCGATCTTGCACTGGGCGATCGCGTCCTCGGGCCGGCCCTGGTGGCTGTAGACCCAGCCGAGGAAGGTGTGGGCCTCCGCGGTCGGGTGCAGCGCGATCGACCGCTGGTAGTGCGCGGCCGCCTCCTCGAGACGGCCCTGCATGTGCGCCTCGTAGCCCTGCTGGAAGTGGCGCTGCGCGTCCGCGCGGATCTCTCCGGCCGGATCGTCCGTCATCTAGCCCGCGGCCGCCCCGTCCATGCGCTCCCCCTGGCCTCGCATTCTACCGCAGCGGATCGGTCGACGGGCGCCGCGACTGCTCGCCTTGCGGTATGCTCGGGCCGTGCGACGGGGCATCGCGACCCTGATGACGGCGGCGGGGCTCGTGGCGGGCTGCTCGAGCCCCCGTGGCGGGCCGGCGGTCCGCTTCGACAGCGTCACCCCCGGCGCTCCGCTCGCGATCGACGCCACCCTCGTCCGGCCCGCCGGTCCCGGTCCGTTCCCGGCGGTGGTGCAGCTGCACGGCTGCGGCGGCGTCGAGCCGCAGTCGTTCCGCTGGGCGCGCTGGCTGGCCGATCACGGATACGTGGCCCTGGTGGTGGACAGCTTCCGGGCGCGCCACGTCAAGGGCGACTGCCGCACCGGCCCCGACGAGCCGCCGATCACCGCGCGCTTCGACGACGCCTTCGGAGCGCTCCGCTACCTGCAGTCGCGGCCCGACGTGCGGGCGGACCGCGTCGCGGCGATCGGCTGGTCGCAGGGCGGCGTCTACGCCATGGCGGTCGTCAACGGACCGAGCCTCGAGCGCGCGCGACGGCGCGGCGTCGTGCTGCCCGCGGTCGGCTTCGCGGCGAGCGTGGGCGTGTACCCGGGCGGCTGCTTCTCGCTGGTCAAGGAGCAGGTGGTCCGGCCACTGCTGGTGCTCATCGGGGAGGCCGACGACTGGACCCCGGCCGCCCGATGCCGGGAGATGGTCGAGGCGATGCGCGCCCGCGGCGCCGACGCCACGATCGTGACGTACCCCGGCGCCTACCACTACTTCGACGTGGAGGGACAGCGGCTCGAGGTCCTGGCCGAGGTCGAGAACGACGCCCGGCCGGGCGGATTCGGGGCGACCGTCTCCTACCAGGCGCGGGCGGCCGCCGACGCCCACCGGCGGATCGAGGAATTCCTCGCGCGTCACCTCCGGAAACCGTGACCGCGCGGCCCGTCCCCGGCCGCGCGCCCGAGACGCGCGTTGCACGGCGCGCCCGGCGCGTGCTAGCGTGAGCCCGGCTGCATCTTCATGGACGCGTCGGTCGAGCTCGTCAAGCATCTGCTCGCCTCGGTGGTGCACATCCACGCCGAGGTGCCGTCGTCCCATCCCTCGACGCGCATCCTGGGCGACGAGCGCATGGGGACCGGGACCGTCGTGGATCCCGCCGGCCTCATCCTCACCGTCAACTACGTGGTGATGGGCGGCGAGACCATCCAGGTCACGTTCGGGAAGGGGCGGGCCGTCCGGGCGGAGCTGGTGGCCCAGGACTTCGAGGTCGGCCTCGCCCTGCTGCGGGTCAAGCGCCAGAACCTCACCGCGGCCCCGATCGCCAGCTCGGAGGCCATCGAGCGCGGGACTCCGGTCTTCGCGCTGGGCTCGACCGGTCCCCGCGAGCGCCGCGTGGCCGGCGGGCTCGTGACCTATCTCGGCGAGTTCGAGGCCTACTGGGAGTACCTGCTCGATCGCGGCATCGTGTCGAGCGCGGCCAACCCCGGCTTCGGCGGCGGCCCGCTCTTCACCCTGACCGGGCAGATGGTGGGCGTGGTCTCCCTGAACCTCAACGAGATCGCCCGCTCGTCCCTCGCGATCCCGACCGAGTGCTACCGGCGCAACCAGGAGGAGTTCGTGCGCTTCGGCCGCGTGGTCAGCCGCCCGCAGCGCGCCTGGCTCGGGGTCTTCGCCCACGCGCTCGAGGAGGGCGTGGTGGTGGCGGGCCTCGTGCCCAACGGACCGGGCGCGCGCTCCGGCATCCAGGAGGGCGACGTGATCGTGTCGCTCGACGCGCAGGAGGTCCCGACCCGCAAGGAGCTGTACCTCTCGCTCTGGCGCCACGCGCCGGGCGAGAAGATGACCCTCGAGGTGATGCGCGACAACGAGGTCCGCCGGCTGTCCGTCACCGGCGGCGACCGCGCCGACTTCTACAAGCAGAGCTCCTGAGCACAGGGACAGGGAGGCTCCCGATGGATCTCGGCATCAAGGGCAAGACCGCGCTGGTGGTGGCGGCGAGCAAGGGGATGGGCAAGGCGAGCGCGCTCGGCCTCGCCGCCGAGGGCGCGCGGGTGGTGATGTGCGCCCGCGGGGAGCCCGCCCTCAAGGACGCCGCCGCGGAGGTCAAGCAGCGGACCGGGGCCGAGGTCCTGGCCCTGACCGCCGACGCGAGCCGGGCCGCGGACATCTCCCGGGTGGTGGCGGAGGCCAACCGGGCGTTCGGCGGGGTGGACATCCTGGTCGCCAACGTGGGCGGCCCGCCCCCGGGCCCGTTCGAGCAGATGACCGACGAGCAGTGGAAGGCCGCCTTCGAGCAGGTCCACCTCTCGACCGTTCGCTTCATTCGAGAAGTGCTCCCCCACATGAAGCAGGCCCGCTGGGGCCGCATCCTCGCGATCCAGTCGAGCTCGGTGAAGCAGCCGGTCGACGGGCTCGTCCTCTCCAACGGTATCCGCCCGGGCATCGCGGGCCTCTTCAAGACCCTGGCCGGCGACCTCGCCCCTCTCGGCATCACGGTCAACCTGGTGCTGCCGGGACGCATCATGACCGACCGCTTCCGTGAGCACCAGACCGACCGGGCCAAGCGCGCCGGGGTCACGCTGGAGAAGCAGATGGAGCTTTCCTCCGCCGACATCCCGATGGGGCGGATCGGCACCCCCGAGGAGTTCGCGGCGATGGTGGTCTTCCTCGCCTCCAGGCCGGCCTCCTACGTGACCGGCACCGCGGTGCAGGTGGACGGCGGCCTCATCCGAAGCGTCGTCTAGCGGTGATCGGCGCCTTCCGGGTCGCGCTGGCGAGCTTCCGCGCCCGGCGCGGGATGTTCCTCGCCTCCGGGCTCGCCTTCAACTTCGTCGTCTGCCTCATTCCGCTGCTCTTCTTCGTGGTGTCGGTGGCCGGCTTCGTGCTGAGCCGCCGGACGGTGATGGAGGCGGTCCTCAACCAGCTCTCCGCGATCGTCCCGGTCTACAAGGACGAGCTGCACCAGAACCTCGCGGCCATCATCCGGCGCCGGCGCCTGTCGGGCCTGCTCGGCACCGCAGTGCTGCTGCTCTTCGCGAGCCAGCTGTTCAACGCGATCCGCCTCGTGCTGAGCGACATCTTCGGCTTCCGGGGCGGCCCGGGGTTCCTGCGCGGGATGCTGCGCGACATGGTGATGGTCCTGGCCATGGGGCTCCTGTTCCTGGCCAGCATCGTGATCAGCGACGTCTTCGGCTGGCTCAAGATCCTGGTGTTCCAGACCATGGGGATGCCCTCGCAGTGGGTCCGCTCGTGGTCGCTCGCGCTGGCGCTGGCGCTCAGCACCGCCTTCTTCTTCGTGCCCTACCGCTACTTTCCGCACCGGCGGGTGCCCGCCGGCGCGGCGCTGGCGGGCGCGCTGCTGGCCGCGGTGCTCTGGGAGACGGCCAAGCAGCTCTTCCGCCTGTACATCCTCTCCTTCGGGGTCTACGACCAGGTCTACGGGCCCCTGGGCGTGCTGGTGGCCCTCGCGATGTTCGCCTACTACTCCGGGGTCGTCTTCATCCTGGGCGCCGAGTTCGCGGCCGCGCTCATGAAGGGCGGCCGCGCCTGACCGGTCTGTGCTAGGGTGATGCGGTCATGGCCGACCACCTGCCTCCGCCGCTCTCCGGCGTGCGGGTCCTGGAGCTCGCTCACCTGATCGCGGGGCCCATCTGCGGCATGTATCTGGCCGACATGGGCGCGGACGTCGTCAAGGTGGAGTCGCGCGACGCGCCCGACGCGGGGCGGTCAGTGTACCCGCGCGCGGTACGCAACGGCGAGGGCGTGCTGCACCTGACCGTCAACCGCAACAAGCGCGCGCTCAGCCTCGACGTCAAGCAGCCGGAGGGCCGCGACGCCTTCCTCCGCCTGGCCGCGTGGGCCGACGTCATCATCGAGGGCTTCCGCGGCGGGGTGGCCGAGCGGCTCGGCATCGACTACGACTCGGTGAAGGCCGCGAACCCGCGCCTGATCTACTGCTCGATCTCCGCCTTCGGACCCGACGGGCCCTGGCGGGAGAAGCCGGGGCTCGATTCCCTCGCGCAGGCGCTGGGCGGCCTGATGGCCATCACCGGCGAGCCCGACGGTGGCCCCGTGCTCTGCGGGGCCCCGGTGGCCGACACGCTCGGCGGCATGCTCGCGATCCAGGGCGTGCTCACCGCCCTGATCTCGCGCGCCACGACCGGGCAGGGCCAGCGCGTGGACGCCTCCCTCCTCAACGGCATGCTCTTCGCCCACACCGCGCGCCTGTCGGTGTTCCACGAGACCGGCGAGCCGCTGCCGCGCTACGGCAGCGGGCATCCCGAGATCGTGCCGTACCAGGCCTTCGAGGCCCAGGACGGCTGGATCTTCGTGGCCGCGTGGGTCGACCGGCTGTGGCTGCCCTTCTGCAAGGCGGTCGGCCTGGACGCGCTCGGCTCGGATCCGCGCTTCGCCACCCGGGCCGACCGGCTCGCGCACCGCGCCGAGCTCGAGGCGATCCTCACCCCGGTGTTCCGCACCCGGCCGGTCGGCCGCTGGATGGAGGTGCTCGAGCAGGCCGACGTGCTATGCGCCCCGGTCAACGACTATCCGGGTCTGGTCCGGCACCCGCAGGTGGTCGCCACCGGGTTCATCACCGAGCAGGCGCATCCGCGCGCGGGACGCTTCAAGACGGTGGCCACGCCGGTGAAGCTGGAGAAGACGCCGGGGACCATCCGGACGCCGGCGCCACTCCTGGGCGAGCACAGCCGGGACGTGCTGGCCGAGGCCGGGTTCACGTCGGCGGAGATCGAGTCGCTCGCCGCGCGGCGCATCATATGACCGAGCCGGGCGAGGTGCAGCCGAAAGCGAGCCGAGCGGATACAAGGAGATCCCCATGATGCTCAAGGACAAGGTCGCGGTGGTCACGGGCGCGGCGCGCGGCATCGGGCGCGAGATCGCGCTGCTCCTGGCGAAGCACGGGGCCAAGGTCGTGGTCAACGACTACGGCGGCGGCTCCGATGGGGTGGGGGACGCCCGCGGGCCGGCCGACGACGTCGTCAACGAGATCAAGGGGCTGGGCGGGCAGGGCGCGGCGAGCTACGACTCGGTGGCGAGCATGGCGGGCGGCCAGCGCATCGTGCAGACCGCGCTGGATCACTTCGGCCGGATCGACATCGTGGTCAACAACGCGGGCATCCTGCGCGACCGGATGATCTTCAACATGACCGAGGAGGAGTGGGACGGCGTCATCAACACGCACCTCAAGGGCACCTTCGCGGTGACCCGCGCCGCGGTGCCCCACATGCGGGAGCGGAAGTGGGGCCGCATCATCAACATGACCTCCACCTCGGGCCTCGTCGGCAACATCGGCCAGGCCAACTACGCGGCGGCCAAGCTCGGCATCGTGGGCTTCACCAAGGTGGTGGCGCTCGACATGGCCCGCTACAACGTGACCGCCAACTGCATCTCGCCCTTCGCGTGGACGCGCATGATCGGCACCATCCCCACCGAGAC
>Ga0070694_100000395_pt1 | contig 23653 bp, 24 predicted proteins | sample KBSK1251metaG_FD_65470 | JGI IMG/M metagenome (GOLD analysis project Ga0070694, IMG submission 65470) | Corn, switchgrass and miscanthus rhizosphere microbial communities from Kellogg Biological Station, Michigan, USA - KBS K1-25-1 metaG | ecosystem: Host-associated > Plants > Roots >... | reverse complement strand
ACTTAGATTAGTTGGAGTAGCAAAATTAGTTCCGTTTGCTGAAGTTGTGAACAGTATCTCGCTGTTACCCAAAGAGTCGTCCGACCATGCGACATACACGTCGCTGCCTGACACTGCTATCTGGGGTGAAGAGGAAGCCCCAGCATTGTTGCTCAAGTTAACGGGGTCAGAGAACGTAGAACCGCTATCTTCGCTCGATGTGTAGAAAATATCATCTATGCTGGCTGATGCATCCCGCCAGACCACGTAGACATTGTTGCCTGACACAGCTATTTGTGGAATGTCGGAATTGGCTCCGTCGTTAGTTGTGAGGTTTACACCAGGGCCCAACGCTATCACTTTCTGGGGGAGTATCGCTAGAGCCGGAAACGACAGTAGCAATCCGAGAAACAAGCCTACCTTGATTCTAGCTTTAAAGCTAATCATAAAGGCAGCCCGCCTCCTTGTTGCATCTATATTCGTAGCCATCACTTCACGATCTTGAAGATAAAGCTGATGTTGTCAACGCTGTCATTCTTGTTGTCTAGGACTAATAGCTCTCCAGTATCGAATTTAATCACGATTCTTGCCGCATATTCTCCGTTTAGCTGCAGGTTCTTTGTACCGAACGAGAAACTCCATTTGGAGCCATCAAATGTGAAGCGGTCGGCGAAGCCTGGCTGCGTGCTTGTAGAAGGTGAAAAGTAGGCACCATCATCCGGCGGCGTCCCGGAAGTAATCTGGGCAATGACTAGATCCATCCTCTCTATGTTATAGACTGAAAGTGCGTTGGTTCCATCAACGAGGTTGCCATCTTGGTCAAACAGATCGAACTTCACGTTTACAGTGCTCCCTTTCTTGATCTTGCTCAGTCCAGGGTCACCAAATCCGACGTTGTTCAGAGGAGGTTGAACGCCCGGTGACTGGAAGATGGCCGAGTTCAAGGCCTCGAGCGTCTCAATGTTCATCTCTGGATCATGGTCTGGATCTTGAAGGCCACTCTGAGAGAGACCCAGTAGATCCGTGGACTGGTTAAAGGCCTCATCAAGATTCGATTTCATCGTGACATAATCGTCCTGCGGCGATACGATATTAGTGAGTTCACTAGCCTGCGTGCACGCCGGTAATTGGTTATTTCCGACCGTCACGGTCAGGAAATTGGTATCCTGGCCAGGAGGATTCGCCGTAAGGCCGGTAATGCCATTCCAGTTTATCGCTGTTGATGTGCCAAAGGTAGTCGCAGCATATCCTGATTTGATGGGCAGTACAGCGCCTTGTGTTGTGTCGCTCCACAAGACTTTGAATTTGGTTACTGTGGCGAGACCTTGTGAGTTGAGTTCCACTCCATTGGCTGCTTTCCAGTTACTCAAGGTTCCCGAAACTACAAGCTTGTTGTTGTCCGTCAGGGAAGCCTCGCCAATTGTTCTCCCATTAACACCGTCAACGTTCACGCCTGCTGCGCTCTGGTACAGGAGAGGTCCGTGAGAGTAATCGCCATACCATCCATAGTTCGTTGAAACGTCGTTACCCATCACGACCATATCGGTAGTCGGCACTTGCCTGACATAATTCATCACGCTAATGTAATTGACCTTGCAGTTAATGGCGTCTGTCCCCCCATGCTTCAGACCGTGCGCGTGTCCCATCTCGTGCATCACGGTCCCAAGTATAACCTGAGGCTTGCTCGCAGGATTGAATTTGTCCAGAAGGCACTGGACAGAAATTATGGCGTCATTTCCAATGTACTCTGCGATCCCGGTCGATCCGCAAGTATTGACGCCATCACCGCTCGTGTTGTATGCGATTAACATGTAGCGGCTCACCAAGTGCTTCAGCTTTAGGTCTCCTTTGCCTGTACCAAGCGTGCCATCGTCGCCAGAAACGGCAGGCGTGTTGTTGTTCCTTTCTGTAGGAGTGCCAAAGAAGTTTAATTTTATCGATTTGAAATCGTTACATTCGTTGGCAGCAACGACTAGATCAGTAATTGTTTCAGCTTCAGCATCGGACCATGCCACAACGGGTTTCTGAACACCAAAAGCGCTACATATTCCGGTGTCATCCAAGTCGATGTGCAACTTGATGCCGCGGAGGCTGTACCGATCTTCGATGTAATCAGCCTGGGCCTGTGTCAGACAGGTAACGCCCGACATGCAGTCTACCTCCCAATAGATATCAGGTTGACTCGTGCTGGCAGCCTCTGGGAAGAACCATTTCATCCCTGACGCTACAATGCTGTCGTCAACGAACCCTTGGCTCTCCTCCACATTCGGAATCGCGTCGAAATCGGGGTCACACGAACCAGTGCAGGCGCGTGCAGTCTGGGTTGTCCCTGTACCTGAACCTAAATCATCTGCTGCTCCTCCTACGCCTTGCTGTACCGGGTCGCGGTCAGTCGCTACGTCATAGAATACGGAGGCATCGCTTGGATTGTAGAGGTCATTGCCATCAAAATCAGCCTCAAGCTCAAGATTTGTCGCCTCTGTGGATTGCGCAATCGCGTAGGCAAAGAAAGCACCCGCGTTGACTGTAAATGGACTTGCCTTTGAACCCGCAGCCAGAGTCTCATAATTCGCGACGTGCTGAACCGAACTTGAACTGTCTTCGTTCTTTGTAACAATAGCAGAAATACCAACATTGCCATCAACCGTACTCCCCCCGACTTTGGTTATGATTATCTTTTCTATGCCGTTGTAAACGACTACTCCGCCAACGCTAGTGAACCCGGATGTAGGCGCGATTAATCCCGTCTCGCCATCATCGGCCACACCAAGCACGCAATCCTGAATGCCAGGATCTGAGTGACAATCCTGCTGGATGCCTCCGTATTCCATAACTCTAAATTCAATCTCTTCTGAAGTGTCCTGGACGTAAATCAGTGCAGAAGTTGTGGTTGTTGGGAAAGTCATCTCGCTACCAACGTTTGCGTAAAGTACCATGTTGTCGCTTACATCTGGATCGAACCCGAGAGCATCTCCATCTATTGTACATCTCGACAAAGGACATGGGCTAAGTGTCAGCTCACCGGTGAAAGTGATTCCCTGGGTTGTTGCGTCAGGCGTGCCAACACCAGAGAACTCTATCGTTGCCCCATCTACACCACCACCTGCATCAAGATCAGTAAGGTTTCCGCCAATCAGCAGTTTGGTGTTTCCAGTGACAACCTCCTTTGATGCTGGGGATGTAAAGAATATCGCCGTGTCATGCTTCTCCATCTCAACAAGCGCGGTTGCAGTCGCCATAACGGTCGTTCCATCAGTTAGATTAGCTCTTATGATTATGGGCCCTGAGGTGAAATATGTATGCGGGTCCGCGCTCCATTCGCCGTTGGTTATCGCTAGGCCCGACTCTGTTTCCCCGTCGCCCCAGTCCAAGGTAACGCTAAGCCCAGGAACATCAAGGACATCCGCGGTTCCCTCGACTGATATCGGTACGCCCCAGAGCGCATTGGTCGGAGAGGCTACCACGGTTATCGATAGAGTCCCAATCTCCCAGCTGTAGCTGGCGGGGGTCGGATCTGTGTTGCCAGAAAGGTCAGTCGCCCTGACGTAGAATGTGTAAGTTCCTTTCGCCAAGTCGTTATAGGTGGTTGGATTGGTGCATGACGTGTAGGTGATACCGTCCAGTGAACATTCAAAGGTACTTGCCTCGTTGGCAGAAAATGCAAAAACTGCTGTTTGACTTGCAGTAGGATTTGCAGGTCCAGAATCAATCGTTGTTTCTGGAGGGGTCCCATCGACCACTACAACTGTAACTGTTCCAAATGGTTCCGTGTGATACACACCATATCCTGGATCCCCCGGAGGACTGGAACCAGCATCTTCAACAGTGGCTGTGATCTCGTAAGTTCCGCCTATGGTCCCTGTAAGTGTTACGGTTTTGGGTGGATTGCCGCATTTGTCAAATATAATAGGGTTAGGAGAAGCAGTGAGACCTTCAGCAGGGGAAATATGAAGGTGAACATATGCAGGCGTTCCATCAGATGCATTGCACCCGTCTTGATTGTCACCAGCAGGATTCTGCGCGGTATTTGCAACAATCTTGACTTTTAATTCAGTGTTAGGCGTACCTACGTCCATTGTAATTGAATTTACATTCTTGTTGACATTATCGGCATTTGCATACGGAGCTGTGCCCACAATTAGCACTGAACAAAACGTTACGAAAACTGCCAACGCGGCAACTACTCTTCTCTTCTCGAATGCCATAGACCTTCGTCCACTCATGTGTAGAGGAATTATATATAGATAGACATATCGTAGGATACTTATCGAAATGTCTTGCATTTTGCAAGGTTTTAGAAGTTACCCTAATCAGAATCTAATATTCTTAATCCCACCTTTCAGCAACAAAAAGCTGCGTGATAGCGTTCGATTTTCTGTAGAACTAATCGAGGGATGCTTATTGGTCAATACACCAAGAATATTAGAAAGAAAGCTTGAGTTTTGGATAGGGGCATCGAAGTGGTTTCGGCAGCGTCAAGAGTAACAAAATTACCTCCACGGATTTACCTTACTGGCAGGTTTGCACTAATTCTGGCGATGGCGATAATAGTAGGATCGTACGGCATTTTTTTCTATCTGCAAGGAATTGTAGAAGCGGATTTTAGGAGTAGTCTTTTCGAGCAACAACAGGTAAGACAGATCGAATCAACAAAGGCCATCGCGCAGCAAATCGGTTCGGATCTTGGCATCATTTCAGCGAAGCTTGCTCTTGTAGCTTCCTCTCCACCCATAAGTTCTGCAGATTTTTCAAGTGAGTCTGCAAAGGTTGTCCTGGAAAGCGCTTACGCGGAACTAAACTCTAGGAATACATTTGATTTTTCAGGTTCTCAGGGATCGGAATCCATTATCGATGGGTTGTACCTGGTTGACCGCGACGGGATAATTAGAAATGACGTGTGGCTGCAGGGAGGCAGCATAGCCGGGACGGACATTTCCACCCGCAAGTACGCGATCGATACCAAGACTTCAATGTTATCCCAGTTCTCTGCCGGGTACGTCGGGTCGGACAATACCCTCAGAATCGCAGCCACGTCGCCAATTATTGATGGAGAAGGAGAATACATTGGAATGGTCGTGACGACGATGCCCACCGCGCCTTTTTTCCAACACTACGGCAACATCTACGATATCAAATCTCAGTACATGGCTGTCCTTGATACGGAATCTATCCAGCTTGTTCATCCTGTCCCCACGATTATTGGAACTCCGTTTTTTGGAGAGTATACACAAAATGTCACAGGGCATAACGAGATTCTTAACAGCCAGATAAGGCAGGTGATGGCAGGAAATCCTAGCAATTCGGTATACGAGTTCGTCAACGGCGAGCGATTCAACACTGGCCATCCAATATTCTTCAGAGGACAGCCAGCTTACTTTGTGTTTGTCATCACACCTACTTCCGTTGTATACGCAGAGATCGATGGCATATTATCCGCCCAGAGGACCGAAAGTTTTACTGTCCTGGCGGGAACGACGGTATCTATCGCCGTCCTCATTTTCTTGCTGGCAAGGTGGAATACCGGGCTTAATAGGCTCGTAGAGGCGAAGACAAGCGAGATTAGAGAGTCTAATGCCAAGCTCATCAGGGTGAACAGCCAGCTCGAGGAATCTAACAAGCAGCTTGCTCTTGCTAACGAGAAGATGATAGCAATCAACATGCAGCTTGAGCGCAATGAAAAGATCCAAAAAGAATTCATCAATGTCGCGGCCCATGAGTTAAGAACTCCAATCCAGCCGATACTTGGTCTGGCGGAAATTATGCATGGAAAGACCAGTGATCCGGAAATGCTCGAAATAATAGACACTATTGAAAGGAGTGCAAAGCGGCTCCTCCATTTGTCGTCAGAGATTCTTGACGCGGCCCGAATCGAGGGTCAGGGTCTTAGTTTGAATAGAGAGGATCTTGAAATAAACGAGCTTTTGCTCCGCGCAGTCCAGGATTATCTCCCCCAATTTCAGGGTAGAAATGTGAAACTGAGCTTTGAACCCGGAGAAAAGTCAATTGTTAGCGTGGACAAGCTGAGGATAAGCCAAGTCATGTCGAACCTCTTGAGCAACGCTGCAAAGTTTACAGCTGATGGGGATGTTACGCTAAATGTCAGGCGGGTTGACACGACAGGCGAATTGCTCGTGACTTTGCGAGATACGGGCAAGGGAATAGACGATGACATCTTGCCCAGGCTTTTCACGAAGTTTGCAACAAAATCCGAAAAGGGTACTGGTCTTGGGCTTTTCATTTCCAGAAACATAATAGAGGCCCATGGTGGCAGAATGTGGGCTCTCAACAATCCAGAAGGCAAGGGCGCTACTTTTGGTTTCAGCATCCCTCTTGCAAAGAGGGGTTTTCTGCAGGATGGAGAAAAATCTACATCGCCCCCTTTGGTCCAACACGAGCATGAGCGGAAAAATTAAACTACCTAGAGGCTGTTAATAGATTAGGGGTAGATTGGAGTTCTTAGATTCTGACTCATCCCATCCTGAAAAAATGAACTACAAGACAGAGATTCTCTACGGTGCAGAAAAGGCCGTAGGCAGGGGAGTCGAATTCATGGCCAATGTGAAGAAGGGGATGGATTTGTCATACGACAGCAGGGCCCCGTCAATAGTAATTGAGGTACCAGAATACCGCAATGGTTACCTGGGTGTCAGGGATAGGGGCGGCAAGATACGCGTAATAACTGACATCACGAAGGATAACTTGCGCTACTGCAAGCAGCTGATGGAAATAGTGGAGTTGAGGCATCTGGCGGAGGTAAAGGGTGGCATAGCCGTCAGCGAATCTGAATATATGGCGACGACGGTGCTGGAAGAGGCCAAACCCTTGACTCAGGTCATATATAGCAATGTCCCTGAGCTCGTCGCCCAGGGGCAGCACGTCTTCAACACTTTCTGGGAGCTGGCCATGCCGGCAGAGAACCGAGTCGAGGAGATAGAAAGTGGAATCGAGTCAGCCGGCATCGAATTAATCCACAACCACCGTGAATCCATAGCACGCGCCTGGGCCGCAGTTTCTACTGCAAAACACGAAGTGCTCATATTGTTTTCGACTCCCAGTGCATTTCGCCGCCAGCTGGAGATGGGTGCCCAACAGGTATTGCACGCAGCTCATGCGAACGGAAGTAGCGTAAGGATCCTTGTTCCATCGGGGCCTGGGCTTGGCGAGCCGATCGAGGATATCCGCAAAAAACTGCATGGCATAAACATCAGATTGATTAACGAAAAATTGCGTACGAATATCACGATCGTACTAGTCGACGGCAGGGATTGCTTCATCTTTGAGCTCAGGGACGATTCAAAGAAACAGTCGTACGATGCCATTGGGATAGCACTCTATTCAGATTCAAGATCCATAGTCTCTTCCTACGCAGCAATAATCGAAAGCTTGTGGAGAGAGGCCGACCTGTACCAAAAGCTCGAGAACCATGACAGGATGCAGAGGGAGTTCATAAATATTGCCACCCACGAGCTTAGAACTCCAATCCAGCCGATACTCGGTCTTTCTGAAATTCTGGCAACGCGGGCGCCAGCCGGATCCGAAGACAAAGAGCTACTGGGTGCAATATGGAGAAATGCGCGAAGGTTAAACAAGCTAGCCGAAGCGATCCTTGACGTTACGAAGATAGAGTCACAGGCACTGAACCTGCACAGGGATATTTTCGACCTGAACGAAGTGATAGCAAGCGCGGTAGGTGACATAGTTATCTCGCCTGCGGTGACTAACTCGGATGGAGTCAACATCAGCGTCGTTTATGCCGATAGCAAGGCGTACGTGCAAGGCGACAAGGATCGAATCCTGCAAGTCATTTCCAACCTCCTCGCAAATGCAGTCAAGTTCACTGTAAAAGGATCCATAGTAGTATTGGTCAGAATAGAAACCCCCAGCAGTGCCGAAGTGAGCGAACTTGTGGGAAACAGCCATGAGAAGTATGTAACAGTCAGAGTGAAGGACTCTGGCGCAGGCATAGACGATGCGGTTCTCCCCAGGCTCTTTACAAAATTCGCCACTGGCTCTACATGGGGAACAGGACTTGGCCTCTACATATCAAAGGGGATCATTGAGGCTCACGGGGGTAGCATTTCCGCCAGAAATAATGATGACGGCAGGGGCGCTACGTTTGCTTTTAGTATTCCTTATCATGATTCGCAGAAGAGCGCGTAGAATGCCATTACTTGTTAGAAACGTCAGTCCGTTTGATGGTGATAAATGCAGCAGCACAGTGGATTGTTGCAAAAATAGTCTTTGCCTCTAACACTGACCTTTCCTGCAAATGTTAATCCCCACTCATCCATGTCAAGGCCGCAGCACGGGCAGGATGGCATCCTCCTTATTTTGTGTCTGGAGTTCGTGACTGACAAGTAGCTCATCCTAGATATTGCGAAACCATCCAAGACCATGTTATTTAACGATTAGGTATCGATCAATACTTATCCCAAGATAACTTAGAGAGATTTGTCGATGCACCCTACATCTTGGCGCGCGATCTGAAAGTCTAACCATCTCAGATTCTGACAATTATGAGGTTGCCTGAAGTGCAGCCTTTACAGATTTGCTAAAGAGTTGCTTGTCTACAGGTTTTTTCAGGACTTGGACAGGTCCGGGAGAAATGACGCTAACGAGCTCATCTGCCGCGTCTAACGCAGTAACAAAGATTACTTTTACTGAAGGGTCGATATTCTTCAAACATTGATAGAGTCTGAGGCCATTCATTTCACGCATCCTTATGTCAGTGATCACAAGGTCGTAGTGCATGGGCCTAACCGATATGAAATGCTCGACAGCCTTTTCAGGTTCCCTGAATGCGTCAACGGAGTATCCCTCAGATGTTAGGAACGATTTGTACGTAAGGGCGACATCCGGTTCGTCGTCGATCAACATTATCCTTGCTCCGCTGGCACGACCATCTGATTCTCTTTGTTGAAGGGACTCGACCATTGCCTCCCGCGCGGATTCATCTTTGCCGCTGTCCTGAAACGGAGACGCAAATTTTTGTCGGGGATCCGCATAATCGGAATAGTCTATCCTATCTGGATCCTTGCCTTCTAAAAAGTCCGCAAGAGCGGAACCCACGCGCCTTCCGACTGGAGTTATCGATACATACTCATTCTGATCATCGTCTGAGACAACTTCTAGCCATCCCAGCGTTTTCATGAAATTGATGTAACGCAAGCAGACGATATAGTTGAGCCCAGTTTTTCCGGCGAGATTTGTTCGCTTGGTCTGTCCTTGTTCTGATAGCACTGTCAAGATCCTTTTCAGGACGTCTACTGCAAATGAACCGATAGGATATGATTGTGCCGTGATGTCATCACCAGTTATCAATTATTTAACTATATACAGGCACTACTGAAAATTTTTGATATCATTGTTCAATCGATATGTCATTTTCTAGCGGTTCCGAGTGCAACTATTAAAGCATCGCGCGCATTAGTGAAATAATAGCCCGTTCTTATTTTAATGTGGCATCTGGTGAAAGCAAACAATCTGGCAAGAAGAGGATATTGCTCGTTGACGACGAGCCAGACGTGCTATTCGCTGTCAGGCTTGCCCTTGAAAAAGGAGGGTTTATCGTCCATGCATATGAAAACCCCGAGAAAGCACTGCATGACTATAGACCAGGAACATATGATCTTCTGATAATTGACATTAAGATGCCACACATGAACGGGCTTGAGCTTGGAGCTAGAGTGCGACAAACCGATCCTCGTGCCAGAATATGCTTCCTCACAGCCATTAACGACCTGACTGCATACAGTGACTACTATAGAAAATGTTCGGCCATCCCGGGAGAAACGATGGCGTTTACGCAAAAGCCCATCGAGAATAATATGCTTTTGGAGATCGCCAAGAAGCTAGCATCTTGACCACACTCAAGTTGAAAAGGACGGCGCGGATAGCTAAAGTCCTGTGAAATTACGTGTGGAACTTTTGCCAGACAAGCACCGGCCCTACAACTTAGTTTTTCTTTATTCTGTTTAGCTCCATCCTGATGGCTATTTCTTCAATCGGTACTCCAGGAAGCGAACCTTTCCGTGGTTTTGCCCCTACCTTTACGCCATACGCGTTCTCTATTTCTGCAGACAGCTGCGCCACTGCTATCATCATTTCTCTAAATTCACTCCCACACACGATGCACAGTTCCGTAAAGTCAGGAGAAGATACCAGAATTTTCTTGTTGCAAATCCTACAGGCGTTTCGCTTCACACAACGTCACTCAAGACTAGCCAGGCACGGGGAGCACTTAGAACAAAGTATGTCGATTTGATTACATAACTTGTGCTGCAGAGTACAGGACACCTCACGACTCGGCATACTGGTTAGTTTGTGTGGTTTTAATTAAGACTTTCCAGGGATAACCTCATAACTATTGTTCTATAGAGGATCCCAGAAGACAGACTTGGCAGGCTAGACTTGCCGCTTTGTCTACATTGTATTTATTTATCAGGAATACGTTGTCAAATCATGGCACTGAAATTCAAATGTGCAGACATTGGGTTTGACTGCGGGTTTGTTGCAAAGGCCAACACCGAGGATGAAATCCTGGCAAAATGTGCGACGCACGCCACACAGGATCACAAAATGAAGCCAGAGGAAGTTACCGACGAACTCAAGACCAAAATCAGAGCAAATATCCACAAAACATGGTTCTGACATAATCATATCAGATATCTTCTCAGAAGACTGTCAATGTAATATAGCAATTAGTGCCTTTGACTATTATGGAATAACCAAGGAAACCTTAGGTCCAGTCACATAGTTGGGAACAAAACTGGATAACGAGTTGTATGACTGGGAAGTCAAGTCAACAAAATGCAGAGCCCTCAGCCAGTGACAGTGCAACATGTTAGCTACCTCGCAAGGAACCTGCGGATCAGCTCGAATGTCAGAGCCGGCTTTTCTGCGAAAGGTGCATGTCCCGCATCGTCGACCAATTCCACGATCGAGTTGGTGATGGCGCGATGAAAAGTGGAATGGTATTCCAGGGGAATTAGCCTGTCCTCCTTGCCCCAGATTACCAGAGTTTGGATGCCAGAAATTTTCTGCAGCCGCTCGTCTCCAATCTGCGTGTTGACGCTATTCTCGTATGCCAACCTGAATGCATTTTTCGCGCCAGGAAGGTTCATTCTGTAGATAAACCCGTCAACCAAGATTTCAGGGATCCTTGAAGGGACGGCGACGAGCTTTTCAAAGACTCGCCTGACAGATTCTCTTGTAGGATCCATTGCCGCGGTTAGATACTGTTGGAGAAGCTCTGTAGGACCGTTTAGCATTCCTGAAGTATCAATCAGGACCAGCTTGTTGACAAGTGATCTATGTTGTATCGCTACTTCAGCGGCGATGTACCCTCCAAGAGAGTGACCCACCAAGTGAGTCTTCCGATCACCCATGCCTAAATCTAGGATCATCTGCGACACAAAGCTGGCATACTCTGAAATTGAGTAGCCAAATCTCTCCTGAGGCTTTTCTGCCATTCCAAACCCGGGGAGGTCCACAGCAATTGTATGATATTGCAAGGATAGTGCTAACGGGATGTCAAGCCATCTGTCCGCAGATGATCCGAGCCCATGAATAAACACGATCAAATCTGGATTGTTTTTACCAGCTTCAAGGTATCTGGTTTGTATATCATTGCAGGTCAGCCTTTGTTCAGAAAGTACGCCAGACATACTCTTTACCATGAATCACGTGCTAGAAATCTTGTGTATATCATAATGCGCTCATGAGATCAGATCCGGAGTGCGTTGCTATAGCTGCTGCCTGCATTTGTCAATCTGGGACAAGACCTTTTGCTCTATTATCATGACTGGATCGCAACCCAAGTCTAATGATAACATGAGATAGAATTTGTTATTGCTCTCTGAAACTATGGGAATAGTTGCTCGGACAAGGTTTTCGTATTTGCCAATCACATATTGGAGCCGCCCCACTCTGGCCCCCCCTTGAATGGCGCCAGTTCGCAGTATAGCCTGCACGGTATACTTTTCAGTTTCATCAGGTGATGACAATGGCACGAGACCTGACCTGTAGGATTTCGCCAATAATGTGCCAAGATGATCCGCAATGCCACAGTATCGGATTATGCTGTCAAGCTGGAGCACGTCGTCGCACAGCTTCTTGTAATTTGCCACTTGCTAGAATAAGATCCTGTGGATTTTTATATCATGTGATCACAGTCGCCGGTACTCACTCGGACATCTTTGCTCGGGATAATCTGACCCGTCACCAGTCGAACCGATAGGCTTCGTAAGCGCGAAAATTCGTGCCAGCCCATGTGATCTCTGATCTGTCGGGCAAGTACTTTACTGCTGCGGGAGTTGACGCGTAAGTCTTGTCGCCAGATTCCGTGTCAACTTTGATGACCTTTTGCTTGAGTAGTACGCCTTTTGGTACTGTTATCTTGATTGAGAACTTTTTGCAGTCCGAGGCAAATCGGTAGCCATACTGTCGCTCCGGTTCTTCCCAGTCGTATTCTAGTTTCAGCATCCTTCCTTTCTCCCCTGGCTTTAAGGGCCTCCGTGTTTTTACAAAAAATTCTTTATGCAGGGGCTTGTTCACATTCAGACTCATAATCTCAAGCTCCCTGTCTTCTTCATCTCTTACGACAACATTCAATTCAGGAAAGTCCCTCGATACATCGCCATCCAGGTAGTAAAAGATTTTGTCAATAGGTTCCGTGGAAACGTTTACGACGTTCCATGTCAACACATGGTGGGCGAGCATTGTCCTGGTGTCAGTGACATCAATTGTCAAGTCAACATAGCTGAAGAGGAACCTGCTGCTAGTTCTTGCGACTTCTTCTGCAGCCTTGCTATGTTGTGTCTTATCCTGCGATGGCGGCTTTTTCCTCCCAAAGTCCTTGCCCCAGATATTGTAAATTAGTATGGGTTCCTGATGGTGCTTTATCTTGTAGTTGCCAGCAGGGAAGAGGATGTTCCTGTACTCTGGGCGGAGCATCTTTACATTGTTCGCAAAGCTGGCCGATGCAAGTATGTTCGTACTCTCTGCCAAGTCCATTACACGTCGGGCCATGATGATTCCAGGACCCCAGACATTTTCATTACCATTCAGGTCCTTGATAATGTAAACCGGACCGCTATCAAGGCCGATTCTGAGCTCGACTCGGCTTTCCTTTGCTCTTTCGCTGTTGTACCTGTTAAGTCCCTTGTGCACCTCTATTGCCAGGTTTAGTGGCTTCTCGGGGCTGTCGTTGAATCCTATGGCCATGCCGTCACCAGTCGGCAGGACAAGAGTTGTGTCGGGCTCTCTCTGCTTGAAGGTGTCAGTCAACTCTATCAGCCTGTTTAGAAGGATAATCTTGCGCGCTTGATCCATTGTAGTCTTTGTCGGGTCTGATGCCGCAACAATGTCCGTAAAGAACCAGTGGTATTCTCTTGTAACCGGTGGAATTATGACGTCGATGTCATAGCGCTCTTTACTTTGCAGCGAGCTGAGAAGGTTGGAGACAACATCGATTGAACACATCTTAAGTATGCCCACAGTGTTCATGGCGGGTGTTATCGTTATCTTTTGGCGCTTCTGCTTTATCTGATCGACCAGCCAGTCCTTGCTCTTCCGAGTTTCCTCCATAATCTCGACGATAAGTGCGATTTTGGCCAGCTTGCTAGTCTCTTCCAAATCGTCCATTTCAGTTGCACCTGAAGCAGGTTGACTGTTGTCTGGGCTCACGTTCGGATCTGCGCTTCTGTGCCTGTCTCTCGTGCGCGAAGCCTCCGCAACAGTCATTACTCACAAGATCGAATTGTGACTTTTAAGTATTGTTCAGAAAGATTATCTCTACACGTTGGATGGCATCTTGGCCACTGTTAATTGGCAAACTAGGTATGGGTATCAAATCCTAGTCACTCGCTTTTTGATTGCGCGCTACGGGAAACAGAACGCTTAATTAATCATCCAGATTGCACTTCCAGTGCATTTATGGCAGAAATTGAACTGTCCGTCTTGCTCGATGCGGCGTCAATCGCAGTAGAAACAGCCATAGTTGTTCTTTTGATGAAGACAGTGAAGGACTATGCAGAGGTAGCAAAAATGAGCCGGCTACAGGTCAAACAGCGATTTCGCCCTTGGATCGGCCCAACCAGCGGAATAGAGTTTCTACGCGAGGCCGATGGCAAATACCAGTTCACTGTTGCCATCAAGAACTTTGGTGAGATACCTGCAACGAAGGTTGTAGCCATGTCCACTGCAACTTTGGAACTTCCTACAAAGGAGCTTTTGAACGGGGACCATGGTCACGGGGAAAAACTTGACAAATATGTTCTAGGTCCGCTCCTACCCAACATGGAAAAGAAGTACTGGATATTTGTCGATTCCGCGAAAATGCAGAAAGTAAAAGAAGGTTCAACCCCGCTTTATACTCTGACCAATTTCGCTTATGAATTCGAAGGTGGAAGTAGCAGCTATGGCATGATTTCACAATACGATCCAAAGACCAACCTCTTTGTACACAAAGACATGTGGGTGGACTAGGTGGTCAGCTATCCTCTAATGCGCTGCAAGTGGCTGTAGCAACATTTCAGCGGCTCCCTTTAGCACCAGAGCCCGCTCTCGCAGTTCCCGCGCTTCGTCCCCGTACGCAGGAATCCCGTACTGGATCCCGTTTTCGAAAGTCACTTGTACGTGGAAGTAGTCAATGCCGTTTTCCATCAACGAGCGCCGGTCCGACATGTCCATCCTCCAAGGAAGTCGAGCTACTTCCTTTTCCTTTCCTGATACAAGTCCGGTTAGTGCGTCAGCTGCACTTTTGTACATGAGTCAGGCCTCCACCTCCGCCCTGATCCCAGCGGCTTTCGTAACCATGTGGACGCCTGAGTGTATACGGCTCTTTTTCGTGACAAGTTCGAGTATGGCCAGTGTCGGAACAAATCCTAGACCGACCCACACGATAGATTCTATTATTTCCATAACCGTCCAATAATACTGGTTCATAGAATAACTCTGCTCAAATCCTTGCCCGACTAGTAACAAGGCAACGGTCCTTGTATCAACCGAATATTTCTACTCATAAGCGCCGCTTATTAGTATCAATTCGATCTTTGAATGAACAATCCAATTATACTCGAGGAATTTTCTAATATTCACAAGATACTATCCCACAATGCCCAATATATTAAATCTTGGATTCAGATCTAGATCCATTTCACTTATCCTCGAATAAGTATTGAAAGGTAAGCAATGCTTTAAAAATTAAACATGAAATCAATGGCAAGCTTCGTGACGGAAGCATAAGTTTGTCGCTGGGGATGTCCGACGTTCCAGCCAATCCGCGTCGGGTCCCCGGCGGCAGATTTAAAGGTGGTACTGGTTCTCGCCTCTGAACCGCCTTAACTTCGCTCAATGGTTCAATGTCAGCATATCGAGAAAGGTGCAACATTGCAAAGTCACGCAGTATTCAGCCTAGCCTGGCAAATTTTCGCCTTTTATAACTAGAATCTTCCTCCAGTTCTTACTCTATGAATTATATATGATCCTACTGTACAATATAGCATCTTATGAAGTCCAACAGTTTTGCTATGAAGGAATGGCATCTTGAACACTCTGAGAAGGTCGTCGTGCGCTTCGCAAAGGGGCTCTCCTCTGACGCCACTGCTTTTGAGAGACGGAACCACAAGAGGTATGGCAGCATCACACAATGTGTGAAGCAGTTGGAATATGACATGAAGCATGGGGTAGACAGAGCCGAGGTCATGGAGGTAATAAAGAAGGTCAGAATGCTAAAGAAATTTGCCGAACTTAGATCAGACCCAAGCGCAGTTCAGAGGCTCACTTCCCTTGAGGAGCTGTTGTCCGGCACGAAAAAGATGGAAGCAGAACTTCTTTGGCATAACTACGCCTACAGGCCAAAGACATCCTAGTCATTTACGCAGCGAGGATTATTCCTCAATCGCTAGCTCGAATCACTTGTTTTCTTCAACGTAACCGCAGTTGGGGGCTGCGAGGACTGCGTCGCTGCTTGGAATGCATGCTCGGCTCGCTCATCTTGAGTCAGAGCACAAGTTTGGTTGAGTGATGGATTTTCTGATATGCCAATCGGTGAGCTTAATAACTAGAGCAGTTAAAACTCAGCCATGGATGTACTATCCGAAGAAAAGTGTAACTGCAAAGAGTGCATGGACGAAGAAGCAGAATTTTGTCTAGCCAATAACTGCAGTTGTTGCAAGCACAGCAGTTCGTTCTAGTTCTTGCACTTTTTCCTTTTTATTTTGAATACTAAACGGGTTGTTCGGTCATTTCAGGACTGTAACCGTTATTTGTCTTCTGTCGGGTTGGATATCGAATGTCCTTACAACTAGTGCAGAGATAGGCGACATGATACGGGCGCTTCATAGGGGGCGCTCGTATCAGACACGGAATTCAACTGTACATTTAGCTGAATGCACCACAAGACATTAAATTCAACCCTTCACAATACCAGCAAGGTAGTGCCAGGACATACCGGCAACACAGTCGTTGCATCGTACGGGCTTTGCATCGACGTTCATAGCAAAAGGTTGGTCGATATTGAATGAAGACAGCGAGGGAAACACGAGGAACATCCTTATGTTTATTCAGGAACATCCCGGCTGCCATCTTCGACAGATAAGAAACGAGATGGGAATATCTATGGGGACAGCTCAGTACCATCTGGGACGCCTTGAAAAGGCTGGAAAAGTAGCATCAAACAGGCACGGCTTCTATCGGTATTATTTTCCAGCAGGCGTGTTCCAGGATAACGAAAAGAACCTCCTGGAAGTGTTGAGCCATGAAACCGCGAGAGATATTGTGATGTTTATTATTGAGCAAAAGAGCCCGACTCAGACAGAGATAGCAGAAAAGATAGGGGTTTCGCCGGCTTCTATAAGCTGGCACGTAGCGCGCCTGGTTCAGTTCCAGATCGTATCAGAAATCAGAGAAGGCAAGTACAAACGCTATACGTTGCAAGGCGACCCCAGGAATCTCGCCACGCTAATGAGAAGCTACTACCCACCGCTGTGGGACCGCTGGAGCAACCGTCTGGCAGAAATGTTTCTTTCGCTGTCACCTGAAGGGGAGGGAAAGCGATGACCGACTTTTCGCTACCGGTCTGGCTGATGCTTTCATGGCTGGTGAAGCAAGTAGAGTTTGAACCGTATGAGCCAATTGCCCAAGCGATCAAGGTGGGAATCGCGGTGTTCTCAATCTTGCTTGCAGGACTTTCCATCTATGCATACAAGAAAACAGCCATAAAAGGCATAATCTACGCAGCCGTGGCATTCGGACTGTTTGCGGTGCAGATGCTGTTTGATTATCTTGAAGACGAAGTCCAAGGATTCGAGACGGAATACAATGACATCATATTTCTTGGAATGACCTTGGCCATACTCGTCCTGTTCTTTCTGGCGATCGTCCGGCGAAAATCTACTGTCTCCAAGTAGATCCATGCATTATTCCAAGCGATAAATTGAAAAATAGTTTGCTACAATTCTGCCAGCTGCTTTTCGGCAAGGTACAGAATGTGTCTAGCCATCGCTCTGCCTTCGATTGGAGGGGATTTCAGGCTCAGGTCTACTCCCAGTTCGAAGAGATTCACCAGGTCGGACATGTTTTTGGGGGCACCTGGAACCTCAATTCCTCTGTATCTGAATGCCTTGTCGCGCAATTCCAGAACCTGCTCGTCATTCATGTTTCTGCGTCCAAGCGCGTCGGTGTCATACCCGAGCGACTTTAGGTCCTGAAAAGCGTGCCTGGCTACGTCAGAGAGTTTGCCATTTTGACCGGAGAGATCAGCATTCATGGCAGCCTGGATCTTTCATCCAGACTATTGTATTTATGATTTAGGAACTTGATGTTAGATAACAAGCCTGCGCTTGATCTGGAACATCCGGCGCGATATTATGTAGCGTGAACTACTGGGTTAACGGAAATCTGACCGTAAATGCTGTAGGCCCGGTTATTGTAAACATACTAGAGATTGTTGGACATTGAATTTATCCCGGTTAGTTTCTCGCTGACATCCCAGAGCCGAAGTGCGGCAGCCTGGTCTCTTGCTGCCAATGAAGGGATAGTATCCTTACGCTTTACAAAATACTTGCCGGTAATTCCTTTCAACTCTGGCGACGATGCAAGGTAGATCCCCGTATCGGCCCCTTTTTCCGAGCTAGTAAGAAATGCTGTTGCGACGTACCAGATGAGCCGATAATACCAGGGGTTATCCCGTGCAAGGTTGGTCCTGACACCGCCCGGATGAAAACAATTGGCGGTGACGCCGGTTCCTTCGAGCCGGCGGGCAAGCTCTCTTGTGAACAGAATATTTGCCAGTTTCGACTGTCCGTATGCATTGATTCCGTTATATCGCTTACGATTGAACTGAAGGTCGTCAAAATCGATCCTGGCTCCCCTGTGAGCTATGGAGCTAGTCGTCACAATCCTCGAATTACTCGAAGCCTTTAGCCTGTCGATGAGAAGACTGGTAAGAAGGAACGGAGCCAGGTGGTTAACCGCAAAAGTATATTCGATTCCTTCCTTGGTTATTTCATGGCGGGCTTTGAAGACGCCTGCGTTGTTGACTAAAATGTCGAGATGTTGATGCTTGTCTCTGTATTCCTGTGCCATCTTTTTTATCGACGACTGGGAAGAGAGGTCAGCGATGAGGAAAGAAACTGAAATATCATGATTAGCAAGTCGTTGAGTAATTTCTTTTACCACCGCTTCACATTTTGCTTCGTCGCGGCCCACCAGAACTACTGAACCTTCCATCTTTGCAAGGCCAATTGCGATTTCCTTTCCTATGCCAGAAGTGCCGCCAGTGACAAGGCAGATCTTGCCGTCAATCATTGCCACATCAATTCTCCGGTGCCAATTCGACTGTCAGTCCGTCGCCCCATCCGTACTTTTCTTTCATGAGCTTCGATATCTCTTCTGACAGCTCCTTTTCGTTCTCAGAAGAGACAATTCTTGCTGTGCCAGCGGAGCTCTTGCCGGAAACGCTGAAGGAAACTGCAGCAGCATGAGCTATGTTCTGGACCCAGTGAGCATTCTCCTTTCTTTCTGATAACACATAGTAGCGCCCCTTTTGTTCCACAAACCAGATCTCTATCTGATGCCGCTTGCCAGTTTTCCAACCGAGAGTAGTCAGGTATAGAAATTGGCTGGTAGATTTGCTCAACAACAACCCTATACTGCGGATGGTTTGTATATTTCTATTCAGCTCGACGACGCCAACACGTGTAGCTTCAAGAAAATACCAATCAGATAGCGATACGCGCTAGCATAGTAACGATATTGCTGTCTGGCAGTCGACGTGGACCTTGCTGTCCGAAGTGTATCCGCAGTCTGGACAAACCATTGTCAGCTCGAGCTCGCACAGGGAACATTTCACATTTCCCACCTGAAGGTCACTGCCGCACCTTCTACAAATAGTCTCGGGCATAGCGAAAGAAAGTGACTGCAGCAAATAAAAGGGTTATGAAGCGAAGTAAGGCAGTCAGTTTCCATAATCCCTGACTTATAGAGCCATGCGAATGACCATGTTTTTTAGCCATCCAGTCTATTTCCGCATAGATGGAACTCGATCAGGTCATACGCAGGCGCAAAATGATTCGCGCTTACAAAGACAGGAAGGTCCCAGATAGCATAATTGACAAGTTAATTTCTAACGCGCTAAAGGCTCCAAGTGCTGGCCACACCCAAGTGCAAGAATTTGTCATAGTAAGAGATCCCGGCACCAAGTACAGATTAAGGCTTGTATCCGTAGATCAAGAGCAGGTGGAGAATGCGCCTGTTCTAATCGTAGTCTGTGCAAACACTTCGCGTTCAGTTCAGAGGTACGCCCAGCGCGGCCGGAACTTTTACAGTGTAATTGACGGGGCCTTCTCCTCGATGTTAATCCTACTTACCGCGACAAATGAAGGCGTTGGGGCAGGTTTTGTGGGCGCGTTTGAAGACGACAAGGTCTCTGAGATTCTGGGTCTTCCTGAATACGTTAGACCCATCGGCATGATCGCAATAGGGTATCCTAATGAGGAGCCCGAGAAGTTAAAGAGGATACAGAGATCCCATCTAGTGCATCATGAGAAGTGGTGACAGCCTATATCCTGTTAAAGAGGCTGCGCATTACCCTTCCCTTTTCCGTTATTGCATAGCCTTCAAATGGACTCGATATCTCTTGGACCATATCCAGCTTTAGCAGCAGATCAAGGTACCTAGTGAGCTGGTAGTAATTTATCCTGAGTCTATAAATCAGATGCGTCTTTTTGGTAGGCTCGTTGGTAGCCTCCAACAGTTCGAGGAGAAGGTCAAGTTTGTCCCTCTTTTCCGCCTTTTTTTCGTCAACATCGAGTCTTAATGGTTGGTCTAGGTTTTTCATTAACGTTTTAGTATGCAGTATTTGGTCTTCCATAATTGTGTTCCTGAAATCGTTGACAAAGGATCTTCTTATAGTAAGTGCAAGGATCAACTGCGGGAATCTTATAGAGGATGATCATACTATGAACGATTGCCGCACGGTTATCAAAAGAAAAAACTAAAGACCCACCTGCACTTATGCAGGGCAGCCTTCCATCTTTTGTATCCAGTACCCGCTCTGGGATATCGCCTTTTCTACAAATGGCGGAGCTGCCTGGATGTGACAGAACTGGCACTCTTCTGACGTCATTTTCTGTCCGGATTGCCCTACTGAAGCAAGGTATTGCTTGCCGAATTCTATTGCCTTGTCGTGCTCTGTACTTGCTTCTACTATTACATCAAAGTGCATAATCCTGCCATCTTTTTTTGTTACATACGTGTCATAGACTGCGCATTCCATGAGCGCGTTTTATCAGTGGAGATATTTAATTTCAGCGATCATTCCCCAGGTAGAAAATAAAGAGGGGGAAGCCGTCCTTTCCCACCCTTCATCCGTTGGTTAGGTGATCATTGACCTGCTAAGGTGTGTATCGTTGCAAGGCATACAGCCCGGAAGTGAATTAGACACGCCAATCGTTGCTGCCGTCGCCATGTTGACGTTACTCGCACCCTATTAGCGAACCATAATTAGGCTAGCCTAATATTTAAACGGTACCTGGATTCTCGTGCGCGAAAATGCACTAGTCTTTAATGGTATGAAACGCAGCGATATCTGGTAACTACAAATGGATTTCAGCTATTGAACAGAAAAGAAGAGGGAAAAAATCCCCTAGAGTTTCCTCAGGCCACTTATCCCTTTGAACTTCGCCATCGCAACAACTATTGCCATCGTGCCAGCTACCGCAATAATTACGGATGGAAATTCTGGAATTACGATGGCCCTTGCGGTTTCTAGGTTCGTCTTGATGACGTCGACATGTTCCTCAACTTCTGACGCTGGCCTGCCAGCCTCAATCATCTTCACCAGATCTTCCCTGATGTCGAGCTCTATCTCTACCATCAGCTCTGGGTCGTCCGCTTCAATGTCTGCTTCTATGAATTCATAGTTGTCAAGGTACGCTTCTATCGCTAGAGCTTTGGCTTCCTGAGAATCTCCTGCTTGGTAAGCTACCACAGCTTCGTCGAGAAGCTCGATAATCTTGTCAATGTATGCTTGGCCGTCATATACTGAATCTTTTTCTTCCAAGCCAAAGACTTCTTCGAATTCATGTACAATGGCGCCAATAACAGTCTCTACCTCTTCAAAGCTAGCATTAGTCGCAGTATGATTGTCGAGTTGCCCAAAGAATCCATCCACCTCATCTGCTGCCTTTTCCGGCATTTCTGCCTCTATGGACAAAAAGATGGCTTTGGCGCGGGCTATGAAGGCAGTGGAATCCTGGTACTCTATCATCTCCACAATCTGACCATTTTCGACAGCTTCTTCGTACTCTTGCTCCGCTGTCTCCATAACCGCGATTGCAACCATTGCTCTAAAAGCCGGATCATCACTTTCGGTCGGGCTTATCACAGCTGCCTCTGATCCGTTTAGCAGAGTATTCAGATTTGAAACTTCGGTCTCAACTTGCTGCGTCGTCATGGTGTTAATTTGGTTAGCGAGAGTTGAAAGTCTCTGGTCTAATTCCTCAGCGAGGTCCGGATTGTGCTCCGCCAGTTCTCCTTCAATTAGCGAATAAACTTCAACCACCGGGTGGCCTGCATGAGCGGCTGCCAACTCGATGTTATTTGCTTGCTTGTTGGCCAAGGCCTGCGCTAAGTGACCCCTTATGTACTCCAAGTTGGCCACAAATTCAACATGCTCGTCAGCTGATGGCACAGCCTCGTCCAGTTCGTGAATTATTCCATCAAGCAGTGTTTGTAAATCCTCTGGATCTGCGTATGCCGCGAGACCATCTGATATCTGATCAAAGAAATCAACGATCTCTCCGGCTTTAGCAGCATCGATCTCGGATTGTATAGTTGCAAACGTAACATTGGCTCGATTGATAAACGCGCTCGCATCCTGGTACTCTATCATTTTGATTATCTGCCCGTCCTCTACCGCTTCGGAATACTCCAAGCCAGCAGTCTCGAGAAGTCCCTTGATGACTCCAGCCTTTGTAACAAGCTCCTCAGCCTCTTCGCCGGCGTATAACACGATCGCCTCGTCCATCATGCCGTTAATGTCATCGACCTTTTGTACTAGAGTCTGAACGGAATCGGTCTGGATAGAATTTGGGAGAGCTTCAAGTGCTTCTTCCAGGTCAGCCGCGCGTTGTGGACTCACATCTTCCAGAGGTCCTTTCATCAGTGCAAAGACTTCTGCAATCGGATGGCTTGCGTGTGCAATTGCAAGCGTTGTGTTGCCAGCTTGCTTGTTAGCAATAGCTTGTTGAAAATGTCCTCTAATGTATTCCGCATTTGTGATAAATTCGGTATGTTCCCCGTGAGCAAAAGCAGGCGAGATCGTGATATTTACAAGACCAGTAGTCGCCGCGACAACCGAAACAAGAAGAACGATCAATCCTATTCTACCAAATTTGATTGAAGGCATCATGCAAGTTATTTTTCGCGTGTCATTTAAAGCATGATTCGATTATCCCGCTTGAGAATGGCGATATGAGACATCGAATTTGGTCGTGGAAGTTGAATCCAGTTCCTGGCTACTGCAACTCTTTAAAGAAAAAATCTGCAATGAGCTCACTATCATTGTTACTTCCGGCGACACGATACGCAATACAAATTGCAACGATATTGTTTTCCGAAAAGTACCTAAATGATATCTGAGATAAAATTTTGCTGCGACGAATTCCCGGTCAATTCTATATTGTCAACTCAGAATGGAGATTGCTGCATTTGCACGCTTTCTCATTCCTCTCTAGTTGAAGGACAGAGCCGACCTTTCGCAGCGAAAATTCGACAGATTTTACTCTGCTCTTGTAGTACAAAACTCGCTTGCCTGTGTCGTCTAGACTGATTCTTTCGACACACAAGATATCCAAACTCTGGAGTCTCTTGATCTTTTTGTAAGTAGAGCTGAGTGGAAGCTCGTTTTCCGACGCTATCTGCTGCGCGGTCTTGGCCTCCTCGATTGTCGACAAGATAATCTTGTGTGATACTATATCGGCAAGAACCTGCAAGCGCGGAAGAGCTTCTTCGTAGTCAAATGTCAAAACATTGGAAGCCATTATTAGGTCGACCTAATTAGGTTAGCCTAATATTTAAACCATCTTTGGACAGGTACTGTTAACTTATCGTCGGCCGCGTTCAAAAGATCTTGGTGTTAACTGTCTTCAGCTGCGCCGCAAACCATGTG
>Ga0070694_100000394_pt1 | contig 23658 bp, 21 predicted proteins | sample KBSK1251metaG_FD_65470 | JGI IMG/M metagenome (GOLD analysis project Ga0070694, IMG submission 65470) | Corn, switchgrass and miscanthus rhizosphere microbial communities from Kellogg Biological Station, Michigan, USA - KBS K1-25-1 metaG | ecosystem: Host-associated > Plants > Roots >... | reverse complement strand
TGCCAGGTGGCGTGCAAGCAGTGGAACGAGCTGCCGATGGAGGAGCCGGAATGGACCGGCTCCTACCAGAACCACGCCCACTTCACCGACAAGACCTACCGCCTGGTGCGCTTCATCGAGAAGCCGCAGGCCAACGGCGAGCTGCAGTGGCTCCTCATGTCGGACGTCTGCAAGCACTGCGCCCAGGCGGGCTGCCTCGACGCGTGCCCGACCGGGGCGATCCACCGGACCGAGTACGGGACGGTGAACATCAACCAGGACGTGTGCAACGGCTGCCGGTACTGCGTCAGCTCGTGCCCGTTCGGGGTGGTGGCGTTCAACCACGACACCGGTCGCGCCAACAAGTGCACCTTCTGCAACGACCGCATCCACAACGGGCTCGGGCCGGCGTGCGCCAAGACCTGCCCGACCGAGTCCATCCAGTTCGGCTTCCGGGACGAGCTGGCCGCCAAGGCCGACAAGCGCGTGGCCAAGCTCAAGGAGATGGGCTACGCCAACGCCCAGCTCTACGGCGCCGACACCAACGGCCCCCTGGGCGGTCTCAACGCGTTCTTCCTCCTGCTCGACCGGCCGTCCACCTACAACCTGCCCGAGAAGCCCCTGCTGCCGCAGCGCAACGTCTTCGTCGACTCGGTCCTCGCGATCGGCGCCGCTCTCGTGGTGGGGGTGGGCGCGATGGTCTCCTTCCGCGAGCGGGGCGGGAAGGGAGGCGGCGATGCTTAGGAGCCCGGAGTGGCACCTGCTGATCGTCTGGTACTTCTTCCTGGGCGGGATCGCGGGCGGCGCCTACTTCACCGCCGCGATCGCGGACAACTTCGGCGGCCCGCGTGACCGCAACGTGGTGCGCACCGGCTACATCCTGTCGCTCCTGATGATCGGGGTGTGCGGCATGCTCCTGATCCTCGACCTGGGCACCCCGAGCCGGTTCCTGAACATGCTGGGGGCGTTCAAGTTCAAGGACCCGATGTCGATCGGGGCCTGGATGCTCGGGGTCTTCGGCCTCTTCGCGTTCGTGTCCTCCGCACTGTCGCTCGGGGGCGACGAGGCGCGGGCGGGCCTCCGCCGCAAGTGGAGCCTGGTGGGCACGATCTTCGGCTTCTTCCTCGCCAGCTACACCGGCGTGCTGCTGAGCGCCACCGCGCTGCCGTTCTGGAGCGACGCGCGCCTGATGGGCGCGCTCTTCCTGGCCTCGGGAGCCTCGACCGGCATGGCCGCCATCTCCCTGCTGCTCTACCTGAGCGGAGATTCCGCCGGCGAGGGCTTCAAGAAGGTCAAGCGCGCGGACCGCTTCGCCATCGTGTTCGAGATGGCAGTCCTGGTGCTCTTCCTGGTCCTGCTCGGGGGGGCCGCGGCCCCGCTGGTGTCCGGGCACCTGGCCCCGCTGTTCTGGGGCGGCCTCGTCGCGCTCGGGCTGGTCGTCCCCCTGCTCCTCGACCTGCTGGGAGGGATGCGGGTGCCCGCGGTGGTCCCCGCGGTCCTGGTCCTGGTGGGCGGCTTCGTCCTGCGCTACGTCATCGTGATGAGCCACGCCTGAGCCGGCGGTCGGCCGCGTCGCACAAGGGGCCCCGCGAGGGGCCCCTTCCTCTATACTGAGGTCGGCAGCCACCGGGCCATGCGGACCTACTTTCACGTCAAGGGCGGCCGGCTCGAGGAAGTCAAGGGCGAGGTCGTCCGGGAGCAGCCGTTGACGGTCCACGTCAACGGGGAGCGCTTCGTCACGCTGCTCTGCTCGCCGTTCCAGCTCGAGGCCCTGGTCGTCGGGTACCTCTGGATGGAGAAGGTGATCGAGGACCTCTCCGAGATCAGCCGGCTCGACATCTCCGAGGTGGACGGCCGCGCGGAGGTGATCCTGTCTCACCCGGTGACCCTGCCCACCGAGCGGATCCTGACCTCGGGCTGCGGCGGCGGCATCACCTTCCGGATCGATCCCCGGCTGTTCCCCCGCCTGCAGTCCTCGGTCCGGGTCCGGCCGGAGCACCTCGCGGCGCGGCTCAAGGATCTCTTCGGCCGCGCGGTGCACTACCAGGCCTCGCGTGGCATCCACGGCGCCGCGCTGGCCGACGGCGAGCGGCTGCTGGTGATGGCGGAGGACGTGGGGCGTCACAACGCGGTGGACAAGGTGAAGGGCGAGGCGATGCTCCGTGGCATTGCGACCGTGGACCGGGTGCTCCTCTCCACCGGGCGGATCTCGTCGGAGATGCTGCTCAAGGCCGCCCGCATGGGCGTTCCGGTGGTCGCCTCCCGGACCTCGCCGACCGAGATGGCGGTCGGCCTGGCCGAGCAGCTCGGCATCACCGTGATCGGGTACGTGCGGCCCGACAGCCTGAACCTCTACGCGGGCGACGGGCTGGACGCCGACGGCGGGCCCTGACCGCATGCCGGACTATTCCGCGCTGATGGCCGATTGGCAGGCGCTGCTCGCGCGGCGCCCCGCGCTCGCCGAGCCCCTGCGGTTCTGGACCGCGATCCTCGAGGGCTGGATCGGGTGGAAGCCGCCGGCCACGCTGGTGCCGCTCGCGTGGTCGGAAGACGAGTGCCGGGCACGCTGGGAGCGCGGGGTGCCACTCCTGGCCGAGGCCCGCCCGGTCGTCTCCGCCGCGTCGGTCGAGGACCTGCTGGGTCCGGTCATGGAGCGCCTTGCCGCCGACGGGCCCGAGGCGGTCGAGGCCTTCCGCCGCCTCGCGCTGGCCTGGGACGAGGGCCAGGTCGACGCGACCGCGCTGATGCCGGCGCCGGACCGCGACCCCGCCGCGTGGCTGCTCGACCGCTTCGGGCTCGGCACCCACCTGGGCGCGTTCCTGCCGGTGGCCGCGCTGCGCCCGGCGCTCGAGATCTACTTCGAGGGCGTGCGGGCCCTGCCGGACGGGGTGTGGACGCGCGGGGCGTGCCCGTGGTGCGGGGGCGCCGCCGGCTACGGCGACCTGATGGAGGACGGCCGGCGGCGCCTCTCCTGCCACCTCTGCGGCGGCGCGTGGATCGCGGCCCGGCTGCGCTGCCCGTTCTGCGAGAGCTGGAACTCACGCGACCTGGCGCGCCTGGTGGCGGAGGATCTCGACGAGGCCTACTTCATCGAGGCCTGCCGCGCGTGCCGCGGCTACGTGAAGGGGGTCGACCGGCGGCAGCGCTGGAACGCGGGCCCCCCCCTGGTGGAGGACTGGGGCTCGCCGCATCTCGATCTCCACGCCTCGCGCGAAGGCTACTGGCGCGCGACCCCCTCGCTCGCGCACCTGCTGCCGCCGGAGGAGCGAGAGGCCTCGTGAACGCGGTGCTCTTCGATGTCGCGCTGACCGCTTACATCCTGGCCGCGGCGGCCGCGATCGGCTCGCTGGCCGGCCGCCGCGACCAGCTCGCGTGGGTCGCGCTGCTGCTGACCCAGGCCGGCTTCATCTGCCACACCGGGGCGGTGATCCTGCGGGGCATCGAGCTCCGGCGCCTGCCCTTCTCGACCCTGGCCGAGATGATCTCGCTGCTGATCTGGGCCGTGATCCTGCTCGACTTCTGGGTGGAGCGGCACCGGCGGGTCCGCCCGCTCAGCGCCTTCGTGCTCCCGGTGGTCCTGGCCCTGGGCCTGGGGCTGCCCACCGGGCTCCGCTCGATCGTGCTCGAGCCGCCGATCAACGGCTGGATCATGGTGCACGTGGCCCTGCTGCTGGTGGGGCTGGCCGCGCTGGTGCTGAACTTCGGCGGCGCCCTCATGTACCTGGTGGTGGAGCGCCAGCTCAAGGCCAAGCGCCCGGGCGCCGCGTACTACCGCCTGCCGCCACTCGAGACGCTCGACCGGCTCACGGTGGCCACGCTCACCGTCGCGTTCCCGTTCCTCACCGTGGGCCTGGCCCTCGGCGCGCTCTCGGCCCGCCGGGCCTGGGGCAGCGTGATCGCCTTCGACCCGCTCGCGCTCTTCTCGATGGTGATGTGGGTGATCTACGCGGCGACGCTCCTCGGCCGCGTGCTCGGGCACTGGCGCGGCCGGCGCGCCGCCTACTTCTCGATCGCCGGGTTCTGCGTGATGCTGGCCACGCTGAGCGCCGGGGTCTTCCTCCACGGGCGCCATGGCTCCTGACGCGCCGATCCCGGAAGCCCCGGGTCTCCTGTTCGTGGCCGGGATGAATCACCGCACCGCGCCGGTGGCGGTGCGCGAGCAGCTCGCCCTCGAGGAGGAGAAGATCCGCGAGATCCTCGCCGACCTGGCCGGCCGCGGCCTCCTGCAGGAGGTCATGATCCTCTCCACGTGCAACCGGGTCGAGGTCTACGGGGTGGCCCCGGTCCCCGGCGAGGCCCGCTCGCAGGCGTTCAGCCGGCTGGGCAGCCATCGCGGCATGGCCTGGCGGGAGCTCGAGCCGCTGCTCTACACCGCCACCGGCGACGAGGCCGCGCTCCACGCGTTCCGGGTGGCCGCGAGCCTCGACTCGATGATCCTGGGCGAGCCCCAGATCCTGGGGCAGGTGAAGGACGCCTTCGCGCTCGCCCAGTCCGCGGGCACCGCGGGCCCCGTGCTCCACGCCCTGATGAGCCAGGCGTTCAGCGCGGCCAAGCGCGTGCGGTCGGAGACCCTGGTCGGTCGCCTCGCGGTGTCGATCTCCTACGCGGCGGTGGAGCTGGCGCGCCGGATCTTCGAGGGCCTCGAGGGCAAGTCGGTGCTGCTGGTCGGGGCGGGGGAGATGAGCGAGCTGGCCGCCCGGCACCTGGTCGACCAGGGCGCCCTGCCGGTGTACGTGGCCAACCGGACGTGGAGCCGGGCCCAGGAGCTGGCCCGCGGCCTCGGCGGGGTGCCGGTGCCCTTCGACCAGATCGAGGCGACGCTGGCCCTGGTGGACATCGTGATCACCTCCACCGCCGCCCCCGAGCCCATCGTCACCGCGGCGCAGGTGCGGGCGGCGCTGGAGGCGCGCCGGGGCCGACCGCTCTTCTTCATCGACATCGCGGTGCCGCGCAACGTGGAGCCGGCGGTCAACGACCTCGAGGGGGCCTTCTGCTACGACATCGACGACCTGCGCGCGGTGGTCGAGTCCAACCTCAAGGAGCGCCAGCGCGAGGCGCAACGGGCCCACGCGCTCCTCGAGCGGGAAGTGGTCAAGTTCGTCGGTCGCCTGCAGCAGCTCGAGGTCGTTCCCACCATCGTGTCGCTGCGAGAGAAGCTCGAGGCCATCCGGCGCGCCGAGCTGGAGCGCGCGCTGGCCCGCCTGCCCGGCGCCGCCGAGGACACGCGCCGGGTCATGGACGCGCTCAGCCAGGCCATCGTCAACAAGGTCCTCCACGCGCCGATGGTGAAGCTCAAGGACTCCTCGCGGGCCGGGCACGGGCGCCGCTGGACGGAGATGATCTCGGAGCTCTTCGGCCTGCGCCCGACGGAATAATGCCCGACGGAATGATGAATATCCGTCTCGGCACGCGGGGCAGCCGCCTCGCGCTCGTGCAGTGCGAGCAGGTGGCCGCCGCGCTGCGCGCTCACGGGGCCCGCGCCGAGATCGTGGTGATCCGCACCAGCGGCGACCGGCTGGCCCAGGTCGCCCTCGCCGACTTCGGGGGCAAGGCGCTCTTCGTGAAGGAGATCGAGGAGGCCCTGCTCTCGGGCCAGGTGGACGTGGGCGTGCACAGCCTGAAGGACATGCCGGCCTCGCTACCCGCCGGCCTGGCCCTCGCCGCGTTTCCCGCCCGCGAGGATCCCGCCGACGTGCTGCTCACGCGGGGCCCCGGCGGCTGGGCCGGCCTCCCGCCCGGCGCGCGCGTCGGCACCTCGAGCCTGCGCCGCCGGGCGCTCGTGCTGGCCCGTCGCCCGGACCTGCGCCCGGAGCCGATCCGCGGCAACGTGGAGACGCGCATCGAGAAGCTCGCGGCCGGCGCCTGCGACGCGGCGATCCTGGCCGCCGCGGGACTGCGCCGGCTGGGGCTCGAGCCGCCGAATCTCACCGTGCTGTCCGTCGAGGAGTTCGTGCCCGCGGTCGGGCAGGGGATCCTGGCCATCGAAGCCCGCGAAGCCGACCGGGAAGTGCTTGAACTTCTGAGGCGGCTGGACGACACTCGGAGCAGATCCGCGGCCCTGGCGGAGCGCGCGTTCCTGGAGCGGCTCGGGGCCGACTGCCACACGCCGGTGGCCGGGCACGCGCGACACGAGGGGGGCGCTCTCGTCCTCACCGGGGTCGCGGCGAGCCTGGACGGCCTCACGGTGCTGCGATCCCGGGCGAGCGGTGGGCCACTCGAGGCCGCGCGGCTCGGGGCGGCGGTGGCGGAGGAGCTTCTGGCGAAGGGAGCAAAGGCGCTGCTCGATGCGAGTCGTGGCTGATCAGGTGGTGACTGAGGTGACGGCGGGCAAACCATTGACCGGTCGAGTCGTCCTGGTTACGCGCGCCAGGGAGCAGGCGGGGGCCTTCGCCGAGCTGCTCGAGGCCGCGGGGGCCCGGGTGCTCCTGGTGCCGACCATTGCCATCGAGCCGCCGGACTCGTGGGCCCCTCTCGACGCTGCTCTCGGTGGGGAGTTCGCGTGGGCGATCTTCACGAGCGTGAACGGGGTCGCCATGGTGCGTCGGCGCGTCGACGCCACCGGCCAGGGCCGGGCGATGCTCGAGCGCGCCCGGCTCGCGGCCATCGGCCCCGCCACCGCGGCGGCGCTCGCGGACTGGGGCCTCACGCCCGAGGTGGTGCCGGACGAATACGTGGCGGAAGCCCTGGCCGCGCGGCTGCGGCCGCTGATCCAGCCGGGCGAGCGGGTCCTGCTGCCGCGCGCCGCGGAGACCCGCGACCTGCTCGTCCGCGAGCTGGCCGCGCTCGGGGCGGCCGTCACCGAGGTGCCGGCGTACCGCACCCGCCCCGCCACCGAGCAGGCCCCCGGCCTCCGCGAGGCCCTCTCGGAAGGGCGGGTGGACGTGGTCACGTTCACCAGCTCGTCCACCGTGCGGAGCTTCTGCGCCCTGTTCGGGGCCGCCGAGCTGCCGCGGTTGATGGCCGGGATCACCGTCGCCTGCATCGGTCCCATCACCCGGGCCACCGCCCAGGGGCGCGGGCTCGTCCCCCGGATCGTGCCCACCGACTACACGATCCCGGGCCTCGCGCGCGCCATCGTGGCCCACTTCGAGCCGGCAAGGAGCTAGTGCATGCCGTTCCCCATCTATCGTCCCCGCCGCCTCCGCGAGTCCCCGCTGCTCCGCTCGATGGTGCGCGAGACCACGCTGCGCGCCGACGACTTCGTCTACCCGCTCTTCGCGGTCCACGGGCGCGGGGTCCGCGAGCCCATCGGCTCCATGCCCGGGCAGTACCGGCTCTCGATCGACGAGCTGCTCAAGGAGTGCAAGGACGCGGCGTCGATGGGGATCCCGGCGGTGCTCCTGTTCGGGCTGCCGCGCGACAAGGACCCCCGCGGCACCGAGGCCTATGCGGAGGACGGCATCATCCAGCAGGCGGTGCGGGCGGTGAAGGACACCATCCCCGACCTGCTGGTGATCACCGACGTGTGCCTGTGCGAGTACACGAGCCACGGGCACTGCGGGGTGGTGGAGGACGGGCGGATCAAGAACGACCCCTCGCTCGAGCTCATCGCGCGGACCGCGGTCTCGCACGCCGAGGCCGGGGCGGACATGGTCGCGCCTTCCGACATGATGGACGGCCGCGTGGCCGCCATCCGGGAGGGGCTCGACGAGGCCGCCTTCACCGAGACGCCGATCATGGCCTACTCGGCCAAGTACGCCTCCGCGTTCTACGGGCCCTTCCGCGAGGCGGCGGACTCGACCCCACAGTTCGGCGATCGGCGCTCCTACCAGATGGATCCCGCCAACGCGCTCGAGGCGATGCGAGAGGTGGCCCTCGACGTGGACGAGGGCGCCGACATCGTGATGGTGAAGCCGGCGCTGCCGTACCTCGACATCATCGCGCGCGTGAAGGGGGAGTTCGGCCTGCCGGTGGCCGCCTACTCGGTCTCCGGCGAGTACGCCATGCTCAAGGCCGCGGGCCAGCTCGGCTGGCTCGACGAGGAGCGCGCGATGCTCGAGGCCCTGACCGGGATCCGCCGCGCGGGGGCCGACATCATCATCACCTACTTCGCCAAGGACGCGGCCCGGCTCATCGAGCAGGGCCGCGCGTGAGGATCTCGGCCAAGGGCGAGTACGCCATCAAGGCGATGGTGGATCTGGCCCTGCACGACGGCCCGGACCTGCAGCCGATCCAGGACATCGCGGCGCGGCAGTCGATCCCGCAGCGGTACCTGGAGCAGGTGCTGCTCCAGCTCAAGCGCTCCGGCTTCCTCTACGCGCGCCGCGGCTCCGCGGGCGGCTACCGCCTGAGCCGGGCCCCCGACCAGATCACGGTCGGCGCGCTCCTGCGGGCGGTGGAGGGGCCGTCGGCCGAGCCGGACGCGCCGCGCCGCGGCGGGCGCGGCGCCGCGCCCGAGGACGCGGCCGGGCTCGGCGAGCTGTGGCGGGAGATCGAGAGCGCGGTGGCCGCGGTCGTCGATCGCACGACGCTCGAGGACCTGCGCCGGCGCGCCGCCGAGCGGCGCAGCGCCGCCCGCCCCATGTACCACATCTGATCACCCACAACCGACACCCGCGCGTACCGGACAGGATTTCGCCATGACGACCAAGAGAGCGGTTGCGCCGTCCCGGCCCCGGATGGCGGGCTCGGTGCTCGAGCTGATCGGGGCGACCCCGCTGGTGCGGCTGAACCGGGTTCCGAAGCCCGGCGGCGCCACCGTCCTGGCCAAGATGGAGTCGCTCAACCCGGGCGGCAGCGTGAAGGATCGGATCGCGCTGGCCATGGTGGAGGACGCGGAGCGGCGCGGGGCGATCAAGCCGGGCGCGACCCTGGTGGAGCCGACCAGCGGCAACACCGGCATCGGACTCGCGATGGTGTGCGCGGTGCGCGGCTACCGCCTCATCCTCGCCATGCCCGACGACATGAGCGTGGAGCGCCAGCGCCTGCTCACGCGCTACGGCGCCGAGATCCACCTGACCCCCGCCATCGAGGGCATGACCGGCGCGGTCTTCGCGGCGCAGGAGATCTGCCGCGAGCACCCGGACTACTTCATGCCCATGCAGTTCGAGAATCCCGCCAATCCCGAGGTGCACCGGCGCACCACCGCGCTGGAGATCCTGGAGGCCACCGACGAGCGCCTCGACGTGTTCGTGGCCGCGGTCGGCACCGGCGGCACCGTGACCGGGGTCGGCGAGGTGCTGAAGGAGCGCCTGCCCGCGGTGCGGGTGGTGGGCGTCGAGCCGGCCCGGTCGCCGGTGCTCTCCGGCGGCCGCTTCCGGCCTCACGGCATCCAGGGGATCGGGGCGTCGTTCGTCCCGGGCATCCTGAATCGATCGGTGCTGGACGAGATCGTGCAGGTGCGCGACGAGGACGCGACCACCATGGCCCGCCGCCTCGCCCGCGAGGAGGGGCTGCTCGTCGGCATCTCGTCCGGCGCCAACGTCTGGGCGGCCTGCCACGTGGCCGAGACGCTGCCCGCGGACCGGGTGGTGGTGACGGTGCTGTGCGATACTGGCGAGCGCTATCTGAGCGTCACCTTCTAGGAGAGCAGCCATGAGTGTCCAGGTCTACATCCCCACGCCGTTCCGCCGTGCCACCAAGAACGCCGACCGCGTCTCCGTCGAAGCGCCCGACGTCAAGGCGCTCCTCGACGAGCTCGAGGACCAGTTCGGCGCGCTGAAGGGGCTGGTGCGCAACGACCAGGGCGAGGTGCACCACCACGTCAACATCTACGTGAACAACGAGGCGATCGAGGCGCTGCAGGGCCTGGACACCGCGCTGAAGGACGGGGACGAGGTCTCCATTATCCCGGCCCTCGCGGGCGGCGGGCCAGCCCTCGCGGGATGATCCTCACCGCCGACGAGCTCGCCCGGGTTCACGCGCAGGCGGTGGCCGAGTACCCGGCGGAGTGCTGCGGAGTGTTGCTGGTGCGCGACGCTCCGGCGCCCGACCGGCTCCTGATGCCGTGCCGCAACATCCAGGACGAGCTCCACGGCAAAGATCCCCAGCGGCATCCCCGCGACTCGCGGACCGCCTACTTCATCGACCCGAAGGACCTGCTCTCCATCGGTCGCCGCGAAGGCCAGGGCTACCGGGTCGCCACCATCTACCACTCCCACATCGACACCGGCGCCTACTTCTCGCCCACCGATCGCCAGAACGCCCTGATCGACGGCGAGCCGGCCTACCCGGACGCGGTCTACGTGGTGCTCTCGGTGGTCGAGCGCCGCGTGGTGGACGCCGCCGCCTTCGTCTGGGATCCCGGCGCGCGCGACTTCGTGCCGACCGAGCTCAAGAGGCCCTGACGACATGACCGGCTCCGACGCGCTCTTCGACCAGGCCCAGCGGGTGATGCCCGGTGGCGTCAACAGCCCGGTGCGCGCGTTCCGCGGCGTGGGCGGCACCCCGTTCTTCGTGGATCGCGCCGAGGGTGCCCGGCTCTGGGACGTCGACGGACGCTCCTACGTCGACTTCCTCGGCTCGTGGGGCCCGCTCATCCTCGGGCACGCCGCGGGCCCCGTAGTGGAGGCGGTGAGCGAGGCGGTGCGGCGCGGCACCAGCTACGGCGCGCCCACCGCCGGGGAGGTGGAGATGGCCGAGCTGATCGGCCGCGCGGTGCCGAGCATGGAGATGGTGCGGCTCGTCTCCTCGGGCACCGAGGCGTCGATGAGCGCCATTCGTCTCGCGCGCGGGGTCACCGGCCGCGACGCGATCATCAAGTTCGACGGCTGCTACCACGGCCACGCCGACAGCCTGCTCGTGAAGGCGGGCTCGGGGGGCGCCACCTTCGGGGTGCCGGACAGCCTGGGCGTGCCGAAGGCGCTGGCCGCCCTCACCCTGACGGTGCCGTTCAACGACCTGGAGGCGGTGCGGCGCCAGCTCGAGGCGCACCCGGGCGAGGTCGCCGCGATCATCGTGGAGCCGGTGGCCGGCAACATGGGCGTGGTCCCGCCCGCGCCGGGCTTCCTCGCCGGGCTCCGCGATCTCGCGACCCGGCACGGCAGCCTCCTGATCTTCGACGAGGTGATCACCGGGTTCCGGGTGGCCTGGGGCGGCGCGCAGGCCCGCTACGGCGTGCGGCCCGATCTCACCTGCCTCGGCAAGATCATCGGCGGCGGTCTGCCGGTGGGCGCCTACGGTGGCCCGCGCGCGCTCATGGAGCGCGTGGCGCCGCTGGGCGGCGTCTACCAGGCGGGCACGCTCTCCGGGAATCCGCTCGCGGTGGCGGCCGGGCTCGCCACGCTGCGCGCGCTGGAGCGTCCCGGGACCTACGAGCGGCTGGAGGCCCTGGGCGCGCGCGTCGAGCGCGACGTGAACGCGGCGGCGGCCGCGGCGGGCGTGCCGGTGACCATCAACCGGGTCGGCTCGATGCTCACCGTCTTCTTCACCGACGGCCCGGTCACCGACTACGCGTCCGCCAAGCGCGCCGACACCGCCCGCTACGCGCGCTACTTCCACGCGATGCTGGAGGGCGGCGTCTTCCTGGCCGCGTCCCAGTTCGAGGCCGCGTTCGTCTCGCTGGCGCACGGCGAGGCCGATCTCGCCGCCGCGGCCCAGGCCTGTCGGCGCGCGATGGAGAAGGCGAAGTAGGGTCGAAGTCGTGAAGTAGTATTGACACTCGGTTTTTCCACGTGATAGGGTTCACAAGGCTGGAGCCCGGATACACGCGGTAGACCGCCGGTCTTCATCCTCAGCGCGCCTCGTCGAGCACGTCCAGCTGGGCTGCGTCGCCTGCCATTGCGAGTAGGGCGGAGGAGTGGATGAGCGGGATGGATCGCCGGTCGTTCTTCAAGGTCGTGGCCACCACGGGCGCCGCCGCCGCCGCCGGCGGCTGCGGGCCGTCGGCCGGCCAACTCCTTCCGTACGTCGTTCCACCCGACAACATCGTCCCCGGCATCCCGGCCTACTTCTCCACCGTCTGCCGCGAGTGTCCGTCGGGCTGCGGGCTCATCGCCAAGAACCGCGACGGCCGCGTCATCAAGCTCGAAGGCAATCCGGACAATCCAATCAATACGGGCGCCCTCTGCATCCGTGGGCACGCGGGGCTCCAGGGCCTCTATCATCCGGACCGCTTCCGCGGCGCGCTGGCGGGCGGAAAGCCGATCGCCTGGGAGGAGGCCGAAAAGCAGCTCGCGGACCGGGTTGGAGCACTCGCGAAGGCGAAGCAGGCTGGACGGATAGCAATCGTGAGTGGCCTCGAGACCGGCAGCCTCGGCCGCCTGATGGACGAGTGGGTGCGGGTGGTAGGGGCGCGGCCCCGCCTCTCCTACGAGCCCCTGGCCTACGAGGGTTTGCGCGCAGCCAACCGCGTCGCGTTCGGTCGGGACTCGATCCCGGACTACGCGATCGGAGACGCCTCGTACCTGGTGTCGTTCGGAGCCGACTTCCTCGAAACCTGGCTATCACCGGTCGCCTACACCTCGGACTTCTCCCGCATGCACGCGTTCTACCAGGGCAGGACCGGAACGTTCGTGCACGTGGAGCCACGGCTCTCGCTGACCGGCGCCAACGCGGATGAGTGGGTGAGGAACGCTCCGGGCACGGAAGGGCAGCTGGCCCTCGCCATGCTCAAGGTGATTCTCGACGACGGGCTGCAGGCAGGCGGAGGGGAGCTCGCCACGCTGCGCGCGGCGGCCAGGTCGGCCGACGTCGAAGCCGCCGCGTCGGCCTCGGGGGTTCCGGCCGAGACGATCCGGCGGGTCGCCCGAGACCTCGCCCGGTCGAGAGCCGGCCTCGTGATCGCCGGAGGAATGGCCGGCAGTGGCTCCAGCAGCACCGACATGCTGGTTGCCGTCAACCTGCTCAACACGGCGATCGGCGCGGTCGGGTCGCGGATACGATTCGGCTCGGGCTCCGCCTTCGGGAAGGCGAGCCCCTACTCGGATATGGTGGCCCTGACGCAAGCCATGGCGGGCGGGCAGATCGACGCGCTCATCCTGGTGGACGTCAACCCCGTTTACTCGATGCCGGCCAAGTCTGGGTTCGTCGACGCTCTCGGCAAGGTGCCGCTGATGGTGGCCATGGCCGGTCGCTCCAGCGAGACGACGGTCCGGGCCGGCCTAGTGCTGCCGACGCTGCACCCGCTCGAGTCGTGGGGAGACTACTCGCCCCAGGACGGGGTGATCGGCCTGATGCAGCCCACGATGGGCCCGGTGCAGATCGAGGGCAAGCCGGTGCAGGCGAAGAATCCGGGTGATACCCTCCTTTCGGTCGGCCGGCAGGCTCTCGGATTCGAGGAGGGCAAGGGCCCTCTGCGGTGGCCCACATTCCGGGATTTCCTGACCGAGGAATGGCAGAAGATCGCCCGGGATCACGGAAGCACCGAGCCGTTCACGGACTTCTGGGAAGGTGCCCTGCGGCGAGGCGGCGTCTGGCGGGCCCCCCAGTCGGCCGCGGTGGCCCTGAGGCCGGAGGCGGGTCGCATCTCCGGAGCGGCGCCAAAGCTCGAGGGCGAGGGCTCCCATGTCCTGCTGGTGTATCCGTCCAGTCGCTTCTACGATGGGCGGGGTGCCGACCGGGCGTGGCTGCAGGAGGCGCCCGACCCGATGACCCAGGTGACGTGGGACTCCTGGGTCGAGATCCCCTCGGAGACCGCTACCCGGATGGGGGTGAGTCGCGGCGATCTCGTAACCGTCAAGTCGCCGCACGGATCGATCGAGCTCCCGGCCTACCCGACCGACCTCATCCATCCGGGAGCGGTCGCGGTGGCCATGGGACAGGGGCACAAGCTGCCGGGTGCGTACGCCTCAGGGCAGCCGGCGCCGGCCGCCAGCAATCCGCAGCCCAGTACCTTCCTGAACGTGGGCGCGAATCCGGTCGATCTCCTGGGCGCGGCCCCCGATCCCGCTTCGGGCGGGCTGCCGCATCTCGCGGTGAAGGTTTCGCTCACGCCGACGGGTCGCCGCCGGGCTCTCGCCATCCCGCAGGCCACCTTCGACCAGGACGAGCGCGAGCTGGCCCAGTACGTCGCCCTCGGGTCGGCCCGGGAGCTCGAGCTCCGCGGGCGCCCGCCTGCGGACGCGAGCAAGCCGAGCATGTACCCGTCGGTGAAATACGCCGAGTACAAGTGGGGAATGACCGTCGACGTCGACCGCTGCACGGGATGCTCGGCCTGCGTGGTGGCGTGCCAGAGCGAGAACAACGTGCCGGTCGTCGGGCGTGAGCAGGCCGCGTACGGGCGCATCCAGCACTGGCTGCGCCTCGAGCGCTGGCAGGAGGGGCCCGCCGCGCAGCCGCTGAATATGTTCATGCCGATGTTCTGCCAGCACTGTGAGGTCGCCCCCTGTGAGCCCGTCTGCCCGGTCTACGCGGCCTACCACACGCGGGAGGGACTGAACGGGCAGGTCTACAACCGATGCGTCGGCACGCGGTACTGCGGCAATGCCTGCCCGTATCACGTGCGACGCTTCAACTGGTTCAACTACACCTGGGCGGCGCCGCTCGACCAGCAGCTCAACCCCGACGTGACGGTCCGCGAGGCTGGGGTGATGGAGAAGTGCACGATGTGCCTTCAGCGCATCATCGCCGCCAAGACTCAGGCGCGGGAGGACCGACGCGCGGTGAAGGACGGAGACATGCAGACCGCCTGTCAGCAGACCTGCCCCACTCGAGCGATCACCTTCGGCAACCTGAAGGACGCGGGCGGCGAGACCTCGAAACTCTCTCTCTCTCCGCGCGGCTATCACGCGCTCGCCGAGATCGGCACCCAGTCCAGCGTGACCTACCTCAAGAAGGTAGTGCGCGCGGAGCCAGGCGGATCGGGTCACCCGGCAGGCGGGGGGCACCGCGGGTGAGCGCTCCTCCGGTCGGCAGCGGGCAGGCCACGTGGGCCGACGTCAATCGAGACGTCGATCGGACCCTGCTCAACGCGGGGAACACCTACTTCGCGTGGATGACCGTGATCGCACTCATCCTCGCGTGCGGCGTGGCCGCGTGGGGCTGGCAGATCGCGACCGGGCTGGGTGTCGCGGGTATCCGCACTCCCCAGATGTGGGCGCTGTACATCACGAACTTCGTCTTCTGGATCGGTATCGGACACGCGGGCACCCTGATCTCGGCCATCCTGTACCTCTTCAGGGCCAAGTGGCGCACCTCGATCTATCGCGGCGCGGAGGCCATGACGGTGTTCGCGGTCATGACCGCCGGGCTGTTCCCGCTCATCCACGTGGGTCGCATGTGGTTCGCCTACTGGCTGCTGCCGTATCCCAACCAGCGCTACCTTTGGCCCAACTTCAAGTCTCCATTGATCTGGGACGTGTTCGCGATCTCCACCTATTTGACCATCAGCGTGGTCTTCTTCATCGTCGGACTCGTGCCCGACATTGCGGCGATTCGCGATCGGTCCACCGGGCTCAAGAGAAAGATCTACGCGGTGTGCGCCCTCGGCTGGGAGGGGAGCGACTGGCAGTGGCGGCACTATCGTCGGGCCTACGGGCTCCTCGCCGCGCTCGCCACGCCGCTCGTGCTGTCCGTGCACAGCGTGGTGTCGTTTGACTTCGCGATGGCCCTGGTGCCGGGGTGGCATTCGAGCCTGTTCGCGCCCTTCTTCGTCGACGGCGCGATCTTCTCCGGCTTCGCCATGGTGCTGATCCTGATCATTCCCATGCGCGCGGTGTTCGGCTGGCACGCCTACATCACCGATCGCCACCTGGATGCGATGGCGAAGCTGACGCTGGTGACGAGCCTCGTGCTCACGTACTTCTACCTCTGTGAGGCGGGGACTGCGTGGTACAGCGGCGAGCACTACGAGCGGGCGTCACTCTTCGCCCGGGCGTTCAAGTCCTACAAGTACACGTTCTGGCTCCAGTACATATGCAACTCGCTGATCCCGCTCGTGCTGTTCTGGCGAAAGGCGAGGACAAACCTGGTGATCCTCTACGTCGTCTCCATCTTCGTCCTGATCGGGATGTGGCTGGAGCGCTTCAACATCATCGTCCCGGGACTCGGCTACGACTTCTATCCGTACACCTGGGGCGTCTACCTGCCCCGCGTCGTCGACAGCACGATCACGGTGGCGTCGTTCGCCTGGTTCTTCCTCCTGTTTCTGGGTTTCATTCGGGTAATGCCTTCGTTGTCCATCGTGGAGGTCAAGGAGGTCTTGCCGCACCCCCTCAAGCACAGCGCTCATGGAGGTCACCACTGAGATGGCGACGGTGAGCGTCCTGGGGGTGTTCGCCCACGTCGACACTACGCTCCAGGCCATCCGTGACCTTCGAGCCAAGGGCTTCGGTGACTTGACCGTCTACACCCCAGTGCCGGTGGAGGAGATCGAGGAGGAGGTGGAGAGCGTCCGCCCGGTGTCCACGGTCAGGCTCTTCACGCTCGTGGGGGGCCTGACCGGAACCGCCACCGGATTCTTCATCACGATCTGGTCCTCCCTGAAGTGGGAGCTGCTCACCGGGGGCAAGGCGGTCGTATCGATCCCGCCCTTCGTCATCATCGCCTTCGAGCTGACGATCCTGTTCGGCGGCCTCGCGAGCGCCCTGGCCATCCTGGTCCTGGGGCGTCTCCCGAGGTTCCGCCCGTCGGCGACCTACGATCCCCGCTTCACCCTCGATCGCTTCGGGGTGGCGGTGTCCTGTCCCCCCGACCACGCTGACTCGGCAAGTTCGCTGCTGTCGGGCGCCGGGGCGGAGGAAGTCCGGCGATGATGAAGTGGGTCTTCGTGCTGTCCCTCCTGGTGGTCGGTGCTTTCGGCGGCTGGCTCGCCCTGAACGTGGTGCACTGGTGGCGCACCGACATGTTTCATACGCAGCGGGTGATGCCCGGAGAAGTGGCGTACTCCATGCCGCCCGGGAGCCTTCCCCGGAACGGGGGACAGCTCTACTTCTCGCCCGCCGAGCGCGACGCGGCGGCGGCTCGTCGGAATCCGGTGCCGGCGACGGCCGAGTCGGTGCACAAGGGGGGCGAGTTGTTTGCCATCTACTGCACTCCGTGCCACGGCTTCAGCGGGAAGGGAGACGGGCCGGTGTCCACCAAGTTCGTGCCGCCCGCGGATCTCACCAACCCGGATCTCCACAAGGTGCGCACCGACGGGTACTGGGAGAGCTACCTGAGCGTCGGAGGCGCGGTGATGCCTTCGTACGGTGAGGCGCTCACTCCCGAGGAGCGGTGGGCCGTGGTCAACTACGTGAGGACGTTGGCCAAGAAATGACGCCGACCACCGCCACACCGGCAGGTCGATCTCTCGGAGTGCCCCAGCCCCTGCTCGTCCTGCTGGTCGCCCTCGGGGTGGCCGGCTTCCTCTACGGGACGACCCAGGGCTACCCGCTCCAGACCTGGAGCATCTACCTGATCAACCTTCTATTCTGGTCGAGCCTCTCCATCACCGGGCCCGCCATCGCCGGGATGATCCAGGTTACCGAGGGGCGATGGTCTCCCACCATCAAGCGGATCGCGCTCACCACGGCCGGCTTCCTTCCGGTGTCGTTCGTCCTGTTCGTCGTCCTCTTCGCGGGACGTGCGGTGCTCTATCCGTGGGTCAACGATCCGCTCCCCGCCAAGATCGTGTGGCTCAACGTGCCCTTCATGTCGCTTCGCATCGGCATCGGGGTCGTCCTGCTCTACTGGGTCGCCATGCGGTACGCCAAGGCCGTCTTCGCGGCGGACCGAGCCGGGATCGAGGCCGAGGTGGGGAACGATCGCTTGATGCGGCTCAGCAGCATCCTGCTCATGCTCTATGTGGTGGTGCTCTCGCTCTGGGGCTTCGATCTGATCATGTCCCTGGATCCCATCTGGTACAGCGGATTGCTGGGCGGATACTACGTGGTCAGCTCGATGTACACCGGCTTCGGGCTCGTCACCTACTTGACGCTACGCTACAACGAGAACGGGGTGACCGCGGTCGCGCCCAAGGCCATCCAGGACGTCACCAAGCTCACGTTCTCCCTCAGCATCGTCTGGATGTATTTCTTCTTCTCCCAGTACCTGATCATCTGGTACGGGAACGTGCCGACCGAGACCCGCTTCTTCGTGCGGGGCTTTCTCGCCCAGCCCTGGGGGCATCTCGCTTGGGCGATCTTCATCGTGGGCTGGTTGATCCCGTTCTCGTATCTGCTCAAGCGTCTCACCGGCCGGCCGCCTACCCGACACCAGGTGTTGAAGGTGATTCTCTGGATGGGCTGGATCGCGATCTTTTTCGAGCGCGTCCTCGTGGTCTCGGTGTCTCTCAAGCAGACCGCGATCCCGCATGGGATCATCGAGATCCTGGTGACCCTGGGGTTCTTCGCCCTGTTCACCCTGAGCCGGAGCTGGTTCCTGGCCCGCCACCAGCCGGTCCTGAACCTGCCCAAGTAGCCCGCCGACCCTCTCGCGCCCCGCGGTAGAATGTCGGGCGTGATCTCCGTCGAGGAAGCGCTCGACCGCATCCTCTCGCGTGTCGTCGTGCTGGGCGACGAGCGCGTGCCGCTGACCGCGGCGCTCCACCGGGTGCTCGCCGAGGACGTGGACAGCCCGCGCGACATGCCCCCGTGGCCGGCCTCGTCGATGGACGGTTACGCCCTCCGCAGCGCCGACACCGCGAGGGCTGCGGCGGCCGCACCGGCCCGCCTGGCGGTGGCGGGTCGCGTGCCCGCGGGCGGCATGGCGGAGCGGCCGATCCGCCCCGGCGAGGCGTTCCGCATCTTCACCGGCGCGCCGCTGCCGGAGGACGCGGACTCCATCATTCCCCAGGAGGACGTGAGCGTGGACGGGCCCACGCTGCTGGTCCCGCGCCCGGTTCCCGAGGGCGACTTCGTGCGGCCGCGCGGCGAGGACATGCGGCGCGGAGACCGGGTCCTCGACCGGGGCCGGGTCCTGAGCGCGGCCGACGTGGGGCTGCTGGCCACCGTCGGATGCAGCCCGGTGAGCGTGATCCGGCGGCCGCGGGTGGGGATCCTCTCGACCGGCGACGAGCTCGTCGATCTCGGCGGGCGGATCGGGCCCGGCCAGATCCCGAACTCGAACAGCTACTCCCTGATCGCGCAGGTGACCGAGGCGGGAGCAGTGCCGGTCAGCCTGGGCATCGCGGGCGACCGCCTCGAGGAGATCGAGGCCCGGTTCCGCTGGGGGCTCGGCTGCGACATCCTGATCTCCTCCGCCGGGGTCTCGGTGGGCGAGCACGACTTCGTCAAGGACGCGCTGGCCCGGCTCGGGGCCGAGCAGCACCTCTGGCTCGTGGACATGCGGCCCGGGAAGCCGATCGCGTTCTCCACGATCCCGCAGGAGGGCAAGGGGGCGCTCGCGGTCTTCGCGCTGCCCGGCAACCCGGTCTCCGCGATGGTCACCTTCGAGCTCTTCGTGCGTCCCGCCATCCTCCGCATGGCGGGACACGCGCGCCTGCACCGGCCCATCGTCACCGCTCGCGCGGAGGAGCCGATTCGCAACGGGGATCGCCGGCGCGGCTACCTCCGCGTCACGCTCGCGCCCACCGACGACGGCTACCGCGCGCGTCTCACCGGCACCCAGAGCTCCGGCGTGCTCCGCTCCATGGTCGCCGCCGACGGCCTCGCCGTCGTCCCCGGCCAGACCACCATCGCCCCCGGCCAGCCGGTCAGGGTGATCCTCCTCCGCCCGGCCCTGTAGCCCGGGGCCCGGGCCTCGCGCGGGGAAGGTCCGACCGCGGCAAGCCGCGAAGCCGCCCTGAATGTCGGTCAAAGCCTCGTGAAAATTGACTTTTCAAGAATGGAGGTGCTACGGTCGAGAGCATGTGGACTCCTCGGGGTGGTCCGAGCGTGCGCACGAAGGGTGTCGCCGCGCTCGCGGCGCTCGCGCTGGCGATGGCTGGCTGCGGCACCGGCGAGAAGGCGCGCCGCGAGGCCGAGATGGCCGCGCTGGTCAAGCAGGTCGACGAGCTGAAGAAGGGCCAGGACCAGACGACCCGGGAGGTGGGGCGCCTGTCCGGCGAGCTGAAGGCCCTGGACGCGCAGGCCGCGTTCCTGGTGGGCGAGACCAAGGCGGCCGCGCGGGAGCGCGAGCAGCTCAAGACGGCGCTCCAGCAGCAGGACGAGGCCGCGCGCTCCCTCCGCGGGGCGCTCGACGAGACGAACCAGAAGGTGGCGACGCTGAGCGTCCCGCCGCCCGCGCCCGTCGCCCCGAAGCCGGCGGCCCCGCCGGTCTCGAAGGACGCGACCCCCGAGAAGCTCTTCGCCACCGCGATGACGAGCTTCCGCGCCGAGGAGCACGGGCAGGCGGTGCTCGAGTTCACCGAGCTCATCGAGAAGTTCCCCAAGCACTCGCTCGCCTCGAGCGCCCAGTACTGGATCGGCGAGGCCTACTACCGTCAGCGCGACTTCAACCAGGCTCTGACCGAGTTCCAGAAGGTGCCCGATCTCTATCCGCAGAGCCAGCCGGTGGCGGAAGCGCTCCTGAAGGTCGGCATGTGCTACCGCGCGCTGCACGACGTGCCGCGCGCCCGCGAGACGTGGGAGCAGGTGGTGCGGTCGCATCCGAAGTCCGACGCGGCCACGCAGGCGCGCGCGCTGCTCGCTTCTCTCGGCTCACCCGGTCGCCCGTCGCGGTGAGCGGGTTTTGACCCATCTCCCCCGTCCGGTATACTGAAACGCACTGCCCCGATCTGCCATCTGAAGGTGTGAGACGGACGAGACACGTGACGCACGAGTGTATCCACGACGAGACGGGGCGCGCTCGCGCCGGTGCGCCGCGCGCGATCGGGCGCGGCGACGCGGAGTATCCCGCGCTCCTCCTCGCGGTGCCCACCGCGCCTCCCACTCTCCACGTGCGGGGCGCGCTCGTGGAGGGGGACACGCTCGCGGTCGCGGTGGTGGGATCGCGCCGCGCGACGCCCTACGGGCTCACGGTCGCGGAGGCGCTGGCCGCGGACCTGGCCGCGCGCGGCGTGACGGTCGTGAGCGGGCTGGCGCGCGGCATCGACACCGCGGCCCACCGCGGCGCGCTGCGGGTGGGCGGCCGGACCATCGCGGTGCTCGGCTCGGGCGTGGACGTGGTGTACCCGCCCGAGAACGCGCGCCTCGCCGACGAGATCGTCGCGAGCGGCGCGCTGGTCTCGCAGTTCGCGCGCGGGACGCCGCCGCTGCCGCACCACTTCCCGACGCGCAACGCGGTGATCGCGGGGCTCTCGCTCGCGGTGGTGGTGGTGGAGGCGGCGGAGCGGAGCGGATCGCTGATCACCGCGCGCCTCGCGGCCGAGCTGGGGCGCGAGGTCCTCGCCATGCCCGGCCGGGCCACCGCGCCGGAGAGCCGCGGGGCCAACCGCCTGATCCAGGACGGGGCCGCGCTCGCGCTCGGCTGGGAGGACGTGGTGGCCGCGCTGCCCGAGCGCTGGAAGGCCTGTCTCGACACGGGGGGGACAATCCGAACCGTGGGCCGATCCGTGGGCGGAGCCGCGGGTGACGATGCCCCCGGACGGGGGCCTCGCCCGGCGCCCGCGGACGCGGCGGGACGAGCGGGTGCGGCGACGCGGCAGGTGCTGTCGCTGCTCGGCGAGGATCCGGTGGAGATCGACCACGTGATCGAGCGGAGCGGGCTCGGCGCCGGCCCGGTGTCGGCGGCACTGCTCGATCTCGAGCTCGAGGGACGGGTACGGCAGATCGAGGGCAAGCGGTTCGTCCGAGTCGGACGGGCATAGGAGGCGGAGCCGGTGGCGAAGAGAAGTCTGGTGGTGGTCGAGTCGCCCACCAAGGTCAAGACGATCCAGAAGTATCTGGACTCGAAGTACGTCGTCAAGGCCTCGATGGGCCACGTCCGCGACCTGCCCAAGTCCAAGCTCGGGGTGGACGAGAAGAAGGGCTTCAAGCCGGAGTACAAGGTGCTGCCGGCCAAGAAGAAGGTCCTCGACGAGCTCAAGAAGGCGGCCGAGAAGGTGGACGCGCTCTACATCGCGACCGACCCGGACCGGGAAGGAGAGGCGATCGGCTGGCACCTGGCCCAGGAGCTCGGGATCAGCAAGAGCAAGACGCACCGGATCATGTTCAACGAGATCACCGAGCGTGCGGTGAAGGCCGCCTTCCTGCACCCGGGCAAGATCGACACCAACAAGGTCAACGCCCAGCAGGCGCGGCGGGTGCTGGACCGCCTGGTCGGCTACAAGCTCTCGCCGCTGCTGTGGGAGAAGATCCGCCGCGGGCTCTCGGCCGGGCGCGTGCAGTCGGTGGCGGTGCGCCTCATCACCGAGCGTGAGCGCGAGATCGCGGCCTTCGTGCCGGTGGAGTACTGGTCGCTGCACGCCCGCCTCAAGGGTAAGAATCCCCCCGACTTCACGGCCACCCTCCGGGAGGTGAAGGGCCAGAAGGCGGACCTGCCGAACGAGGCGGAGACGATGGCGGTGATGACCGCGCTCCACGGCCGTGCGTGGACGGTGAAGTCGGTGACCCGCGGCGAGCGACGCCGGAACCCGGCGCCGCCCTTCATCACCTCCACGCTCCAGCAGGACGCGAGCCGCAAGCTCCACTTCAGCGCCAAGAAGACCATGATGCTGGCCCAGCAGCTCTACGAGGGCGTCGAGCTCGGCGAGGAAGGCGCGGTGGGTCTCATCACCTACATGCGCACCGACGCGGTGCGGGTGGCCGCGGAGGCGCAGGACGAGGCGCGCCAGTGGGTGGCCGGGCGCCTGGGCCAGGAGTACCTGCCGGACGCGCCGCCCACCTACAAGGCGAAGAAGAGCGCGCAGGAGGCCCACGAGGCGGTGCGGCCCAGCTCGGTGGCCCGCGAGCCGAAGGCGGTGGCCCGCTTCCTCAGCAAGGATCAGCTCGCCCTCTACCGCATCATCTGGGAGCGCTTCCTGGCGAGCCAGATGCTGCCCGCGGTCTACGACACGGTGGCCGCCGACATCGAGGCGGGCGACTGCCTGTTCCGGGCCCAGGGCTCCACGCTCAAGTTCCCCGGCTTCACCGCGGTCTACGTCGAGTCCCGCGAGGCCACCGACGAGGCCCCCGAGGAGGAGGCGGAGGCGGTGGTGCCGCCGCTCACCGTCGGCGAGATCCTGAAGCTCCTGGCGCTGGACCCCAAGCAGCACTTCACCCAGCCGCCCCCGCGCTACACCGAGGCCTCGCTGGTGAAGACGCTCGAGGAGCGCGGGATCGGGCGGCCCTCGACCTACGCCCAGATCCTGGGCACCATCCAGGACCGCGAGTACGTGCGGCGCGACCGGGGGACCCTGTTCCCCACCGATCTCGGCATCCAGGTCACCGACATGCTCGTGCCGCACTTCCCCGAGGTGATGGACGTCGAGTTCACCGCCGGGCTCGAGGAGTCGCTCGACAAGATCGAGGACGGCGAGGCGGACTGGGTGAAGACGGTGGGAGACTTCTACAAGCAGTTCTCGCGCGATCTCAAGGCCGCCGGCAAGAAGATGGACAACGTCAAGGTCGGCATCGACGCAGGGCAGGAGTGCCCGGAGTGCGGCAAGCCGCTGCTCGAGAAGTGGGGGCGCTTCGGCAAGTTCCTGGCCTGCTCGGCCTATCCGGACTGCAAGTTCACCAAGGACATGAGCGGCGGGCGGGAGCGGCCGGCCGACCAGCCCACCGACGAGATCTGCCCGACCTGTAGCCGGCCGATGGTCATCAAGCACGGCCGCTTCGGCAAGTTCATCGCCTGCTCGGGCTACCCCGAGTGCAAGACCACCAAGCCGGTCACGCTCGGGATCACGTGCCCGCAGACCGGATGCGGCGGCCAGCTGGTGGAGAAGCGCACCCGGAAGGGCAAGACCTTCTACGCGTGCACGAACTACCCCACCTGCACGTT
>Ga0070694_100000393_pt1 | contig 23676 bp, 25 predicted proteins | sample KBSK1251metaG_FD_65470 | JGI IMG/M metagenome (GOLD analysis project Ga0070694, IMG submission 65470) | Corn, switchgrass and miscanthus rhizosphere microbial communities from Kellogg Biological Station, Michigan, USA - KBS K1-25-1 metaG | ecosystem: Host-associated > Plants > Roots >... | reverse complement strand
AAGAAAAAAGAGGACGACGATTTTCTCAGTGCTTTTGCCGATTCCAATTTTGAGGATTCAGGCCTTGGTACCCAACTTGACAAGGTCGCCAAGCACATCGATACTATTGCAACCAGCGATTGGTCGCTTGGCAAAATCCCGGAAGGCTACAAGAGCCTCCAGCGTTACGCGTTAATCCCTCCGTTTTGTTATGTATCTATTCTGCAGAATGCAGAATTTGCCGATATCGTTTACAACGTTGACGAACTTCCCCTGAATCAAGATGAGGTCAGGATATACTACAGTATCAAGGAGCTCTTGGAGAAACAGATTGATTCCCCAAGGATGCTCGACAACCTTGAATCAAGCTTTACAGCCGAGGTTACAAAGCTCTTGAAGGAGCATTTTGTAGGAGACAAGACCCAGCCTGTCATGCTCGAGAAAGTAAAGTATTATCTAAAGCGCGATATCTTGGGACTAGGGCTCATTGACCCGCTGTTTCAGGATCCGTTCATAGAGGACATCACGTGTGGTGGCCCTAGTAAGCCGGTTTACGTGTACCATCGTCGGTACGAAGGTGTTCGCACTAATGTAGTATTTCGCGACGCAGAGTTCCTCGATGGGTATGTCATGAAGATCGTGCATCGTGCAGGTAAGCACATTAGTGCAGCGCACCCAATTGTCGATGCGTCACTCCCCGGTAACCACCGTCTTGCAGCCCTGTACAAGAAAGAAGTTACTACAATGGGAAGTAGCTTTACAATCAGAAAGTTCAGGGAAGACCCAATTACCGTTGTTGACCTTATTAATTCTGATACTCTCGATGTTGACATGGCTGCGTACATCTGGCTTCTGCTGGACAACAAAAGGTCGCTCATGGTTATCGGGTCTACTGGTGGTGGTAAGACTACAATCCTCAACGCCGCGACCGGGTTGATCAACCCGTCTTACAAGATTTTCTCGGTAGAGGATACTGCTGAAATTAACATCCCTCACGAAAACTGGTTCAGTCTAGTTTCAAGGGCAAGCTTTGGACTCGAGAGCCAAGGCGAAGTCAGCATGTTCGACCTGCTCAAATCTGGTATGCGTCACAGACCCGACTATATGTTGGTAGGTGAGATCAGAGGTGAAGAAGCGTACGTGCTTTTCCAGGCGTTAGCTACAGGTCACGGTGGAATGGCTACGATGCACGCAGATGATTCAGAAGCCGCCGTTCGAAGGCTTATGCAAAAACCCATGGATATTCCAGCAGCGTATGTGCCGTTAATGAACTGCATAATCAACATCAAGCGTGTGAAACTAGCGGCTGATGCAAGCGGTCACAGCTCGAAGAAGATCATGACCAGAAGAGTAACAGAGATGACAGAGATAATGTCGTCAAGTAGCGTCCGGAGCGTGTTCACATGGGACCCACATCACGACGGCTATCTTGACAACGTTAACAAGAGTTACCAGTTGCCAAAAATTGCAGAAGACACTGGTCTTGATATGGAAGATATCACGGCCGATCTTAACAGGAGAAAGACCATCCTGACCTGGCTTGTGAACCGGGGGACAAGGGATTACAAGAGCGTAAGCAAAGTAATCGGTATGTTCAACCAGGATGCTGACCGCCTGATGGCAAAGGTGGAGAGCTCTTAATGTCGATATTCAAATTTCAGAAAAAACAAGACTTAACAAAGCATACTTCAAAGAAGAAAGCCAAGCCTAACAAGAAGCTTGGGGAAAAGATTGACAGGGAACTGCCTTTCGTCATAACGCTGGTAACCATAATGGCGGCCAGTGGCATCACGCCTTTTGGTAGCTTTGCAAAGTTAGCCCGATATAAGCTACTGCCGTACGTCATGAGAGAATCAAGACACATCATCGGACAGGTCCACATACTGGGAGAGGATCCGCTATCTGCGATGGAAAAGCGGGCAGAGACCACGGCCTCCAAACAGTACAGGGATCTCTTGCTAGGATACGTTTCGACTGTAAGGAACGGAGGCGACATTGCCAGCTTTTTGCAGAGCAAGATGAAATCCATCTTTGAATACGAAGTAGCGGTGGCAAGGCAATCAGTAGCCAAGATTGGAGGCCTCGTAGACGCATACATGATCATGCAGGTCATTGCGCTTAGCATGTACGTAGTTGTAGTCGCATTGTCTTCCAGCGCGGGTTCTTCGGGCGACCTGCTGCCCGCGTCGATGTCATCTCCAGTGTTCTCCTATTTGCTTGTGTTCGTTCTATTGCCGGGCATATCGGTCGCAATATTGTACGCGCTTGACAAGACTGTGACTTCCACTCTGGTCGGGGTAAGCAAGATGCTGAAGCAAGGGATTATCTTTTCTCTTATTGCGCTAGTACTGTTTGCCGTGTTGGCAATGGCTGGAGCCTTTAATGGAATTATCGACCCAGTCTACGCTTTCCCGATGTTTCTGATAGCCGCGTCAGCATGGCCAGCCTACAAGTCGACCAAGGCTGAAAAAAATCAGAACAGCATGGAAAACGAGCTGCCTAGTTATCTCCGCGACGTAGCAGAATCAAGGAAGGCAGGGCTCTCGCCGGAAAAATGCATTATATATGCATCTGAAAGGCTCAGAGATCCGGTATTCCACAAGGTGGTCAAGACGTTTGCAAACCAGCTGGAATGGGGTGTGCCTCTCCGCAAAATCTACACTAACCTTGCGACTACGATAAAGTCATGGTCTGCGCTTATGCACTTCAGGATTTTGATAGAGGCGATCGATAGCGGAGGGGGCTATACCACATCACTCGAGATCCTTGCCCAGTCAAGCGAATCGGCGTATAACACGGAGTTAGAAAAGAAGAGCATGCTCAAGCCTTACGTCTTCATTGCCTTCATGGTCACCGCACTTACGGCGTTAACCACACTAATGATCGCGCAAACCTTCCAAGATGTCAACCAAGGTGTGTTCGAGGATTCAGGAGGCGCAGCCCCGGTACCTGTTGCTCCAGTAGATGAGGGTCCGCTGACTTCAAAGCAAATGTTTGCTATAGGCATTGCAGCGCAGGCTTGGATGACAGGATTCCTGGTAGGAAAGATCTCTAGCGGATCCTTTGGCACTGGGTTCAAACATAGCATAATATTGTTGGGCATCTGTGTGGCGGCAATAGTGATGACGCAGGAATTCAACTTAAGTCCGTCGGCGTTCCTGAATTCGTCCGGCCCTCCAGCGTAGCAAGCCCAGCAGTGTCATGAAAGTATGTAGCGAGAGAATACATGCTAACGAATAACTTACCAGCAAGCCCATCTCAATCCGTACCATGCAATCGCTGAAAATGGCTGAAGTATTCGGTGCTGTGTCTGACGATTCGTCTTTAGAACTATTCAGGTTAATCGCACAGAGCAACGGAGCGACAAGTGACGTCCTTCGTGGAAAGATGACACTTACTAGAAAGCAGTATTATTCCAGGCTTTACAGGCTTTCGCACTGCGGCCTGATAAAAAGAAGGGACAACAGCTATGTCCTGACCGCGTTTGGCAAGGTGCTCTATGATGCCCAGGCTACAATTGAAACGGCACTTGCCAACTTTTGGAGGATAAAGGTGGCGGACACTCTTGACGCAGCTGACGGCGTTCCGGCAGACGAGCAGAAAAAGTTGCTCGAATCCCTGATCACTGACCAGGAAATCAAGAGTATTCTGATGAAGCGCGATAGCGTAACTGTGTAAGCTGTACAACAGTTCTATAGCTAAAGAGTGTGTGGCTTTGAGAGACTTGCAAAGTGTATTGTTCAGGAGGCAGTGATATATCTCAATTGTCATCGGAGGCACCCGAGAGCCTGGACCAGATTATCGAGGAAATATTCAAGTTATACGAAGATGTTTCCTATATAGCGGTCGTTTCTGAAAAGCTGAAAGTAATTGCGCAGAAGGGCTTTATTGACCTCCACCCGTCCAAACTTCACATCCTGCACGTTCAGGCCGGCCTTCTCGTGAACATGTCTTCGGTCTGGTCAGAATCGCTTGGAACGCTTGATTACATTTGCGCGTCTTTTGATTCAAGATCCGAAATCATCGCAATGCCGCTACCAAATAAGATGCAGCTTGTTGCAGTTCTGTCTTTAGCTCACAAAGAGAACCGTGAAAATATTAGGCGAGGAATTGTGACTCACTTCAAGTCAATCAGAGTTTCTTCGTAAACCTCTTTGTGTCTTTTGGAAATTCTTGTGGATAAGCGAGCCGTATTGCAGAGCCTTCTTGGGCTTCATTGCCGATTCTTTTGGAACGCCCATTTGAAGAGCGACCTGTCTAAGAATGTGTTTTCTTTGCATGTCTTCTGACCCGGTGATCTTGAATTCAAAGGGAATTGTTTTGGCAAATGAAACGAACTTGGGGTCGAGGAACGGCTGCCTTACAGTTACTCCGAATTCCTTGGCAATTTCCGCGATCTCTCCCATGAGCAAATATTCATTTGCAATCTTTTCTTCCATGAGTTTTCTTAGTGCATTTGGCCCGTCATCATATGCAAGGCGGTAGCCATTGTACCCGCAAAAGAGCTCGTCGCATCCATTTGCGCTTAATACGTTATTCAGGCCTTGCTGCTTTGCTGCGGATGCGATATAGAGGTATGCAAGGCAATTTTCAATGTGCGAATTGTTGGTGCATTTAACGACCTGCCGCACATGTTCCATATTGCTCCGAAAATCTGCTTCACCAATTTCAGCTATGCGTTGAGTCAGGCCAAGTATCAAAGCGATACTCTTTGAAAAATCGATGTCATGCGAGCCCGGAAAACCAACGGTAATTAGCACAACTTGCTTACCGAGATCCGAGCAAATCTTTGCGAGCAGCGCGCTGTCTACTCCTCCAGAAAATGCCACGCCGACTCTGACATCTGGGGCGTTTTCACCCACCACATCGTAAAGCGCCTTTCTTAGAGAGACAAGCAACTCATTTCGTTGCGCACGACCGGGATAAATGCAAAACTGGGACCTGGAACTATCGTTTATATATGATCCAGCCCAAATTTGCTGGGACTAGCATCATGCCTCCCGAAAGGGCTGTTTTGGATAGTGAGGTTCGCTACATTGATGGAAAGGGCAATCTGCTTCGCAGCAGAGCCGAGTTCACCACTGCGAGGATGCTATCGTACCTGGGACATGAGTATACCTGTGACGCGGAGGTTAGATTGCCTCACGGCAAGCCGATCAAAATCGACTTCAAAGTTGGTGCAAGCAAGTTTATTGAGGTCATTGATTCAGAGAGCGATGCTTCCAAATTCAAGAAGATTCGGCAAGAACGCCCGGACCTCGACATTATTGCGGTTGGTCATTCCAAATTTGCCAGCAGGATTGAAGAGATGGAATCGCTTTTCTTTTTTGATGGTCCTGATGAGCTGCAGACCGGCTCGATATTCATAGAAGATCCATCGCTGGCATTTGACTATGCCCATATCCTTCCGCTAGTGGAAAAGTGCTCTGTCCTCCATGGTCATACTTCCACAGTGATGGTTGAGATAATTGGTAGCATGAAGAACAACTTGGTGATAGACTTTGGGGAAGCAAAGAGGATCATCAAGGACGCATTGAGTGTAATTGATCACAAATTCTTTATCAATAAACAGTACCTTCAGAAAGAAGACGACTTGCACTATTATGTTTCGTTCGAGGGTCCACGCGGCTACTTTAATCTCCAGGTTCCAAAATCTACTACTTACATGCTCTCAGGCGAGGCTACAGTAGAGAATCTTTCGTCCGAAATAATCCGGCTTTTGGCTCCAAAGATGCCGGCTACTGTGCAGGCCCTCGGCGTATACATCTATGAAGGTGTTAACAAAGGAGCCCATATCATTGCCGGAGTAAAGAAAGAAGACTAGATGCCAGACAAGGCGCTTGTGCTTCTTTCCGGAGGGCTCGACTCCGCAACTTGCCTTTACTGGGCAAAGAAGCGATTTTCTGAAGTTACTGCAATAACCTACAACTATTTCGGAAGAATCGAAAGTGAAAAGCGCGCTGCTGCAAAATTGGCCGACAGTGCGGGCGTATCGAAAATAATCGAGATTGACCTCCCGTTTGTCAAGGAAGCTTCAGATTTTTTCGAAGGCAAGCGAAAGCAGGGCGGGAACGGACTATGGTCGTCCTATATTCCTGCCAGAAACATGATGTTTTATTCTATTGCCGCATACCACGCAGAATTTCTTGGAGTCAATTCTATTGTAGGTGGTCACAACTTGCACGATGTAGAATTTTTCAGGGATGCCTCCAAGGGCTATATGGACAGGATGAATGCACTTTTCAAAGAAGGATGCCTTCTCTGTAACGGCAGCATGTACAAAATAGCTCTTCCTCTGTCAAGGATGAAAAGAAGGGGAATTGTCCAGCTTGCGATCCGACTAAATGTGCCGATAGAGATAACATGGAGCTGTCATAAAGACGGCAAGGTGCATTGTGGGAACTGTTACGCATGCCGACAGCGCATGGAAGCATTTAGTTCTCTTGGGATACCCGACCCGGCATTTCCACAGTAATTTGCTCAGCTTCACCGCCCGTAAGCCTGATGTTGCTCAAGCGAATTGCATCAAAGTCATGCAGATCTGTTTGGAGCTCCATAAAATCCCGACCGATATTTCGTATTACTCCAAATCCCACGACAACGCCATTTAACCCAAGCCCGACAAATACGTCTCTCAGGCCAAGTTCAGAGTCTGTGGTCGATATCGAGGCAAGATCTGATGACGAAAGAGTATTGCTTAGATAGCTGAACTCCATCCGATCCAGGCTCATGCGAATTTGGCCTTCGCCGACAAACCGCAGGAATTGGTTATGCCTCCGCCACCGACGCTCCGTCCAGGATTTTAATGCCTGCCCGCTTGACCTTGCCTTTATCAAGCGCCATGAGTTCGATGCAAGAGCGATTTCGAGGGGTTGATTTCTGCCAATTAAGATTAGCATATCAGGCTGAATCTTGTCGGCAATCATTCGTTTGTACTTGATTCCGCTATCATGAGCATAGCCATCGGTATTAATTATCACAAGAGGGGCAAGATTCCGTGATCGCAAACTCAAGTTGTAAAGCGCGTCTTCGACAAGTTGTTCGATTCCGGCTGGAGAGATGTTTCCAACAAATCCAAAGAGGCTTGCAGTGGCGTCGCGCAAGTCGGTTAATTGTTTGGTGAGCACCGCGGCCCCCATCGCCGATGGTGGCGCGATGTCGCCTTGACCAATGTCTCCGTCAATTATGCAGGGCGCGACTCCTCGTTTAATCGCCGTGTTGGCAAGATAAGTGCAAAACGTGGATTTGCCAGTATCCACATTACCCATGACGACGACAGTGAGTTTGCCTTGCTGTTCGACGGCAGATAGAACTGACCGAGGGACACCTTTCCATATAGAACTCCCTGCAGTGAACGGACTCGCGTCCCATACCCTGGCTCCCTGACCCAACTTCATACTGAATCTGCAGTATGGTTCCGGCTCAAACGGCAAAGCCTTGCCGGCCCTCACCGCGACAACTGAATCAGATACTTCCGCCCCAAGCACCATGCACCTGCCCCGGACCGTCACTTTGGCGGGTCCTTTGACCATCTTGACCTTTCGAAGGGGGCTCATTCATCTCATCAGCTAGGCATCATAGCAAAATAGCCTTTCGAGGGCTTTGCGTATTTGACCTGAAGAACAGTTCTAAAGGTTTATTTCTCGACTAAATAACCTAACGCTAAATTTGTCGGCCTCCGGCCCTGGGTCTACACGACCACCAACTGATCATCCCCATCAGCATCAGCTGGTCCGCACTCTAGGCCTAGTTGACATCATAATGGTTGGCATCGCAGGCATGATTGGGGGAGCGATTTTCGTCCTCACGGGGCCAGCAATAGGTCTAGCGGGAGGCGCAGTAATTCTTGCTTTTATCATCAATGCAATGATCACTCTCTTTACTGCAATGGCCTACGCCGAACTTGGCTCCGCGATGCCCGAGGCCGGCGGAGGCTACCTCTGGGTAAGAGAGGGACTTCCGCGCCCAAACGCCTTCATTAGCGGCTGGATGGCTTGGTTCGCTCATATCGTTGCAGGAAGCCTTTACGCAGTTGGTTTTGGGTCGTTTCTTTACTATTTCCTCGGACCTGATGTTCTAGGGGTACTCACAGAAAGTGCATTGTTTGGATTCATCCCGTTTGACAAGCTGATTGCAGTCGGTGCTGTCGCCGCGTTTTCATACATTAACATCAAGGGAACTTCTGAAACCGGAAGAACCGGGACAATAGTAACTATTGTCCAGCTGGGAATTATAGCCGCAATCATTGTCTTTGGCTTCTGGGCGGTGTCATCCAAGCCCGATTGGGAGGCCAACTTTTCAGATTTTGTGCCTATGGGCATCGCAGGAATTGTCGCCGCGATGGGACTGACTTTCATAGCCTTTGAAGGGTATGAGATCATCGTCCAGACAGGCGAAGAGGTCAAGAATCCAAAGAAAAACATCCCGCGGGCGATCTTTATCTCGCTTGCGACAGTAGTCGTGCTCTATTGCCTTGTTGCATTCGTGTCTATCGGTGCCTTCACTCCCACTGGAATTCAAACTGCGTGGCAGTTCATCGGAGAAGGAGGCGAGCTCGGGGTCATGAAAGTAGTGGATACGTTTCTTCCATACGGCGCGCTCCTCGTTCTGGGAGGAGGGATGGTGTCAACTCTCGCTGCGCTCAATGCTACCACTTTTTCATCTGCCAGAGTGGCGTTTGCCATGGGGAGGCACTATAATCTTCCACACGCGCTTAGCGCAATCCATCCGCTCAACAAAACGCCGCACATAGCTATAGCTGTTTCTGGTGTAATAATGGCGATAATGGCGTATGCGCTTCCGCTTGCCGATATCGCAGTTGCTGCTGGTGTCATTTTTCTCCTTCTCTTCACCCAAGTGAACGTCGCAGCCATCACAATCCGCAGAATATATGGCGAAAAGTTGAGTTATGGATTCAAGACGCCTTTCTTTCCGGTCATTCCAATAATTGGAATATTTCTAAAGATGGGGCTGGCGCTGTACCTCTTGGTAACGCAGCCGCTCAGCTGGGGCATTACGGTGCTCTGGATTGTCGTGGGCTTTGCGTTATACCGCATGTACACTTTCAAGCACGAGATCGAGCACTATGCCCCTGTAGTGACTTCAGAAGGAGATCTCAAGCGAAATGACTTTCGAATACTTATTCCGTATACTCCGGAAAATCCGGACAGGCTCATAAGATACGCAATCAGAGTTGCAAAGGAGACATCGGGCGAGGTGAATATCCTGCGAATCATCACAGTCCCACACCAGACACCACTTTCCGCCGGTGTTGCATTTGCAGACTCTGCTCGGCGCTCTTTCGAGCCCTTAGAGAAGATGCTGGACAAGGAAGACGTGCTCAACCACTATCTAGTCAGAGTGTCACACGACGCCACAGAAGCGATCCTTGCGACCATTGAGGAGCAAAAGATAGACCTGCTTGTAACAGACTTTGAAACCCTGAGAAATGACAGAAAACTACGAACGATAACGACTTGCAATGTCCTCGGCGTCCGGGCTGAAAATGATTCCTTGGTATTGGAGCCTGAACGCGAGAGAATAACCACTGACCTGAGTACGGAAGCCATACCGTCGTCTGACAAGAAAAACATGGTAGTAATCTACGACGGGGGGCAGCATTCAGAACTTGTCCTAAAGGCGACGAGCTGGCTTGAGCACTCGGGACGATTCCGCGTAAACCTACTTTCTATCAATCCCCGCGGCGCGACTGACCGGACTGAAGGCCGCGCTCCGGGACATCAGGACTATCTGAGCCAGTTAGGCGTTGAACTTAAGGAAATCCAGCTTGATACTGATAATAGCCGACTTTCGGCTGATGCGGTACTCAAGACTGTGGGTGCTTTCAACCCGGATATTGTGGTAATGGGTGCTTCGATCGGCGGGTTCTCTGTCTTTAATAATATTGATTTCTTCTCCATGCTCGACCAACTGAATTGCCCAATCGTAATAGCCAGAACTTTTACCATACCCGGAGTTCATCAGGCGAAATCGATTCTTTTGCGGCTATTAAAGAAGTAAGGTCTAGAGATAGTCTGTGAGCTTTGCGACGCGCTCGTCTCGCTTTTTTTGTGAGCGCTCTAACCTTTTCACGACCTTGGTCTGTGTTTCGGTGAGCTCACCCCTCATCCCAAGAAGCGAAAGAAGATTCGTTGGAGCATTTGCCCCATAATGGTTGTTGAAGTATGCGTAGAGGATGGGGACACGTTTTTCGATGATATCGAGCTTTTCTTGCCATGCCGAGAGTTCGTCCTCCGAGTAGCGATAATCATACCACACTGATTTTCCGTGGCCGTGCCACCTGACGTACGCATGTGTATTTGACGTAATGACTGGGTTTGATAGAAATGCTAGCGGCGAATCGGTTATCGTGTTTGCGATATTGTACTTTTTTAGGATATCCCATGTTTCATCTCTGTCCCAGGATTCATGCCGAAACTCCACGGCAAAGTGGACGTGTTCAGGCAGCAATTCAAGGTATGATTCAAGGTTTTGCTTTTCCTTGAAAGTGAAGCTGGCGGGCAATTGGATTAGCAGGCATCCGACTTTGCCGGATTTTGTTATTGGCTCGATTCTTTCCATGAATTCGTTGGTATCTTTCTCTGCGTGAAAAAGTTTCTTGGTATGAGTAATTGTCTTGGGCATTTTCAAGCAGAACTTGAAAGATGGGCCGGTAGCTCTTACCCAGCCAGCTGTCATGGATTTTGAAGGCGGCCTGTAAAAGGACGAGTCAACTTCCACCGAGTCAAATACACGTGCATAAAATGGCAGCTTTGCTACACGGTTATTTGGGTAGAATGATCCAACCCATTCCTGGTAGCTCCAGCCACAGGTACCAAAATGAGCATCCAACAGTTGCCGATAGATTGTCGATAATATAGGACTTTAAGTCATGCTGGCTGCATATTTGGTTATCATGTAATAATTTGATTTCAATGCTCTGTGTATTGCAAGAATACAAAAATGCTATTTGTATTGATAGCGTTCTGGCGCTAGATGCAACAAAGGACTATGATTACTATGACTATTGTGCTACAAGTTTGATCGATTGACTACTAGCAATCATGACTGCATAGAAAAATGTCTTGGCTTTTACCAAGTCCTATAGCGATCGGGATCTAATGTTATCCTATGTCCACATACTACGGAGGTCGAAGGATCGAACATGGCGACCGAAACAAATCAGAAGTACTCATCATAGACAAGCTGATTGGCCGCTCATCGCCTGACCAGATACTGAGTCAGAAGGCGGAGCAACAGTGCACCATAGAAGGCATAAACTACAAAGGTCTGGAACCGATCCAGCGCCTGTTCCTGACGCACTACCGGTGCCCTATGTGCAAGTTGTTACCGCTGTACTACCTCAACCTTGCGCATCCTAAAAGGGTCAGATGCAACAAGTGCGGAAACCTCATTACGTTTACAAACGCCGGCAAGTACGGACGTCTAAGGAAAAAGATCGCGTTCACGCTATGGATGGGCGAGGTAGGCGCGAATGTATCGTAATGGCGTGGACGCCCTCATGCGCCTCTTGGCGGGCGTAGATGACGAGGGCCGTGCGATAGAGCTGTCGAATATTGCCTCTATCACCGCGAGGTTAAAGACCCTGAAAAATGGGATAAGGCACTGTTGCGTACAAGTCCTCTTTGAATCAGGGGCAGAGTACAAGATCGATGCCTTCGGAGATGAAGCGGATGAGCTTCATGTTCGGGCCAAGACCCATCCCACATTTAGTCTGCTGACGGCAAAAATCTAGTAGAAAAGCTGGATGTTCACATCGACAGCCTTTGGCGATTCGGAAATTCTGTTATCGACGATAACGTACATGGTTCCCGTTTCCGATATCTCGGCGTCAACATCGCCGCTCGCGACTCTGCCGCTAAAGTAGAATGCGGGGTATCCTTTTCCTTCGTTGATGTTTTGAAGAGCGATCTCGGGGACCACCGATACGACTATATCATTGTCCTGGCCGGTGCCTCTAGAAAAAAATGCCCCTTTCACCGCTGCATTTTTGATCTCATCTGGGATATTGAATTCGAAATACCTGAATGACTTGGCTTCAACTGTGACTAGCTCGCCTAGAATTGGCTGGCTCTTGGTGAATGCTGGCTTTGACGTATTACGTGTGCCCATACTCATTATGCCGGCGCCACCGACACCGGCTATGATTATCGCAATTGCGACGATTGCGATTACTTGCCTTCTCTTACGCGCTGGCTTTAAAGTCGCCATTGGTCACTGGTGAAATCGCCAGCCGCTATAAAAGTAGCCGTAAGGATCCAAATGGACGTACAGGAATCTCATTTTGCCGCGCGCTTGAGGTAAAGTTTAGCAACCTCAGGTAATGCGAGAGCATAGTGGATGTGGATGCAGTCCTTTGATTCGCAAAGATTGCAGTAAAGCATCTGCTCTCTGAGGAAAATCTCTGCCGTCTTGCCGATCTTTGAATCCCGGATAAAGAGGATGTTGCCTTCGTAGCCTACTTTGATCAAGAACGGTGCATAGGCCTGCAAGAATTTGTCCCGTTCGATTGCGTCTTTCAGTACTGAATTGATGTACTCCTTTGTGTTCCAGCGTTTCTTTTCCGCAACTGACTTCATAATTTCGTAGGTATCTCGGAAAATCTCGACCGTTATCACTTCTTTACCCCCGCGTTTTACCACATCGCTTCGAACATGCGATAACATGCTGGCTTATATGATTTTCCTGTGTGTAGTCGCTTCCCGCTTAACATTTTGACCTATACGCGGGTACAGGCCGAGGCAGGGAATTTCCTTAGGTTAGACAGTTGATTGAACCTACACTTTGCGCCCGTTCATATTGATATTGTGCTTCGTTACAAGGCGCACTTTTTCAAAACCCTCTTCCTTGAACCATCGCTTTGGCTCTTTTTCATGAAAACTCCAGTTGAAGGTCGGATTGAATGCATCGAACCATCCGTGCACGTCTCCCCCTTTTTCTTTTGACATTTGCTCACACAACCTTAGCTTTTCTTCCATCGAAAGGTAAGGCCACCGCTTTCTGCCTTCTTCATATGGCCCCTGCGTGTCACGGTGATAGACCATGATATGCAGCATGCCACCGTGCTTAACCTGTGATGAGATGCGCGCAAATGCCGATCTGGGTTCCGCTACATGATTGAGCACACCCCAGCATAGCACAAAGTCAAATGAGGGATCTGGTTCGAGGGATGCAATATCTACTACCCGTGCTGAAGGATTTATTTGCTGGCACTTTGCGACCGCTTCTGGGCTGATGTCAAAACTATCAACTTTGGCAGCACCGAGCTTTTGCATGGCATAAGTATATCGGCCGTTCCCGCACCCCGCGTCAAGACAAACCTTCCCTTTCAGCGCGTCGCGCCCAAGTCCCGTAAATTTCAAAAATTCGCTCACCCGATCTTCATTATACTCTATAAATCGGCTAGGCAAGTTCTTCCACTGGTAGTCAAAGTCCGGCATTGCCTGACTTGTCACAACATATCCTGATTATTAATGCTGTGCAGCTGCCATGATGACCAGAATAAATTGATCGGCCGTTCACATGGCAGATGTCATTTGACCTGCACCTCGAGAATGTCAAGGTGTCGCTGTGCGACAAGGCGAGGGTGATGGGTCCGGATTATCCAGTCGCGAGACTTCTTGCCTACCTCTTGAGCATAGTCTCGATCCTTTGCTAGTCTAAGCAAATTTGAGTAAATGTCGTCCTCTGTGAAGGAGTTCAGAATTGGCGGCTCTTCCACGCCAAACGCGCGCATGATATAGTTTTTCTTGTAAAACATTAGCACAGGCTTGCCACATGACATGGCTTCAGGAGTGCTTGTCCCCCAGCTGCCGAGGACAAACTGGTCGAGGACGATATCAGCTGCGCCATAATATTGGATGAGGTGGTTCTTGGCGACAGGCTTTATCCACACCACTCGATCCTCCAAGCCCAGCGAGTTCACTAGATCCATGCTCCTCCGCTCATCTACGCTCCACGCCACCATCACGAACTTCGATCGGGGGAATTCCTTTCCAAACCTTGCGTACGCACGTATCATCTTGTCGTTTCCTTTTTCTGACCATATCTGGCGCGACGGTGAAAAGAGAAGAAGTTCGTCGTTCGTTGCGCATCTTGCCCTCAGTTCCGTTGCGTCCACGGGCCGGTACTTTTCAGGGTCGATTGCAAACGGGATAGGATAGATCCTGTTGTGGTCAAGATACGGCAACCTGTCAAAAATTTCAAAAGTGTCAGGGTTCGTGACCATGATGCTTCGCGCTTTTCTGTATCCGCGTCTTGCCAGTTTATCACGAAACGAATTGCGAAAAGGAAAATAGCGTATCGCGCCGGCGTCATACACAACATAGGGCTTACCCGAGAACTGGGCGTAAATGTACCATGGAACGTGAGTCTCAACTATGTCGTACTCCCGGATCATCCTGATGACATCAATTCTTGCCTTGATCTTCGACATCAAATGTCCCTTGCGAGGCAGGTTGTTCTTGAAGTCAAAATAGTAAATCCAGGGTGGCGGCACCCACGTGTCCTTTAGCTGGTTGCGGTTGACGCTGTACGGGTCGACACTAGTGCTGACATTGCCGTCTTCCCATTCTGGGAATGCCATTGCAAAGTCCGATGTATTGACGGCAAGGTCTACGTCCTTGCCCATTTTGCGGAGTTCTTTGGCCACAGAGTACCCGTCATTTGCTAGATTGCCAAGTACCAATATGCGCATCTAGTTAGTTCCCGGTGATCTTGGCGTTGTATTCCGCAAGCCGCGTGATGCCATCATGGACGCTGAATTTTGGCTCAAAACGGAATGATTCTCTCGCCTTTGAGTAGTCGTACCGCATCCTCCGTATGTCACCTTTTAATGGCTCAGTGTACCGCACCTTTGCCTTGCGGCCAGTAACGTCTTCAACGGCATGCAAAACCTGGTTGACAGATGTCTCACTGTTGGTCGATAACAGAAAGACTTGCGCGTCGTCTGCATTGCTATTCATCGCCTTTACGACTCCCTGCACAGCGTCCTTCACGTATATCAGGTCCCGCGTCTGCTCGCCATCGCCATTGATGACGACCTCCTCATTACCAAGAACGTTTTTCACAAACGTGGCGACAAGCGGACGCCAGTTGAGTTTTTCGTTGACTACTTGGCGCTCACCGTATACGGTGGCAAAGCGCACGCACGTCGCACGGACGCCGTAAATATTGTGGTAGATCCTGCAATAGTACTCGGAGACGAGCTTGTCAGCATCATAAGGCGTAGTAGGGTTGTTTGCTGCATCCTCGGTTATGGGCTTGCCATCTTTAGCGGAGCCGTAAATACCTGAGTTGCTTGTAAATACAACCTTCGCTCCCTGCGACTTTGCTAACTCTAGTACAGCTATCATGCCCTTGCAGTTTGTCTCAATGTCCCGCATTGGATCTTGGAGGCTTGACGATCGTGGGGCAGTAGCGAGATGAAATATGCCGTCAAATTTCTCATCAAAGTGGGCTGCCTGGAGTTGTTCCACCTGAGAGATATAGGAAGTTACTGGTGACTTGATTTCACGGAGGTTTTTGAGCTGTCCATTGCTGAGGTTATCAATAACCGTTACGTCATTGCCTTCACCTACCAGGCTCTCCACGAGATGTGATCCTACAAAGCCATATCCACCTGTGACCAGGTATTTCTTCTTCAACTGACAAAAAATAGGAATCGCAGAGGGATATAACACTTAGTACAGACGCGATTTGAGCTCAAACGAACCTTGTCAATAGCCGCTTCTTCTGCAGATTTCTCACAAAGGAGCGGAGCTCTGGTTCAAAGTAGTGGAAGTACGGGTCGCCTTTCCACTTGCTCTCTGACATGTAATCAAGAACCATCCGTATACTGGCGCCTCTGGAGATACCCGACTTGCCAGTGAAAAAATTGCGCGCTGCACGCGCTAGCACAAACAGCGGGTGATATCCCAGGCATCTCATAGCAGGCCCATACTCGACAAACTTGTGGCCGACGCCGAACGTGCGCTCGTGCCTGTACGTCAGCTCATTAAGTTTCTTCACGCTGTAACCCATTTGCATCGCCTTGTAGAGCAGCCAGGGCTCATAACCATAGTAAGGCGGGTGGCGATAGCCCAACTGCCCGAAGAAAGACGAACGGATGAGCCTACCGGCCCCCTCAGGCAGAGAAAGATAATCGGACTGACTCAACCCACGTGTGCCGGAAATAACAGCCAACTTTGAATCAAGATTCATCTCGGTCACTAACTTTTCTACGTACTCTTTTGGAAAAACAACATCGTCACTAGATATGAGAAAGTAATCATAATATCCAGCGCTTTTCGCATAGTCGCACGCGACGTTCCAATTGTGAACGATGCGCCTGCTGTCGTACCCCTTGTCTGGCAGGGTTATGATGCGCATTGAAGGGTTGGCAGACTGGAAATGTGCAAGGATGCCAGGAGTAGAATCTGTCGAGCCGTCATCTATGACACATAGGAGCGCCGGTGGAATAGACTGGGCAAGTATGGACTCAAGGGAGCTGGCAATAGTGCGCTCACCATTTTTTACCGTCACTAGCGCCCAGTAGGATACCATGCAAGCACCTGCTACGCTCCAGCTCATATATATAATGACGGAATGAATTGGTTCGTCGCAGGAGCCCTCTCACTGATAGTTTTGAGTACTATCTGTTGAATTTCCCTACTACAGCAGATCCTGGGACGGAGGTCGTCAGCTAAAATGTGTAACAAGTCTGCTTGTTTTAGGTCAAGAATAAATAATTGCAATGATGATATATAGCACACTATTCGTAAGTAGGCGATAGATCTACGAATTGAACCGTACTATTAAGAAACAAGTCCCTGTTCAGCTTGCCTCTATTCGAAACATCCTAACGCTTCGTTACGATCCAGAGAAAACAACTTTTGAAAAGAAACTTCAACTTCGCGACTTTCGTCCCATTGACTACGGAGACTCCGTACCTCAAAAAATCGAGGCTATGTTGAGAAATGAAATAAGAATCCAGCTTGGCAAGGCGAAGAATGTTGCGATTCCAATAGGGAGTGGCATTGATTCTGCTGTGATAATGACCTTGGCCAGAGAGGAATGCCCGGAGAAGAATATCTTTGGTATATCTCTAGGCTTTAGCGGCTCTCAGGATGAAACGGCTGATGCAAAAAGAATCTGCCGCGCTATTGGAACAGAATGCCATATTGCCCGAGTCAAGAATGTATTGCTGGATCTTCCGCTGCAGGTTAACATCGTGGGAGAACCGAGGTGGAATCTCTGGTATTATTACGTCTTGGAACATGCCAGAAAACTTGGCGCTGACTTGTTGCTGACAGGAGATGGTGGAGATGAATTGTTTGGAGGATATGTTTTCAGATATTCAAAGTATCTAGGCTTGATCGGAAGCAAGTTACGATTACCAAGTACAGTATCAGAAAATGATGTTGTATGGACAAGGAGAGCTTGGGCATACCTTCAATGCCATGACCGAGACTGGGTTCCGGATCAGGAAAGAATGTTTGGATCAAAGATGTCTGGCATTTTCGATTGGTCCCGTATTCTTCAGTACTTTAAGCCGTATTTTGACAGCAGCAAGATTGACAATGACCTAAGCCAGGTATTTCTAGCGGACTATAATGGCAAGCTAATTTACGATTGGATACCGACTAATGCAAAGTTGAGCAAGTACTTTGAAACACGAATGTCATCGCCCTTCTTATCTGAATCCTTGATAGAATATGCGCCACACATCCCAGTTCAGCAGAAGTATAATTTGGAAACGCAGCAGGGCAAACTGGTTCTAAGAAGCATCTTGGAGAGATATGGCATCTTGAATCATGTTGGCAAGAAAAAATTAGGGTTTGGAATGGATCTTGTCAACTTGTGGGATAGTCATGGCAAGGCGATAGCCAACGAATATCTTGAAGATGCCGTTATCTGCCGGGAGGAGCTAATCGACAAGGATTGGCTTAGCTCAACCCTCATTGGTCTGAAAAAGAACAAAGATTTGCGTTATATTAACAAGGTTTTGCAATTGCTCTCGCTCGAAGTCTGGTATAGAACCTTTGTAACAAGGACAATGTCGCACAAGACCAAGCTTGAATGAAGGACTGGACAGGAATTCTTCAAGTTCCCACAGTAGCCAGCGGGGAGCAGTCTTGTTAGCCCTGGAAAAGCCGGATAATCTAACAAAGAGTTAGAAAACGCAACGGGACTTCAAATCAAAAATGAACTTTTCTATGGCGTAGATAGGTTCTTGCGCTGCGCGTCAATCCGACCGCCCTCAATCAAGTGTTGCAGTTTTTCTTGGAGTCCCTGTAGCGATTCTACTTCGCTCTCCGATAGAGTTTCCTTCTTCAAGAGTTTGATGTTGAGTTTCATTGTCTCAAGCATCACCGGTACCAATGCATCCCTCCAGTATCCTGGCGGCAATTTGTAATAGTACGGATTTGCTTCTACTGACACATCCAATTCAGATCTGTACGCCGGACTGCGCTTAAGATGCAGCCACCCAATGAAGACAGAAGCGGGTACTCCGACTACAGTTACAGTGATGGCCCAATACCAGAATTCCGGGAAAAGAAATTTGAGCGCTTGATTATTTTCAATTGCGAGATAGTAAACGGTTACAATAACGTTGATGGCTGCCAAAATGAAGCTCAAATAGACTGCATAGCCGGTTCTCAAATAGAACCATGCTCTGAATGGTAGGCTAGCCCTCATCTATGAAACGAAAGAAATTCGCAGCCTGCGGATATATAACTATTGGAGCTAATAGCCATTCGTCCTTGCTGCTAACGCTTTACATGGACAATATCCAGTGGCCGTGATGTACTTGTCCGCCAGAGATTGTCTCTTCAATTGCCTTGTGTATACCTTGAATGATTATTCGGGGGCTGTTTCCTTACGTTTGCAGATACAGTAATCTTTCAGCCCAGGGAGCCAGAAAGGATCGGATTTAACGCTTATATTGAGTAAAAATAAAACACCGTTATATGACGTTTCTAGAAGTAAAGGATCTCCATGTTAGTATTGACGGTAAAGAGATCTTGACAGGTCTCAATTTCAAGATGGACAAGGGAGAGGTTCATGCAATTATGGGGCCTAACGGCTCGGGCAAGAGCACTCTCGCCAATGCCATCATGGGACATCCAAAGTACACGGTTAATTCCGGGGACATCAGAGTTAACGACGAGAGCATCCTAAAGCTAACAACCGATCTAAGGGCGAGGAAGGGCCTCTTCCTCGCATTTCAATACCCGACAGAAATCTCAGGCGTAGGCTACAGCCACTTTCTCAGGAACGCCTACAATACTCTCAACAAGGCACTCCCCGAGGATCAGTCAAGAGAGGTATTTCTTACGGTCCGGGAGTTTTATGAATATGTGAAGAAAAACCTGGCGGCGGTGGGCCTTGACCAGTCGTTCCTCAGCAGATACTTGAACGAAGGATTTTCTGGCGGCGAGAAAAAACGTTCTGAAGTAATGCAGATGCTGGTTCTCAAACCATATCTTGCGATTCTTGATGAGCCTGATTCCGGACTTGACATTGACGCAGTCAAGGCTGTCGCAGAGGCTATTAACAAGCTCATAGACTCAGGTGCTGGCGTATTGGTAATTACCCACTATGCAAGAATATTGCGCTACCTCAAAAAGCTCGATCAAGTCCACGTGGTCGCAAAGGGCAAGGTAATCAAGTCCGGTTCCAAGGACCTTTCAGAAGAGCTTGAAACAAAGGGCTACGGCTGGCTCGGGCTCGAAGACGAGAAGTAGAAAGGTTATTTCAAATATTCCGTTGCGGTGGAAGATAGAACAGTAAAAATAGGGTCTGGCTGCAGTTCTGCCGGATGGCAGAATCGCCGGCACCAGAAAAAAAGGAACCGGGCTCGACTCTTTTTCTAAATTACTCGTTTTTCAAAGTTGACCCAAAATGGCGATGGCTCAACGAAATAGGCAAAGATGAAGCCGCCAAAGAATTTGCAAACTTGATTGAAGTCGCCAACACAAAGATCAAAGTGCGCGTCTATTCGACAGTCGGACTTCGAGCTGACGCGGACTTGCTTATCTGGATGGTATCAGACACAATCGAAAAGACCCAGGTCATGACATCCAAAATTTACTCCACCGTCCTTGGGAAATACCTAACTCCTTCTCATGTATTTCTGTCTTCTTCCAGGCCGTCAGTCTACTCGTCCAAGGTCACTCCGGGTTTCATGACAGACGAAGCGCCAATGAAATATGTGATAGTATATCCATTCGTGAAATCTAGAGAATGGTACCTGCTTCCTTTCGAAGAGCGGAAAAAGATGATGGAAGAGCACATCATGGTCGGCAGAAAGTTTCCGCAAGTCAGGCTGAATACCACGTATTCTTTTGGGCTTGACGACCAGGATTTCATGCTTGCATTTGAGACCCCGGACCTGTCTGCTTTCCAAGAGCTGATAATTCAGCTGCGCGAAACCAAAGTAAGCAAATACGTCGTAAGAGATACGCCCATGATTGTTTGCGTTTATAAGGGAGTCGAGGACATCGTCAAGAGTCTGGGCTAATGCAGGCACTTAAGGAATGGGCCGTCGTCTGCCGTGCCCTTGAACAAGGACGCCAGGTAGTTTTGCTGCGCAAAGGCGGAATACTGGAGTACAGGCAGGGCTTTGAAATAAAGCACGACAGGTTTTTGATGTTTCCAACTTTTGAACACCAGTCGAAGGATCACCTTCAGAAGGATTATGCCGCCACCCTTGACGACGTGATGAAGAACCAGCCTACTGCAGGGAAAACCAGGATGTCAAGCTACGCTGTAGCAAAGGACGTGAGGGAAATCACAGACCGAATATTGCTAAAGCGGTTGGAGAGGTTTCACATCTGGAACGAAAGCTATGTTAATGCGAGGATGGACTATAACCCATCCAAGCCAATGAGTGTCATATTGTTGCGCGTATTCCGGCTGCATGATCCGATTGAAGTTCAGACTTTGGAAGGATGGGCTGGCTGCAAGTCATGGGTTCCACTAAATGCCGGCGATACTTCCGGCGCAGATCCAGTGCTGAGTGATTTAGAGTTTGATAAAGTTACCAGTGAGTTTAGAGAGGTGCTATCAATAGCAATATGAAATATCGGACCCTGGGAAAGAGTGGCATAAAAGTAAGCGAGATAGGTTTTGGCGCTTGGACAATAGGCCTTGATTGGTGGGGAAAAAAGATAGACGACGCCGAAGCTGTCAAGATGCTAAAAAAGGCATACGATGTCGGCATCAACTTTTACGAAACGGCAGACATGTATGGCAAGGGCAAGAGTGAGAAATTGATGGCCCAGGCTTTCAAGGACATGCGGGGGGAAGTGGTCTATTCTACAAAGTGGGGTTATGACATGTACAACGCGCAGCAGGTCGGCCATAGCGAGCTACCACAAAAGCATGACCCCGAGTTTTTGGATTTTGCACTTTCACAGAGCCTCGAGAGGCTACAGACCGAATATGTCGACGTCTACAGCCTCCACAATCCCAAGATGGATGCAATCAAGAACGATGTGCTTTTTGGGGCGCTGGATGACCTCGTCCGCAAAGGAACCATAAAGAGCCACGGGGTTGCGCTTGGCCCCGCGATAGGATGGAAGGACGAAGGGCTTGAAGCAATGAAGACTCGTAACATCACGTGCCTTCAGACTGTCTACAACGTGTTGGAGCAGGACCCGTGCAGGGACTTTCTTGGGCTGGCAGAGAAGCAGAATGTTGGAATCATGGTAAGGGTTCCTGACGCATCAGGATTGCTAACTGGCAAGGTGACTGCCGAAACTGCATTTGACAAAAACGACCATCGTAGTTTCAGAAAGCGCGAGTTCATACTCGAGGCACTGGAAAAGATTGAAAACATGAAGCCGGTAGCCGATGCCAAGGGATGGACCGTTACGCAGCTCGCAATCAAGTTCATACTTTCTCAGAAACAAGTATCAGTGGTGCTTCCGACGATGATAAGCGTTGAGGAAATCGAAATGTTTTCGTCGCTATCCGATGGCAAGTATCTCGACGAATCAGAATCGGCAAAGCTAGAGGAAATGTACGAGAACAACTTTTACGTCCGGCCGGTTGCTCCCGCATAATGAGTGCCACTGATGAGCTGCTGCAGGATCATGTTGTTATCAGGCGGCTCCAGGCTGTCATAGAAAAATGCTATACACTGCTGTACGAAGGCAGGGACATCCCGTTTGGAGACCTTGTAAAAATCGCTGACATTATTGAACAGTTCGTAGACCAACTTCACCACGGCAAGGAAGAAAGAGGATACTTTCCAGAGACGGAAAACCGCGACCACTATTCTGATGAAGTCCGCAAGTTTGTGATAGAGCATGAATTTGGCAGGAGGATTGCCAGGAGAATAAATCTCCACCTCGAAGAGTTTATGCGCGGGGTGGACGCGAGGGAGCCCCTTGCACGCTACCTAAGGACATACTCTGTCTTTATCCTTGATCACACGTCCAAGGAAGACAGGTTCTTCAACATTGTGAAGGAGGCAAAATCGCTAACTAACGGCGAAGAAAAATCGCTACGGGATCAGTTTGAGCGGATGCGCCACGATTGCATAGCCAAGAGCGGAAACATGGTAGACACGCTTGCAGAGCTTGAGAAAGCCGATTGGTTTGCCTAGACGAAATACTTTACGCGCTCTTTCTTGAATTCCCGGGAGCTGAACAGTATCTGATAGTCTTTGATTCCAATTACCTGCGACATTTCTTCTGCCATCTTTTCCGCCCCTGCGAGTGAGCGAGCGTGCACCATGCTGAAAAGGTTAAACCGCCAGTCAGGATAGACTGGCCTTCGGTAGCAATGGCTTACTTGTGGAAACGCCGCTAGTTTGGAGCCTACCTCGTCTATTGCGTCTTCTGGTACGTGCCAGACGACCATGCCGTTTGCAGTAAAGCCGACATCGCGGTGACGGAGAATAGCCGCGAATCGCCGCATTATTCCGAGCTTTTCGAATTCCCTTGCCTTTGCGAATAGCTCGTCCGTTGTAATGCCAAGATTATCTGCAAGTTCCTTGAACGGTTCGGGTATAGTTTTTAGATCCTTCTGAAGCTCCCTGATGAAATCCTTGTCACGGTCCGTGAGATCGAGTCTTTCCGGATCAAGTATCTTTACTTCGTCAGTCGGAGTGGGCTTGTCAGCATCTTCGTTTACCATGTCAAGCCTGACTCCGATCTTGTACAGTTTTAGGGTGGGCAGAATGCGGTACTTTACGACGCCATCAAGTGACGCCATCCTGTCGAGATCCGTTTTCATTTCAGAGCCTGGAGGAACTGCCAGAGTAAACCACATGTTATACTCGTGATTGCGCTCATAGTTGTGGCTGACACCAGGATGCTCGTTCACTGTATCCGCTACCTCCAACAGCTTTTCCGGACGAACTGAAAATGCGACAAGCGCGCTCTTGTAGCCTAGCCTGCGGGTATCGAATATGGCATTAATCTGCCTGATAAGCCCGGCCTGCTTCATCTGGCCGATTCGAAAAATCGCATCTTGCTCAGAGATCCCGTGCCTGTTGGCTATCTCTAGGTATGGCCGATTAGCCAGAGGAAATACCCACTGAATTTCATTCAAGAGTGCTCTGTCGATAGAATCGAGCTGTTCGTTTGCCTGCATGAGCTCAGTTGCTGCCATGGCGCCAATCTATTAAAAACCTACCTTTTTGAAACTAGGTTCTCAAATCGCGGTAGAATCCCCAATTGTTGT
>Ga0070694_100000392_pt1 | contig 23684 bp, 23 predicted proteins | sample KBSK1251metaG_FD_65470 | JGI IMG/M metagenome (GOLD analysis project Ga0070694, IMG submission 65470) | Corn, switchgrass and miscanthus rhizosphere microbial communities from Kellogg Biological Station, Michigan, USA - KBS K1-25-1 metaG | ecosystem: Host-associated > Plants > Roots >... | reverse complement strand
CGTCATCGGAGGCAAGATCCCGAAGGTCTTCCCGCTCGTGCCCGGCATGCGCCCGGTGACCGAGGATCCGGCGGAGGCCCTGCTCAACAACACGTGGCGGCCGGCGCTCGCGGTGACCGGTGTGGACGGCATGCCCGCGCTCGCCGACGCGGGCAACGTGCTGCGCCCGAAGACCGCGCTGAAGCTGTCGCTGCGCCTGCCGCCGACCGCGGACGCGGACCGGGCCAGCCGCCGGCTGAAGGAGGTGCTCGAGGCCGAGCCGCCCTACGGAGCCCGCGTGACGTACGCCGGCGGCGAGCGGCCGGGCGCCGGATGGAACGCCCCGGTGATGGCGGACTGGCTTCGCGACTCGGTCGGCCGCGCCTCGACCGCCCAGTTCGGCGCGCCCGCGATGTTCGACGGCCTCGGCGGCTCGATCCCGTTCATGAGCATGCTGGGCGAGCGATTCCCGCGGGCCCAGTTCCTGGTCACCGGCGTGATGGGGCCGGGCTCGAACGCGCACGGGCCGAACGAGTTCATCGATCTGCCGACCGGGGTGAAGGTGACCGCCTGCGTGGCGCAGGTGCTCGCCGACCACGGCGCGGGCCCGGCGCGCTGATCCCGGACGCGGCCGATCGAGGGGCGGCGAGCGGCAGCCGGCCCGGCGTCGTCCTCACCGTCCTCACCGGGCTCAACGGGCTCAACTACCTCGACCGCTACGTCGCCGCCGCGACGCTGCCGCTCATCCTCGCCGGGCTGGCGATCTCGGATACCGCGGGCGGGCTGCTCCAGTCGGCCTTCATCCTGACCTACTCGCTGGCGTGTCCGGTCGCGGGCTGGCTCGGCGATCGCCAGCCCCGCATGCGCCTGGCCGCGGTCGGCGTCTTCGTCTGGAGCGTGGCGACGGTCGCCTCCGGCCTGGCGCCGACCTACACCCTCCTCCTCCTCGCGCGGGCGGTCATCGGCGTGGGGGAGGCGAGCTACGCGGTCGTCACGCCGTCGCTCCTCTCGGACTGCTACCCGCCGGATCGCCGCTCGCGGGTCCTCGGCATCTTCTACGCCGCCATCCCGATCGGCACCGCGCTCGGCTACATGGTGGGCGGGCTGGTCGGGGAGGCATTCGGCTGGCGCGCCGCCTTCCTCGTGGCGGGCGCGCCCGGCGCGGTGCTGGCGGTCCTGTTGCTCCTGCTGCGCGAGCCGCCGCGCGGCGCCCTCGACCCGGAGGGCCCGGGCGCGGCCACCCCGCTCGGCCTGGGCGACTCCCTCCGCGCGCTCGCGGCGCGACGGAGCTACCTGGTGAACACCGGCTCCCAGGTCATCTACACCTTCGCGATGGGCGGGCTGGCCACCTGGATGCCGACCTACTTCGTCCGCGAGCGCGGGATCCCGCTCGGGTCGGCCGCCACCACCTTCGGCCTGATCCTGGTGGTGGCGGGGTTCCTGGGCACCCTGGCCGGAGGCCGGCTGAGCGACGCCTACGCGCGGCGCCACCGGGCGGCCCACTTCACCCTCTCCGGCGCGACCCTGGTGCTCTCGATCGCGTTCACGCTGCCCGCGATCCTGGCCCCGTCGCCGATGGTCTTCTGGCCGGCCATGTTCGTGACCCTGTTCCTGCTCTTCATGAACATCGGCCCCCTCAACGCGGCGATGGCCAACGTGCTGCCCGCGGACCTCCGCGCCCGCGGCTTCGCGGTGACCACCATGGTGATGCACCTGCTGGGCGACGCGGCGTCGCCCTCCCTGATCGGGCTCGTCTCGGACCGGATCGGGCTGACCGCGCCGGTGCTGGTGACCGGCTGCATGCTGGCGGCCTCCGGGCTCGTCCTGCTCCTGGGCCGGGGCTCGCTCGCGGTGGATCTCGAGAGGATCGGCCCCGCGCGGGCTTGAGCCCGGCCGATGGTAGTATTTCCCGTGACCGCCGTGGCGCGACGGCGCGCGGAGAGAGGACACGACATGGGAGCGCTGGACGGCAGGGTGGCGCTGGTGACCGGGGCCGGGCGGCTGCGGGGGATCGGGCGCGCCACCGCGATGGCCCTGGCCGAGCTGGGAGCCGACGTGGTGGTCACCGGCACCGGGCGCGATCCCGCGACCTACCCGGAGGACGAGAAGAAGGCCGGGTGGCGCGACGTCGAGAGCACCGCCGAGCAGGTCCGCGGCCTCGGCCGGCGCGCGATGACCTGGACCGGCGACGTGAGCCAGGCCGAGCCGGTGGGACGCCTGGTGGACCAGGTCATGACGACCTTCGGTCGCCTCGACGTGCTCGTGAACAACGCGGCCTACCCGCGGGGCAACGACCGCGTGCCGCTGCCCGATCTCGACGAGGCGGTCTGGCGCAAGGTGCTCGACATCAAGCTGACCGGCGCCTTCCTCCTGTGCAAGAAGGTCGTGCCGATCATGATCCGGCAGAAGTGGGGGCGCATCGTCAACCTCTCCTCGATCGCGGGCAAGCGCGGCAGCCCCAGCACCGCGGCCTACAACGCGGCGAACTTCGGCATCCAGGGGCTCACCCAGTCTCTCGCGATGGAGGTGGCCCGCCACGGGGTCACCGTCAACGCGGTCTGCCCGGGGACCATCGATACCGCACGGATGGACGTGCTCGGCCGCAGCGACGGCTGGCAGCGGCAGCTCGAGCGCATTCCGATGGGCCGCGCCGCCTCCGACGAGGAGGTGGCCGGGCTGATCGCGTTCCTCTGCTCCCCGGCGGCGGCGTTCATGACCGGCCAGTCGGTCAACATCGACGGCGGCGTGGTCATGTGGTGAGGGCGGCCGTCGCGATGCGGGAGTGCTGCGAGATCCGCTCGGAGGTGCCGGACCGCCAGCGCCGGGTCTTGAAGACCGTGCTCGCGGTCAACGCGGTCATGTTCGTGATCGAGCTCGGCTGGGGCATCCGCGGCCACTCCACGTCCCTGGTGGCGGACTCGGTCGACATGCTGGGCGACGCCATCGTCTACGGCGCGAGCCTCTCGGTGCTCGCGCGCGCCGTCCTCTGGCAGGCCCGGGTCGCGCTGTTCAAGGGGCTGCTCATGGCCGCCTTCGGGGTGGGGGTGCTGGTGGAAGTGGCGACGAAGCTCGAGCGCGGGCTGGCGCCCGAGGCCGGCGTGATGGGCACGGTCGGCCTCCTCGCGCTCGGCGCCAACGCGGCCTGCCTGGCCCTGCTGTGGCGGCACCGCGCGGACGATCTCAACATGCGCTCGGCCTTCGTCTGCTCGCTCAACGACGTGGCGGGCAACGCGGGCGTGCTGCTGGCGAGCGTGGGGGTGGGACTCCTCCATTCGGCCTGGCCCGACATCGCGGTGGGTCTCCTGATCGCCGGCATGTTCGGGGCCTCGGCCATCGGGGTGATCGGGAAGGCGCGGCGCCAGCTCGCATGAGCGCGTCCCGGGTCCTGATCGTCGACGACGAGCCGGACATGCTCGAGAACTGCTCGCGCATCCTGTCCCGGCAGGGCTACGCGTGCCTCACCGCCGAGAACGGCCGCGCCGCGCTCGCGATCCTCGAGCGGGAGCGCCCCGACCTCCTGCTGACCGATCTCAAGATGCCCGAGATGGACGGCATGGCGCTGATGCACCACGCCCACGAGGTGGATCCCGACCTGCCGGTCATCATGATCACCGGCTTCGCGTCCATCGAGTCGGCGGTGGTGGCGGTGCGGGAAGGGGCCTTCGACTACCTGCCGAAGAGCTTCTCGGTGGACCAGCTCCGCGTGGCGGTCGAGCGGGCCCTCCGGCACCGCGGGCTCCAGGTCGAGAACCGCAACCTCCGCCAGCAGCTCAAGCAGACGCTCGGGCTCGAGAACGTCGTCGGCCGCAGCCCGGCCATGACCCAGGTCTTCGAGCTGGTGAAGAAGGCGGCCCGGTCCGAGGCCAACATCCTGGTCCTGGGCGAGTCCGGGACCGGCAAGGAGCTGATCGCGCGCGCGATCCACGCCAACAGCCCGCGCGCGAGCGGGCCCTTCGTGCCGGTGGACTGTGCCTCGCTGCCGGAGCAGCTGCTGGAGTCGGAGCTGTTCGGCCACGAGAAGGGCGCCTTCACCGGCGCGGTGCGGACCAAGACGGGCCTGGTGGAGGCGGCCCACCGCGGCACCCTCTTCCTCGACGAGATCGGCGATCTGCCCGCCTCGCTCCAGGTCAAGCTGCTGCGGGCCCTGCAGGAGCGTCAGATCCGCCGGGTCGGCGGCACCGGCCTGGTGGACGTGGACGTGCGGGTCGTCTCGGCCACCAACCGGAACCTGGCCGAGACCATCGCCAAGGGACAGTTTCGCGAGGAGCTCTACTATCGCATCAACGTGATCGCGATCCGCCTGCCCCCGTTGCGCGATCGCGCCGGGGACGTGCGCCTCCTGGCGCACACCTTCCTCAAGCGCTACGGGCAGGAGCGCGTGACCGGCCTCGACGAGGCGGTGGCGGAGGCCCTCGATCGCTACCCGTGGCCGGGCAACGTGCGGGAGCTCCAGAACGTCATCGAGCGGGCCTGCGCGCTGGCCGACGGGCCGAAGGTCACGGTGAAGGACCTGCCCGAGCACGTTCTCCACACCGGCGCGCGGCCGGCCGCGCCGGAGGCGGGCGTGCCCGGAGCCGGGCCGACCCCGGAGCCCGGGTCGGGGGCCGATCTCACGCTCAAGGCGGCCAAGGAGCAGTGGCTGCAGGTGCTCGAGGTCTCCTATCTCCGCGACCTGCTGGCGCGCCACGACGGCAATGTGTCCTCCGCGGCCAAGGCCGCCGGCATCGACCGCAAGACCTTCCATCGCCTGATCAACAAGTACGACCTGCGGGCCTGATCCGCCCCCCGGGCGCCCCCGGCGGGCCGCTCCACCGTGGCGGCCGTGACCCAGCGGGGAAGTATCGCCTCACGGGCCCCCGGCCGCCGGGGCCCTCAAGTTGCCGTTTTGACTCGCTTTCCGTCGTGGCACCTCGGTTGCAACCTTGCCGTCGCGAGGAGGACACGATGAAAGCCAACAAGATCCTGGTTCCGCTCGATGGCTCCGAACTGGCGGAGGCCGCCATCGCCGACGCGCTCGACGCGGCGAATCGCGACTCCGCGTCCCTCATGCTGGTGCGGGCCACCGAAGCCCGTGTCCTGCCCGGGGTCGATCCGATCAACGCGCAGATCGAGGCGGTCGACGACGCCGAGGAGTACCTGGCCGGCGTCAAGGCCAATCTCGAGAAGCGCGGCTTCCGCAACGTGGAGACCCACGTGTGGTACGGGCCGGCGGCGCCCGCCATCATCGAGGCCGCCCGGATCTACAAGGTCGACCTCATCGTCATGTCCACCCACGGGCGCACCGGCTTCGGTCGGCTCGTCTGGGGGAGCGTGGCCGAGTCGGTCCTCCGCGGCACCACCGTGCCGATCCTGCTGCTCCGTCCGTCCGAGGCTCCCGTGGAGCTTCCGGCCGCACCCACGCAGCCCAAGGAGGTTGTCAGATGAGCCGGATCCGGCGCGTGCTGCATCCCACCGACTTCTCCCGGGCCTCGACCGCCGCGTTCAAGCGTGCGGTGGAGATGGCCAAGAGCAACCGCGCGGAGCTCCTGCTGGTGCACGTCATGGTTCCGGCGGTCCCGCTGATGGGCGACGGCTACGTGTCGCCCAAGGTCTACGAGGACCTCGAGGCCGCCGCCCAGGCCGCCGCGCAGAAGCAGCTCCGGAAGCTCGTCGAGAAGGCCAAGCAGGCCGGGGCGCGGGTCAAGGGGCTCCTGCTCGAGGGCGTGGCCCACGAGCGCATCGCCCAGGCGGCCCGGTCCCGGAAGGCGGATCTGGTCGTGATCGGCACGCACGGCCGGACCGGCTTCGCCAAGCTGTTCCTCGGTAGCGTGGCGAGCCGCGTGCTCGCCGTGTCGCCCTGCCCGGTGCTCACGGTCAGGGGGAAGTAGCCGCGTGCACGCCGCCCTCGCCTCCTACCTCGCCTCGGTCTTCGCGGCGCCGGTGGAAGTGCTGGGCCTCCGGTCCCTCGGCGGGCCGGGCGGCAACGGCAAGGACCCGAAGGGCTTCGGCTACGGGGTGCCCTTCGAGGTCGAGTGCGTGGTCGGCGGCACGGTGCGGAGCCTCGTGGTGGCCCGCACCCGGGTGGTCCAGGGCTTCGGTCACGACTACCCGGCGGACCGCGCGTGGCAGGCCCTCTACGGGCACGTCGCCTACAACAGCTTTCCCGGTCACGTGCGGAGCCTCGACGTGGGCTTCGCGCGGCCGTCGGGGGCGCTGGTCTCGGCCGGCGACGCCACCGAGTTCTTCCAGCTCGTCGAGAAGGCGGAGGGGAAGCTCTACTGGCTCGACCTCGACCGGCTGCTGACCGCGCCGGTCCGGCCCCTCGACGTGGCGCGGGCCCGGGAGCTCGGCGGCTTCCTCGCGCGCGCGCACGCGGTCAAGCGGGACGAGCCCACGCTCTACGAGCGCCGCATCCGCGAGCTGGTGGGGCACGGCGAGTGTCTCATGGGGATCCTCGACAGCTATCCCCACCCCTACGCCCCGCTGCTCCCCCACGTCTGCGAGGCGCTCGAGCACGACGCGGTCTCCTGGCGGTGGCGGCTACGCGGGCGCAGCCATCGGCTGGCCCGGGTGCACGGCGATTTCCATCCCTGGAACCTCCTGTTCCGCGACGGCACCGATTTCTCGGCGCTCGACCGGAGCCGGGGCGAGTGGGGCGAGCCGGCCGACGACGTGAGCGCGCTCGGCATCAACTATCTGTTCTTCGGCCTCCGGAAGGCGGCGGCGGACGGGAAGCGGGGCGTGGCGGAGCCGTTCGTCTCCCTGTGCCATGCCTTCCTCGATGCCTATCTCGGGGAGACGCGGGACGGAGAGCTCTGGGACGTCATCCCTCCGTTCCTCGCGTTCCGCGCGCTGGTCATCGGCCACCCCCGCTGGTATCCCGACCTCGACCCGCGGACCCGGGCCGCGCTGCTGGGCTTCGCCCGCGCCCTCATGGCGGGGGGCCCGCTCGTGCCCGGGCGGATGCTGAAGCTGCTCGAGAGCGAGACATGAGCTGGGCGATCTGGATCACCGGGCCTCCGGGCAGCGGCAAGTCGGCGATCGCGCGGGCCACCACCGCCCGGCTCGAGGAGCGAGGGCAGCCGATCCAGCGGCTCGAGCTCGACGAGATCCGGAAGGTCATCACGCCCGAGCCCCGCTACACCGATCGCGAGCGAGAGATCGTCTACCGGGCGCTCGGCTACATGGCGGTCACCCTCGTCGAGACGGACACGCCGGTCCTGATCGACGCCACCGCCCACCGGCGCGCCTGGCGCGACCTGGTCCGCGCGGCGATCCCGCGCTTCGCCGAGGTACAGCTCGTCTGTCCGCTCGAGGTCTGCCAGGAGCGGGAGCGCACCCGCCCCGCCGGTCACGCGCCGCGCGACATCTACCGGCAGGCCGGCCGGCCGGGCGCCACGGTGCCCGGCGTGAACGTTCCCTACGAGCCGGCGCTCGCTCCCGAGCTGCTGATCGACACGAGCCAGCAGAGCGTGGACGAGGCGGCCGGGCGCGTCGTCGGGCTCGCGGAGGAGCTCGCGCGGACCGCCGGGCCCGGGGCGACGCCGGAGCGGGAGCCCGGCTGGGCCATCTGGATCACCGGCCGGCCGGGCAGCGGCAAGAGCACGCTCGCCCAGCGGGTGACGCAGGCCCTGCGGGAGCGCGGCACGCTGGTGCGTCTCCTCGACCTGGCCCCGGTGCAGCGGTTCCTCCTGGACGGCCGACCGGGCGACGACGCCGAGAAGGATCTGGTCCATCGCGTGCTCGCCTATACCGCGAAGCGGCTCACCGAGGCCGGCGTGTCGGTCGTGGTGGACGCCACCGCGGGCCGTCGCGCCTGGCGCGAGGCGGCCCGCGAGCTGATCCCGTGCTTCGCCGAGGTGCAGCTGCTCTGCCCGACCGAGATCTGCCTCGAGCGCGAGCGCGCGGTGCGCTGGGGCCTGACGTTGCAGGCCCCGGCGGCGCCCGCGGCTCCTCGACCGGACATCGCGCTCGACTACGAGGAATCCATGCGTCCCGATCTCTCGATCCGGACCGACGTCTGCGATCCGGACGCCGCCGCGGAGCGGGTGCTGGTCGTCATCCAGCGGCTGGCCGGGAGCCCGGCGCGGGCGGCCACGTCATGAAGCCCGACGGGGCCGCGCCCCGGCGGGTGCTGGTCGTGGACGACGAGGGCGATTTCCTGGCCACCTACGAGCGGCTGCTCCGGCGCCACGGCTTCCTCGTGATCGTGGCGACGACGCGGGCCGACGGCGTGGCCGCGGTGGTGCGCGAGCGTCCCGATCTGGTCATCTCGGATCTGCGCCTGCCGGACGGCAGCGGGCTCGACGTGGTGCGGGCGGCCCGGAGCATGCCCGAGCCTCCCTCGGTCATCGTGGTCACCGGCTACCCCTCGGCCGAGACCCGCCAGGCCGCGCTCGCGGCCGGCGCGACCATCTTCCTGGCCAAGCCGTTCGCGGCGGCGGGGCTCCTGGCGGCCGTCCGCTCGAGCTTCCGCGACGGGGACAACACGGGGATCGCGACATGATCGAGCCGATCCGGGATCACTGGGTCATCGTGCTGGGGCTGATCGTCCTGGTGGGCGCGCTGGTGGTGTGGTGGAGGAGCCGGCGCTGAGCGCCGAGGAGGATGTCATGCAGGTGAGAGAGCTGATGAGCCGGCAGGTGGTGACGATCGGCACCGGGGACTCGTGCCTGGAGGCGGTGACGCGGATGCAGGGGGCGAAGGTGCGCCACCTGCCGGTGGTGAGCCGTGAGGGTCTGCTGGTCGGGATCGTGACGGACCGCGATCTGCGCCATCACCTCTTCACGCCGCGCCTCTTCGACGCGCTCGGCTCGACGCCGGTGGACGTGCTGCTGTCCGGTACTCACGTGGCCGAGATCATGTCCACCGACGTGATCACGGTCGGGCCCGAGGAGACCCTCACCGAGGCGGCGTGGACGATGCGCAAGCACCGGGTGGGCTCGCTGCCCGTGATGGAGCACGGGCGGGTGGTCGGGATCATCACGGAGGCCGACGTCCTTCGCCACATCGTCCGGGCCGACACGAGCCGGACGCCCGCGTGCGCGGAGGTGATCGTCTCCTTTCCGTGAGCGGGCGCGTCCGCCGCCGGCGAGCCGGCCTGCTGGCCGGCCTGGTCTGGCTGCTCACCGGATGTGCCAGCGCCTACCGGTCGGGCGAGGTCGCCCTGCAGGAGGGCCGGTACGAGGACGCGACCGCGAGGTTCGGCGAAGCCCTCGCCGATCGTCCGGACCGGCCCGAGGCCCTGTTCGGCCTCGGTCTCGCCCGGTACCGGATGGGCTCGTTCGACGCCGCGGTCGCCTCGCTCGGGCGAGCGGTGCTCGTGGCTCCGGACCGCGCCGATGTGCGGCTGTACCTCGCGCTCGGCTACCTGGCTCTCGGAAGCCAGGACCTGGCCGCGGGACAGCTCGCGGTCCTGCGGGAGCAGGACGTCCACCCGCGGATCGCCGCGCAGGCGGGGCGGGCGCTGGGGCTCCTGCGGGGCGAGGCGCTCTCGGCGGAGATCCGCGACTTCGTGCGCGAGAGCCTCGACGACGAGGCCCGGTGGTACCAGGACGTCCAGGACGCCCGGCTCGCGCCGCACCTGTACTTCGGGCCCACGTGGTTCGTGCGCGATCCGGCCGGCTGGAGTCCGCTCGGATGGTATCCTTACGGCTTTCCTGGTCCCTAGCGTCGTCCGGGCGCTGGGCGGCGGCCCGGCTCGGGCGCCGCGCGGCGGGTGAGCAGCAGATCGGTCACGCCGCTCTCGGTCCGGCGCTCGCGCACGTCGGTGAAGCGCGCGAACAGGTCGAGCATCCGGGCGTTGCTGGCGAGCACGTAGGCCCGGAAGCGCCGGATCCCGCGCGCTTCCGCCGCCGCGAGCAGCGCATCGAGCATGATGGTGCCGAGCCCGCGGTTCTGCCACTCATCCTGGATCACGAAGGCGATCTCGGCGGTGTCCGGCTGGTCCGTCGGCTCGTAACGGGCCACCCCGATCAGCGTGGGTGTCGCCGGGTCGCCGTGCTCGGCCAGCAGGGCGAGCCGGCTCTGGTAGTCCACGTTGGCGAGCAGGTGGGCCCAGTCGGGAGGCAGACGTCTCATGACGCTGAAGAATCGCTGGTAGGCGGTGTGCCGGCTCAGGCGATCGTAGAACGCGATCAGCCGATCCTGATCCTCGGGGCGGATCGGCCGCAGGCGGATATGCGTCCCGTCCCGCAGGACTACCTCGCGCTCGAGCTCCGTGGGGTACGCCGCCATCGGCGCGGCCATTGTATCGGGTCGGCCCGGTGAGCGATACCGCGGCCGGCGTCGAGGCCGGGCTCGACACCGGGGAGGCGCGGCGACGGCTGCGCGCGGTCGGCCCCAACCGGATCGCCGACCACCCCGAGACGCCGCTGTGGCGGCTGGCCCTCGCGCAGTTCCGGAGCCTCGTGGTGCTCCTGCTGCTGGCCGGGGCCGGCATCGCGGCCACGCTCGGCGAGTGGGCCGAGGCGGTCGCGATCCTGGCCGCGCTCCTGCTGAACGCGACGATCGGCTTCCTCGCCGAGTGGCGCGCCCGCGTGTCGCTCGCCCGGTTGCGGGCGCTCGCGGTCCCCCACGCGATTGTCCGCCGCGACGGGCAGCTCGTCCGGATCGCCGCCGCGGAGCTGGTCCCGGGCGACGTCGTGATGCTGGAGGCGGGCGCCGCGGTGCCGGCCGACGCGCGCCTGCTGCGGAGCGCGGCCCTGCAGGTCGACGAGTCGGCGCTGACCGGCGAGAGCGCCGCGGTGTGGAAGGACGCGCTGGCCCGGCCCGCGCCCGACGCCCCGCTCGCGGAGCGGGCCAACGTGGTGCATCTGGGCACCGCGGTGCTCGCGGGCAGCGGGCTCGGCCTCGTCACGGCGACCGGCCCCGCGACCGAGCTGGGGCGGATCGGCCGGCTGGTGGCCTCGACCGGCAGTCGGGCCACGCCGCTGGAGCGCCAGGTGGAAGCGCTCGGGCGGCGACTGATCGCCCTCGCCCTCGGCATCTGCGCGCTGGTGGGGCTCGCCGGTATCCTGCACGGCGAGCCGATCGGGCTCATGCTCGAGACCGCGGTCAGCCTCGCGGTCGCCGCGGTTCCCGAGGGATTGCCCGCGGTCCTGTCCCTGGCGCTCGCCGCGGGCCTCTGGCGGCTCGCCGGCCGCGGCGCGCTGGTGCGGCGGCTCGCGGCGGTGGAGACTCTCGGCTCGACGACGGTGATCTGCGCGGACAAGACCGGCACGATGACCGAGAACCAGATGACGGTGACCACGGTGGCGCCGGGCGGGCGCCGCATCCAGGTGGGAGGCGGAGGCCGCTCGCCGGCCGGCAGCTTCACCGACGGCCACGACGTCCTCAACCCGCTCGGCGATCCCCACCTGACGCTCCTGCTGGCGGCCGCCGCCCTCTGCAACGACGCGAGCCTCCGGCCCGCGGTCGACGGGCTGCACCTCCTCGGGGACCCCACCGAGGCGGCGCTGCTCGTCGCCGCCAGCAAGGCCGGGCTCGATCCGGCCGAGCTCGCGCGGGCGTGGCCCCGGCGCCGGGCGATCCCGTTCGATCCGACCCGCCGCATGATGGTGACCTTCCACCTCATGCCCGGTGGGGCATCGCGCGACGGCACACCGGTGCTCCTGGCCAAGGGCGCTCCCGGGGTGATCCTCGAGCTCGCGAATCGGCTCCACACCGCGGACGGGCCGGTCCCGCTCTCCGACTCGGACCGCGCGCGCCTGCTCGAGCAGAACCGCGCCCTGGCCGCCGAAGGCCTGCGGGTGCTCGCGGTGGCCTGGCGGCTGGTCGACGCGATCGAGACCGGCGCGGCCGAGGACCTCGTGTTCCTCGGCTTCGTGGGACTGGTCGACCCGGTGCGGCCCGGCGTCAAGGACGCCATCGCGACCTGCCGGGAAGCCGGCATCCGCACCGTGATGCTGACCGGCGACCAGCAGCTCACCGCGGAGACGGTCGGTCACCAGCTCGGCCTCGCCCCGGAGGCGATCCGCAGCCGGGTGAGTCCCGAGGGCAAGCTCGACCTGGTCACGGAGCTGCAGGCCCGGGGCGAGGTGGTGGCCATGACGGGCGACGGGGTGAACGACGCGCCCGCGCTGGTCCGCGCCGACATCGGCGTGGCCATGGGGCGCCACGGGACGGACGTGGCGCGGGAGTCCGCGGACCTGGTGCTGACCGACGACAACTTCGCCACGATCGTCGAGGCGGTCCGGGAGGGGCGGGTCATCCGCGCCAACCTGAGAAAGGTGATCCACTTCCTCTTCTCGTGCAACCTCTCCGAGATCCTCACGATCTTCGTGGCGATCCTGCTCGGCTATCCGAGCCCGTTGCTGCCGCTGCAGATCCTGTGGGTCAACCTGGTCACCGACATCCTGCCCGCCCTGGCCCTGATCCGGGATCCCGCCGATCCGGAGATCATGGAGCGACCTCCGCTCGATCCCACCGAGGCGCTGATCACCTGGAGATTCGGCGCCCGGATCCTGGGCGAGGGAGCCCTGCTGGCGGCCGGCGTGCTCAGCACCTATCTCTGGGTGGTGTGGAATGAAGGGCCCGGCGCCCCGGCCGGCACCATGGCCTTCATGGCCCTGGTCCTGATTCACCCCTTCCAGGCCATGAGCTGCCGGTCCAGCCGACTGAGCTGGTGGCAGCTGCCCCCCAATCCCTGGGTGCCGCTCTCGCTGATCGCGCTCCTGGCGCTGCAGTGGTTGGCCGTGGAGCTGGGGCCGCTCGCGCTCCTGCTCGGCACCACGCCGCTGACCCGCGCCGACTGGCTCGTGCTCGCGTTCGGGGTCTTGTGGCCGGTGGTGGTGCTCGAGGCGCTCAAGGCCTGGGGCCGCTACACCTCATTGGGTCTTCCGGACCCCACCCCGGCGCCCCCGCACGAGGGCTCCCCCACCACAACGCCGCGAAAAAGCTGACCGACTCCGTTGGCACCGGGGTTGCTCCTCGTGAGGAGCAGGGCGGTGCCGGCATGCCGCCCATCAAGGAGCCCATGATGACAGAGGCAGTCGGAGCGGTTCGGATCAGCGGAGTCGAGCGCGACGCGGCCCTCCGCGCGCGCGTCGGGAAGCTCATGACAGGCGCGGCGGAGCGGATCACGGTGAGGCCGGTCCGGACCCAGGCCGTGTTCTTCGACGACAACGGGCCGAAGGGCGGGCGGGCCATGCGCTGCGCGCTGACCGTGCGGTTGCCGTACCGGCCGAGCATCCGCGTGGAGCGGAGCGCGGTGACTCCGCGGCTGGCCTTCGACGCGGCCTTCGGCGTCCTCGAGCGCCAGCTCGAGCGGTACTACGAGCGGGAGCGGGAGAACAAGCGTCATCCCAAGAAGTACTTCGCGGCCAGTCGGGCGGTGGCCGGGGAGACGACCAGGCCAAAGCGCGCCCGGCGCTCGTAGCCCGGAGGCGACCATGGATCTGAGCGAGCGAGTGACCGCGCTGGGAAAGCTCGAACCGGCTTCTACTCCCGTCGTGAGCGTCTACCTGGGCACCCGGTGGGCGGACGAGCATCAGCGCGACCGCGTGCGGATCTTCCTCAAGAACGAGCTGGCCCAGGCCCGGCGCGCCCCACGCCCGAGGGCCGCCCAGGCGGACCTGGACTGGATCGAGGCGCAGGGCGAGGCCCTCGTGAACCAGACCACGATGCCCGACGCCGGCGGCGTGGCCCTCTTCGCATGCGAGGCGGTGGGGCTCCGCGAGGTACTCCCGAGCCGGATCGCGTTCGAGAACACCTTCGCGGTCGGCGGGACTCCGTTTCTTCGGCCGCTCATGGAGCTCGACGTGAGCGCGCCGGCCACCCTGGTCGTGTTCATCGACATGGAGAGTGCCCGACTCGTCACGCTCACCGCGGCCGGCGCGGGCGAGGAGGTCGCGCTCGCCGCCGACATGCCGGGCCAGCATAGCCGAGGCGGCTGGGCGCAGATGGCGGAGTCGCGGTACAAGCGGCACATCGAGGACCACCGGGCTCGACATTTCGAGGCGGTGGTGGCGACCCTGATAGCCCTGGCGGACGGCAACGGGGTGCGGCGGATCGTGCTGGCCGGGGACCCGCGCAACGTCGCCGTGTTCCGTCAGGAGCTTCCCCCGCGCATCGCCGCCCACATCGTGGGGACCGTCGCCGGGGCGCGGCACGAGGAGATGGGCCGCATCGTCGCGCGCGCGGCCGAGTACCTTCCGCACGTGGAAGGGCAGCGCGAGGCCGAGGGCGTCGACGGCGTCCTGACCGCGGCGGCCAAGCACGGCAAGGCGGCCGCCGGTCTCGACGCCACGCTCGAGGCCGTCAATCGCGGCGCGGTTCACCGGCTCTACCTCCTCAAGGGGTGGAGCGCGCCGGGCCGGCGCTGCGGCGGGTGCGGGACGCTCCAGGGCAGCTTCGCCTGGACCTGCCCCGCCTGCGGCGGGGAGGCCGAGACGCTCGAGCTGGGCGAGGCGATGGCCGATCGGGTCGTCGCCGCCGGGGGCAGCGTGGAGACCATCGAGGTCCACCAGCCGCTTGCCGCGGCGGGCGGGGTCGCGGCCGAGCTTCGTTACCCGCTGTGACCCCCGCGCCGGACCGCCTCCCGCCGAGCATCGCTGGTGACCCGCGCCTATCCCTCGCCCTGATGCTCGCCGAGGACGCGGGGCGTCGGGCGGTCGCCGGGCAGTGGGAGACGGCGGTGCGCTGGAAGGGGCCCGGCGACCGGGTGACCGAGATGGATCTCCGGATGCAGGCCGAGATCGTCTCGGCGATCCGGAGCCGCTTTCCCGCCGACGCCATCGTGGCCGAGGAGGACGAGCCTCGATGCGCCGCGGACCGCGAGTTCGCGTGGGTCGTCGACCCCCTGGACGGGACCAGCAACTATGCGCTCGGGATTCCCTGCTTCGCGGTGTCGCTGGGCATCTTCCGCCACGGCGAGCCGTACGCGGGGGTCATCCACGACCCGAATACCGGGTTCCGCTGCTGCGGCCTCCGGGGGCATGGGGCGTTCTCGGCCGGGCGGCGGCTCGGGCTCACTCCGCGGGCGCTGGGCTCCGCCTCCAACGTGTGCGTGCGGGTCCCGCTCGAGCCCGACCTCGAGCCTCTCGTCTCGCAGTGGCTGCGCGAATACAAGCTCCGCAGCTTCGGCTCGGTCGCGCTCCACCTGGCCGTCGCCGCGCTCGGGGCGATCGATCTGATCCTGGACCACAAGGCCGCGCTCTGGGACCTGGCCGCGGGGGCGACGATCCTGCTCGAGGCCGGCGGCCGCGTCACGTCTCCCGAAGGCGGTCCGCTCTTCCCGTTCGACGTCGTCTCCTATCGGGGCGCCGCCGTCCCCTTCCTGGCGGGCAACCCGCTCGCCCACGCCGCGGCGGCCGGATCGTACCGGGCCCTGGTCGAGCCGGTGAGGAGCCGGGAGTGGTAGGCCACCGGCCATGACCCGTCGGCTGACTCCTTCCGATCTGCGCGCGGTCTGCGATCCCGCCACGCTCCCGTTCCGGTCCACCGTCGAGCTGCCGCCGGTGGACGGGCTGATCGGGCAGGAGCGGGCGGCGACCGCGACCGCGTTCGGCGTCGGCATGCGCCACGCCGGCTACAACCTCTTCGTCCTCGGACCCTCACGGACCGGCAAGACCTCGTCGATGAAGCGCGTGCTGGCCCGGGCCGCCGAGCGCGAGCCGGTGCCGCCCGACTACTGCTACGTCCACAACTTCGCGGATCCCTACCGGCCCACCGCGCTCGAGATACCGGCCGGACGGGGGCGCGGACTCCGCGAGCAGATGCGGCGGCTCGCCGACGAGTGCCGGACCCGGCTGCCGCGGGCCTTCGAGAGCGAGGAGTTCGAGCAGCAAAAGGCCCGCATCCTCGAGGACCTGGGCCGGCGTCAGCGGGAGGAGATGGCGCAGCTGGAGGAGGTCGCCCGGGCCCAGCGCTTCGCGGTGCTCCGCACCCCGGCCGGGATGGCCCTCGCGCCCGCGCCCCACGGCGGGCCGCTGAGCCCCTCCGAGTACGCGTCGCTGCCCGAGTCGACGAAGCAGGAGATGCAGCGCGCGGGCGCGGTCGTCGAGCAGCAGATGGAGACGTCCCTGCGGCGGATCCGGCAGCTCGAGCGGGAGGCCCGCGACGCGCACGAGCGGCTGGTCCACGAGGTGGCGGCAGCGGTGGTGCGGCCGATGTTCCAGGAGCTCCGGGAGGAGTTCGCCGGGCTGCCCGACGTCGAGCGATACCTGGGCGAGGTGGAGCAGGACCTGGTGTCGCACGCCGAGGAGCTGCGCGGCCCCGCCGAGATGCCGCCGACGCTGCCCTTCATGCCGACTCCCGGCCGGTTCCTGGATCGCTACGAGGTCAACGTCCTGGTCGACCGCCACGGGCTCACCGGCGCCCCGGTCGTGCTCGAGCCGAATCCGACCTACGGCAACCTGATGGGGCGCACCGAGCACCGCGTGCACTTCGGCACCCTGGTGACGGACTTCAGCCTCATCCGGGCTGGGGCGCTGCATCGGGCGAACGGGGGCTACCTGGTCCTCGACGCGCTCGACGTGCTCCGCAACCTGCTGGTGTGGGACGCGCTCAAGAAGGCGCTCAAGACGCGGTCGATCCGGATCGAGGATCCGCTGGAGGAGTGGCGGCTGGCCAGTAGCGCCGGGCTCGCGCCCCAGCCGATCCCGCTCTCGGTCAAGGTGGTGCTGATCGGCAGCCCGATCCTCTACTACCTGCTCTCGGCGCTCGACGAGGACTTCCACGAGCTGTTCAAGGTGAAGGTGGACTTCGACGACTCGCTGCCGCGCACGCCGGAGTTCGAGCTGCTCTACGCCCGGTTCGTCGGCAACGTGTGCCGGGAAGACGGGCTGCTCGCCTTCGCCCCGGACGGGATCGCCCGCCTCATCGAGCACTGCAGCCGGCTCATCGGCGATCAGCGGCGTCTCACCTCGCGGCTGGGCGACGTGCTGGACCTGGTCCGCGAGTCGTCATTCTGGGCCGGCCAGCGCGGCCACCCGCTCGTCGCGGCCGACGACGTGGATCACTCGATCGACCAGAAGACCTATCGCGCGAACCTCCTGGAGGAGCGCACGCGCCGGATCATCACCGAGGGCACCCTGCTCATCGACACCGACGGGCGCGCGGTGGGACAGGTCAACGGCATCTCGGTGCTCGCCCTGGGCGACCACGCCTTCGGCCGTCCCTCGCGCATCACCGCGCGGACCTACGCGGGCGAGCCGGGGGTGGTCGACATCGAGCGCGAGGCCAAGCTGGGGGGGCCCATCCACTCCAAGGGGGTGATGATCCTGGGCGGCTACGTGGCGGGGCGCTACGCCCGGGAGCGCCCGCTGGCCCTGTCGGCCTCGATCGCCTTCGAGCAGCAGTACGAGGAGGTGGAGGGCGACAGCGCGTCGTCCGCCGAGCTGTACGCGCTGCTCTCGAGCCTCACCGACATGCCGCTCGATCAGGCCGTCGCGGTCACCGGCTCGGTGAACCAGCGCGGGGAGATCCAGCCGATCGGCGGCGTGAACGAGAAGGTCGAGGGGTTCTTCGACGTCTGCCAGGCCCGCGGCCTCACCGGTCACCAGGGCGTGCTGATCCCGGAGGCCAACGTCCGGCACCTGATGCTCCGGCGCGACGTGGTCGAGGCGGTGCGCGCCGAGCGCTTCCACGTCTACGCGATCAAGACCGTGGACGAGGGCCTGACCCTGCTCACCGGCCGGGAGGCCGGCGAGCGGGGAGCCGACGGCCGGTTCCCGGAGGGCAGCGTCAACGCGGCGGTGGAGCGCGCCCTGATCGCCAACGTGGAGCGCCTCAAGGAGATGCGGGTGGACAAGCCCGGCCTGATCATCCCGGCCACGACGGAGCCCGCGGAGCCCTGGTCGCCGGCGCCGGCCGGCCACGAGGGGAGCTGAGCCGTGGGTCCCGAGCTAGCGGCCGACCTCCACCCGAGCCGGCCGGCCCTCGTGGAGGGCCACGCGCACCGGGAGCATCTGCTCGACCAGCCACGCCACCGTGCGCAGGTGCGTCGAGAGCCGCGGGCAGGTGAACGCCGACGGGGCGTCGGCCAGCGCGAGGAACGGGATGAGCTGGTCGGCCAGGTGGCTGTCCACGGTGGCGCCGGTCTCGAGGTACTCGAGGAGGGGATCGACCGCCTCGTCCGCGACCGTCTCGGCCCTGACGCCCCGCCGGCCGAGGGCGGAGAAGCCGGCCGCCGCCGACTCGCCGGTGGCGGTCAGCATCGCGAGCGTCCCGGGTCCGAGCGCGCTGTGGTCCTCGACGAGGGCGATGGTGGCCGACAGGCCGGCGGCGGCGAGCCGATCGAGCGCGCGCGCCCGCTGGCGCTCGGCGATCGATCGCGGCAGGCGCGAGACCGCGGAGACGCCCTCGAGCACGAGCGCTCCGGTGCGGTGCTCCCAGCGGATGGCGTGCCGGGGCCGGCCGGGCGCGATCGAGACGCCCACCTCTCCCCCGCCGGCCGGGTACCAGCCCCAGCGATCGAGCGTGACCGCGGCATGCACCCCGGTGTGGGCCAGCGCGGGCACGAAGACCGCGGTGAGATACGACACCGGGGGACTCCAGGGGACGTGCGTGCCGCCGCGGAGCTGGAGCCGCGACGGCTGCGCGGCGAGGGACAGCGGCAAGAGCAGCGCCTGGAGGAGGAGAGACACCGACCCCGCACTGCCGCGGATGGCGCCGATGTCGAAGCGGTAGGTGCCGCCGCGCAAGGTCCGCGGCGAGAACGTCACCTCGGTGGAGCCGAGGGCGTCGCCGGCGACCTCGGCATCGCTGATCGCGGCGAGGGCCCGGACCACCGTGAGGTGCTGGGGCTGCAGCCCGGGGCGGGGCCGACGGGCGCGGACGTGCTCGAGCCTGACAGGCCGGCCGAGCGCGACCGACAGCGCCAGGGCGGTGCGGAGCACCTGCCCTCCGCCCTCGCCGTGAGAGGCATCGATCGTCTGCATGGCGCCGGTCACGACAGTACGGTATCCGAGGCGGCGGCGGTGCGCTCATGAGCCTCGTGATCGAGGCCATCGGGGGCGCCGCGGTCGCCGAGCGGCGGATCGAGGTGGTCGAGCGCAAGGGCATCGGCCACCCCGATACCATCTGCGACTCGGTGGCGGAGGCGGCCGCGGTCGCTCTCGCGCGCATGTACCGGGCCCGGATCGGGGCCATCGCCCACTACAACATGGACAAGGCGCTGCTGGTGGCCGGCCAATGCGTCAAGCGCTTCGGCGGTGGCGAGGTGACGCGGCCGATCGAGCTGATCATCGGTGACCGCGCGACCGCCGTCCTCGACGGCCGCCCGGTGCCGGTGGAGGAGACCGTCCGCGGGGCGGTGGAGGAGTGGCTGGGCACACACCTGCCGGGCGTGCATCCTGGAACGGGCTTCATCACGCGGGTGGCGTTCGCGCCGGGCTCCGAGGAGCTGCGGCGGATCTACCGGGAGGGCGACGTCGAGATCGCCTCCAACGACACGTCGGGCGCCTCCGGCTACGCGCCGCTGAGCCCGACCGAGGACCTGGTGCTCGCGGCCGAGCGGTTCCTCAACTCGGCCCCATTCAAGGCGACCTTCCCGGACACCGGCCAGGACGTGAAGGTCATGGGCGTGCGCGAGGACGACCGGCTGGCCGTGACGGTGGCCATGCCGCTCTCCTGTCTGCTGACCCGGTCCGAGGCCGCGTACTTCGCGAGGAAGGACGAGATCCTCCACGCCCTCGCGAGCCGCTTCGGCTCGGCGCCGTTCCGGATCGACTGGCGCCTCAACTGCCTCGACCGGCGCGGGCAGGGGACGGAGGGCGTCTACCTGACGCTCACCGGCACCTCGGCCGAGGACGCGGACTCGGGGCAGGTGGGCCGCGGGAACCGGGCCAACGGGCTCATCGCGTTCTCGCGGCCGACCGGAGGCGAGGCGACCGCCGGCAAGAACCCCGCGGCGCACGCGGGCAAGATCTACAGCGTCCTGAGCCATCGGCTGGCGCGTCTCATCCACGCCCGGTGTCCGGCCCTTCGCGAAGTGTACGTGCACATGGTCGCCCGGATCGGCGAGCCGGTGGATCGGCCCTGGACGGGTGTCCAGGTCCGCCTGTCGGTCGGGGCCGCGCTCGCCGACGTGGACCGCGAAGTCCGCGAGGTCGTCGAGGCCGAGATGGCCCGTCTCCCCGCCTTCCGGGCCGAGCTGATCAGGGGCGAGCACCCCGTCTGCTGACCCGGTGGCCGTCGGGGTGAGGCTGCCCCACCTGAGGCGGCGCTGCTCCGCCGGCCATGCCCCGCCGGATCCGAGATGTCTTTGTTTTCAGCCGCCTGGGCGAGGGTACGTCGCTTGCAAGCGCATCAGGGCGTCATGCTCACACGACTCGAAGAGCTCCTGGGGGTGCGCGGCATCCGGTACGAGGTGATCAAGCATCCGGAGGCCTTCACGGCGCAGGAAGAGGCCGCCCGCGCCCACGTCTCCGGCTGGACGTGGGTCAAGACCGTGGTGGTCAAGGATCCGGTCGGGCTCGCGCTGGCCGCCCTGCCGGCCTGCTGCATGGCCGACCTCGACCGGGTCAAGGGGCTGATCGGCCGCGGCGAGGTCCGCCTGGCGAGCGTGGAGGAGATGCTGGCCGCATTCCCGGGCTGCGCGCTCGGCGCGGTTCCGCCCATCGGTCCGATCTGGAACATCCCGATCGTGATGGACGAGTCGCTCCTCGAGCAGCGCGACGTGGTGCTGCCGGCCGGGGATCATCGCACCGCGATCCGCCTGCGGGCCACCGACTACGCGAGCCTTGCCCAGGCGCGGGCGGGTCACTTCGCGGTTCACGAATCGCAGGAATTCCCCGTGCACCCGGGCCCGCGGTCCGGGGGGGCGCGGACGCACCCCTAGCGGGAGGAGAGACGACATGGCGAGCAAGCAGGTGTTCTTCCGGTCCGAAGCGCGCGAGCGAATCCTGAAAGGCGTCACCGCCCTGGCCGACGCGGTGCGCGTCACGCTGGGGCCCAAGTCCAAGTGCGTGCTCCTGGAGAAGCGCTTCGGGGCGCCGGTGGTGTGCAACGACGGGGTGACCATCGCCAAGGAGATGGAGCTCCGGGACCACGTGGAGAACATGGGGGCCCAGATGATCCGCCAGGCCGCGGAGCGCACCGGCGAGGCGGTGGGCGACGGCACCAGCACGTCGGTCATCCTGGCCCACGCCATCTTCGCCGACGGGGTGCGGAACGTGGTGGCCGGGGCCAGCGCGGTGGATCTCAAGCGGGGCCTCGACCGCGGAGCCACCGCGGCGGTGGAGGCGCTGAAGCTGCTGTCGCGGCCGGTGAAGAGCCGGCTCGAGAAGGCGCAGATCGCCACCATCTCCGCCCACAACAACCAGAGCATCGGTGACATGGTCGCCGACGCGATGGAGAAGGTGGGCAACGAGGGCGTGATCACCGTCGAGGAGTCCAAGACGACCGAGACCCAGCTCGAGGTGGTCGAGGGGCTCCAGTTCGACCGCGGCTACCTCTCGCCCTACTTCATCACCGATCCCGAGAAGATGGAGGCGGTCCTGGAGGACGTGCTGATCCTCCTCACCGATCGGAAGATCGGCGTGATGAAGGACCTGCTGCCGATCCTCGAGCAGGTGGCGCGCACCGGCTCCGCGATCCTGATCATCGCGGAGGACGTGGAGGGCGAGGCCCTGGCCACCCTGGTGGTCAACAAGATCCGCGGCTCGCTCAAGTGCGTCGCGGTGAAGGCCCCCGGCTTCGGCGATCGGCGCAAGGAGATGCTGGAGGACATGGGCATCCTGACCGGCGGCCGCGTCCTCACCGAGGAGCTCGGGATCAAGCTCGAGAGCCTCAGCATGGAGGACATGGGCCGGGCCAAGCGGGTGGTGGTGAACAAGGACACCACCACGCTCATCGGCGGAGGCGGTGACAAGGCGCGGATCGACGGCCGCAAGCAGCAGATCCGAGCCCAGATCGACAAGACCACGAGCGACTACGACCGCGAGAAGCTCCAGGAGCGGCTGGCCAAGCTGGCGGGCGGGGTGGCGGTCATCCGGGTGGGCGCGCCGTCGGAGTCCGAGATGAAGAGCAAGAAGGAGGCGCTCGACGACGCGATCAGCGCCACCAAGGCCGCGGTGGCCGAGGGCATCGTGCCGGGGGGCGGGCTCGTCCTGCTCCGGGCCATCGAGGCGGTCGAGCGCGAGGAGGGCAAGTGCGAGGGCGACGAGCGCACCGGGCTGCAGATCCTCCGGCGCGCGCTCGAGGCGCCGACCCGCCAGATCGCCGAGAACTCGTCGGTGGACGGCGGCGTGGTGGTCAACCAGATGCGCACCGGCAAGGGCAACATGGGCTTCGACGCGGCCCGGAAGGAGTACGTGGATCTCGTCGAGGCCGGCATCATCGATCCGACCAAGGTGGTCCGGGTCGCGCTGGAGAACGCGGTGTCGGTGGCGAGCCTGCTCCTACTCACCGAGGCCACTCTGACCGAGCTGCCCGAGAAGAAGGAGGAGCCCGCCGGGGCGCGCGGCTTCGAGGGCGAGTGATGCTCGTCCGCGACGTGATGCAGGCGCATCCGGTGACCGCGACCGCCGAGACGCGCCTGCCCCACCTGCTGCGGGTGCTCCAGCAGCGCGGGTTCCGCCACGTCCCGATCGTGGAGGCGGACCGGCTGATCGGCATCGTGTCCGACCGCGACGTCAAGCAGGCCCTGGCCTCCGCGGCGCTGAGCGCCGACGGGCGGGAGCGCGATCGACTCCTCGACGGGCTGACCGCGGGCGGGATCATGACCCGGAACGTGATGACCATCGGGCCCATGTTCGGCGTCGAGGACGCGGCCCGTCTCATGGCGACCCGGAAGATCAGCGCGCTCCCGGTCACCGAGGGCGACCGGCTCATCGGCATCGTGACCGAGACCGACGTGCTCCACCTCTTCGTGCGCGCCATGGGCGCCCTCGAGCCCTCGAGCCGGGTGGACGTGATGCTGCGGGAGTCCGGAGCGAGCCTGGGCGAGATCGTGCGGGTGATCGAGGGGACCGGCACCCGGATCTCGAGCATCATGACCCTCGAGGGCCCGACCGGCGAGCGGGAGGTCGTGCTGCGCCTGGCCACCATCGATCCGCGTCCGGCCCTCCGCGCGCTCGAGGCGGGCGGCCACCGGACGCGGGACGCCGGGCGGGTGACGACTGCGCCGTCGTGAGCGCGAGCAACCAGCTCATCGGTGACCGGCTCGGCGAGGCCGCCGACCTGCTCGAGCAGCAGGGGGCGAATCCGTTTCGCGTCCGCGCTTACCGCGAGGCGGCGCGGATCGTCGGGCACCTCGCGAAGGGTCTGGACGAGATCTACGAGCGTGGCGGCGTCGAGGGGCTGGAAGCGCTGCCGGGGATCGGGCCGCGCATCGCGGCCGCGATCGCCGAGCTGCTCCGCACCGGGCGCTGGAGCCAGCTCGAGCGGCTGCGCGGCAGCCTCGACGCCGAGCAGCTCTTCCAGACCATTCCCGGAGTCGGGCCGACGCTCGCGCAGCGGCTCCACGAGATCCTGCGCGTGGACACGCTCGAGGCCCTCGAGCTGGCGGCCCACGACGGACGGCTGGACGCGGTGCCCGGCATCAGTCGCCGCCGCGCCGCCGCGCTCCGGGCTTCTCTGGCCCAGATGCTGGGGCGCGCCCGGGGCCGTCCCCGCGAGCCCGTGGAGGAGCCGCCGGTCGAGACGCTGCTCGACGTGGATCGCGAGTATCGCGACGCGGCCGCGGCCGGGCGGCTCCCCCGGATCGCCCCGCGCCGGTTCAACCCGACCGGCGAGTCCTGGCTGCCGATCCTCCACACCGAGCGAGATTGGCACACCGAGCG
>Ga0070694_100000391_pt1 | contig 23747 bp, 27 predicted proteins | sample KBSK1251metaG_FD_65470 | JGI IMG/M metagenome (GOLD analysis project Ga0070694, IMG submission 65470) | Corn, switchgrass and miscanthus rhizosphere microbial communities from Kellogg Biological Station, Michigan, USA - KBS K1-25-1 metaG | ecosystem: Host-associated > Plants > Roots >... | reverse complement strand
GAGTCCGACCCCGTCCTTGACGTCGTAGGTCTTGGACTCCGCGGTTCCCTCGAGAAACGACAGGCCCCCGTCGGTGAGCACGCCGTCGACGTCCATCAGGAGGATCGCGACGTTCCTGGCCCGCGGGCCGAGGGGCACTCGGCACTTCATCGGTTCCTCCGGTTCGTCCTAGAACAGCTGGGTGCGCCAGAGGTCGTGGATGTGCAGGACACCCTGCACGCGCGAGGCGTCGTCCACCACGACCAGGGAGGTGATCTTGCGCGTTTCCATGGCCCGCAGCGCCGCGGCCGCAAGCTCCTGCGCGCCGATGGTGGCCGGGCCGCCCGTCATCACGCGGTCGACCGTCATGGCGAGGAGGTCGTCGCCCCGGCCGAGATGCCGCCTCAGGTCGCCGTCGGTGATCACGCCGGCCAGCGTGCCGTCCTCGCGCACGACGCAGGTCATCCCGAGTTTCCTCTCGCTCATGGTGCGGATGGCGTCGCGCATGGGGGAGCCGGCCTTGACCATCGGAGCCTCGGTCCCCCTGTGCATGAGGTGGGACACGGTCACGACCTTCTTGCCGATCCGTCCGCCGGGATGGTACCGGGCGAACTCCTCCAGGGTGAAGCCGCGTTTCTCCAGGAGCGCCATCGCGAGCGCGTCTCCCATGGCCAGGGCGGCGGTGGTGCTGGCCGTGGGGACCAGGCCCAGGGGGGAGGCCTCCTCGTCGATCCGGACGTCGAGGACGATGCGGGAATGCCGGGCCAGGGTGGAGTCCGGATCGCCGGTCAGCGAGATCAACAGGACGTCCAGGCGCTTGATCAGCTCGAGCAGGCGCAGGAGCTCCTCGGTCTCGCCGCTCTGGGAGATGGCCAGGACGACGTCTCCGGGAACCACCATGCCGATGTCCCCGTGCACCGCCTCGGCGGGGTGCAGGAACAGGGACGGCGTTCCCGTGCTGCTGAAGGTCGCGGCGATCTTGGCGCCGATCAGGCCCGACTTGCCCATCCCGGTCACCACCACGCGGCCCTTGCAGGCGTGCAGGGAGTCGACCGCGCGCCCGAAGGGCTCGCCCAGCCGCGGGACCAGGTTCAGGATGGCGCGGGCCTCCAGCTCGAGGACCCGGCGGGCGATCTCGTGGGGCATCAGGCCCTCCGCACGACGGCGTCGATCGCGACGACCTGGCGCAGGAGCGGCCCGACCGCGTCGAGCGGGAGCGAGTTGGGGCCGTCGCTCTTCGCCGCGGCCGGATCGTCGTGCACCTCGCAGAACAGGGCATCGACGCCGACGGCGGCCGCCGCCCGCGCCAGGAACGGAATGTACCGCGCGTCACCGCCGCTCCGGTCCCCCAGGCCCCCCGGGTGCTGGACGGAGTGCGTGGCATCCATGACGACGGGGCACCCGGTCTCCTTCATCACCACGAGGCCGCGGAAGTCGACGACGAGATTCTGGTAGCCGAACGACGAGCCCCGCTCCGTGACCAGGACCCGCTCGTTCCCGGCCGATCGCACCTTGTCGACGGCGTTCTGGATCTCCCACGGCGAGAGGAACTGCCCCTTCTTGATGTTCACCGGCTTCCCCGTGCGGCCGGAGGCGATCAGGAGATCGGTCTGCCGGCACAGGAAGGCCGGAATCTGCAGGATGTCGAGGACCTCGGCCGCCGCCTCCGCCTGGGCCGGCTCGTGGATGTCGGACAGCACGGGTACGGCCACTTCCGACTTGACCAGCTTCAAGATACGCAGCCCCTCCTGCAGTCCCGGGCCGCGGAAGGACCCGGCCGAGCTGCGGTTCGCCTTGTCGAAGGACGCCTTGAAGATGTAAGGGACGCCGGCCTCGGCGGCGACCCGGGCCAGGGCGCGGGCCATGGCGAGGACGTGCCGCTCGCTCTCGATCACGCAGGGGCCGGCGATGAACGCCAGGGGCGCGCCGCCGCCTATCGCCAGGCCGGAGGCGATCTCCACGCGCCGGGTCCGCGCCGGACCGGGGTCAGCGCTGCGTCTGCCGGAACTGTTTGCAGGCACCGATGAAGCTCCTGAAAAGCGGATGCGGCAGCATCGGCTTCGACTTGAACTCGGGATGGAACTGGCAGGAGAGGAAGTACGGGTGGTCCGGCAGCTCCACGATCTCCACGAAGCGCCGATCGGGGGTCTCGCCGCTGACCTTCAGACCCTTCTTGATCATGGCGTCCAGGTACTCCCGGTTCACCTCGTAGCGGTGGCGGTGGCGCTCGCTGATCTCCGCCTGGCCGTAGGCCAGGTGGGCCTGCGATCCGGGCTGCAGGACGCAGGGCCAGTGTCCCAGCCGCATGTTCCCCCCCATGCGCTCCACCCCCTCGAGCTCCCGCAGCTTGTAGATGACGGGGTAGGGGGTCGAGAGGTTGAACTCGGAGGAATCGGCGTCCTTCAGCCCGCACACGTTGCGCGCGAACTCGATGACGGCGCACTGCAGCCCCAGGCAGATGCCGAAGAACGGGATGCGCTTCTCGCGCGCGTGCCGTATCGCCTCGAGCATGCCGGCCACGCCGCGCAACCCGAAGCCGCCCGGAACCAGGATGCCGTGGCAGGGGGCGATCGCCTCCTCGAGCTGGCCGTCGACCAGGTTGTCCGCCTCGATCCAGCGGAGCTTCACCCGGACGTCGTTGGCGATGCCGCCGTGCGCCAGCGCCTCGTTGAGGCTCTTGTAGGAGTCCTCGTACGTGACGTACTTGCCGACGATGCCGATCGACACGTCGCCGCCCTTCGGGCTCTTGGCGTGCTCGACCATCTTCACCCACTCGTCCATGTTCTTGTCGCGGTAGGGCAGGTCGAGCAGCTTCAGCAGGATGGCGTCCAGCCCCTCCTTGGCCAGGACCAGAGGGACCTCGTAGATCGACTCGACGTCCTTGGCGGTGATCACCGCGTCCTCGGGCACGTTGCAGAACAGGGCGATCTTCTTCTTGATCTCCTTGGGGATGAACCGGTCGGTCCGGCACATCAGGACGTCGGGCTGGATGCCGATGGCGCGCAGGTCGCGCACGGAGTGCTGCGTCGGCTTGGTCTTCAGCTCGCCGGCAGGACCGATGTACGGCACCAGGGTGAGATGCACGAACACGGCGTCGCTGCGACCGACCTCCAGGCGGAACTGGCGGATCGCCTCCAGGAACGGCAGGGACTCGATGTCCCCCACGGTCCCGCCGATCTCGACAATCTGGATGTCGATGCCCTTGGAGATCTTGCGGATCGACTGCTTGATCTCGTCGGTGACGTGCGGGATGACCTGGACCGTCCCGCCCAGGTAGTCGCCGCGCCGCTCGCGCGCGATCACCTGCTCGTAGATCCGCCCGCTGGTGAAGTTGTGGTCCTTCGTGCAGACCGTCGAGGTGAAGCGCTCGTAGTGGCCGAGATCGAGATCGGTCTCGACGCCGTCGTCCGTGACGTAGACCTCGCCGTGCTGGTACGGGCTCATCGTGCCCGGGTCGACGTTCAGGTAGGGATCCAGCTTCTGCAGGGTGACGCTGAAGCCGCGCGCCTCCATGAGCCGCCCGATCGAGGCCGCCGCCAGCCCCTTGCCCAGGGACGACACCACGCCGCCGGTGATGAAGAGGTACTTGGTCGGCACGCTCATCTCCTCATGACGAGGCCCGGATCGCCTGCTCGACGGCGATGACGTCCTCCGGTGTATCGACCCCGTGATACGTCCCCCGCGCCGCCAGGACCCGCATCGTCCGCCCGCGCTCGATGGCACGAAGCTGTTCCAATCCTTCCAGATCCTCGAGCGCTCCCGGTCCCCACGAGGCGAACTCCAGGAGGAAGGGGCGCCTGTACGCGTAGAGGCCGACGTGCCGCAGCCAGGGGGCGGGCCCCGCGGCGCCGCCCGCGTGCTCCTCCCGCACGTGCGGGATGGGGCTGCGCGAGAAGTAGAGCGCCCGCCCGGACGCGTCGCGCACCACCTTGACGACGTTCGGGTCGCGCGCCACCCGGGCGTCCCGCAACGGCTCGCACAGCGTGGCCATGTCGCACGCCGCGTCCGAGTCCAGGCACTCGACCAGCCCGTCGATGTCCCGCGGATCGACCAGCGGCTCGTCCCCCTGGATGTTGACGAACAGGTCCGCGGGGATCGTCCGCGCCACCTCCGCCAGGCGATCGGTCCCCGACGCGTGCGCCTCGGAGGTCATGACGACCTCGCCGCCCGAGGCGGTGACCGCCGAGGCAATCCGCTCGTCGTCCGTCGCCACCAGGAGCCTGTCGATGCGGACCGCGGCGCGCGCGCGCTCCAGCACGCGCAGCACCAGCGCCTTGCCATCGATGAGAGCGAGAGGCTTGCCGGGGAAGCGGGTCGACCGGTACCGGGCGGGTATCACACCGACGGCGTGCATGGCCGCTCTGGGCGTGTCCTGCTGCATCAACGGATGTTAGCGCACGCCGCGCGGACAAGTCAAAAGGAAATTTCCCGCGGGCGCCGGCGCGCGAAATCTCTGGACAGCGCGCCCCGCAAGGCTAATAATGAACGTCAGCACGAATCGTCGCGGCCGCCTCGGGGGGCGCGCGACGGCCGACTCGCCGTCAGGAGGGGGACTCGGATGCCAGGAGAGGTGGAAAAAAGTCTCGAAGCGCTGGGGTTCCGTCTTCCGGAGGTCGGCAAGCCTCTCGGGAGCTACGTGCAGAGTGTCCGATCCGGCAATCTGCTGTTCATCTCGGGCAAGCTGCCGAAGGAGAACGGCCGCCTCAAGTATCCCGGAAAGATCGGACGCGAGGTCACCGTCGAGCAGGGCAAGGAGGCGGCGCGCCTGGCCGGATTGAGCGTCCTCGCGACGGCCAAGCAGGCGGTCGAGGACCTGGACCGGATCAAGCGGGTGGTCCAGATCGTCGGCCACGTCGCGGCGGCGCCGGGGTTCCTCGATGCCCTGGACGTCATCGAGGGGGCCTCGGAGGTGTTCGTCAAGGTCTTCGGCGAGCGCGGCAAGCACACGCGCCTCAGCCTGGGAGTCTCCGAGCTGCCCCAGAACGCCTGCCTGGAGCTGCAGGCGATCCTCGAAGTCGAGTAGGACCGTTTTGAACCTCCCGTTCACGCTGCACGTCCTGATCTGCACGGGGCCGCGCTGCGGAGGGGAGCGCCACTCCGAGCGCATCCGGCAGGAGTTCCGCCGCCAGTTCGTCCGCCAGGCCATCCCGGCCACCGTCAAGGACACCCCCTGTCTCTGCTTCGGGCTGTGCAGCTACGGCCCGAACGTCATCATCTATCCGGACGGGGTCGTGTACAGCGCCGTCGCCCCGCAGGACGTCGCCGAGATCGTCCGCGAGCACCTGGTCAACGGCCGCGTCGTCGAGCGCCTGCTCTTCAAGAAGAAGGAGCCGGTGCCGGATGGCGGCACGCCGGACACTCCGGCGGAGCCGCACTGAGCCGGAAGCGGCTATAATCCGGGCATGTCCGCCATGGTGGAGAGCGCCGATCGGCTCGGGCCCCTGGTCGATCGCTTCGCGCGCGTCGTGCGGAGCCTCCGCATCTCCGTGACCGATCGCTGCAACCTCCGGTGTCTCTACTGCATGCCCGCGGGGCCCATCCCCTGGTTCGGCAAGGACCGGATCCTGACGTTCGAGGAGATCGAGCGGCTGGCGCGCGTTCTCGCCGCGCTCGGCGTGCGCGAGATCCGGCTGACGGGCGGGGAACCGCTCCTGCGCCGCGACCTGCCGGCGCTGGCGCGCCGGATCGCGGCGATCGACGGGATCGAGGACCTGTCGATCACGACCAACGGACTCCTGTTGAAGGACATGGCGGAACCGCTCCTGCGGGCGGGGGTCGGGCGTTTCAACGTCCACGTCGACTCCCTGGATCCGGAGGGCTTCGCCGATGTCAGCCGGCGGGACGGGCTCGACCGTGTCCTCGAGGGCCTGGCCGAGCTCGAGCGGCTCGGCGCGGTCCCGATCAAGATCAACATCGTCCTCCTGCGCGGGATCAACGACGACCAGATCCCCCGCTTCGTCGACTGGGCGTGGCGCCGGCCGTACCAGGTGCGTTTCATCGAGCTCATGCCCCTGGGCGGGGGGGAGCCGTTCGAGATCGACCGGCTGGTCCCGGGGAGCGAGGTCAGGCGGCGCGTCGAGGCGATTCATCCGCTCGAGCCGATCGGCCGCGATCGTCCGTCGGCCCCGGCCAGCGTCTTTCGGCTGGCGGGCGGGGCCGGGGACATCGGATTCATCAACGCGGTCACCGAGCCGTTCTGCGCCGACTGCGACCGGATCCGCCTGACCTCGGACGGGAAGATCCGCACCTGTCTCTTCTCGCGCACCGAGACCGACCTGGCCCGGCTCCTGCGGGGCGGGGGCGGCGACGCGGAGATCGCGGCCGCCCTGCGGACGGCCGTCGCGGGCAAGGAGGCGGGCGGCTGCCTCGACCTGCACGCGTACTACCGGGACCGGCTTCCTCGAAAGATGTGGCAGATCGGAGGGTAGCCCGGCGGGGCGTGCTATTCTTCCGCGCTCCGGAGGGGCAGTCACGTGGCGGCGGCGATCGCAATCGGCCTGTTCACCTGCGCCGCGGCCGGCATCCTGGCGGCGCTCCCGCTCGCTCCCTTCGGCGAGCTCGGGCGGTTCTTCTTCATCCTGAATGCCGGCCTGGCGTTCCTGCTCTTGTGCCTCGCCGCGCCGTACAGGATCCCCTCCCGGGGCGCCTGGCCCGCGGGGTCGATCCTGGCCCTCCTGGCCATGGGCCTGGTGATCGCCTACATCGCGGCCCTTCTGGGGCTGCGCGGGGGCCGGTCGTCGCGGGGGCTCCTGGTGACGACCGCGGCCGTGTCGCTCCTGACGGTCGCGGTCGACGGCCGCGCCCTGGCGGGATCGCCGGGACCGGCCTGGGCCTTCGGCCTCAACGCGATCTGCGCCGCGGCGCTGCTCGGCTCGGTGATCGTCGGGATGCTCCTCGGGCACTGGTACCTGGTGCGGACCCGGCTGGACGTGTCGCACCTGGTGGTGTTCGCCCGTCTCTTCGCCGCCGCGGTCCTCGTGAGGACCGCTCTCTTCGCCGCCGGCCTGGCGGGCGCGGGGGCGCGCTCGGAGCTCGGGATTCTGGCCTACCTGAGGTCCGCCGCGATCGATCGCGGCTTTTTCTTCTGGCAGAGGGTGATGTTCGGGATCGTGGGGCCCCTGGCGTTCGCCTTCATGGTGCACGAGACGGCACGCATCCGCTCGACGCAGTCGGCGACGGGCATCCTCTACATCGCGGTGATCTTCGTGATGTACGGCGAGTTCCTGGCCCGCTACCTGGCGGTGGCCGGCGCGGGGCCGATGTGAAGCCGGAGGCGCGGAAGCCCGGGCCCGCGAGCGCGTCGTTCCTCTGCGACGACTGTCAGCGGGAGATCGTCCAGCCGCTCGACGCCCCTGCGTCGCGCGCCGCCTGCCCCGGTTGCGGGCGCGCGCACGACCTGCACGGGACCGGCGAGGCGATCGAGACGCGGGTCCTGTCGTGCTGCGTGCGCTGCGGGCTGGACCGTCTGTACGTGCAGAAGGACTTCAACAAGAAGGCGGGGCTCTGGGTGTTCATCGTGGCCGCGGCGCTGAGCGTCCCGACCTGGGGGCTGAGCCTGCTCGCGGCCACCCTCATCGACCTCGCCCTCTACTTCGCTCTCGGGGACGCGACCCTGTGCTACGGCTGCGGCACGGTGCACCGGGGATTCCGCAGGAACCCGGAGCACGGCCCCTTCGACATCCACGTCCAGGAGGCGGTGGATCGCCGCCCGCGGACGGCGTGAGGATCCGATGAGCGCTGACACGGACGACAAGAGCGACTGGAAAGTCGTGTCGCAGTTCTTCATCGTGCCGCTGGCCCTGGTGGCGGTCCTGGTGAGCGTGTTCTTCGGGCTCCAGGTGCTGCGCAGCAGCCACCCGGATCCCCGGGCGACGCTCCGGCACCTGAAAGGCCCGTCCCGCTTCCTTCTGCCGTGGGCCGGCGACCCGAAGCGCTGGCAATCGGGCTACGACCTCTCGCTGGCGGTGCGCGGCGGCGGCGAAGGTGGGGCGGCGCTGGCGCCGGAGATGGCGGCGGCTTTCCGCGAGGCCGTCGACGATCCGCCGCTGCGCCGGTACCTGGCGCTGGCCCTCGGGCGCTCGGGCGACCAGCGCGCGGCCCCGGCGCTCAGGGAGGGGATGCGGGACCCCGACGGCGAGACGCGCCTGTATTGCGCCTGGGGACTGATGCGGATCGCCGACCGGACGTTCGTCCCCGACCTGCGCGCGGCGGCGGGCGACCGGGACGAAGCGGTCCGTACGATGGCCGTGTTCGCGCTGGGAGAGCTGGACGACCGGGACGGGGCGCCCGTCCTCGAGGCCGCCCTGCGCGACGAGTCCATGAGCGTGCGCTGGAACGCCGCCCTGTCCCTCGCGCGACTCGGGAACGGCTCGGGGGAACCGGTGCTCATCGGGGTCCTGGAGGGGAAGGAGACGGCGACGGACGACAAGGTGAACGCGTCGGCGCGCCTCAACGCCGTCCGCGGGCTGGCCCTGCTGCGGGACGACGCCGCCCGCGCCGCCCTGCGGCGCGCCGCCGAATCGGGGGCCGGCGACGAAGTGAGCGCGACCGCCCGTCTGGCGCTGGAGTCGATCGACGCGAAGGCGCCGCGGGCGTTGCCTTGACAGCGATCGCCGTCCCCCCTACGATGATCGTGCCGCCGCCCCGTCCGGCTCTGCTGCGGGCGCGCGCGGAGGCGCGAAGGGATGCCCCGGAACCGATGGACGAGCCGCTCCGCTACAGCGACGTGGTGATGGATCACGCGCGGAACCCGCGCCACGTGGGTGAGATCCCGGGATCGCCGGCGGTCGCCCAGGTCGGCGACCCGGAGACCGGGGACGTCCTCCGCATCAGCCTGCGGATCGAGAAGGGGATCGTGGTCGCGGCGCGCTTCAAGAGCTTCGGATGCACCGCGGCCATCGCCTCGGGCAGCATGGCGACCACGCTCCTCGAGGGACTGAGCGTCGAGGACGCCGGGCGCCTGACCAACCGCGAGGTGATCGCGGCGCTGGGCGGGTTGCCGGCGTCGAAGATCCAGTGCTCGGTCCTGGCGGAGCAGGCGATCCGCGAGGCCCTGAGGCGCCACCGTGAGGCCGTCCAGACGGAGGAGGTCCGGTGCCGCTGATCGGCAAGCCGGTGAGCCGGCCGGGCCGGCCCACGCTGCTCGAACTGACCTATCTTCCCTCGATCCTCAAGGGGATGTGGATCACGTTCCGTCACCTGTTCCGCCGCAAGGTGACGATGCAGTATCCCGAGCAGACCTGGCAGATGCCCGACAATTACCGCGGGCTTCCCGCCCTGGTGCGCGACCAGGCCGAGCGCGTCAAATGCGTCGCCTGCTTCCTGTGCGAGTACGTCTGCCCCCCCAAGGCGATCCACATCGAGGCGCAGGAGATCGAGAGCGGCGTCGAGAAGGGGCCGAAGGTGTTCGACATCAACATGCTGCGCTGCATCATGTGCGGATACTGCGAGGAGGTCTGTCCCGAGCAGGCCATCTTCCTGACCCGCGAATACTCCACGGTCGGCCTGAGCCGCGAGGAGATGATCTTTCCCAAGGACAAGCTGCTCCAGATGGGGGGCATCCGCGGGGACTCGATCCGCAAGTGGTCGCGCCTGACGCAGGACGGGGAGGGCCATGGGGCCCAGGGCGCGGAGAGGAGCGCGGCGCGATGAGCGACGTTCCGGGCCGCGCGGCGACGTCCTTGCCTGCGGCGGGGCACGACGAAGGGGCCCTCGACCCCTGGCTGCTCACCACGCGCCTGGCCGACTACGTCGCCTGGGGCCGCAAGAACTCCCTCTGGCCGATGCCGATGGGGCTCGCCTGCTGCGCCATCGAGCTGATGGCGATGGTGGCGCCCCGCTACGACGTGGCGCGCTTCGGGGCCGAGGCGCTGCGCTTCTCGCCGCGCCAGGCGGACATGATGATCGTGGCCGGGACCGTCACGAAGAAGATGGCGCCCGCCGTGAAACGGATCTACGACCAGATGCCCGAGCCGAAGTGGGTCATCGCCATGGGAGCCTGCGCCTCCTCGGGCGGCATGTTCCGCTCCTATCCGGTCGTGCAGGGCGTGGACGAGATCATCCCCGTCGACGTCTACATCCCGGGCTGTCCCCCGCGTCCCGAGGCCCTGATCGAGGGGATCATGCAGGTCCAGCGGCTGGTCGAGGAGCGCGCGAAGGCCGGACGGAGGAAGTCGCTCCCGGGGGCCGCGACCCGGCCCGATACCCGGACAGGCTCCTGACGATGCCCGTCTCCGACGTCCCGCACCGGCTCGAAGACGAAATCCTCGCGGAGATCGCGGATCGCGGGCCGATCCCGTTCGCGCGCTACATGGAGCTGTGCCTGTACCACCCGGCCCACGGCTACTACACGCGCGGTCTCGGAGGCGGCGGCGGGCGGGATTACCTGACGAGCAGCGGGCTGCACCGCGCCTTCGGCGCCCTGATCGCCCGGCAGGCCGAGGAGATGTGGCGGCGCGCGGGCCGTCCGGACCCGTACCTGTTCGTCGAGTTCGGCCCCGGTGAAGGCGTGTTCGCCTGCGATTTCCTGCAGGAGGCGTCGCGGCACCCCTCCTTCCTGCGGGCGCTGCGCTACCTGATGGTCGAGCCGAGCCCCGCGCTCAGGGAGCGGCAGCGCGCGCGCCTGGAGGGGCGCGCCACGGCCGGCGTCACGTGGCTGACCGAGGCGGAGCTCGACGCGCGGGCCAAGTTCGCGGGGTGCCTGTTCGCGAACGAGGTCCTGGACGCCTTCCCGGTGCACCGGGTCGTGGGAACGAGCGCCGGGCCGCGGGAGATCCACGTCGGGGAGCGGGACGGCCGGCTCGAGGAGATCGCCGGGCCGTTGTCCGGCGACGCGGTGGGGCGATTCCTCGCGGAGTCGGGGATCGCTCTCGAGGAGGGACAGGAAGTCGACCTCAACCTGGCGGCGCCCTGCTGGGTGGCCTGGGCCTCGGGGCTCCTGCAGCGCGGCTACATGATGCTCGTGGACTACGGATACGAGGCGCGCGATCTCTACGTCGCGGCGCGCCCCCGCGGCACGCTCCTGGCCTATCACCGGCATCGCGTGAACGAAGAGTTCCTTCTCAGGCCCGGAGAGCAGGATCTCACGGCGCACGTCGATTTCTCGGCGGTGCGGCGCGCTGCGGAGACCGCCGGCGCCCGTCTTCTCGGCCTGACGACGCAGTCGCGCTTCCTCCTGGCCCTCGGGGCGCTCGAGTTCCTGGCGGCGCCGGCGGCCCTCGCGGCCGGAGGGGCCGGGCAGGCGGGGGTTCCCGCGGCGCGGCGCGTCGAGGCGCTGCGGGAGCGGGAGGCCATCAAGGACCTGGTCCTGCCCGGGGGGATCGGGGATCGCTTCAAGGTGCTCGTCCTGGGCGTGGGGGAGGTGACGCGCGACCTCGCCGGGCTGTCGCGCCCCTGGGCCCGCGGGCCGGAGACGGCCGCCGCCACACCGCTGTCCCCGCCGCGCGGCGCGGCCGAGGACGGGGAGGACCGATCGTGAGCGCGCCGCGTCTCGACGCGGCCGGGGTGCTCGACGCCCTCCGGGCGGTCAAGGACCCGGAGCTGAATGTCGACATCGTCTCCCTCGGCATGATCGAGAACCTCCTGGTGGACGGCGACACGGTGTCGCTGACGGTGAACCTCACGACGCCAGGCTGTCCCATGAAGGCGCAGATCGAGAAGGACGTCCGGGACGCTTTGTCACGGCTTCCGGGCGTGTCGGGCGTCGACCTCAAGATGGGCGCCAGGGTGCGCCGGAGCATCGAGACCGAGGGGGGCCTGATCCCGGAGGTGGCGAACGTGGTGGCCATCGGATCGGGAAAGGGGGGCGTCGGCAAGTCCACGGTGAGCGTGAACCTCGCGCTGGCGTTCGCGCGGGCGGGCGCCTCCGTGGGGCTGATGGACGCCGACATCTACGGGCCGAACGATCCGCAGATGCTGGGGCTTAAAGGAAAACCCGAGGTGCAGGACCGCAAGCTCCTTCCGGTTCCCGTCCACGGGATCAAGATGATGTCGATGGCCTTCTTCCTCAAGGAGGACGAACCGGTCGTCTGGCGCGGCCCGATGCTGCACGGCGCCATGAAGCAGTTCCTTGGGGACGTGCTGTGGGGGAAGCTCGACTACCTGTTCATCGACCTGCCCCCCGGCACCGGCGATGTGCAGCTCACGCTTTCCCAGATCATCCCGTTGACCGGGGCGGTCCTGGTCACCACCCCGCAGGACGTGGCGCTCCTCGACGTGCGCAAGGCGGCGGCGATGTTCCGGAAGGTGAACGTGCCGATCCTCGGGGTCGTCGAGAACATGTCCTACTTCGGCTGCCCGCACTGCGGCGAGCGGGTCGAGATCTTCAGCCACGGCGGCGGCAAGAAGGTGGCGGAGCAGTTCGACGCGGCGTTCCTGGGGGAGATCCCGCTCGACATCCGGCTCCGGCAGGGAGGGGATGACGGCCGCCCCATCGTCGTGTACGATCCGAAGTCCGGCCCTGCCCTGGCGTTCAAGGACATCGCCGAGAAGCTCGCGGCGATCATCAGCGTCAACACGTACAGGAAGTACGAGCAGGAGATCACGGCCCGCATCTGACACCATGCCATCACCCGTGCGCCGTCCCCGGTCATCCAGTCCCGTCCTCCTGGCGGCTCTCCTCGGCATGTCCCTCGTGCTCGGCGCCCCGGCGGCGGCCGCGGAGGCCCCGGCGGATGCCGTCGCGCGCGTCAACGGCCGGCCGATCCTGAGGCGCGACTTCGAGGCGGCCGTGCAGCTCCAGTTCCGCGGCCGTCGGGCGGGACGGGACGAGCTCAGGGACCTGAACGCGGTGCGGGAGCAGGTTCTGGAGCGGCTGATCGAGAGCGAGCTCCTCTACCAGAAGGCGTCCAAGGCGGACGCCTCGGTCCCGGAGGACCAGATCGAGGCGGAGTTCAAGAAGCTCCGGGACGGTTTCTCCTCGGCGTCCGAGTTCGCGGGCGTCCTGAAGGAGACCGGCGTCACCGAGTCCGAGCTGAAGGCGCAGCTTCGCAGGACCTTGATCGTGACGCGTTTCGTCGATCGGGAGGTCCTGGCCGGGCTCGAGGTGAAGGACGAGGAGATCCGGCGCTACTACGACCAGAACCCCACCGAGATGGTGCGCGCCGACGCGGTGCCCCTGAAGCAGATCATGGTGCGCCTCCCCCCACAGGCCTCGCCGGCGGCGCGCGCCGCCGCCCGCCAGAAGATCGAGGCGATCCTCAAGGAGGTCCGGGCGGGGGAGGACTTCGCCACGCTGGCGCGCCGGCACTCCGAGGGGCCCGAGGCCTCCTCCGGGGGAGACGCGGGGCTCCTCATCAAGGGGAAGGGCCCGCCCGCCATCGAGAGGGTGGCGTTCTCCCTCGAGCCCGGAACGGTCAGCGACATCATCGAGTCGCGGCTCGGGCTGCACATCATCAAGGTCGGACCGCGGCGGCCCGGCGGGCCGATCCCGTTCGAGGGCGCCAGGGAGGGGATCCGCGCCCGGCTGATGGCGCGCGGACGCGAGGCCAGGATCCGGGACTACGTCGGTCGCCTCAAGGAACAGGCCAAAGTGGAGCGCAGCCTGCCCGCCGCGTCCTGATGGGGCGGAGAAAAGCGGGGGAGCGCCGGTGATCCAGGCGGCATCTCTACTCGGCGCGGCGCTGATCCTCCTGGCCTATGCCGCCCACCAGTCCGGGCGCCTGGGGCGCGAGTCGCTCTCCTACCACGTCATCAACGCCGCCGGCGGAGCGATCCTCCTTGGCGTGGCGTTCGACGCGTCCCAGCTCGGGTTCATCCTGCTCGAAGGGGCCTGGACGGTCATCAGTCTCTACGCGATCGCCCGGAGCCTGAAGGGCCGCGCCCGCCGCGCCTGACCCGTCCCGGCTTCAGGATCCCAGGACGCGTCAGGCGGCCGGGGTCGAGGGTGCGGCGGACCTCCTCCCGCGTCATGAGCCCGCTCTCGATGGCGAGCGCCGCGATGGTCCTGCCCGTCCGGATCGATTCCTTCGCCATCTCCGCGGCCTTCGCGTACCCGAGGATCGGCGCGAGCGCCGTCGCCAGAGTCGGATTCCTCTCGAAGTAGAGACGGCAGCGCGCCGCGTCGGCCCGGATCCCGCGCAGACCCCGCCCGGAGAAGGCGGCGACCGCCGCCTGCAGCAGGGTCATCGACTCGAGGAGGTTGTGGGCCATGACGGGCAGCATGACGTTCAGCTCCAGCTGGCCGGCCGCGGCCGCCCAGGCGACCGTCTCGTCGCAGCCGATCACCTGGAAGCAGACCATGTTCAGCATCTCGCACATCACCGGGTTGACCTTGCCCGGCATCATCGAGGAGCCCGGCTGCACGGCCGGCAGCCGGATCTCCGCCAGTCCCGTCACGGGGCCGGAGGCCAGGAGGCGCAGGTCGGAGGCGATCTTCCCCAGATCGATCGAAGCGCAGCGCAGCGTCGCCGAGAAGGCCGCGAAGTCGGCGGTCGACATGGCCGCCTCCGCGGGGTCCTCGGCCGGAAGGAGACGCAGGCCGGTCTGCCGCGAGAGGGCGCGCGCCACCAGGGAGGCGTATCGCGGGTGGGCGTTGAGGCCGGTGCCCGCCGCGGTCCCGCCGAGGTTCAGACGGGCGAGCGGCGCCGCCGCCCCCTCGATGCGCCGGGCCGCGCGTCCCACCATCGTGGCGTAGGCGTCGAACTCCCGGCCCAGGGTGATCGGCACGGCGTCCTGCAGGTGCGTGCGGGCCGACTTCACCGTGCCCCGGAACCGTCGCCCGAGGTCCCGGAGCTCCGCCTCGCACGCGCCCAGGGCGCGCAGCAGGCCCGGCAGGGCCAGCAGGATGCTCAGGCGCATCGCGGAAGGGAACGTGTCGTTCGTGGACTGCGACAGGTTCACGTGATCGTTCGGGTGGACCACGGCATAGTCCCCGCGGCGTCCGCCCAGGATCTCGATGGCGCGATTGGCGAGGACCTCGTTCAGGTTCATGTTCTGCGACGTCCCCGCCCCTGCCTGGTAGACGTCGACCACGAACTGGTCCAGGTGCCGCCCGGCGAGGACCTCGCCCGCCGCCCGGCGGATCGCGGCGCCCCGCTTTCGATCCAGGAGACCCAGGGACATGTTGACGGCCGCAGCCGCGTCCTTGATCCGCGCGTAGGCCTGGACGAACGACGGGGGAAGCCGGCGGCCGCTGATCGGGAAATTGATCATGGCGCGCCGCGTCTGGATGCCGTAGTAGGCGTCCGCCGGAACGGCCAGGCTTCCGAGCGGGTCACGCTCGATCCGGACGTCCCGGCGGCCCCTTGCGACTCTCATCGCCGCATGCTAGCAGAGCGCGCGCCCGCGCCACAACGACGCCGGCGCGCGCCGAAACCACGGTCGGACTCCTTGGCGCGCGGGCGCTGTGATAGAATTCCATCCACAGAAGATCATCGTGGCCCGGGCGTCAGGCGCACTTGTCCGGTCAATCGTCAGGAGGGGTGGCATGGAGCTGGACGCATTACCGCAGGTGGGCTCGAAGGCTCCCGATTTCAACCTGGTGGGGACCGGGGGCAAGACGGTGGGCCTGAAGGATTTCATCGGCAAGAAGAACCTCGTCCTCTATTTCTATCCCAAGGATTCGACGCCGGGCTGCACCATGGAGGCCTGCGGTTTCCGGGACGCCTACGGCGACTACGAGGCGCACGACACCGTCATCCTCGGCGTGAGCCGGGACGCGCCGGACTCGCACGAGAAGTTTTCCTCCAAGCACAGCCTGCCCTTCCTGCTTCTGAGCGACCCGAGCGCCGCGGTCGCGACCGCCTACGGCGTGTACGGCAAGAAGAGCTTTCTCGGTCGCGAGTTCTTCGGCATCCACAGGGCCACCTTCGTCATCGACGCCACCGGAACCATCCGCCGGGTCTATCCCAAGATCAAGGTGCGGGAGCACGCGGAGGAAGTGCTGGAGTTCGTCCGGTCCGAGCTCGCCTGAGCGACCGGCCCCGTGCCGCACGTCGTCCTTGAGGGAGCCGTCACCATCGACGAGGCCGAGCGCCGGTTCGAGCCCTTCGTGCACCGCGAGGGTCCCCTGATCATCAAGGCGGAGCGGTTCTACCGGGAGCGCGAGGCGCGCGCGGCCCTGATCGAGATGATCGTCGTCGAGTCGGGGCACACGCAGAAGTTCTTCATCCAGCTGTCGCACCGGGACGACGGCGTGACGGTGCGGCTCGAGCCGCTCACCGACCCGGAGAAGACGCGGGGTGTGCGCCGGGCCCTGGCGCAGGTGGCGCACCGTCTCGTCGCGGCGGGCCTGGCGCGTTACGGCAGGACCAACATCGAGGACGACCTGGTTCGCTGATCCAGGCTGTGACTACTCCTGGGGGGGGGACGATGCCGGTCAAGGCGCGCTGCGGCCGCGCGGACGAGATTCCGCCGGGCAGCAGCAAGGTCGTGCAGGTCAACGAGCACGTGGTCGCGATCTTCAACATCGGGGGACAGCTGCACGCCATCGACAACACCTGCCCCCACCAGGGCGGGCCGCTGGGGGAGGGCTACCTGGAGGGGGACGCGATCGTCTCCTGTCCCTGGCACGGCTGGACCTTCGACGTCCGCACGGGAGAGTCCCCGATCGACGCCGACATGAAGGTGAGCTGCTACCCCGTCCGGGTCGAGTCGGGAGACATCATCATCGAGGTCCCCTGACGGGCGCCTGGTAGCAGGCGCGGTGGATCGCCCGTCCCGCCTGGACGTACTTCGCCTCGTAGCTCGTCCGTCCCTCCGCGCAGTCCTCCGGAAAGAGCGGATCGACGGCCCGGCTCAGCCCCGAGTGCAGCGGCACGATCGCCGTGATCTCCTCGAAATACTCCCCGACGTCGGTCGACAGGTCGAGATAGCCGCCGTCCTGAAGGACGCGCCCCAGGTGCGCGGCCATCTCGTCCGTGAACAGCCGGCGCTTGCGGTGCCTCTTCTTCGGCCACGGATCGGGGCAGTAGACGTGCACCCGCTTGAGCGACCGGTCCGGCACCAGGGCGGCCAGCACGTGCCGGGCGTCGGCGCGGAACAGGCGCACGTTCCGGAGGCCCCGGCGCCGCGCCCTGTCCCGGGCGACGCGCAGGTACTTCAGCGACCACTCGATACCGAGAAAGTTCACGTCCGGCCGTGCCTCGGCCTGCGCCAGGAGGAACCGCCCCTTGCCGATTCCGATCTCCATCTCGACGGGTCGCGGGTTGCCGAACAGGTCCTCGAAGTCGAACGGTCCCACCACGCGGCCGGGCGGGATCTCCAGGTCCGGCGCGTCCTTGGGATCGTCGTCCATGATCTCCCGGGGAGCCGTCAGATGACGCGGCGGTAGTCCTCGAGCCGGTAGGTCCAGACGCGCTCGCCGCAGTACCGCCGGCCTTCCGGGCAGATGGGCCGCGACTCCGCCATTTGCCTGATGTTGCAGGGGGGCAGCAGGTAGCGGCCGATGCGCGGGTTCACCGCCCGTATCTGCAGCGCCTCGTCCAGCGAGGCCCGCCAGATCTCTTCCTGGGCGTTGTAGCACAGGCGCATGGCGTGCTTGTGGTGCAGGTCGAGGAGCCCTGCCGACTCGGTGAAGCGGATCGCCAGCGCGTTCGGCAGGACGTACGCCGCGAACTCGTCGGGCACGCCGAGCGCGCGCAGGCGGGCGAACGCGTCCCAGCTGGCCTCCATCGATTCGCGGTAGCGCTTCAGGCTCGGGCCGTCCTGGGCGGCCAGGATCGGCGTCACGTAATCCGGCTCGGACGTCAGGTGCGCCTCCAGGATCGGCCGCGAGGCAGGGGTCATCCGGTGCCTCTGGTTCTGCGAGTCGGCGGTGTGGCTCAGGCGCTTGCGGAAGGTGTAATGGCAGTGCACCAGGGCGCGCGACAGCTTGGACAGCGTCGTGAGGTTGAGCGCCTCTCCCAGGTAGCCGTTCCTGGCCGGGTCGAGGGCCAGGGCGATCGCCTCGTCGTCCGCCAGGCGCTCGGGCGTGGCGCCCAGGACCTCCCGCACCGACTGCGCGAGCGTCTCCTCGTTGTGCGCCGGATGGTCCACCAGGAGCGACACGCGGTCTCCCAGCTGCCGGTCGAACGCTTCGAGGAAGGCGCGCCGGCCCCCGTCGTCGCGCGGCGCGTGCTCCCGCATCGCCCGGTACTCCGCCGTCTCCTCCTCCGGGATCGGCTGCTCCAGGATGGCGGCGTAGGCCGGCTCGCGGGCCAGGAGCTCCTCCACCATGCGGCCGACGACCAGGTGCTGCTCCAGGGGCGCGTCCGGTCCCAGGCAGGTGCGGTAATAGCGCAGGAGGGTGAGCCCGCTGATGGTGTGATAGAGATAGGCGAACGTGGCGATCGGCAGGACGTAGCGCGCCACCTCCTGCGCCTTCTTCTGCACTTCCTTCTCGTATTTCTTCGGATAGTGGCGGCGCGCCGGGTAGCGGGCGTAGTACGCGGATGACACGGGGCCCTGCAGGAGGCGGCACAGGTCGTCGTACGCCTGCTGCTGCCCGGACACCGCGTCCTCGTAGACCTGGAGCGCCCTGCCCGCGAGCGGGGGGACGGCGTAGTGGCCGGGCTTGACCGTGACGTACCTCTGGCTGACCTGCTCGGAGTTGTAGAACGGATGGCTGTGCAGGAACGACCAGAGGAACTGCCGGCTCACGTTGCTCAGGGCGAACTGGAAGTGCGCGTGCTGCAGCGTCGTGTGGTGCCCGGCCTGGTAGAGGTCGCGCGCCAGGTTGTCGCGGCGCCGCGCGCGCTCCTCGCGCGCCTCCGGCGGGGCCTGCGGGTCCCCCAGGATCTGCTCGTCGCGAACGATCCCCGAGCCGGAATAACAGGTCCTCGCCGTCGCCACCACGTTGTCGAACGCCCGCTCGAAGGCGTTGGTGATGCGCACTTCAGGGGGCGGTGACAGGAAGCGGGGACCCCTGTCGCCGGATGCGGGCGTCGCGGCCGTTCGGGACTCCGGTAGGGTCACGCGGCGATTATACCGGATCGTCGGACAGGCTCCCGGGGCGCCGTTGTGGTTATAATTCAGCCCTGACCCCCAAGGCAGGCGGCAGGATCGCACGATTCAGCGAGGCGCAGGGGAGCGCCACGGGAGGTTCCAGGTGGCCGATTCACAGCCGGGATTCGACGTCACCATCATCGGCAGCGGACCGGGCGGGTACGTCGCCGCGATCCGGGCCGCCCAGCTCGGCCTGAAGACGGCCCTCGTCGAGAAGGGATCCGCCCTGGGCGGGACCTGCCTCCACGTCGGGTGCATCCCGACCAAGGCCCTGCTGTACAGCGCCGAGGTGCTCCAGTCGGCCCGCGAGGCGGCGCGCTTCGGCGTGAAGACCGGGGACGTGAAGCTCGATCTCGCCGCGGTGCACAAGCACAAGACCGACGTCGTCCGCCGCCAGGCGAAGGGGGTCGAGTTCCTGATGAAGAAGAACGGCATCGCCGTCTACCAGGGACACGGTCGCCTGAAGGGGCCGGGGAAGGTCGAGGTGGCGGCGCGCGACGGCTCGAAGCAGGTCCTCGCCACGAAGAACGTCCTGCTGGCGACCGGCTCCGTTCCGAAGATGCTGCCCGGGGTGAAGGCGGACGGCACGCGCGTCATCACCAGCACCGAGGCGCTGGCCCTGGAGTTCGTTCCGAAGGCGATGCTCATCCTGGGGGCCGGGGCGGTCGGGGTCGAGTTCGCCTCGATCTACGCGCGCTTCGGCAGCGCCGTCACGCTCGTCGAGATGCTACCGAGAGTGCTTCCGATCGAGGACGAGGACTCGTCCGCCGAGCTGCACAAGGCGTTCAAAAGGAGCGGCATCGACGTACGGGTGGCCACCAGGGTCGAGAACGTCAAGGTCGGCGAGCGGGGCGTCGAGGTGCAGGTGCAGTCGGAGAAGGGTGGAAAAGAGACCCTGAAGGCCGACGTGCTCCTGGTGGCCGTCGGCCGGCGCCCGCTGACCGACGACCTGGGCCTCGAGGGGACGAAGGTCGAGATCGAGCGCGGCTTCGTGAAGGTGAACGCCCAGATGCGCACCGGAGATCCGACGGTGTACGCCGTGGGAGACCTGGTGCCGACGCCGGCCCTGGCCCACGTCGCCTCGCACGAGGGGCTGGTGGCGGTCGAGGCGATCGCCGGGAAGAACCCCGCGCCCATCAATTATGACCGGGTGCCGAACTGCACCTACTCCGAGCCCGAAGTCGCGAGCGTCGGCCTGACCGAGGCGGCGGCGCGGGCCCGCGGCCACAAGGTGCGCACCGGACGGTTCCCGGTCCCGGTGCTCGGCAAGGGACGCATCGTCCTGGCCCAGGAGGGGTTCGTCAAGCTGGTGGGGGATGAGCGCTACGACGAGCTGCTCGGGATTCACATCGTCGGCCCGAAGGCGACCGAGCTCATCGGCGAGGGAGGGCTGGCGCTCCACCTGGAGGCGACGGTGGAGGACCTGTTCCACGCCATCCACGCCCACCCGACGCTGTCCGAGGCGATGGGGGAGGCCGCCCTCGCCCTGCACGCCAGGGGCATCCATCTCTGATCCCGGGGGGCCGATGAGCGCCGTCCTCAAGAAAGGCAGAAAGCGCCCGGCCGCGCCGGCGCGGGTCCCGGACCTCGCCGCCCGCCTCGCTCCGCCCCCCGCGGTGCCGATGAAGAACCCCGGTCTGTCGCGCGCGCGGCTCCTCGAGCTGCACGCCTTCATGCGCCTGAACCGGATGCTGGAGGAGAAGCTGTCGGCCCTGTACCGTCAGGGGAAGATCGTCGGCGGCCTCTACAGCAGCCTGGGGCAGGAGTCGATCTCGGTCGGGACGGCGTACGCCCTTCTCCCCGACGACCTGCTGGCGCCGATGATCCGGAACATCGGCTCCCTCCTCGTGCGGGGCGTGCCGCCGCTGACCCTGTTCCTGCAGTTCCTGGCGCGGCACGACGCCCCGACCGGAGGGAAGGACGGGACGCTCCACTTCGACGATCTGGAACGCTCGATCATCGGTCCGATCAGCGTCCTGGGGACCCTCATCCCGGTCATGACCGGCGCGTCGCTGGCCGCCCGGATGCGCGGCGAGACGCGCGTGGCCTTGACCTACATCGGCGACGGCGGGACGTCGACCGGCGACTTTCACGAGGGGCTGAACCTGGCCGCGGTCCTGAACCTGCCGCTCATCCTGATCGTCGAGAACAACGGCTACGCCTACTCGACGCCGACTCCGTCGCAGTACGCCGTGGAGAGCCTCGCGGCCAAGGGCCCGGCCTACGGCGTGGCGTCGGAATCGGTGGACGGCACCGACGTGCTGGCGGTGTACGACGCGACGCGGCGCGCCGCGGAGCGCGGACGCCGCGGCGAAGGGCCGACGCTTCTGGAGTGCCGGGCGTTCCGGCGCCGCGGGCACGCCGAGCACGACGACATGCGCTACGTCCCCAAGGATCTGATCGCCGCCTGGGAGAAGCGGGATCCGCTCGACCGGTTCGAGGCGTTCCTGGTCGAGGAGGGGCACGCCACCCGCGCGAGCCTGCGCGCCGTGGCGGAAGGGTTCGAGCCCGTGCTGGAGGACGCCGCGCAGAAGGCGCTGGCGAGCCCGTTCCCGCCGCCCGAAGAGACCCTGCGCGACGTCTACTACGAGGCCACATGAGACACGGGACGGCCATGGCCGCCGGAAGGAAAGGACGAGGACGCCCGCGGGCCGTGCCGCGCCCGGAGGGCCCCGCGCGGCCCGCCGGCCGCCTCGAGGACGAGGACATGCCGGCCCCGGACGACGCGCTTCTTCTGAAGATGCTCCACTCGATGAAGCTGACCCGCGCCCTCGAATACCGCATCGAGCGCAAGCTGTACCGCCAGGGCAAGATCGTCGGCGGGGTCTATGTGGGTCGAGGCCAGGAGGCGATCTCGGTGGGCGCGGCCGTGCACATCCGCCGGGGCGAGGGGGAGGACCGCGACGACATCGTCTCCCCGTCGCACCGCGACATGGCGGTCTTCCTGATGCAGGGGGTGCCGCCGGAGCGGATCCTGGCCCAGTACATGGGACGGAGCACCGGCCTGACGCGCGGGCGCGACGGCAACATGCACATGGGAGACCTGAGGCACCGGCTCGTGGCGTTCATCTCGCACCTCGGCGACAGCATCCCGGTCGCCGCCGGGTGCGCCCTCACCTTCGTGATGCGCGGCACCGACCAGGTGTCGTTCTGCTTCTTCGGAGAAGGGGCCACCAGCCGGGGGGACTGGCACGAGGGGCTGAATTTCGCCGCGGTGCGCCGGCTTCCCGTGGTCTTCATCTGCAACAACAACCAGTACGCCTACTCGACGCACGTGACCCGCCAGATGCGGGTGGAGCACGTCTCCGATCGCGCGGCCGGCTACGGGATTCCGGGCGAGACCGCCGACGGGAACGACCTGCTCGCCGTCTACGACCGGGTCGGCCGGGCTGTCCGCCGCGCCCGCCGGGGCGACGGCCCGAGCCTCCTGGAGTTCGTCACCTTCCGCATGACCGGCCACTCGGCCCACGACGACGCGGGCTACGTCCCGAAATCCGAGTTCGAGGAGTGGGGGCGCAAGGACCCGATCGAGAGGCTCCAGTCCGCCCTGCTGCGCCGAGGGCTCGTCGACAGGCCCGCCCTCGCCGGAATGGAGGCGCGCATCGAGGCGGATCTGGACGAGGCGGTGGCGTGGGCGGAGCGCCAGCCGTACCCGGAGCCGGAGGAATGCCTGGACGGGGTTTATCATGAGGGCGGCCCGGGGGCGGGTGACCGGCCGCAGGGGGAGAGCACAGCGTGGCGCTGACGACGTACGTCGAGGCGATCCGGCAGGGGATCTGGGAGGAGATGGAGCGCGACCGGCGCGTCTTCATCCTGGGAGAGGACGTGGGGATCTACGGCGGCGCCTTCAAGGTGACCGAGGGGATGCTCGAGAAGTTCGGCGAGGACCGGGTCATCGACACGCCGATCTCCGAGTCGGCGATCGTCGGCGCCGCGATCGGCGCGGCGCTCCTGGGCATGCGGCCGATCGCCGAGATGCAGTTCATCGACTTCATCTCCTGCGCCTTCGATCAGATCACCAACTTCGCCGCCAAGAACCGCTATCGCTGGGGCGCCGGCGTGCCGATGGTGATCCGCGGTCCGAGCGGCGGCGGTGTCCACGGCGGCCCGTACCACTCGCAGAACCCGGAGATGTATTTCGTGCACACGCCGGGGTTGAAGGTGGTCGCGCCGGCGACGGCGTACGACGCCAAGGGGCTGATCAAGGCGGCCATCCGCGACGAGGACCCGGTCATCTACCTGGAGCACAAGTACCTGTACCGCCGGATCAAGGAGGAGCTGCCGAAAGAGGACTACGTCGTCCCCATCGGCGTCGCCGCCGTGCGGCGGGAGGGGCGCGATCTGGCCATCCTGACCTACGGGGCGATGCTGTACCAGGCGCTCGAGGCGGCGGAGGTCCTGGCGAAGGAGGAGGGGGTCGAGACCGAGGTGGTCGATCTCCGATCGCTCCTGCCGCTCGACAAGGACGCCATCCTCAAGGCGGCGAAGAAGACCGGCAAGGTCCTGGTCGTCCACGAGGACACACGCACGGGCGGCATCGCGGGGGAGATCGCCGCGATCATCAACGAGGAGGTCTTCGAGTATCTCGACGGGCCGGTCCTGCGGGTCACGGCGCCGGACACGCCCGTCCCGTACAGTCCGCCGCTGGAGGAGTTCTTTCTCCCGAACAAAGAGAAGATACTGAAGGCGGCGAGGCAGCTCGCGGCCTATTGAACGAAGGAGCCGACCATGCGGGTAGACGTCATCATGCCTCAGATGGGGGAGAGCATCGCGGAGGGGACCCTCACCCGCTGGCTCAAGAAGCCCGGCGACAAGGTGGCGCGCGACGAGCCGATCTTCGAGATCTC
>Ga0070694_100000390_pt1 | contig 23753 bp, 23 predicted proteins | sample KBSK1251metaG_FD_65470 | JGI IMG/M metagenome (GOLD analysis project Ga0070694, IMG submission 65470) | Corn, switchgrass and miscanthus rhizosphere microbial communities from Kellogg Biological Station, Michigan, USA - KBS K1-25-1 metaG | ecosystem: Host-associated > Plants > Roots >... | reverse complement strand
GGCCACGCGCTCGAGCGGGACACCGAGGCGGTGGTGCTCAAGAACGGGGGCAAGGTGCTGGGCAAGGTGCGCCACCCGCTCAACACCGCCGACTTCTCGTCCTTCCTGCTCCAGGCCCAGGCCTCCAAGGCCAAGATCATCGGCCTGGCCAACGCGGGCGGCGACACCACCAACGCCATCAAGCAGGCCGCCGAGTTCGGCATCGTCAAGGGTGGCCAGAGCCTGGCCGGCCTGCTGGTGTTCATCACCGACGTGCACGCGCTGGGGCTGCCGACGGCCCAGGGCCTGATCATGACCGGGGCCTTCTACTGGGACATGAACGACAAGACCCGGGCCTTCTCCAAGCGGTTCGCGGAGCTGGACCGGGACATCCACCCGACCATGATCCACGCCGGGGTGTACGCGGCGACCCTGCACTACCTGAAGGCGGTCGAGGCGCTCAAGAGCGACGACGGGACCAAGGTCATCGCCAAGATGAAGGAGACCCCGACCGACGACCCGCTGTTCGGCAAGGGCACGATCCGGGCCGACGGTCGGAAGCTCCACCCGATGTACCTGTTCGAGGTCAAGAAGCCCTCGGAGTCGAAGGCGCCGTGGGACTACTACAAGCTGCGCGCCACCATCCCGGCCGAGCAGGCCTTCCGGCCCATCGACCAGGGCGACTGCCCGCTGGTGAAGAAGTAGGCCCCTCACCATTAGGCCCCTCACCATTAGGCCCCTCACCATTAGGCCCCTCACCCTGCCCTCTCCCCGCGACGGGGCCCTCTGCGGAGAGGGCAGGGTGAGGGGAACCCCCTCATGATCTTCGGGATCCCGCCCCAGGCCCTCTTCGGCCAGCTGCTGATCGGGCTGATCAACGGTTCGTTCTACGCGATGCTGAGCCTCGGTCTCTCGGTGATCTTCGGGCTGCTCAACATCATCAACTTCACCCACGGGGCGCAGTACATGATGGGGGCCTTCGTGGCCTACTTCCTCCTGCAGGGAGTCGGGCTCGGCTACTGGTGGGCGCTGCTCCTGGCGCCGATCGCGGTGGGGATCCTGGGCGTGGTGCTGGAGCGCGTGATGCTCAAGCGGCTCTACTCGCTCGACCACCTGTACGGGCTCCTGCTGACCTTCGGCCTCGGGTTGATCATCCAGGGTCTCTTCCGGAACCGGTTCGGCTCCTCGGGGCTGCCCTACGCGATCCCGCCCCAGCTCACCGGGGGCCGCAACCTCGGCTTCATGGTGCTGCCGAACTACCGCGCCTGGGTCATCGTGTTCTCGCTCGCGATCTGCCTGGTCACCTGGTTCGTGATCGAGCGCACGAAGCTCGGCTCCTACCTGCGCGCGGCCACCGAGAATCCCGCGCTGGTGCAGGCCTTCGGCGTCAACGTGCCCCGGATGATCACGCTCACCTACGGCTTCGGCGTGGCCCTGGCCGCGGTGGCCGGTGTGCTGGCCGCGCCCATCTACCAGGTGAACCCGCTGATGGGCGCCGACCTCATCATCGTGGTCTTCGCGGTGGTGGTCATCGGCGGCATGGGCTCGATCATCGGCTCCATCGTGACCGGCTTCGGCCTCGGGCTCATCGAGGGGCTGACCAAGGTCTTCTATCCGGAGGCCTCCAACACCGTCATCTTCGTGATCATGGCGCTGGTCCTGCTCGTGAAGCCGGCCGGCCTCTTCGGGCGGGCCCAGTAGCATGGCCACCGCGCGGGAGCGGGCGGAGCCCGACCTCGAGGCGGCCGCGGCCGGCCCGGCCCCGCATCAGGCGGTGGTCTTCGCGGTGATGGTCGCCGCCTTCGTGGTCGCGCCGTTCGTGGTCTATCCGGTCTTCCTCATGAAGGCGCTCTGCTTCGCGCTCTTCGCCTGCGCCTTCAACCTCCTGATCGGCTACGGGGGCCTGCTGTCCTTCGGCCATGCCGCCTACCTCGGTTCGGCCGGCTACATCGCCGCCCACGCGGCCAAGGTCTGGGGGTGGCCCCCCGAGTTGGCCATCCTGGCCGGTACCCTGGGGGCGGGCGGGCTCGGCCTGGTCATCGGGGCGCTCGCCATCCGCCGCCAGGGGATCTACTTCGCGATGATCACCCTGGCCCTGGCCCAGATGCTCTACTTCCTCTGCCTGCAGGCCCCGTTCACCGGGGGCGAGGACGGCATCCAGGCGGTCCCGCGGGGCATGCTCCTCGGGGTGATCGACCTCGGGAACACGCTGGTGATGTACTTCACGGTGCTCGCGATCTTCCTGGCCGGGTTCCTCCTGGTCTACCGGACCATCCACTCGCCCTTCGGCCAGGTGCTCAAGGCCATCCGGGAGAACGAGCCCCGGGCCCTCTCGCTCGGCTACGGAGCCGACCACTACAAGCTGATCGCCTTCGTCCTCTCGGCCGCCCTGTCCGGGCTGGCGGGCGGCACCAAGGCCATCGTCTTCCAGCTGGCCTCTCTCACGGACGTGCACTGGAGCATGTCGGGCGAGGTGGTGCTGATGACGCTGCTGGGAGGGCTCGGCACCGTATTCGGCCCCGTGGTGGGCGCGGTCATCGTGATCGGGCTCGAGACCTATCTCGCCCAGCTCGGGGCGTGGGTCACCGTGGTGCAGGGGGCCATCTTCGTGGTCTGCGTCCTGGCCTTCCGGCGCGGGGTGGTCGGTGAGCTCGCCCGATTCCTCAGGAGGCCGCTCTAACTCGCTGTCCGATCAGGCTGATGAGCGTTCGGCACTGCTGCTCGAACGCGCCCAGCACTTGACGGTACTTCGCCTCGATCGCCCGGCGCTGCTCCTCCCACCGGCCGTCGAATCGACGCTGCTCCGCTCGGCGGCAGGGCCCTCCGGCATCCCCCGCCGGGCAGCGACCGAAGGCATCCCACATGGCGGCCCGGTGGATGTCCTCCGCGCCTTCGATCTCGGCCAGCTGGAGCTTGGCGATGAACGCGCGGGCCTCGGCCGGGTGCTCGCAATCGAGCTCGGGGGCGACTGCCGCCGGGCTCCCGGCCGTGCCGGCCCCCCCGATCCAGAGGATCGTCAAAATGTGGACGTAAACCCTTGTCTTGGCGGGCAAAGTCTTGACACCCCGTAAACCCTGGGCTAGACTCTCGCCACTTTATCACCCCCTGTGACGGACGCTTTCCCGGTAAGAGCTTCCTGGGCAAGGCCATGACGAAGATTCTCTCCAACGGTGGAGGTGGTTGTCGTCTCGCGCAACCGAGCGCGAGCGGTGCCCACGCCTGCTCGGCCTGATGCTCGATCCCTCCCAGGACACCTTTCCCAAGCTCGCGCTCCAGAACGCACGGCGGCTCTCCGGTAGGGTGGCCATTCGCGAGAAGGACCTCGGCATCTGGCAGTCGTACACTTGGAGCCAGTACGTCGAGCAGGCCCGCCTCATCGCGCTGGGTCTCGCCTCCCTCGGCTTCACGCGGGGCGACAAGACCGCGGTCGTGGGCGACAACCGGCCGGCGCTCTACTGGGCGATGCTGGCCACGCAGGCGCTCGGGGGAATCCCGGTGCCGCTCTACCAGGATTCCATCGAGAAGGAGATGGAGTACATCGTCGATCACGCCGAGGCGCGCTTCGCGGTGGTCGAGGACCAGGAGCAGGTGGACAAGCTGCTGCACGTGCGGCAGCAGTGCCCGGGGCTCGAGTACGTGATCTACGACGACGCCGGGGGCCTCCGGCACTACAAGGAATCCTGCCTGCTGAGCCTCGAGGATCTGCAGGAGCGGGGCCGGAAGTTCGCCCAGGAGCACCCGGGGTACTTCGAGCAGGAGGTGGCCAAGGGCACCGCGGAGGACACCGCGGTCATCGCCTACACCTCGGGCACGACCGGGCAGCCCAAGGGGGCGATGCTCTCGCACCGGAACCTCATCGAGACCGCGCGCAGCGCCATCGAGCGCGAGCGGCTCGACGCGTCCGAGGAGGTCATGGCGTACCTGCCCATGGCCTGGATCGGCGACCACATGTTCTCGTTCAGCCAGTCCATGGTGGCCGGGTTCACCACGAACTGCCCCGAGAGCGCGACGACGGTGCTGGCCGACCTCAAGGAGATCGGGCCCACCTACTTCTTCGCGCCGCCCCGCATCTGGGAGAACATCCTGACCTCGGTGATGATCCGGGTGGACGACACCGCCTGGATCAAGCGCCGGCTGGTGCACTTCTTCCTGGACCTGGCGCGCCGGGTCGAGCGCTGCCGCCTCGCTCACCGGCGGCCCGCGCTCCGGGACCGGCTGCTCTATCCGCTCGGCCGGCTGCTCGTCTACGGGCCGCTGCGCGACAACCTGGGCATGAGCCGCATCCGGATCGCCTACACCGCGGGCGAGGCCATCGGGCCCGAGCTCTTCGAGTTCTACCGGTCCCTCGGCATCAACGTGAAGCAGCTCTACGGCATGACCGAGTCGAGCGCGCTGATCTGCATCCAGCAGGACGGCGACGTCAAGCTCGACACGGTGGGGCCGCCGCTGCCCGGGGTGGAGGTGCGCGTGAGCCCGAGCGGGGAGGTGCTGTACCGGAGCCCGGGCGTCTTCCAGGGCTACTACAAGAATGCGGAGGCCACCCGGGAGACCCTCGAAGAGGGCTGGGTCCACTCGGGCGACGCCGGCTTGTTCGACAAGGACGGCCACCTCAAGATCATCGACCGGGCCCGCGACGTGGGCCGGCTCGCCGGGGGCACGATCTTCGCGCCCAAGTATCTCGAGAACAAGCTGAAGTTCTCCCCGTACATCAAGGAGGCGGTGTGCGTGGGCGACGGCCGGCCGTTCGTGGCCGCCATGCTCAACATCGACCTGGCCTCGGTCGGCAACTGGGCGGAGCGGCGCGGGCTCGCCTATACGAGCTACACGGACCTGGCCCAGAAGCCCGAGGTCTACGAGCTGATCCGCCAGGAGGTGGTCCGGGTCAACCGGAGCCTGCTCGAGGACGAGGCGCTCCGGGGCGCCCAGATCCGGCGCTTCCTCCTGCTGCACAAGGAGCTCGACCCCGACGACCAGGAGATCACCCGCACCCGCAAGGTGCGGCGGGGCTTCATCGGCCAGAAGTACGCCCCGCTCATCGAGGCGCTCTACGGCGCCGGGGACTCGGTCCAGGTGGAGGCCCAGGTGACCTACGAGGACGGCCGGACCGCCACCGTGCGGGCCGCGGTCCGGCTGAGCGACGCCGAGACGTTCGCGGTCGCGGGGGCGCCGGCGTGAGGGAGCCGACCGGCCCGCCGGCGATCCCACCGGGCGAGCCGCTGCTCGCGGTGGACGAGGTGAGCGTGCGCTTCGGGGCCATCCAGGCCCTCGACCGGGTGAGCCTCGAGATCCGGCGCGGGGAGATCGCGGCCATCATCGGCCCCAACGGAGCGGGCAAGACCACGCTGCTCAACGTGATCAGCGGCTTCTACCACCCGTCGGAAGGCCACATCCGGTTCGAGGGACGCGACCGGACGCGGCTCCGGCCCTACGACGTGGCGGCCCTCGGGGTGGCCCGCACCTTCCAGAACGTCGCCCTCTTCAAGGGCATGAGCGTGCTCGACAACATCATGACCGGGCGGCTGCTCAAGATGCGCGGCAGCTTTCTCCTCGAGGCGCTCTACTGGGGCCCGGCCATGCGGCAGGAGCTCCTACACCGGGCGTTCGTCGAGCGCATCATCGACTTCCTGGAGATCGAGGCCATCCGGAAGGCGGGAGCGGGCACGCTGCCCTACGGGCTGCAGAAGCGGGTGGAGCTGGCGCGGGCTCTGGCCGCCGAGCCCAAGCTCCTACTGCTGGACGAGCCGATGGCCGGGATGAACGTCGAGGAGAAGGAAGACATGTGCCGCTTCATCCTCGGGGTCAACGACGAGTTCGGCACCACGATCGCCCTGATCGAGCACGACATGAGCGTGGTGATGGACATCTCGGACCGGGTGATCGCGCTCGACTACGGGCGCAAGATCGCCGACGGGCGGCCCGACGAGGTGCGCGCCGACCAGGGCGTGATCGACGCCTATCTCGGGGTGAGCCATGCTTGAGCTCCTCTACGGGGTGCTGGTCGGGCCGGTGAAGGACATGGCGAGCTCCCCCACCTTCCTGGCCGAGGTGGTGATCGGCGGGCTGGCCGCGGGCCTCATGTACTCGCTGGTCGCCCTCGGCTTCGTGCTCATCTACAAGGCCTCCGGGGTCTTCAACTTCGCCCAGGGGGTCATGGTGCTCTTCGCGGCGCTGACCCTGGTGGGGCTGATGGAGCGCGGGGCCCCGCTGGTGCTCGCCCTGCTCGTCACCATGGCGGTGATGGGGGCGCTCGCCTTCGCGATCGAGCGGGTGGTGCTGCGTCCGCTCGTGAACCAGGAGCAGATCATCCTGTTCATGGCCACCATCGGCCTCAACTTCTTCCTGGAGGGCTTCGGCGAGCTGGTGTGGGGGAGCAACGTCAAGAAGCTCGACGTGGGCATCCCGGACAGCTCGTTCGTGGTGTGGGGCGTGCAGGTCAACCGCCTCGAGCTCACCGCCGCGATCACCGCCGCGGTGCTGGTGGCGGCGATGGCGGTCTTCTTCCAGCGCACCCGGATCGGCCGCGCGCTCCGCGCGGTGGCCGACGACCACGAGGCCGCGCTCTCGATCGGCATCCCGCTCAACACCATCTGGGTCGTGGTGTGGTCGGCCGCGGGCCTGGTCGCCATCGTGGCCGGGATCATGTGGGGGGCGAAGAGCGGGGTGCAGTTCAGCCTCTCCCTGATCGCGCTCAAGGCCCTGCCGGTCCTCATCCTGGGCGGCTTCACCTCGGTGCCCGGGGCCATCGTGGGCGGGCTCATCATCGGGGTGGGGGAGAAGATCGCCGAGGTCTACTGGGGGCCGCTGGTGGGCGGCGCCATCGAGAACTGGTTCGCCTACGTGCTGGCCCTGGCCTTCCTGCTCTTCCGGCCACAGGGCCTCTTCGGCGAGCGCATCATCGAAAGAGTCTAGTGATCTACCGCGAGGCCGGGCAGTTCAAGAGCACCTACGCGAGCGACCAGGCGCTGTTCCCGATCCGGCAGGACCGGGTCGTGGTGGGCCTGGCCGTTGCGGCCGCGGTGATCGCGGTGCCGCTGGTCGCCGACGAGTACTGGCTGCAGGCGGTGCTGATCCCGTTCCTGATCTACGCGCTGGCCGCCCTCGGCCTCAACCTGCTGACCGGCTACGCGGGGCAGGTGTCCCTCGGCACCGGGGGCTTCATGGCGGTGGGCGGCTACGCCGCGTTCAAGCTCACGAGCGCCTTCCCCGGGATGAACGTGCTGGTGGCCTTCCTGCTGGCCGGCCTCGTGACCGCGCTGGTCGGGCTGGTCTTCGGGCTGCCGTCGCTGCGCATCAAGGGCTTCTACCTGGCGGTCGCCACCCTGGCCGCTCAGTTCTTCCTGCTCTGGCTCTTCAACAAGGTCGCCTGGTTCACCGACTACGCCTCCTCCGGGACCATCACCGCGCCGCCCCGGACGGTGGCCTCGATCATGGTCACCGGGCCCGCCGCGACCGCGCCGGTCCGGTACCTGACCGCGCTCGCCTTCGTGGCCCTCTTCGCGCTGGTGGCCAAGAATCTGGTGCGGGGGCGGGTGGGGCGCTCGTGGATGGCGATCCGGGACCGCGACATCGCGGCCGAGATCATCGGGGTGCGGCCGCTGCGCACGAAGCTGCTGGCCTTCGCGATCAGCTCGTTCTTCTGCGGGGTGGCCGGCGCGGAGTACGTGTTCCTCTACCTGGGGAGCGCGGAGACCCAGGCCTTCGACATCAACGTGTCGTTCCTGGTGCTGTTCATGGTCATCATCGGCGGGCTCGGCTCGATCCTGGGATCGTTCCTGGGCGCCGCCTTCATCGTGATGGTGCCGATCTTCCTCACCAACGTGCCGCACCTGCTGGGCCTGGCCATGCCGGTGGCCCTGCAGAAGCAGATCGAGCTGATGGTGTTCGGCGGCCTCATCATCGCGTTCCTGATCGTCGAGCCGCACGGCCTCGCGCGGCTCTGGCAGATCGCCAAGGAGAAGCTGCGGCTCTGGCCCTTCCCGTACTGAGCGTGTTCCACCCAGATGAGCAAGGAGGAGTATCCATGACCCTACGACGCGTCATGATCGCGCTGCTGGCCGCGATCGTCATCGCCGCCCCGGCGGCCGGGACGGTCTCGGCCCAGGCCAAGGAGATGTTCGTCCCCTCGACCGTCTACCGCACCGGTCCCTACGCCCCGAGTGGCACCCCGTTCGCGAACGGGCTGTGGGACTACCTCACGATGCTCAACGAGCGCGACGGCGGCATCAACGGCGTCCGGCTCGTGGTCGAGGAGTGCGAGACCCAGTACGACACCAAGCAGGGCGTCGAGTGCTACGAGCGGCTCAAGGGCAAGAACGGCGGGGCGATGGTGTTCAACCCGCTCAGCACCGGCATCACCTACCAGCTCATCCCCAAGGCGGCGGTGGACAAGATCGTGGTGCACTCGATGGGCTACGGCATGACCGCGGCCTCCGACGGCCGGTGGTTTCCGTGGGTGTTCACGTTCCCGACCACCTACTGGAGCCAAGCCTCCTCGGTCATCCGCTACATCGGCCAGCAAGAGGGCGGGCTCGACAAGCTCAAGGGCAAGAAGATCGTCCACATCTACCACAACAGCCCGTACGGCAAGGAAGCCAACCCGACGCTCGAGGAGCTCAGCCACAAGTACGGCTTCGAGCTGACCCTGCTCGCGGTGGACCACCCCGGCCAGGAGCAGAAGGCTACGTGGCTCCAGGTGCGGCGCATCAACCCGGCGTGGGTGTACATGTCGGGCTGGGGCGTGATGAACCAGGTGGCGGTGAAGGAGGCCGCCGCGATCAACTTCCCGATGGATCACTTCATCGGCAACTGGTGGTCGGCGAGCGAGGCCGACGTGATCCCGGCCGGCGACGGGGCCAAGGGCTACAAGGGGGCAACGTTCCACGCCCCGGGCACCAACTTCAAGGTGCACGCCGACATCGTGAAGTTCGTCTACGACCGGGGCAAGAACATCGGTCCCAAGGACAAGATCGGCGAGGCCCTCTACAATCGCGGCGTCGTGAACGCGATGTACATGACCGAGGCCTTCCGCACCGCGATGGCCAAGTACGGCAACAAGCCGCTCACCACCGAGCAGGTGCGCTGGGGCTACGAGCACCTGAACCTCACCGAGGCCCGGCTGGACCAGATCGGGCTCAAGGGCTTCACCCACCCGGTGAAGGTGACCTGCGAGGACCACGAGGGCAGCGGGCCGGTCCTGATCCAGCAGTGGGACGGCAAGAAGTGGAACGTCGTCTCCGACTGGATCCAGCCCATGAGGGAGGTCGTGCGCCCGAAGCTCGAGGCGGCCGCGGTGGAGGAGGGCAAGAAGCTCGGATACACGATGCGCGACTGCTCCAAAGAGAACTAGGCGGAGAGACGGAGCCGTCGTGAGCGACGCCGTCCACCCGCTGCTCTCGGTGAACAACATCGAGGTGATCTACGACCACGTGATCCTCGTGTTGAAGGGCGTGTCGCTCCAGGTCCCCGGGGAGGGCATCGTGGCCCTCCTCGGGGCCAACGGGGCCGGCAAGTCCACCACGCTCAAGGCGATCTCGGGGCTCCTGCGCACCGAGCGGGGCGAGGTCACCAAGGGAGGGATCGAGCTCGCGGGCGAGGCGATCCATCGGCGCGCGGCGTCCGAGATCGTGCGCCGGGGGATCGTGCAGGTGATGGAGGGCCGTCACGTCTTCGAGCACCTCACGGTGGAGGAGAATCTGCTGACCGGCGGCTACACCCAGCGCGGCGGCCAGGCGCTCCGCACGGACCTGGAGCGGGTCTACGGGTACTTCCCACGGCTGCGCGATCGGCGATCGGTCGACGCGGGCTACATCTCGGGCGGCGAGCAGCAGATGCTCGCGATCGGCCGCGCCCTCATGGCCCACGCGCGCCTGATGCTGCTGGACGAGCCCTCGATGGGGCTCGCCCCGATGCTGGTGCAGGAGATCTTCGAGATCGTGGGCCGGCTCAACCGGGAGGAGCGGGTGGCGGTCCTGCTCGCGGAGCAGAATGCGAACATGGCGCTGCGCTTCGCCCAGTACGTGTACGTGATGGAGAACGGTCGGGTGGTCCTGGACGGCGACGTCAAGGCGGTCAGCGAGAACGAGGACATCAAGGAGTTCTACCTGGGGCTGTCCGGAGTCGGGCAGCGGAAGAGCTATCGCGACGTCAAGAACTACCGGCGCCGCAAGCGGTGGCTCTCGTGAGAATCCGTCCATGAGCTCTCAGCTCGAGATCACGGAGGTCTCCAAGTCCTTCGGAGGGGTGCAGGCGGTCGGGCGGGTGAGCCTGGCGGTGCGCCAGGGCGAGATCCTGTCCGTCATCGGCCCCAACGGAGCGGGCAAGACCACCCTGCTCAACATGATCAGCGGCTTCTACCACCCCGACTCCGGCCGCATCACCCTGGAAGGCAGCGACGTGACGCACGACTCTCCGAGCCACCTCGCCGGGCTCGGAATCGCGCGGACCTTCCAGAACATCGCGCTGTTCCGCGGCATGACCGTGCTCGACAACCTCATGCTCGGGCGGCACGTCCGCATGAAGTCGGGGGTGCTGGCCTCGTTCGTCTACTGGGGGTTCGCCCAGCGGGAGGAGGTCGCGCATCGGCGCCGGGTCGAGGACATCATCGACTTCCTCCGGATCCAGGACCTGCGCCGGCGGCCCTGCGGCTCGCTGGCGTACGGGCTCCAGAAGCGGGTGGAGCTGGGCCGCGCCCTCGCGCTCGATCCCAAGATCCTCCTCCTCGACGAGCCGATGGGCGGCTGCAACCACGAGGAGAAGGAGGACATGGCCCGGTTCATCCTGGACGTCAACCACGAATGGGGCACCACGATCATCCTGATCGAGCACGACATGGGGGTGGTCATGGACATCTCGGATCGGGTGGCCGTCCTGGACATGGGAGTGAAGATCGCCGAGGGCACCCCCGACGAGGTGCGGACGAATCCGCAGGTGATCAAGGCGTATCTGGGCGATGCCAAGGGGACGAGCAACGGAGGCCAGCATGCCTGATCTGACGACGCTTCCCCGCCTGCTGCAGCGCAACGCGCGCGAGCTCGCCGACCGACCGGCGATGCGCGAGAAGGATCGCGGCATCTGGCAGACCTGGAGCTGGCGCCAGTACCACGACCAGGTGCGGGACCTCGCGCTGGGCCTGGCGTCGCTGGGGTTCCGTCGCGGCGATCGGCTGTCCGTCATCGGGGACAATCGGCCGCGCCTGTACTGGGCCCAGGTCGCCGCCCAGAGCCTGGGCGGGATCTCGGTGCCGGTCTACCAGGACTCGATCGCCAAGGAGCTGGCCTTCGTCTGGAACCACGCGGAGGTGAGCGTGATCGTGGCCGAGGATCAGGAGCAGGTCGACAAGATCGTGGCCCTGCGTGACGAGCTGCCGTCCCTCCGCCTCGTCGTCTACGACGACCCGCGGGGGATGACCGGCTACCGCCACGGCTGGCTCAAGTCCTTCGAAGACGTGCAGGAGGCCGGCCGGAGATTCGGTGTCGAGCATCCCGGCGTCTTCGAGAATGAGATCGAGCAGGGCCGCGCCGACGACGTGGCGGTCATCTCCTACACGTCCGGCACCACCGGCAGCCCCAAGGGCGCGATGATCACGCACGCCAACGCGATCGGCGTGGCGGAGAGCTTCCGGCAGGCATCGCACCTCGTCCCGGAGGACACCTCGCTGGCGTATCTGCCCATGGCCTGGGCGGGTGATTCGGTCTACACGCTCTTCGCGAGCCTGGTGGCCGGCTTCTGCGCCAACTGCCCCGAGAGCCCGGAGACGGTGCAGCGCGACCTGCGGGAGCTGGGCCCCTCCACGCTCCTCGCCCCGCCGCGGATCTGGGAGAACATGCTCACCGCGGTGCTGGTACGGGCGGCCGACGCCACGCCGCTCAAGCGCCGGACCTTCGACTACTTCCGCTCGGCGGCAGAACGGGCCGAAATCTTGAGAACGGAGGACAAGCCGCTGCCGGCCGGGCTGCGCCTGGCCACCACCCTCGGGGAGTTCTTCGTGTACGGCCCGGTGCGCGACCAACTGGGGCTCGGGCGGACGAAGTGGGCGCTGACCGGCGGAGCACCCCTCGGTCCCGATACCTTCCGTTTCTTCCGGTCGATCGGGGTGAACCTCAAGCAGGTCTATGGATCCACCGAGACCACCGGGCTCGTCTCGCTGCAGCCCGACCGGGAGGCGAATCCCACCACCGCCGGGCGGCCGGTGCCGGGGGTGGAGATCAAGATCGGAGACCGCGGGGAGGTCCTGGTGAAGGGGTGCACCGTGTTCAAGGGCTACTTCCGGAACGAGGAGGCGACCCGAGAGGTGATCGGCCCCGACGGTTGGTTCCACACCGGCGACGCCGGCTTCATCGATCCCCAGGGGCACCTGGTCATCATCGACCGCGCGAAGGACGTCGGGGCGCTCACCGACGGCACCCCGTTCGCCCCCCAGTTCATCGAGAACAAGCTCAAGTTCAGCCCCTACGTCCGCGAGGCGGTCGCGTTCGGCCACGACAAGCCGTTCGTGGCCGCCATGATCGCGATCGACCCCGGCACGGTGGGGAACTGGGCGGAGCGGCGCGGCATTCCCTACACGTCGTACATGGACCTCTCCCAGAAATCCGAGGTGCGTGAGATGATCCGCGACGAGATCCGCCGGGGCAACGAGACGCTGCCGGAGGGGACGAGGATCCGCCGCTTCCTCCTGCTCACCAAGGACCTGGAGGCCGACGACGCGGAGATCACGCGGACCCGCAAGGTGCGGCGTCGCTACGTGGCCGACAAGTACGCCACGGTGATCGACGCCCTGTATGGGAGGGCGGCCGAGGCCGAGCTCTCGACGAGCATCACCTACGAGGATGGCCGACAGGCGACCATCCAGTCGCGCGTGATCATCGAGGACGTCGCGGAGACCGCGGCCCGTGTCTGACGACTTCGGATTCCTCCTCCTGCTGCTGTCCAACGGCATCATGATCGGCCTGATGTACACGCTGATCGCGCTCGGGTTCGTCCTCGTGTACAAGGCCACCGACGCGGTGAATTTCGCCCAGGGCGAGTTCGTGATGATCGCCGGTCTCGTGGTGGCCGGAGCCCTCGACGCGCTGCACGCGCCCCTGTGGCTCGCCATCCTCATCGGCCTCGGCGCCATGGTGGGCTTCGGCTTCCTGCTGGAGCGGGTCATGCTGCGCAAGCTCATCGGTCGGCCGGTGATCGCGGTGGTCATGGCCACGATCGGGCTCGCCTCGGTCCTGCGGGGCATCGGGCCGTCCACCCTCGGAGCCGGGACTCGGACGCTGCCCCTGCCCATCCCGGACGAGCCGTTCGTGCTGGGCCCCCTGTTCATCCCGCCCATCCAGCTCCTGGGCGCGGCGGTGAGCCTGGTCTTCCTCGGCGGGTTCGGGTGGTTCTTTCTCAGATCCCGCAACGGCATCGCGATGCGGGCCATCGCCGACAACCAGCAGGTCGCGCTGGCCATGGGCATCAACGTGGAGCGCTACTTCGGACTCGCCTGGGCCATGACCGGGGTCGTCTCCGCGATCGGCGGCATCATCTGGGGGAATCTGCTCGGCGTCGACATCAACCTGTCGCTGGTGGGCCTGAAGGTGTTCCCGGTCGTGATCCTGGGGGGGCTCGACTCGATACCGGGCGCGATCGTCGGAGGGCTCATCGTGGGACTGGTCGAGAACGTGACCGCGGGCTACGTGGACCCGTACGTGGGCGGCGGCACCAAGGATTTCGCCCCGTACGTCCTGATGATCCTCGCCCTCATGATCCGGCCCTACGGAATCTTCGGCAAGAAGATCATCGAAAGGATCTGAGAGCGATGATCCATCGCGAATGCGGGGTGCTCAAGACCAGCTACGAAGCCGACATGGCGCTGTATCCGCTCCCGATCGCCCGCTGGGCGGTCGGGGCCCTCGCGGTGGTCTTCTTCGGGATCGTTCCGCTCGGTCTGGGGGAGTACTACCTCTCGGTCGCCAACCTGGTCTGGATCGCGGTCATCGGCGCCCTCGGCCTCAACATCCTGGTCGGCTACACCGGGCAGGTGTCGATCGGCCACGGGGCCTTCATGTCGGTCGGCGCCTACACCGCGGCCAACCTGGCCAACCGGCTCGGCTCTCCGTGGCCGGTGAATCTCCTGGCCGGCGGCATCATGGCCGCGCTCATCGGAGTGATCGTCGGCATTCCTTCCCTCCGCATCAAGGGCCTCTACCTGGCCATCGCGACCCTCGCCGGGCAGTTCATCATCGAGTGGATCATCAACCACGTGACCTTCATCAGCGGGGGCGTGCAGGCCTCGATCGAGGTCGCGCGACCGCGGCTCGGGTCGATGGCGCTGGACACCCAGCGCGACATGTACTACTTCCTCCTCTTCTTCGTGGTGCTGGCCATCCTCGGCACCATGAACCTCGTGCGCTCCCGGGTCGGGCGGGCCTTCATCGCCATCCGCGACCAGGACATCGCGGCCGAGATCATCGGGATCAACATCTTTCGCTACAAGCTTCTCGCGTTCGCCATCTCGTCCTTCTATGCCGGAGTGACCGGCGTGGTGTACACCTACTTCCTCGGGATCGCGAACTACGAGCAGTTCCAGCTCGGGGTATCGGTCGACTACCTGGCCATGATCATCATCGGAGGTCTGGGGTCGGTCCAGGGCTCGATCTTCGGGGCCTTCTTCATCACGCTCCTGCCGATCGTGATCCGGCGCCTGATGGAGAGCTTCGGCGGCGTGTTCTTCGAGCCGCAGACCGTGCTCAACCTGATCCCGAATCTCCGTGTCATGCTCTTCGGCGCCCTGATCATCTTCTTCCTGATCGTCGAGCCGGAGGGTCTCAACCGCCTGTGGCGGAACATCCGGAACTACTTCCGGATCTGGCCATTCGCGTACTAAGAGGTACGCGATGAAAGGAGAACGCTCATGAGACACGTGCTGGCAATCGCGATGGCGCTCGTGCTGGGAGGGAGCGGCCTGCTCGCCCCCGCTCCGTCCATCGCCCAGTCCAAAGGCGACGTCGTCATCGGGGTGCAGTGCGACCGCACCGGGCCGACCCAGATCGTGGGAACCGTGCTGTGCCCGGGCTTCCACGACTACATCGCCCTGGTGAACAGCAAGGGCGGGGTCGAGGGCCACAAGATCAACGCCCTGGAGGTCGACCACGAGTACAAGGTACCGCCCGCGGTGGAGTCGTACGAGCGCTTCAAGCAGGAGGGGGCGGTGTCGATCGCGGTCTATGGTACGCCCCAGATCTACGCGCTGGCCGCGAAGCTCACGGAGGATCGGATCCCCGGGACCTCCCCGGGGTTCGGTAGCGCGGCCGCGGCCGATGGGGTCCGCTACCCGTTCATCTTCCCGATAGCGGCGACCTACTGGTCCCAGGCGACCGCCTCGATCAAGTTCGTCAAGGACCAGCTCGGTGGCAGCCTCAAGGGCAAGAAGATCGCGTTCATCTTCTATGACAACCCGGCGGGGCGCGAGCCGATCCAGGTGCTGCAGGACCTGGCGGGCCGGGAAGGCTTCCAGCTGCGGGAGTTCGCGGTTCCGCCTCCCGGGGTCGAGATGGGCGCGCAGGTGCTCGACATCGCGCAGCGGTTCCGGGCCGACTTCGTGATCGCCCATCTCTTCGGCGGGGCCCCAGCGGTGTCGATCAAGGAGCTCAAGCGGGTGGGCTATCCGCTGAAGAAGGTCATCGGGTTCGTGTGGGCGTCGGCCGAGGCCAACATCGAGGCCGCGGGCGGCTTCCCGGCCGCGGAGGGCTACTACACGATGCAGTTCGCGGGGGTCGGTCAAGACTACCCGGTGCTGAACGAGATCCGGGAGATGTACAAGAAGGAAGGCAAGCCGGCGCCGAAGGAGATGGCGTCGACCGTGTTCTACAACCGCGGGGTGCTCATCGCGGCGCTTCACGTCGAGGCGATCCGGAACGCGCTGAAGGCCAAGCCGAACGGCAAGATCACCGGCGCGGACGTGAAGGCCGGCTTCGAGAAGATCTCCAACTTCACCCTCGGCGGGCTCGTGCCGCCGCTCAAGATCACCCCGACCGATCACGAGGGCGGCGGGCTCGTCCAGATCTGGCAGGTCAAGGGCGGTAAGTTCGTCAAGAGCACCGATTGGTTCTCCGCCTACCCGGACGTGCTGGCCAAGCACATCAAGGACGCGGCGAAGTCGTAGGCGTTCCGTCCCAGGCCGCGGCGAGCCGCCGCACACGGAGGACTGGCGCCGGAGGGGGTCCCCTCCGGCGCCACCACATCATGCTGAGTCTCAACAACATCGAGGTGATCTACGACGGTGTCATCCTCGTCCTCAAGGGGGTGTCGCTGGAGGTGCGCGAGGGGGGAATCACCACGCTGCTCGGGGCCAACGGGGCCGGGAAGACCACCACGCTGAAGGCCATCTCCGGGCTGCTCCGGACCGAGCGGGGTGAGGTCACGAAGGGGTCGATCGAGCTCGGCGGCCAGCGGATCGACCATCTGGCGCCCTACGAGGTCGTCCGGCGGGGGGTGGTGCAGGTCTTCGAGGGGCGGCGGGTCTTCGAGCATCTGACCACAGAGGAGAACCTGATCGCGGGGGCGCACATCCAGTCCGATCGCCAGCTGGTGGCGACCGGGATCGAGCGCGTGTTCCAGTACTTCCCTCGGCTCAAGGAGCGCCGGTCGGTTCAAGCCGGATACCTGTCGGGCGGTGAGCAGCAGATGCTCGTGATCGGGCGCGCCTTGATGGCCGACCCCCGGGTCATCCTTCTCGACGAGCCGTCCCTCGGGCTCGCCCCGATGCTGGTCGAGGAGATCTTCCGGATCGTGCAGCGCTTGAATCGCGAGCAGAAGCTCACCGTGCTCCTGGTCGAGCAGAACGCGACCCTCGCCCTCGGAATCGCCGAGCACGGCTACGTGATGGAGAACGGCCGGATCGTGCTCGAAGGGGCAGGGGACGCACTGCGCGCCAACGCGGACATCAAGGAGTTCTATCTCGGGCTGACCGAGGTGGGGGCCCGCAAGTCCTACCGCGACGTCAAGCACTACAAGCGCAGGAAGCGGTGGCTGAGCTGACCGTTCACGCCTTCACCGTCTACGACCTCATCGTGCGGGGAGCCGCGTCGCACCGCGACGCCCCCGCGGTGATCCAGGGCGACCGGACGGTGACGTTCCGGGAGCTCCACCGGCGGGTCGACGAGCTGGCCTGCGGGCTGGCGGCCCTCGGGATCGAGCGCGGCGAGCGGGTGTGCGTCCTCGCCCAGAACGACGCGGCCTACGTCGACCTCTACGGCGCCTGTGCCCGCCAGGGCATCGTCGCCTACCCGATCAACTGGCGGCTCACCGGGCCCGAGGTGGAGCGGGTGGTGGAGCGCGCCCGGCCCACCATGATGGTGGTCGACGCGACCACGCGGCCGCTCGTCGCCGACTGGCTCGAGGCGAAGGCGGTGCCGCACCGCTACCAGCTGGGCGCGGAGGCCGGGCCCGGCTTCACCGCGTTCGGCGCGCTCTACCGCCCGGGCGCGCCGCCGCCGCCCGCCGCGGTCGAGCCCGACGCCGCGTTCGCGGTCATCTCCACCGCGGCGGTGGACGTGATCCCGCGGGGTGCGGTGCTCACCCACGCCAACATCCTCACCGCCAACCTCACCGCGATCGCCGCCCTCGGCCTCACCGCCCGGGACCCGTACCTGGCGGTGCTCCCGCTCTTCCACGTGACCGCGCTGGGGATGTCCCTGGCCCACCTGCACGCGGGGGCGGCGGTGGTGGTGATGCCGCGCTTCGACGCCCCCGAGGCGGTGCGCCTGATCGACCGGTACCGGGTCGCCCACGTCTCCGACTTTCCCCCGGTGCTGGCGAGCCTGCTCGACGCGGCCGAGAAGGTCGGGAGCGCGCTCCCGAGCCTGACCCACGTCTCCGGGCTCGACGCGCCCCAGACCATCCAGCGCCTGCACGAGAAGACCGGAGCCCGGTTCTGGACCGGCTTCGGCCAGTCGGAGACGAGCGGGTTCGTGACGATCCAGCGGGTGGTCGACAAGCCGGGCGCCTCCGGGCGGCCGGTGCCCGCGGCCCAGGTGCGACTGGTCGACGACTACGATCGCGAGGTGCCGGTCGGTACCCCCGGCGAGATCGTGGTGCGCGGCCCCCTGGTCTTCCAGGGCTACTTCGACCAGCCCGACGTGACCGCCTACACCTTCCGCAACGGCTGGCACCACACCGGCGACGTGGGGCGCTTCGAGGGCGACGGTTACCTCCACTACGTCAAGCGCAAGCCCGAGAAGGAGCTGATCAAGCCGGGCGGGGAGAACGTCTACCCGGCCGAGGTCGAGACCGTCGTGGTGCAGATGCCCGGAGTCACCGGGGTCTGCGTCTACGGGGTGCCGGACCCGCGCTGGGGCGAGGCGGTCAAGGCGGTGGTGGAGATCGCGGGCGGGGCCCGGCCCACCGCCCAGCAGGTGAGTGACTTCGTCGGCGACCGGATCGCGCGCTTCAAGCGCCCGCAGGTGGTGGTGTTCACCGAGGCCCTGCCGCGCGGCGCCGACGGCTCCGTGGACCGGGACGCGGTGAAGGCCCGGTGGGGCGACGCATGAAGATCTTCGACGAGCACCACGACATGTTCCGGCAGGCGGTGCGGGCCTTCGTCCAGAAGGAGGTCGAGCCGCATGTCGAGGAGTGGGAAGAGGCCGGTCAGATCCCCAAGTCGATCTGGCCCCGCATGGGCGCGCTGGGCTTCCTGGGGGTGGAGTACGACGAGAAGTACGGCGGCGCGGGTGCCGACGTCCTCACCACCGCGGTGCTCTGCGAGGAGATGGCCCGGGCCCGCTGCGCCTCGCTGGCCATGGCGGTCGGCGTGCACACCGACATGGCCTCGCCCCATCTCTACTGGACGGGGAGCGAGGCGCTCAAGGAGCGGTACCTGCCCGCGATCTGCCGAGGGGAGGCGCTCACCGCCATCGCGGTCACCGAGCCCGGCGGCGGCTCCGACGTCGCCGCGATCCGCACGCGGGCGGTGCGCGACGGCCGACACTACGTGCTGAACGGCTCGAAGATGTTCATCACCAACGGGGTGATGGCGGATCTGTACTTCGTGGCCGCGCGGATCCAGGAGGCCCCCCTCACCACCGGGCCCCTCACCACCGGGCCCCTCACCCTGCCCTCTCCCCAGGGGGGAGAGGGTTCGAAGAGGCATCGGGGGATCTCGATGTTCCTGGTGGAGCGCGGCACGCCGGGGTTCACGGTGAGCCGCAAGCTCGACAAGATGGGCAACCGCGCCTCGGACACCGCGGAGCTGGTCTTCCAGGACATGCGGGTGCCGGCCGGCAACCTGCTGGGCCGGGAGGGCGGCGGCTTCTACGAGGTCATGCGCGTCTTCCAGCGCGAGCGGCTGGTGGCGGGGCTGCACGCGGTGGCCGGCTGCGAGCGCGCCCTCGAGGACACCATCGCCTACGTGCAGCAGCGGCAGGTCTTCGACGGGCCGCTCTCGGGCAAGCAGGTGGTCCGCCACCGGATCGCGGACCTCGCCACCCTGATCGAGGCCGGGCGCTGGCTCACCTACGCGGCCTGCCTCAAGTTCCGGGACCGGGAGGACGCGGTGAAGGAGATCTCGATGGTGAAGCTGTTCACCGCCGAGATGGCCCAGAAGGTCGCCTACGAGTGCGTCCAGCTCCACGGCGGCTACGGCTACATGCGGGAGTATCCCATCGAGCGGTTCTTCCGCGACATCCGGCTCATGACCATCGGGGGCGGGACCTCCGAGATCATGAAGGAGATCATCGCCAAGCAGATGGCACTCTGACCGTGGCGCTGGACGTCGTCGTCGTCGGGCACGTCACGCTCGATCGGACGCCGCGCGGTACCCGGCCCGGAGGGGCCGCCTACTACGCGGCGGTCACCGCCCACCGGCAGGGCCTCCGGGTGGGCCTCCTCACCTCGTTCGGCCCGGACTTCCCCCGCGAGGCGCTGCCGCCCGAGCTCTCGGTGGTCAACGTGGCCTCCCCGCGGACCACCGTCTTCCGGATCGGCCCGGGCCGCATCGCCGACGGCCGGCGGGTGCGCGAGCTGGCCGTCCTGGGGCGGGCCGCCGACCTCGAGGCGGCCGCGCTGCCCGACGAGTGGCAGGACGTCGGCCTAGCCGCTCTGTGCCCGGTCACCGGCGAGGTCGATCCGGCGCTGGCCGCCGCTCTTCCCGAGGCCTCCATGGTGGCGCTGCCCCAGGGCTGGATGCGGCAGCGGGGCGCGGGCGGGGTGGTGTCGCCCCAGCCCTGGGAGGACGTCGACCTGGTGCTGCCGCACGCGCAGGCGGTGGTGGTCAGCGCCGAGGACGTCGAGCCGTTCCAGAAGGAGGCGCTCGAGTGGTTCCAGCGCGTGCCGGTGGGCGCGGTCACCCGCGGAGCCGACGGCGCGATCCTCTTCGTCAACGGCGACCGGTACGGGGTCGAGCCCGACGTCGCGGTCGAGAAGGACGACACCGGCGCGGGCGACGTCTTCGCGACGACCCTCCTCATCGCGTACAACCGGGACGGCAACCCGTGGGACGCGGCCGCGGTCGCGTCGTGCTGCGCCGCGGCCTCCGTCGAGGCCGAGGGCGTCGCGGGGATCCCGGATCGCGCGGCCCTGGAGGCGCGGCTCGCGGCCTACCGCCGCCGCCAGGGTGGGTGAGCCGCGCGTTGCTTGCTCCCGGGCGCGGCCCGGGGCTACACTGACCCGTGGCCGCGAAGATCCGCATCACGGCGGGCAAGGTGTCGGCGGACGCCGTGCTGGACGATTCGCGCACCGCGGCGGCGGTCTGGGACGCGCTGCCCCTCGGTGTCGCGGGGCAGACCTGGGGCGACGAGATCTACTTCGCCATCCCGGTGAAGGCCAAGAGCGAGAACCCGCGCGAGGTGGTGGCCCTGGGCGATCTGGCCTACTGGCCGCCGGGCTCCGCGTTCTGCATCTTCTTCGGGCCGACGCCGGCGAGCCGAGGCGACGAGATCCGGCCGGCGAGCCCGGTCAACGTGTTCGGCCGCGTGCTGGGAGACCCCACGGTGTTCAAGGCGGTGCGCTCCGGGACCACGGTCCGCGTGGAGCGCGCCTGAGACGGAGGACGGGATGAAGATCTTTCTGGACAGCGCGAACGTGGCCGAGCTGCGCGAGGGGGTGGCGATGGGCCTGGTGGACGGCTGCACCACCAACCCCTCGCTCATCGCCAAGGAGAAGCGCCCCTTCCGCCCCCTGGTGGAGGAGATCTGCAAGGTGGTGCCGGGCGATGTGAGCCTCGAAGTGGTGGCCACCGACTTCGACGGCATGGTGAAGGAGGGCAAGGAGCTGGTGCAGGTGGCGCCCAACGTGGTGGTCAAGTGCCCGCTCACCAAGGACGGGCTCAAGGCGGTGAAGTACCTGAGCGGAGAGGGCATCCGGGTCAACCAGACGCTCTGCTTCTCGGCCCCGCAGGCCCTGCTCTCGGCCAAGGCGGGCGCGGTCTACATCAGCCCGTTCCTCGGCCGCCTGGACGACATCGGCCACGTGGGCATGGACCTGGTCCGGGACATCTGCGAGATCTACCGGAACTACGGGTACAAGACCCAGGTGCTGGCCGCCTCGATCCGCAACCCGCTGCACGTGATCGACGCGGCCAAGGCGGGGGCGCACGTGGCCACCATGCCCTTCAACGTGCTCGAGATGCTGATGAAGCACCCGCTGACCGATATCGGCCTCAAGAAGTTCCTCGACGACTGGAACAAGCTGGGCGAGAAGATCTAGGCTGCCGCGCTCTCCCTCTCCCCCTGGGGAGAGGGCAGGGTGTTTCCGGGTTCCGCCCGTTTTGGGCTCTGAGGCGTATATCTCGGGTGAGATGGATGCCGAGCGGGCGTTGATGGCGAAGGTGGCGCGGGGGGACCAGGCGGCGTTCGCCGAGCTGGCCCAGCGCTACGGCGGCAAGCTGCTGGCGGTGGCGGGGCGGCTGCTCGGCTCACGTGCCGACGCCGAGGACGCGGTGCAGCGGGCGTTCCTCCAGTGCTTCGCGGGGGCCGCCGGCTACGACGCCCGGTGGGCGGTCTCCACGTGGCTCTATCGCATCCTGACCAACGTCTGCGTGGACGAGCTGCGTCGACGGGCCACCCGGACCGCCCACGACGAGCGAACCGCGGCGGGGGCGCTCTCGGCCGCGTCGAGCAATCACCAACCGCCCGCGGCCTATCTCGATCTCCACCGCGCGCTCGCGCTCGTGCCGCGCGAGGCGCGGGTGCTGCTGGCCCTGCGCTACGTGGACGGGCTCTCCTACGGGGAGCTGGCGCGCATCCGGGGCATCTCGATCAACACCGTGAAGAGCCAGCTCGCGCGGGGCAAGGCCCTGCTGCGGGCGGAGCTCGGCAAGCGAGGAGCGGGTCATGTATGACGCGATGGACGAGGGCAAGCGCCCCGATCGGCTGGACCTCCTGTTGACCGACTACTTCCGGCCGGAGACGGCGGCGGCGGAACTGCCCCGCCGCATCGCCGCGGCGGCCCGGGCCTCCACGACCGCGCTCGATAGGCTCGAGGCGCGGCTCGGCATCGAGGCGACGGAGCGGGGGATCTCCCGGGTGGGCACCGGGGCCGCCGGCAAGCCGGCCACCGCGGCGGCGCGGCGGCTCCGCGAGCAGGCGCGGCTCGAGATCCACGAGTACCTGCACGGGCAGCGGGCGTTCTTCGCGGTGCCGGTGGACCTCACCACGGTGCCGGACTTCCAGCGGCGCGTGCTCGAGGCCGCGCGACACATCCCGTTCGGCGAGGCGCGCCCCTACGCGTGGATCGCGGCGCGCATCGGCCATCCGCGCGCGGTGCGGGCGGTGGGCACTGCCCTCGGCCGCAACCCGGTGCCGCTCATCCTGCCGTGTCACCGGGTCTGGCGCAGCGACGGGGGCCTCGGCGGCTACATCTTCGGAGCGGACGTCAAGGACCGGCTGGCTGCGCTCGAGCGCACCACCCCGGTGCTGGAGGGCTGCACGAGCACGCGCATCGTGTGCCGGGTCGGCTGCATCCACGGTCGCCACATGCGACCGGACAACCGGGTGGTGTTCGCCTCGGTGGAGGACGCGCGCTCGGTGGGATATCGGCCGTGCAAAGTATGTCGCCCCGCGGCCTGACCTCCGCGCCGTCGGTACAGACGCGATTGCAGCAAGTCGATTGGACCGCCCTCGCCCGGAGCCTCGGCGACCGGGGGTGGGCCACCACGCCGCCGCTCCTGACCGCGGCGGAGTGCGAGGAGCTGATCGCGCTCTATCCCGACGAGCCACGCTTCCGCAGCCGGGTGGACATGGCACGCTTCCGGTTCGGCGAGGGCGAGTACAAGTACTTCGCCGACCCGCTGCCGCCCACCGTGCTCGCGCTGCGGCGCCACGCCTATCCGCGCCTGGCCCCGATCGCGGACGCGTGGAGCGTGGCCCTCGGCGGCCAGCCCGTCCATCCGCCGGACCTCGACGGCTTCCTGGCCGTGTGCGCCGAGCGCGGCCAGACCAGGCCCACCCCGCTGCTGCTGCGCTACGAAGCGGGCGGCTACAACTGCCTGCACCAGGACCTCTACGGCGACGTGGCGTTTCCCCTGCAGATGACCTGCCTGCTGAGCCGGCCGGGCGAGGACTTCACCGGCGGCGAGTTCCTGCTCGTCGAGCAGCGGCCGCGGGCGCAATCGCGGGGGGAGGTGGTGCCGCTCACGCGCGGGCAGATCGTGATCTTCGCCACGCGGGAGCGGCCCGTCCGTGGTTCGCGCGGCGTGTACCGCGTCGCGCTCCGCCACGGCGTGAGCCGCGTCACGTCCGGCCTCCGATACACGCTCGGCGTGATCTTCCACGACGCTCAGTAGTGTGTGTGGCGTGGGGAGGGGGGCG
>Ga0070694_100000387_pt1 | contig 23787 bp, 16 predicted proteins | sample KBSK1251metaG_FD_65470 | JGI IMG/M metagenome (GOLD analysis project Ga0070694, IMG submission 65470) | Corn, switchgrass and miscanthus rhizosphere microbial communities from Kellogg Biological Station, Michigan, USA - KBS K1-25-1 metaG | ecosystem: Host-associated > Plants > Roots >... | reverse complement strand
CTTCTCGACCTGCAAGTCACTGCATCTTAAACTCAGGGCCGCGCGCTATCAAAAGTTTCATCTCGTTATCTGCTTGGGTCCTAACAAGCAGGGCAGCTCTGTGGTAAATATCTCGTTAGTTAGTCGACACGTCGGCCGGCATCTCGACTTCGTATCCGGCCTCTATCCACGCGTTTGTTCCGCCGGTTACATTCAAAAGATTTGTGAAGCCGAGTTGTTGGGCAATGCTGGTGGCTGCGCTCGATCGATAGCCACCCGCGCAGATGATTGCGCTCGGGCCATCGGGATTCAAACCTAAAGTCGGAAGCAGTTCGCGCAATTTGGCGAGTGGCGCTGTAACTGCGCGGGGGGCATGACCGCTCTCATATTCGGCCGGGCGTCGCACGTCGATAACCTGTAAACCTTTTTGAGTTTCGATTAGGTCCTTCAATTCGCCAACGCTAATCTGCGGCACCTCGGCGACTGCAAAACCGGCGGCCCGCCATCCGTCGATGCCCCGCGCGAGAAACCCTTTCAGGTTTTCCAGGCCCACCCGGGCGAGGCGCATTTGGGCCTCTTCGATCTGCTCTTCAGAGTCAGCAACGATCACAATTGGCGCCGTGATCGGAATCAGCGAGCCGGCCCACGAAGCGAACTGGCCACCGAGCCCAATGTTGAGCGAGCCGGGAACATGAGCCGCCCCAAATTCATCGGCGGTGCGCACATCCAGAACTACACAACCATGCTGGCCAATTTCACGCACGTCATCCGGCGACAGGGGTTCGGGTTTGGGCAGCCCGCTCAAAGCATCGGCGCCTGAGCGATTGATTTCGGCGTCCTTGGAAAAGTAAGCCGGTGCTTCGGGCAAGTCAGTCGTCATCATGGTGACGAATTGCGCTTTCGTCATCGGTTGCAACGCATAGTTGAATTTTCGCTGCTGGCCGATGGTCGAAGAGGTTTCCTTCGAAAGGTTCTTTCCGCACATCGATCCGGCGCCGTGGGCCGGATAGACTTCAACTGTGTCGTCAAGCCGCATCAGTTTTTCGTGCAGGCTGTCATACATCATCGCCGCCATCGCCTGCGGCGTGTAACCCTTGCCCCCGGCCAGATCCGGCCGGCCCACATCGCCGATGAAAAGCGTATCGCCGGTCAGAACCTTCTGCGGTACGCGCGTGTCCTCGCGCGCATTCTCTTCGGTGTCCGTCACCAAAACACAAATACTCTCCGGTGTGTGTCCGGGCGTTTCAATGATTCTGAGTTCCACTCGGCCGACGCTTAATTCATCGCCATCTTTTACCGGCAAATGGGAGATGGTTGCGCGCGCCTGGTTGCCGAAAACGATTTGAGCGCCGGTCCGCGCCGCTAGTTCGCGATGGCCGCTGATGAAATCAGCATGCAGATGCGTTTCGACGATGTATTTGATTTTAAGGTTATGAGCTTCGGCTTCGGCAACGTATTGATCGACGTCGCGCTGTGGATCAACTACGGCCGCTTCGCCATCTGATCCAATCAGATAGGACGCGTGAGCCAGACAGTTAAGATAGAACTGTTTGAAGTACATCAAAAGCTTTCGCCAGAGAGGATTTGCCGGCACGGATTCTCTCGCAAATGAATGGTTACCGCAAGAGATTAACGCTTTTCCCACGACACTTCACAGACCATTCGCCGAAGGGCCGTTAGGCCCGGCAGATTTGTAGAAAGCCGTTTACAAATGATTTGAAGGCCCGTAGGGCCGACATGAACCTTGCGCAACTAACGTATGAAGTTTTCGGTAGCTTTGACGACCCTTACATTTAGTTTGAGGCTGCAAGAATTTCGGCCCTACGGGCCTATGAACAATTTCAACTCCTTTTCTACAAAGATATCGGGCCTAACGGCCCTCAGATGTACAGATCCTGGCGTTCTTATTCAACGACATTTCAGTAAAGTCAGATGAAAAGCAAACCGCAAGAAACTAACGCTTTTCACCCGGGCGGTATCGCAACACAGCCTGGGCGTCGATGTCTGCGGTGGTAAACGCAACCTGTTTGAGTTGTTCCTTAGCGAACATTTCGGCCTGATCGGCGAACCAGGGCGAGTTGCGGCGAGGGCTTTCTCCGTAAGCCAGCACCGAAACCGCGCGGGGAATGTCGCCGAACTCGACCGCGAGGATCCAACCGTCACCGCCGGTGGCTGAGAGCTTTCCGTCCGGGTCTCGCGCAAAAGCCAGAGCGCGAAAACATCCCAATGAAGAGGCGCAGCCACCCACCGGCACGTCGACGTTGCCCCGGCGCACGCGATGGATATCGCCCCAGGCTACGTCCCAGCTTCCGTAACGTCGCGCTGCCTCAGTCACAGCCCAGGTAAAGGCTGTCACCGCCCGGGCCGGGTCGGCCAGGCCGCGGGGAGTATTTAGCGGATCGGCGACGCTCCAAACTTTGGCAAAACGTTTTTCGTCGGGCAAGGGCGTGCGGTTCGGCGGACGCAAACCTGAATACTCTGCCCACCACAGTTCAAATAGGACCGCGCCCTTACTCGCTGGCGCCGCCGTGTTATCCCAGCGCTCCAGCAACGCGATCGCGGCCGCAAGGTCACCCGTGGGCTCCGTCGACTTAACCGCGGCGATCAGATCCGTCTTGACGCGATCGGCAAGCAACATGCGATACGTATGCTTCAGTCGCAGCACGTCATCGAGACTTAGCTTGTTGTCGCCGCCGATTAGTTGAATTGCCAGTTGGCCGCGCAAAGAGAGATCAGGCTTCTCGAAATTTGGAAAAGCATTGCTGGTGTCGATGGGACCACGGACGTTGGTGAAGTGCGGCGAATCGTTTTCGTTGTGAATGTAGCCGCCGCGCGGATTGAGCACCTGCGGCAGCGATTCGAAAGGAATATAGCGCGTCCAAACGTCACGCATCGTGCGGGCCGGCGTGGCGTTCGCGTCGCCGCCAGTTGAATGAGGCAACAAAGGCAGCGAGGCATTCCAAATAAAGTAAATGTTTCCGGCACGATCGGCGTAGGTGAAGTTTGATGTCACGCGCGCACGAATCTTCATCGCCTCTTTCCACTCAGCCAGCGACGAAGCGCGCATCATGCGCAGGAACTGTTCACCCGCGCGAAATTCGCCGTCGCCTCCCGTCTTGACGATATAGATGTTTCCATTAGCACGATAAATCACCGGACCCAACGGTGTCGTCCAGAACTCTCGCGTTTCAGTTGCCAGACCTTCGCCATTTCTGAAAGTCACGGTCCGAAGCTCGCGGGTCAGCGGAAGCGAAGCGCCGTCGAATAAGTAATGATCAGTTGTTCGCGGATCAACTTCGAGCGTATAAATCTCAGCGAGATCCTGTGTGTTATTAGTCGTCGACCAGCCGAGGTTGCGATTGAAGCCGCCAACTACGATGAAGGGTCCGCCAATCCGAAAGTCGCCATAAAAATCGACCACGCCTGGCACTGTCAGATGAGCTTCATAGTAACCTGCGGTCCATGCCAGGTGGGGATTGCGCAACAGAATCGCTTTGCCAGATTTTGTCCGGCTGGGCGCAAAGGCCCAGGCATTTGAACCGTCGTCAGAATTCATTTCCGGGCCTTCGTTGCTGGCTGGAGTGGCCGACGGCGCAGGCGTAGGACTCGGCGTCGGATTAATTTTGGCGAGAAACGCTCGTGCCTTTCTGATTGAGGGGCCGCCGGTGTCGATCGCCGCTACGTCATAACCGCTGAAATCCTTCGGCATGTGCGGCGGAAATTCCTTGCTGTGCAAGTCGATATAACGATTCAAGCCCGCGGCAAAACCGTCGTAAACATCTCGCGTTTCCTGATCGAGCAGATGATAAGTTTGAATCGTCCGGTTGCGTAACGGCAGCGCCAGGAAATCTGATTCAATGTTATTGCTTTGACCACTGACTGGTCCGAGGATCTGGGCTAGTTGGCCTCTGGCCTCTAAAACATTGAAGGCCATCCGTGGCCCATAGTCCTCAGATTGCAGCCAGGCCAGCGCGTACCCGGCAGCTCGCAGGTTTTCCGCGCGAATGTGAGGCACGCCGTGCGCGGTGCGAATGATCTCAACCTGGCGCCAGAGGTCTGAAGTGCGATCCGATCCGTTTTGGGGCGTGTTCGAATTAGGAATTCCTGAGGGCTTTTCTTGTCCCGAAACCGATTGTGAGATAAGCCAAACGGTCGCAATCAAAATCAGAGAAGCAATGGCCACAAGTTTCTTCATAGGACGCATTTTCGTGCATGCGGTTTCGGGAAACTCGCTGGTGCGCCGAAGCGCGAATGCGGAAGTCGACTTAAATATGACTTGATTGATTAGAATGATGGTCGCTCCCTTGATGTCGACGAGGCGGCACGTTACATCGGATGTCTGGTAGATCGACTTCTTCTGCAATCCTGCCCTACGCAACAATGCAAATGGAACCTTGCTTAGAATTTAGGGCCAAGCGACACGAAAACCAATTGACGAATCCCGCACGTCCGGATTTGCTCCACCAATGCGATCGTCTCGAGCATGAACGGTCATCAATGACCGGCCATGATCGCGCCATTTGCTCGTCCATTCCCATGGAATGCCCGCAGAACTAATCCTAGCGGACTTAAGTTCGTCTGGAGAACAAAGCCGACCTCCGAAATACTTTGCAAAAACACAAGCGTCATACCATGAAATGTTACTCACCGGCTGCTCCCCAGCTTTGCCAGGAGTGCCCCATTCAAAGTCTTCAAGCTCCATACCGTCCAGTGGTTTGACTCCGCTTCTTCCCGCATGAGACCGTGAGGATCCCCAGAGCAATCCTCCCTCTCTCCAACCCGAAGACCTGAGAAATGCGATGAACTCAGTAGAACTCACCGGTCGTGTCATGATTTCTGCATTGCCAATTATTTTCCGCGGTAGATTGTGATAGTTTCGTTGCTCTCCCGCCAGGGATGCGGAGAGAATCTGCTCTACTAGGAATTGATTCACAGTGTACATCGCCACTAAATTAAGCAGCGCCAAAATAGAAGCGTCGAGTGAACAAATCTGAGTGGTGACTGCCCGAGCCAAAAAAAACTCCAGAAACGAATAGTGCGGGAAAGGAATCTCATCGCGGGAGGTATCTTTCACTAACAACCCAGCCCGTTCGAGCAGTGGGACCATGTCCTTTGATCGCTCGATAGTGTTTCGCCACCGATGCATGTAGGGGGAAAGAGCGCTTCGATTTCCAAGAATCGTCCGGATTCGGAACGCAGTATTCCAGAACTCCATGGCCTTCGCCTCAAGCAAGTCAAAGACGGGCTTCTCCTGTAGTTTGCCACATGCCGAGTCCCTTCGAATCCATGTCTTGATCGCCAATTCGTAGAGAGCCGAAACCGAAAGGTTTTTGTCAATTCGAGTTACCTCAGATTGATTGTCGCGTAAACTGGCGGTGATTTTGCCAATCAAATAAAGGAGGACCGGTCGCTTTGCTAAATCGACCACTCCTGGGACCGACCTTGTGAGTTCCCATTCTCGAGTACAGTTGGTGCGACGCATGAAATCATCGACATTCTCCTCTGATAATCGCTCGAGCATGAGGACCTTCGCCTCACTACATCGAGCGTCTCGTGGCGACTCAAGATTTTGAAGCAATTGCTCGACAACACTAGCGGTGCGGTCGGTCATGCGGTGGTCGACTATTTCGAGTCCGGCGATCAGAGACTGAGCTTCGCCCAGACTCTCGAATACGTGCGTTCGACATGTCAGAACCACGCAATTTCCTTGCTGTAGCGGCGTTTCGATCAGGCTTGTAACGAGATGAATCCTTTCACTCAGAACTAGGGTTCCAAGGATTTCATCTAAGCCATCGATGAACAGAGATCCGTGGCCGCTCTGCAGAATTTTGGTTAGAGTTGACGCTGGGATGGCGGGGCACACGAACGGAGCGAGACGCTCGGCGTATGTGCCGCTACCTTGCTCACAAATTTTTGAAGTTGGAGACAAATACAGAGGCACATTCCCGAGACCGCTTGCCAACAGACAGTCTGCCTGCGCACTTGCAACCCGAAGACAAAGCGAAGTCTTTCCGTATCCATACTCTCCGAGTACAACGGTCAGACGGGTTCCTTTTGGATCAGAGCAGCGATTAGTCAACCAATTCTCAACCGCCTCAATTTCTAATCTATCCGGCATGATCCACGCCCTGCGTTGGAGGTAAGCAGTGGAGGTCGGAGACGAAGAAAACGCCTCAACCACGCTCTTCAGGTGTCGTTCTAGCCATTGAGCGGGCACATCTCCGTATTCTGAGCTCAAGGAATTTGCCTTAGCGGGATTGCGCAGAGGCGCAACGTTAACTCTCTGAAGCCATTTGTCTGGAGGGCTACAGGCTTCTAGAAGGCGCGTGTACTCCCGTTCGCGGGCCGATGGAAGCCAGTCGATGTACAGAAACTGTGCTAAGGAGCCCTTGATGGGAGTATCGTCGAGTCGCAACGGAACGAAGCTGCGCCCCTTGTTCAGTGGGTCGCGAAATCGGAATGTGCTGGCCTCTAGCTGTGCCCAGTCCGACCCGAACGCATTCACAGACATGCATAGCACCAGCACGCGTGAATGATCCAAACCTTCGTCAATCTTCGCTGGAATGCTGTCACCAGGCTTAAGTACCCACTCATCGAACCACACCTTAATGCCGTCAGCTCGCAACCTCTCCGCGACGTCGCGGACGATCGATTTGTCCTTCGAGCTATGGCTAAGGAATACGTCGTAAGGAAACGTGTCGGCCATGGGCTCTCTTTATGCCACTGCATTGCTGCGAGCGCAAGTTTAGCGAGCCCCGTAACGCAAACTGTTTGTGTGCGAAGCTTGGAACCCTTCAGTGCCGCAAACTAACAGCTTGCGTTACGTTATTTCTCCGGCAACTTGTAGAACTCTCTTGCCGGCTTGAGTGGCCGCAGCATCCAGTAAGGCCGGCGCTCGCCGTTTGGTGAAAATCTATTCGCGGGGCGCGTCTGATCGAGCCACTTCTTGTAAACCTCGTGCGACTTCGCCGTGTCGACATGAATGTCGCCATACTTGTCCGTAGGGTCAGCTTTACGCACACGCACCGCCTGGTGCCAGCAGTGCATTCCCGAAATCGGATCGGGATGAACCGGAAAAGTCAGATTCTGATGGACACCGACGTCGTTCCACCAAATGCGCAAGGTATCTTTGTCGCTCGATTCATAAGGCCCGGCGCCGGTTTCACGTTTCAATCCCCAGCGATCATTTTGATGTTCCAGTCTGACCGTGGCCATGAGTTGCTTCTGCCCATTCTCGTGAACTTTCCAACGGCCCATGTGATGACTACAAGCGACGATGCCTGGCTTAATTCCTTCAGTGACCCAGGCGCGCACCACAAAGTGTCCAATCTCAGTTTCCACGCGCACGAGATCGCCCGTGCGCACGCCGAGCCTGCCGGCATGACTGGTATGAAGCCAGAGCGGATTCGTGTGCGCGATTTCATTTAGCCACTTTGCGTTCGCGCTGCGCGTGTGAATCTGAATCGGCAGACGGAAGGTCGAGATCAAGATCGTCTGGTCCGGTTCGAGATTGTCCGGATGGACATGACCCTTGATGTAAGTTGGAATTGCGTATTCGTTCCAACCCCAGTCGGCCAGCGTCCGGGACCAGAATTCAAGTTTGCCGCTCGGGGTCGGAAAGCCACGCTTGATTTCGCCGTCGATGTTTACGCCGACCAAGCGACGACCATCTGCGTCCCCATCGGGGCTCGGAACCGGAACGACATTCGGTGAGGCAGGTTTGGCCGTGCGCGTGAACACCCTGCCGAGTGTGTCTTCGCGAACGTCCTCCAGCTCTTCACTGGGCACAGCCTGCTCGTAAAGCGCGCCAATCTTTTTGTTGATTTCGAAGGCGCCATTGCGGCGCATGTAATCGAGCGGCGTTAAGTTTTCCGCCGCCGCTCTCTCTGGCAAACCCGGAACTGAATTTTCAAAAATCCAGCCGTAATATTCATCGACGCCGAGGCGCTCGCCCGGGTTCTTTTTTGATTCGACGAACTGGCGAATGCCCAAACTGCCGTCGCGATCGATGCGCCAGGTCAGCTCCATCCAAAATTCGTTCTCTTCCCAGACTTCACCCGGATTCACTTCGCGTGTGTCATTCACGTCAACGCCGTTTCGTTGTCGCGCAGCCCGCATAACCGGTTGCCGGAAGCCGAGCCATTGAGCATCGTGCGTCTCGTAAGAATGTATGTCGTGGCGCTCTGGCCCGAGGCCCATCGGCAAAACGTAATCAGCAAAGTAAGCTGTCTCGCTCCAGGTTGGCGTCAGGGCGGCGTGGCACCCGACCAGCTTTTCATCAGTTAAGGCTTCAATCCACGAGAACCCGTCCGGATTTGTCCACACCGGGTTGTAGACACGCGTGAAGTAGGTGTCGAGTTTGCCGCGACCGTCCTTTAATAGATGCGGCAGCAGAAAAGACATCTCGTGCATCGAGAGTGGGAATTCCTGTGGCCAGTTCACTTCGCCCCACATCTTCGGATGCGGCGGCGTGTGAATCGGCTTTGGCACAAACTTGTTCCACGCGTTGGGAAAGACGCCGCCTTCGGTCGCGACTGCGCCGAGTAGAGCGTTGAGCATGAAAAGCGCGCGCGCGACGGACCAGCCGTGACTGACGCCCGAGGTGACGCTGCGCCAGTTGTGACTGCTGAGTTTGGTTCCGGCGGTTGAAACGAGTCTGGCGATCTCTTCAATTGACTTCGCGTCAACGCCGGATTCATGCGCCGCGAATTCGAAGGTGTATTCGGCGTAGAGTTGTTTAAGCGCGCGATCGAATTCCTCGAAACCTACCCGGTCGCTACCGCTCCCGGTACTGACCTCATCGCGGTTGTCGTCTTCTGACCTCCGATCCCCGACCTCTGACTTCTGATCTCTGATCTCTGACCTCTGTTCTAAATATTCCTCCCAATTCCACCAACGCCTCACGAACTCTCTATTGTAAAGATTGTTCTGAATCAGGTAGTTCGCAATTGATAAAAGAATCGCAGCCTCCGAACCCGGATAAGGAGCGATGAAAACATCGGCATGCGTCGCCGTGTTCGACAGCCGCGTATCCATGACGATCAACTTTGCGCCGCCGGCCTTGCCATCGATGATGCGTTGCGCGTGCGGATTGAAGTAATGACCTGATTCGAGGTGAGCACTGATCAGCAGAATGACCTTCGCGTTTGCATGATCCGGACTCGGACGATCGAGTCCCATCCACAATTGATACCCTTCGCGCGCTCCCGAAGAGCAAATGTTGGTGTGCGAGTTGTGACCGTCAACGCCCCAGGCCGCCAGAATCCTTTCCGTAAACCCATCTTCGCCGGGACGCCCGACGTGATACATGATCTCCTGACGCCGGTCTTCGACAATCGCTTTGCGAATTCGTGACGCCAGATCGTCCAGCACCTGATCCCAACTCACGCGTTCCCATTTTCCTTCGCCGCGTTTGCCGGCGCGCTTCAACGGATAAAGAATCCGATCGGGATCAGTAACCTGGTTGAGGGTCGCCGGACCTTTCGCGCAATTGCGTCCACGGCTGCCGGGATTCTCCGGATTGCCTTCGAACTTCTGAATCTGATTTGTGTCTTTGTCGATGTAGGCGAGCAACCCGCACGCCGATTCGCAATTGAAGCAGGTCGTCGGCACGAGTTGATAGTGACGTTCCTTGCGATGCGGCCACGCCTGCGAATCAAGCTCAGTCCAATCGTCCCAGCGGTCCTTGGGTGGGAAGGCGGAGAGATGAATGCGTGATGGGCCTGGATAAGAGGTGTGGGCGCTATGTTTGCTCGGCTGATTCTTCATTAACGTCTCTTAGGTTAACCGATCGAGACTTCGTCGCACGAGTACCGTAAGTCTTTTTATTGCGGATGGTGTTAGGGACTTAGCTTGGTTGTATGCCCGTTTCGCGTCCTCAAACCGACCAAGCTGTAGATTTGCATAGCCCAGATCGCTCCAAATGTGTGCCTGGAAGGGTGTACGGTCGAGGGCTTCCTTACAGAGGCGAACCAGCTTCTCCCAGTCCTTTTGATTGTAGTAAGAAGTCGTTAGATTATGCCAAGCCGTTTTGCATTCGGGTTGGACTTTAATGTCTTGGTGATAGGCATTGATTTCACCATCGAATCTATCAACTTGACTGTAGGCGAATCCGAGATCATTCCATAAGATCGAATTGTTCGGCTCAATCCGGGTTGCGTTCTTCAATGCGTCCACCGCAATCTGTAATCCCTGTTGATTCTCATCCGAGAGATCTTCCTCAAGTCGTGTATCACCAAAAAAGTATCCTCTGCGGAATCGAAGCATGTAAGCCCGTCCTAGACATGCCCATGCCTCGGCACAGTCCGGCTTGAGGGAGATCGCATGCTGGTAAGCAGATATAGCAGCAGCAAAATAATCCGGATGCAAGTTTCCACCTGGGCGCAGAGTCGCGTCGAAGTCGGGATTTGATGGACGCCTTCCTCTATGCACATGCGCGAGCCCAAGCTTTACCCACGATTCAGCCTTGTCCGGATGTCGACGAACCGCAATCTGAGCCAATAACGATTTGAAAAGCTTCATTGAAGCCTCAGCGTGATGTCAACCGAGTAAAGTGGAAACCCCCAATGATCCTTAACCATTCGCTGATGGTCTTCCTCTGCTTCTTCTGAGAGTCCAGCGTTGTCTAAACGCCTGAGTGCGTCGATATTGTAGGAAACGTATTCGGACCAGTTTAGATTCTCGGAGATCACGACGTGGTGCCAAATGTCTGCAATGATGCGAAGTCCCTCCGTCGTGCCGCATCCGACTCGAACCAATGCATCGGCCAACTCGACTACCTGTGATGGTTCAGGGTGAGAGGAAGCGGCAAAGGAGTCGGTCTGCTTTGGACTGATCCAATAGTAATCACCATTGTCTTCCACGTAATCGACGTACAAAGTCTCCTCTCGATCGGCGAGAATCGCATTTCGGTATTCGAGTTCGCCTGCCCCACCATCGTAATAGCACTTCTCGATGGCGGCCTCCACAATGGTGCGAGCTTCGGCAAAGTCCGCGGGGCTTGTACAGGCATAGTATGCATAAACACCGCGCGCAAGATGGTTAATGAAGTACTTTAGTTGCTTCGAGAAAAGTTTTTGGTTCGTTCGAGGGCAGCGAACCGCGTCTAGAAGAATCAAGACTTTCGCGGCTTCTTCTTCAGCAACCGAACGAAGGTGAGCTACAGTTCTTCCCGGAGCGTGCAGACACAACGCGTTGGCCGAATTTAGGTAAGTTTGAGCATTCTCGACCAACAGACTCGTACCGTTGGCGATTTCGGATAAGAAGTCTTCGGGAGACAAAGACTCAAGTCGCGCTATCTTTCGCGGTGTTCTCACGTGGACCTAATCAGAAAAAGCGTCTTGCGTTAGTCTTACTCGTTCTCGCTGAGAATCAGTTGAGCATACACATCGTCTTCGCAATTGTCCCAAATTGCGCCAAGCGATGGTACGCTGGCCTTCAACCAGAAATCGTCGCAGGCTGCGTGAGACCCAGAAGGATGAACGGCAGGCTGTGACTTGTTCATAGGAAAACTGTGGATTTTAGGCACGTCGGCTCGCGTGCTCGACTGTAATGCCGCAGATGTTGCCGCTCTGATCGAGATCCAGAACGGTGTTCTCATCCAGCATCTTTTGACTCGACGACTTCGGCTGCCTTGCACTCAATACAGGGTATCGGTGTCCTTGAAATATTGACCCTCATAGACTAAATGAATCGATCAAAGAAACCACGAATGGCTTGCCCGTCCGTTACTGTCTGTACGTCCAGTAACCGGGTTCCCGGTGAAGGTGCATCACCGCTAAGACTCTTATCTCGTTGGTCTTCACTCGGTACACGATACCGTAAGGGAAGTTAATCAATCTCCGGCGTCGGACCGCCTTGGTTAGCGGTTGCCACGCTTTTGGAAATCTGATTATTCGTGAAAGCGCCATCTCGATCTCGGCACGAAAACGATTACCCAAGTCTTCACTAATTTGGTCGTAGTAATTTTCGGCGTTTTCGAGTTCCGTCTCAGCGTGAGGATGAAAGGAGTAGTTCATCGCTTGTATCGAGCGCGCAATCTCTCCATCACTTCTTCACCCGGAATCGGTGTTACCAGTCCGTCTTCGATTTCCCTGTCCCGTCGCTCAGCCTCTTCCGCCCATAACGCGTCAATCCGCTTCTGGTCCTCGGCATCCAAGCTCTCCAGCAACTGGTCAGCAAGCATTGCCCGTGCTCCTGGCGGAAGCGAAAGGGCATCCTTCATTATGTCATCAAAATTCGCGGCCATTCTGACTCCTCAACATGAAAACAGATCAGATAGAATCAAATTCATCACGCACCCACTCCTGCTCATTCTGCCATTCTTCGATTTCTTCAGGTCGCTGTGGATGCTTCGAATAGGCCTCAGCATCTCGTCGCTCCTTGGCGATTATTTCGCGCTGTTGCACGGCCCTTTCCAAAGCGACTCTTATGAAATCTGATGGCGTAATGTGCAAAGCAGTGGTTGCCTGCTGCACCTCAGCCAACAGCGAATCCTCGATCGCCACTTCAATGGTTTCCATGGCGTCAGTCTAACATCATCGGCCGTGCTTCGCGTTTGCGATTCACTTCACGACCGCCGAAAAAACTTCCTCCATCAGCAGTGGCCGGCGGCAGCCGCTCGATGGAGCGAGCTGTTTGCGGCTGTCAGTCCAGATTGGATACGAAGTACCGTTGAACGAGACAAGACCTTCATAGTCGCCTTGCTGGTTGCCATAGTTGATTCCATCGCAGGGAAAGATTCCGTTGCAATCGTGTTCGTTCGAACTGACGGTGCTGACGCGAATGTCCGCCGCCGGAAAACTCGCGCCGCCGTTAGTAGAACGGGCGAGGTAATAGTCGGTTTGGAAACGCGCGCCGGTCGTGTCGTTGCGCGTGTCATAGAACGCGACGTTGACATCGCCGCTGGTCGGATCGATCGACATCCAGTGATTAAAGCGATCGACCGGAAACGTAAATTGATCCGTAACGCGGGTTGGCGTTGACCAGGTCGCACCGTTGTTGTCCGAATAAGAGATGAAGATATCCGTGACGTTTGCCGGTGTCAGATCCATCCACGAACAATAAATTCGGCCGCGATGCGGACCGTTAGAATCATCGACGCCGAGTGACGGATAGACCAACGCCCCGCGAAACGATTCGGCCGGAATTGGGATATCAAACGGCAGGGTCTTGCTGGAAACTGTGCTGGGAACTCCCCAACTGCGGCCGGCATCAAACGAACGATTGAAAACAATCGCGTTCGCGACATAGTCGTTCCAGGCCACGTAGAGTTCTCCGTTCGGTCCCACCGCCGGTGAGGCGCCGATTGAACGGCCCGGGCCCGAAGGATCGTCGGCCCGAGTTATTGAAAAAGTCGCGCCGTGATCGGACGAAGTCGCCACTCGCACTCCCCCGCCGATCGATCCGCCCGAGGCAGCATCCCAGGCGATGTACACGTTGTCTCGCAGAGCACTGCCGGCATTCGTGTCGGCCGTAATCATCGGTTTGTCGTTGAAGTGATTGGTGCCGTTTTCAAATGAAAAGAAGTTGACCGATGGATACGTCTTGCCGCCGTCAGTAGATTTAGCGACGGCCATTTCAGTTCCGTTGATGCCGTTTCCATTACTGAAGAAAACGACAATGTAACCGTAAAAGACGTTGCCCTGCGTATCGAAGGCCAGCGTAGGATCTGATCCAAAATCAATTCCGTTAGCGCCCTTGGCCGGCGGCAGAGGCAAATCAACACCGCCCCAACTTCCGCCGCCGTTGGTCGAATAGTATCCGCGCATCGGCAAACGGAAAATCTCGTTCGAGCCGCCCGCGAGAATCTTGGGCTTGTTTTGATTGATCGTGATGAAGGTCTCGCTTTGCGGACCACATTCGTTTGAGACATCGACGTTGCTGCCGACGGCAGTCGATGAAGTCCTCAGCGGCGCAGCATCACCGCCGTTGTCGCGGATGAATTCATACTTGCTCCACCAAGTTGGATCGTGCGAGCTGTTTTGAGCCGACACCTTCGCTGGGCGGTACGAGATGCTCAGGCTTAACGAGACCAACGCCAAAAGTCCTGGAATCGCCAAATAATGTTTGTTCCTCATGATAATCCTCCCTGGAAGATGTGAACCAGCTAATCGGGTTTTCGAAAGGGGTAAACTTAGGCGTGGATTCTATCTCAAGGGAGCATATTCATAAAAGCTAACCGCGGTGCGACGGCTTTAGTTCAGAGTTCAGGATTTAGTGCGCTCGGGCTCTGCCAAGAATCTCTTCAATTCAGAAATCCGCGCCAGGTGATGATCGTCATGCTCAGCGATGAAGAAAACCAAATCGATGATGCGGATTCTCACTTGCAAACGCGGATGAATTGCCGTGAGCTGCACGAATTCTTCATCATAGGCATCAAGCCGTCGAGCGAAATCCATTCGCGTCGCCCGAAAGTCGGAGAGAATGTTTTCAATCGTGTTCGCGTTGTGATCAGCTTCGTAAGTTTTACTGTTCGCCATGTCGGCGGCAGTAAGTGGATCGCGGCCGGCTTCGAAATCATCAAGCCGTTCCATTCCCAGTGGCTCAAGGTCGAGCAAGTGACCGGCTTGTTCCTGGATGGACCATTTATCGCCGTCGCGTCGCGTCAGGATTTCGCGAGACAATCCACGGGTCAGGTCTTCCAAACGCGCCGGAGTGCCGCGCACGCGCTCGACGACGTTTCCGTACATTCCCAGCGGTAATTCGAAAGAGAATTGCCGCTTAATCCATTCAGTGCGATCAATCATTTCGGCGAGATGGTACTCCGAGTTTGTTCAATTCGAAAATGAGTATTCGCGGTTATGGATGGACAAGAGTTTATTCAGAATTCCCGGTCGCTGCGGTAGGCCAGCCGCGGAGCGGCGAAAGATCTGTAGCCCATGGCGCAAGCCGTGGGTAAAGCGCGACGATTGATACATAAGCCGCGGAGCGGCGAAACATCATGACAACGACGATGATGTTTCGCCCCTCCCGGGGCTGCCTTCTTCCGACCGCGATTCATCCCACGGCTCACGCCGTGGGTTACAGATCTTCCGCCGCTCCGCGGCTAGGATAAAAGATCTACGGCTATGAAAAAAAGGCCAGCCCGATTAACGAGCCGGCCAAAGTGGCACACACTTTAGTCTGTGATTAGTCCTTGCTTTCGGGATCACAGACTGAAGTCTGTGCCACTCGTGTTCGTTTACTCGCTCCTCGTGATGACTGTTCTTTGCGGTGCGTAATTGATGCGACGCATTTCCTGCATCCGGCCATTGCGGAAGTTACCTTCCACAATTTCGTAGCCGAGCAGCGCCAGCACTCGACCGCGCACGAAGATCGGTCGCGAGTTGCCGTACCAATCAACGCACGAGGCGCGGCAACCATCGTCGACAGCTTTTTCAGACTGCGCGTTCAGCTCTCCCAGCTCTTCAAAGTGGAGCGACTGGTTGCGCAGGAAAAGAATTGCCGCTGAACCTTCAAACAGATGACGATAGCCGGGACGGCCGGCCACGCTTATCGGCAGACCAAGCACGCCCGAATCTGCTCCGTCAGGTTTGTAGAAAAAGCCCTGACTGCGCAGTTCGCCTTGCGAAGCATCTTTGCGGACGTATTCGTCGGCAACTTCCGGCGACTTGCCCAGACGCACGGCCGTAAAGTGCAAATCCTTTCCATTCGTGCCGACGACAACCGCGTCCGAGCCCAGCGCCTCGATGCGATCGACGCCATGATTAACCGTCAGTTCGCTCGTGTCACCATCGGTCCAACGCACGGCATAGAGGCTCGCCTGGTTCTTATTCTGCGGCGCGCCCCATCCGCTGCCGGTTCCATAAAGCAGGTAATCTCCGACAAAGCGATTCTGGAAGGTGTAGCCCAAAGGTTTTGGCAGCGGGTGATAAGCCCACGACGAGGCGCTGTCGCTGCCGTCGTTAAAGAGCGAAAGCGGCACACGCATCATCGCGACATCCCCGGTGGTGACTTCTGCGGCCCACATGCCATCGCCGGAACCATCGGCGCGCACCAGCACGTTCAGGTGTTTGTCTTCGCTCTCGAGGAACGAGAACTGATCGACCGGACTACCGGAAACGCCAATGGCGCTCGGGCTGGATCCATCGAGCGGCATCCGATAGAGCATCGATCGCTGACCGCTGCGCTGGCCGTAAGCGGTCCAGTCAGTGGTCCACACGTAAACCGATTCGGGCGAAACATAGAACACGCGTCCCGGCGCGCCGAGGACTGCGGTTGCGTCGCATTTGAAATCGTCATTGGCCAGGTCGCACACCGTTACCGTATGCAGGGCCAGGCCGTAATTCGAATTCAGCTTGCGCTCGGGCACATAAACGCGCGGGGCGGAAACGATTCTTTGAAACTCGTTTGCGGTGGCGCCTTTGTGCCATTTTCGCACCGCCGGAAACTGCGCAAAGGGATCTTCGCTGTAGGGATTCAGGTAGAGCGGCGTGTAGAAGATCAGCTTGTTTCCGATCAAGCGGCTCGCATAGTTGCGCGATGAATAGTAATCGTTCGAGCGAAGATGATAGGTCGATCGAAAAGTCAGTTTGCCGGTCCGATCAATGTTGAAGAGCCCGACTTCCGTTCCGCCGCGTTGATAGCTGTACCCGATCACTGCAACCGTGTCGGTAGAGACGAGCATCTCGTCGTACCAGGTGCCTTGCGGATTGATGTCCGGCCCGAACGCGTCGACGGTGGAAATTGGTTTCAGCGAGTTATCGCCGATCGCCACGGTGAACAGACGGCCGCGTCTTAGCACGACCAAATGATCGCCGTGCAGCTTGACGATTCCGCCTTCATCGACGCCGGCGTGCTGCGTGTTGGTGATTGACTCGTCTTTACCAGGCTCGCCGGCTTTGGCCAGACCTGTGGCTGCGGCCTGATTTGCCGCGGGGGCCGCGGGGGCCGCCGAGTCCGACTCGGCTCGTCTTTGCTGGCGCTGCCGTTCTTCAGCCAGCTTGCGCAGGTAGGCCTTCAGCTCTTCTTCCGAGCCGAACGAGCGCATTGTTTTCTTCCCAGTTTTGGAGCCGGCTGTGGGCGGCGCTGAGGCGCTGGTGACTGACCGGCCGCTGCCGGCGGCCAGCACTGAAATGATCGTCAACGCAACGACCGCGGAAATGACAAAAGATATAAAAGTAAGCGCGAAGTTCCGCGCCGGCCGGGTAAAGGTCTTCATGGTAATTGGCGTCTCCTCAGATGGCGATTTCTCTAACACACTGGAAGAACGCCGGGTTTTGGCAAACTTGCACCGGATTGCGTCAGAAGCCAGACCGTGAGGGAGGGCAGCGCTGCAACCGACGGATCAAATGGACATGATTCACAGGATTAACATGAGAGGGAGGACTTACGTTGATCACCTTCCGGTAAATCATGTCAAATTCGGTTGAGCGTTTGAAAGACCCTGCGATATAGTTTACGGACTGCCAGATGCGGAGGGGTCGCATAATGGTATTGCAGCGGTCTTGAAAACCGCCGGCCGCAAGGCTATGCAGGTTCGACTCCTGTCCCCTCCGCCATTTCTTTTCAACCACTTACCGCGACTCATAGATTCACGCTCCATCCGTTCCAGTAGCCACTGCAGGCGGCAGCGCTTGGTTCAGCGCCGTTGCCCGGCTGCTGTCACGGCCCTATTCAGTGAAGACTTGAATGAACTATCCAATTCAATACAGCGCGCAAGGTCACGCTTGGCTTCCGACTCTTTCCCAAGTAACAAGTATGCAATGCCACGATTCTGATAAGCAGCCGCTACCATGGGATTGAGGCTGATCGCCCGATCGTAATCAGCGAGGGCAGCGTCAAGGTTCCCAAGTGCCACGCGGACACTGCCACGATTGACATAGGCCATTGCCAGTGAAGGCGCGTTCTCGATGGCGCTGTCGAAGTCAGTGAGAGCCAGATTCAGCTTCCCTTGGTTCAAAAAGAAAACGCCGCGATTAAAATAAGCGGTTGCCAGATGAGGGTTAAGCCTGATCGCCCGATTATGGTCCGCCAGCGCGCCCTCAAGGTCGCCCTTTGCACTCCGTACCACCCCTCGATTCGTATAGGCACCAGCATGGCGCGAGTCAATCTCGATCGCCCGATTACAATCAGCCAGCGCCTCATCAATTCGCCCTCGAGCATAGTAGATGCCGGCCCGGTTGGAGTAGGCAGAAGTGTAGCGCGGCTTGATCTCAATCGCTTTGGTGTAATCTGCGAGCGCCTTGTCCAATTCTCCCGCCGCCTGCAGGAGGACCGCCCGGTTGTAGTAAGCCGTTGCGGAATTAGGGTGAAAGACAACTGCAATATCGTAGTCCCTGAGGGCCCTTTGAAAGTCATCACTGGGAAACCATGTATGCCCCCGATTGACTGGAGAAGTGGCTACTTCCTTCTTAGGTGTCTGCGCTCCTGTAGTTGTTACGTTTTGGACGGTAAAATAGATCGCCAGCACGGGGACGAGTAGAGACAAAAACTTTCTTACCATAGTCGCTCCTTCCTGGGTTGTGATCCGCTGGTCAGGAATAACAGATCACCGCGCAGGAAGTCCTGAGCTATGGCTGAAGTTTTTTTGAGGGGCCGCTGATGTTTAGCTTAGGTCGGGCTTGAGGTCAGTTTCCGCGTCGAAATCCAATCAACGGAAGTTTTCCACCAGCATAATATCGCTGTTAATTGGGTCTCGTTGGGCGTACAGAACCTGGTGGTGGTCGGGCGAAATTGCGAATCCAGATACATAGTCATTCACGTTGTCCAAGCCGACCACTGTAGTAATTCGCGCATTGGAGAAGCTAAAGAAGTCAACACCGGAAGAGAATTGCTTAATCTTGACAAAGTAAATACCGTCATCGGCAAGTGCCCATTGACCCCAGCACCCAGCCATTGGCTGATTCAATAAGATCGGAAGCTCCTGTCCTCCCTCAACCGGCAGTCTCCAGATGCCAGGACCAATCCCTTTACAGTAATAGAGATACTTCCCATCCCCGGACTCGAAAGCGACAAACCCTCCTTGCCGGGTTACCTGGACGGCTGGCCCACCAGCGGCTGGCATCTTCCAAACTTGTTGCTCTCCGCCGCGATCGGACGCGAAGTAAATGTACTGGCCGTCTCCTGACCAACTGGGCACAGAGTCATCGGAGCTTTCCGTCGTCATTCGCCGCGGCACTCCCCCTGCTACATTGACAACATAAACATCCGCACGGCCCTCTGCTCTATAATCAAAGGCGATCTGGCTGCCATCAGGCGACCATTCTGGAGTACCAGCCTGGCCCTTGCCGAAGAATGTCAGCTGGGTGAGATTCTGTCCCTCGCTGTTGCACATCCAGATTTCCAAATTTCCGGAGCGATCCGAATGAAAAGCGATCTTCTTGCCGTCCGGGGAGTAGCGCGGAGCGGCATCTTCTCGGGTTGAGGCGAGTAGCTTAACGGGCTGAACATGTTGACCCGTTGCAGTCGGCACTTCAATTCTAAAGACCGGTGTACCTCCAGACATTTGGGTGTAGGCGAGTCGATTTCCCCGCAGAGAAATCGAAGGATAGAGGGTGTTGTCACCCCCCACCGCCAGACGCTCCGGCTCGCCTCCTGAAATACCGACTCGCCAGAGGCTGGGCGTGCCGCCTCGAGTTGAGGAGAAGATGACGTCCTTTCCGTCAGCGGTCCACGCCACGCCGCCAAGAATGGTGTTACTGAAGGTATGTCGTGCGTTGTCGTAAGTGACCCGTCGCGGCTCGCCACCTGTTACCGGGACGACAAAAATATCTCCCGTTATCGGAGTGTTCTCTCGGACGAACGCGACAAATTTGCTGTCTGGGGAGAAGGCAGGAGTCGAGTCGGCCCAATATTGATCGGGTGGTCTCGTCAGATTCACCTTCTCACCGGTCTCAGGAGAAAACAAGATAATGTGGGTAGGTTTCTGTCTGCCGAACGACTCCGCCGTGGCAATGTATTTTCCATCCGGGGACCACGACAATGTGGCCCACTCGTTATGTAGATTTATTGAAAACAGCATTCGCTCGGGAGCCGTACCCAGCGCGGAAGTGACAAAGACTCTGAACCCGAAGTCGGCAGAACTGAAGCGCACAAAGGCGATTCGCTGACCGTCGGGTGACCAGGTAGGTCTCAGATCATCTGCGGGATCAGAAGTAATGCGCAGAGGTCTATCGCCATTTATCGATTTGACGTAGATGTCGGTGTTATCACCCTTCTCTCCGCCCCAAACGAAGGCTATCTGGTTGCCATCCGGAGAGAGCGCTGCCTGATCCTCTCTACCGGGAAAACTGGTAAACGGTACGACTCTCATTGGCGGACGAGCTGTTCGCGTTGATCCACGGAAAACGTAGATCCAGGCCGCGCCCGAAGCGATCAGTAAGACAACAACCATCAAGCTCAATCGAACGGGCCAGGACCTGGTTTGAGAATTTCCGGTTCTGATCTGGCTATGCCTGGAACCAGGATCCGGCTTGGTGTGGTCGTAAGAAACGTTGGCGATCAATCGGTAACCGCTTTTGGGAACCGTTTGAATGTAGCGGGGCTCTTTGCTGTTGTCCTGGAAAGCTTTGCGCAGCTCTGAGACCGCCCGGGTCAGAACATCATCGGTTACGATGGTATCCGTCCAGACAGCCCGCATGAGCTGATCTTTTGAAACCACTTCTCCCGCGGTGTCGGACAGGCGTTGCAGCAACTGCATTACCTTGGGTTCCAACCGCGTAGATTGGTTATCTCTCGTGATAGTGTTGAGTTGCGGATCAATGAGAAACTCACCGATCCGGAAAGTGCCGCTCACCATCATCCTCCGGTACCAACAATAGCGCGATACTGAAAAAAATGAACTTGGTCGCCTGAGAATAGTCCTGTTCTATAAAACTATATTGGCCCGTCCACCCAGGCGCCGAAGCGGGAAATGCGACAAAAAACTCGTTTCTGCCAGCTTTAAGTTTTACCGTCCGTGGCATCCTGTAAGGCTCTGGCTGATAATCTATTTCTAACACTCCCAGCCCGTTTGCAGATGCCGTGTAAACGCTAATGATCTACCTTTACGTGTGATCCGCGGCCGATGTTCCCAACCTGGTTCAGGCTCAGTTTGCCTTAACTGTCATCATGCTGCCAATCAAGTTGATGTGATTCGTCACCTTGATCGAAATCAACGTGCTTCCATTTCAATCCCAGGATTTCCCCTTGCCGCATTCTTTGAAAGGATTGGCTGCGGGAGAAGGAGTCGAACCTTCATCTTCGAGTTCAAAGCCCGACGTGTTGCCGGTTACACCATCCCGCAAGAAAGTGACGGGGCACTGGATTCGAACCCAGAACCTTGCGCTGATCTGGCGCTAGCGGCCGCTTATAAGGCGGCTGCCTAACAATTACTTAAAATCCTGTCGACAGAATTGGTCGCGGTGGAAGGAATTGAACCGACATCGCTCGATTATCAATCGAGTGCTCTGGCCATTGAGCTACACCGCGATGGTTGACCCGACGGGGCTCAAACCCGCACCTCACGGCTTAAAAGGCCGCTGCTCTGTCACTCGAGCTCCGGGTCAACAATGATGGCTGTGGCGGAAGGATTCGAACCTTCGCATGGCCGCATTAACAGTGCGGTGCCTTACCAACTTGGCTACGCCACAAAAACTTTAGTTTCGAGTTGCGAGTTTCGGGTTTCGAGTTTTCAAAAGCTGAAGTCACTCGAAACTCGCAACCAGAAACTCGAAACTGCAAAGCCTGGCTGCGGCGACGAGACTCGAACTCGCACACCCTCGTTTACAAGACGAGTGCTCTCTTATCCAATTGAGCTACGCCGCAATTTTGGTGGACTGGGAGGGAATCAAACCCTCACAAGAAGTTTGCAGGACTTCTATGCTGTCAGTTACATCACCAGCCCAAAACATTTCCAATTGCCGATTTGCGATTGCCGATTTGCCTCCTGGCTATCTTGCGCCGGTCACCGAATCAGCAATGGGCAATTGGCAATCGGCAATGATCTGGTGGCTGTGGGTGGAGTCGAACCACCAACCTCGCGCTTATGAGACGCTTGCTCTAATTCCGCTTGAGCTACACAGCCATGAGATTTTGGAAGCCCGCGGAGGAGTTGAACCTCGTGCCTTTCCACCCAGCTCTTGCAGGTTCGGTTTAGAAGACCGACGCCGGGAACGCGGGCCAGATCGTGGAGGCGATGGTGAGATTCGAACTCACACACTGCTGTTTACGGGACAGCCGCTCTTCCAGTTGGAGCTACATCGCCAAAACGTTGGCCGGGGCGTGAGGCCGACCATGCCTCTTCGAACTCCACGCTCCCAGACAGTCACCGTTCTGCCGGGATGAGTCACGCCCCGATGAAATTAGTCCAAAGTCGAAAAGTCCAGGGTCCAACGTCGGTTCTTTCAGCGACGACGTTGGACTTTTGACGTGGGACTTTGGACGTCGATTGGTGCCCAAGGAAGGACTCGAACCTTCAACCTCTGGTTTGTAGGACCAGCGCTCTACCAGTTGAGCTACTCGGGCGTCAGAACCGCCTGCGGTAGCGGGCGGGCCAATTCTTGGCATTAGTTCAGGCCCGCCCGCAACCGCAGGCGGTTCTGACTCATCTTGGTGGTCGGAGTTGGAATCGAACCAACCTTTCGGGCTTTTCAGACCCGCGCTAATCCGTCTCAGCTATCCGACCGAGGAGTGGTCTTAGGTCTTTGGACTTTGGTCTTTGTTCCTCTCGCTTACCAGTTTCAAAGACCAAAGTTCAAAGACCTAAGACCGTCTTTCACGATGCACCTTCTCCATGACGTCACGATCGTCGTGCACGTCCATGAAGAGGTACTTGCGCCATTCGGCCCGCGCTTCTGCGTAGTGACAAAGCACGACGCGTTCGAGCTTCACACGCAGTGCTGTCTGCGAAGTCAGCAAAGGCATGCGTGCTTCTGCCGGAGTGCGGTTAGCCTTCCGGTTGTTGCAGGCGATACACGCCGTGACGATGTTCACCGGCGAATTATCTCCGCCCCGCGAACGCGGCAGGATGTGATCGAGTGTCAGCTCGGCCACGCCCTTCTTGGCACCGCAGTACTGGCAGCGGAACTTGTCGCGCATGTAAATTCGCAGGCGCTTCATGCCCGACTGCTCACGTCTTCGGCGAACGTTGATGTAAGTGCGGCGGCGGATTACCGACGGCAACGGGAATTCATCATGCGCTGAACGCAGCACGCGATCGCCGTCCCATTCCTCGACGAAGACCGTGTCCTTGAAGGTCATGATGATGGCGCGCGCGACACTGACGGTGCCGAGCGGCTCGTAAGTTTGATTGAGCAGCAGAACTCTGCCGTTAAGTGCCATGACTCGGCACCTCCTTTCGTTTGGAATGAAGTCAGAACCGCCTGCGGTAGCGGGCGGGCGAATTTTTGGCGATTAGTTCAGGCCCGCCCGCTATCGCAGGCGGTTCTGACATGATTTGGAGCGCGCGGTGAGACTCGAACTCACGAATACCGGATTTGCAATCCGGCGCCTTGGCCGCTTGGCGACGCGCGCAAATTGGAACGGAAGGAGAGATTCGAACTCTCGAATCGAGTTTGGAAGACTCGCATGTTTCCGGCTACATCACTTCCGCGAGTGGCGCGAGTTGTTAACTTGCGCCTTCGTTGTGGGGTGAGTAAAAGAGTCGCCAACTAACAGTTTGCGTTACAGTGGAACTCCTGGCAGGACTTGAACCCGCAACCCCGACGTTCGAAGCGTCGCGCTCTTTCGATTTGAGCTACAGGAGCAGAGAATTGGAGCATCGTATCGGAGTCGAACCGTCATCTCTGCATTCACAGTGCAGCGTGTTAACCAATTACACCAAGGCCACAGCAAGCTTTTGGTGGCGTCGGAGAGACTCGAACTCTC
>Ga0070694_100000384_pt1 | contig 23847 bp, 31 predicted proteins | sample KBSK1251metaG_FD_65470 | JGI IMG/M metagenome (GOLD analysis project Ga0070694, IMG submission 65470) | Corn, switchgrass and miscanthus rhizosphere microbial communities from Kellogg Biological Station, Michigan, USA - KBS K1-25-1 metaG | ecosystem: Host-associated > Plants > Roots >... | reverse complement strand
GGATTTCGGGTTTCGGCTCCCGGTGGGAGCCCTCAATGCGGCGAGGAGTTCGCTTTCGGATACTCGCGAATCTGATAGCAACTCTGATGGGATCTTCAGAGCTTTGGCAAGCCTATAAAGCGTGGCCCGGCGGGGTATTCGTTCCCCCAGCTCCAGCCTGCTGATCGTCATTCTGCTCACCCCCGAGGCATTCGCAAGCTGTTCCTGCGTCCATCCTCGAGCGCTCCGCACAATCGCGATCGCTTCGCCAAGCTTCAGTCGGCCCACCGGCTTTGCGAGCATCGGACTCCACCCTACTAGGCATGTGACGTAAGTCAATGAACTGAGCCCGATTGCAACATATTTGGCCGTGGTGATCTTTTTTGGTTGATTCCTTTAGATACGTGCCGATACATTCTGCGACGGAGGACATGGTGAGAAAGAGGCAAAAAGTGTCAGCGGACGTTCTGAGCGTGAAGGAAGTCGCGGACATCCTCCGCATTGGGGAGACGACCGTTCGGCGCCTAGCGGCCTCCGGAGAGCTCCCAGCGAAGATGATAGGGAAGCGCTGGCGCTTCTCCCGCCAGGAGATCTTGTCCCTGCTCCCAGGCCGTCCCCAGAACGGGCAACCGGGAGCCTCCGCATGAAGACCAGTTTTGCGAGTCGTGGAAAGGTCCGGACGAGCTTGCATTGGGTGCTGGCTAATCCACGCCTGGGGTCCACGACTCGCGTTTTTGCCGGCCGTGGGGACCCCCTTTCCCTGGACGCGACGGGGTGGCCTTCCCCCCATGGCCGGCGTTTTTGGGGGGCGCTCTCGTGAGCATGCTGAGGTGGGGAAGCATCGATCGTGGCGGCCCTTCCGTGGGGCCCGCGCCTAGCGCGATCGCTCCCGACCCATCTCGGCCCCCCCGTTTCACGCCCCTCTGTCCCAAGTGTGGGCGGGCCGCATCGTTCGTCGACGCGGTGCAGGAGCTCTGCGTCTGCAACGAGTGCCGCGAGCCCTTTTCGTTCGCGTGGGCCAAGCGAGCCGCGCGCGAGCGCGAGCTCCAGGTGATCAAGCGGCTGCGGGGATACCTGATCGAACGATTGTCGCAGCGCGCGCGCTGGGCGATGCGGCAACAGCGGGCCCGCGACCGGCGCAAACGCTTGGCGAAATCCCAGGGGAAGTCACAGGAGGACGTTCATGGTTCGCGAGTGGCGTGAGGAAGATGAACCGCTCGGGGTTCCCGATCGGTGGACGCTCGGGGACTGCTTGGTGGGCTTGGGCGTTGGGATTCTGCTCCTTCTGCTGATGGGTTTCTGATCGGTTTTTCCCCCGCGGGGTCAACGCTTTCGAAGCGGAAGCGGCGTCGAGATCGGCAAAATCGTGACGCAACTCGCGGGGGTCCTATTCGCGCCCCATCGCTCGGGCGAGCACCGGGGCGCAAAAAAGCCGGGAGGAGTGAACGGCCATTCTCCTCTCGGCCCTTCTTTGGAGGGCATAGGACATGGACGTGAAGCTCGAACGGCATCATTTGGCGTGTCTCAAGTACGTATCCGACGACCCCGATCGGTATCCACTCACCGGGCTTCATGTTGAAGGAGCCCATGTAGTCGCAACGAATGGTCATTGTCTGGTCGAGCTCCCTCTCGAACAGGGGGCAGAGGCCCCGGCTGTCACGATTGAGCCCGAACTTCTCCATAGCGCGAAAAGACTTGCCCCTCTCCAGATCGTCGGCAAGGAGATCATCCACGGCGCACATGGGGCGGTGTTCCCGCTGAAGCAGGTCGAGGGGAAATATCCCGATTGGGATACGGTGTTCCCGAAAGACAAGCCGATCGCGGTCCTCGAAATCAATTCTCGCTATCTGCTCGAGATGCTGGAATTTGTGAGCAAGCTGCCCTCAGTCGACGTTGGGGTGAGCCATCCAGTCAGGATGGAAATCCATCCCTTTCCCAAACCGCTGGTTCTCCGAGCTCTCGATTTCCGTGGGCTCATCATGCCGCTGCTGATGGATTCGTCCGAAGCGGGATACTGATGCCGGATCTGCGGGTTCCGGAAACTCCTGAGCAAGTGCTGGCCGCGGTGGCGGAGGCGCTCGGGTGGGGCCATTCGACCTGTCGCGGCAAAACCTGCGGCTGCCGGATCTATTGGGCCCAGCATTCCAAAACGGGCAACACTGTTCCGATCGATGGGGCTCTCGGGCTCAATCACCACATCACCTGTCCTGACCGCGGTAGCTTTCGCCGCTCCCGCTCCGAGAGACGCGAATCCTGATGCGCACGTTCCTGGTCGTCGTCGGCGTGACCGTCCTCGCGAGCCTGGTGTTCGCGATCGCGCTGTCCTGTCTCGCCCGCATTGCCTTTTCGCCGGCGACGTTCAAGTGAATCGAGAGCCCTATGGCGGCCTGCCGCCGGCGAACCAGACCGAGACGTCGGTGGCGGCCGCCCAGCTCGCGGTTCCGTTCTTCCGCACGCTTCAAGAGCGCGTGCACTGGTTGATCCAGGAAGCGCCGAAGGGCCGCACGAACGAGGAGCTTTCTGATCTCACGGGACATCCCATCCAGAGCATCTGCCCGCGCGTGCGTGAGCTCTATCTCAAAGGAATGATTCGCGACAGTGGTTTCACGCGCTTGACCAAGAGCGGCCGAAAGGCCGTGGTCTGGATCGACTGATGACGCTCCGCATTTCGCCGCCCGGCGCATTCAATCATAAGGGCCTCGTGCTGCCCGACCAGGCCGTCACCCAGACCTTCGGGATCCTGGCGGTGCGCCGCGCCGGCAAGAGCAACGCCGCGGCCGTGATGGCCGAGGAAATGTTCCGCGCGAAGCTGCCTTTCGTCGTGATCGACCCGAAAGGGGACTGGTGGGGCCTGCGATCGTCCGGAAGCGGTGAGGGTCCGGGGCTCCAGATTCCGATCTTCGGGGGAGAGCATGGTGATGTGCCGCTCGAGCAGGGAGGCGGAGCCTTTCTGGCTCAGCTGATCGTCGATGAGCGGCTCTCGTGCGTGATCGACGTCTCGGAGCTCAGTGAGGGCGCAAAGACGCGCTTCCTGATCGACTTCGCCGAGAAGCTCTACCGCACGAACCGCGAGCCCCTGCATCTCTTTCTCGAGGAAGCGGACGACTTCATTCCCCAGAAACCCTTCCGGGAGCAAGCGCGATGCGTGGGCGCCTGGGAGCGGATCGTGAAGCGCGGTGGGTTCCGAGGCCTCGGCTGCACCCTGATCACACAGCGCTCGGCCGTGCTCAACAAGAACGTGCTGACCCAGGTCGAGACTCTGATCATCCTGCGCACCACGTCACCCCAGGACCGGAAGGCGATCGAGGGATGGATTGAGCACCAGGCCCAGAGCAAGGAAATCCTGGCCACGCTTCCAGGGCTCGAGAGCGGGGAGGCCTGGATCTATTCCCCGCACTTCCTCGGCCTCAAAGAACCTGTCCGCATCCGCTTCCCGCGGCGCAGCACGTTCGACAGCGGCGCGACGCCCAGCGTGAAGGCGAAGAAGCGGCAGGCCACGCTCGCCGATGTCGACCTCGGGAAGATCCGGACCCAGATGGCCGAGACGATCGAGCGCGCAAAGGCCGACGATCCGAAGGAATTGCGCCGGCGAATAGGCGAGCTCGAGCGCGAACTCAAGGCGGAGCGAGACAAGAAGCCCGCGCCGGAACGTGTCGAGATTCCGGTCCTATCCGACAAGGATCGAGCTTCAATCGCCAACATGCAGAAGGCACTCGCCGACATGGGCGAGCGTCTCGGCGAGGAGGCTCTGCGAATTCGAAAACTTATCGATCCCGTCGTTACCATTTGCAATCCGCCCAAGACCGAAGCGGGCCAGCGGGCGGTCGCGGAGGTAGTGAAGGCCGCGAAGCGGTACATGGAAACGGCGCCGGTGTCGAATGGCAATGGCGACATGGGCGTCGGAGAGCGCAAAATCCTGATCGCGCTCGCGCAGCACCCGAAGGGGCTGACGCGCGAGCAGCTCGGGATCATCACTGGCTATCGGCGCTCCACCCGCAATACCTATCTTCATCGCCTCGCTGCCGGCGGCCTCATCGATGTCTCTTTAGTGGACAAGATTGTGATCAACGACATCGGGATAATGGCGCTCGGCCAGAATTACGAAGCCCCGCCCACCGGCGCAGCCCTGCGTAATTTCTGGCTCGAGAAGCTGGGCCAGGGCGGAGAACGTCGGATCCTCGAGCTCCTGATCGACATCTATCCCAAGTCGATCGAACGTGGAGCCCTGAGCGATCAGCTCGGCTATGCGCGCTCGAGCAGGAACACCTATCTACAACGGCTCGCTGCCGGTCATCTCGTGACATCCATCGGGACGACCGTGCGGGCGAGCGATGATCTCTTTTGATGTGGTATGGCAGATGGCGCCCGAGTAGGCGCGCATCACTACGAAGAAGCACTGTACCGCGGATGCAGGGAAAGGAGCGCTCGATGACATTGAGAATTGGAGAGCATTACCGCGTCACGAAGACCGGATTCGTGGGCGAGCTGGTGCGCGCGGGGATTGTGCAGGACGGGAACCCGATCCCGCGCGCGAAGCTCGAACAAAAGGACAAGAGCGGGAAAGTGCTCGAGGACTGGGAGGGGCCCGAGACGATGCTCGAGGAGATCGATGGATCTCCGGGGAGAACGATCGAGGTCCCGCCGGCGGGAGATGCGCCGGAGGACGAGGATTGAGCGTGTCAGAAAACTCCGCACGCGCGCCGCCTTCCGAGCCATTGGGGTTGAACATCCCTGGAATCAAGTGCACAAGAAGGAGACCCGAGCGGGGGTTTTGATCAAAACGAAACTGGACGAGCGAGACAAGGGGCGCCGCTCCGCCCCTTGAAGTTCACGCAAGAGAGGGCAGACGTGAGCACTTCGCGAGGGCGCCGCTAAATGCGGCAGCCATTTACCGGGCATCCGGATTTCTTTGAGAGTCAATCCGTCCTCGAGCTGCCGGAAGATCAGCGCGCCATGGTGCTGGCTGATTTCGGCTGCTCCGCACCCGATAGCTACGGGTGCTTTTTGCTGGATCCGAAACGCATCTGGGTCTTCCAGCAGATCCTCTGGCCCAGTCAATCCATCATGGACGTCGAAGCACGTGTGGCGTTCTACGTGGGGGCCGGGGAACCCATGCTCGAGGTCTGGTTCGAAAAGGGGAAGACGTACGCTCACTGGGTGTCGTGGTTCAAGCCGCGCAGCACCGGGAAGCGCACGAACACATACGATCCAACGAAGATGGGACCGCGTCGGACGCCGGTCCCGCCCAGCCTCCGGCCCGTCGAGGGTGACGCCCGGTTGGTCGAGGATTGGGCCGAGCTCGTTAGGGGAATCTCCCAGCGCAACCGGAAAACTCCAGGGAAATTACAGGGAAGTATCTTCCCTGAGACTTCCCGAAAAGTTCCCTCTCCTATACCAATACCAATACCTCTACCAACACCAACACCATCAGACGCGCGAGCGCGCGCGAACGGATCGGATCCGGACGGTGGTGGTGGTGATGCGTCGCTGGGCGACGCGGAAGATCCCAGACCCCAGACTCTCGCAACGTGCCGGGCACGCATGCGGGAGGCCTGGGGGAGCGCAGCCGGGCCGGGCTCGAGCTGCAAGTTCACGGACGCCGATCTCGATGCCGTCAGCCTTCCGCTTCACGATGCCGGGCACTCGTGGGGCGAGATCGCCACGGCATGGAATTGGTTTCTAACCCGGGGCCCGGACGGAAAGCCTCGCCGCTCTCTGGGGGCGGCCACGCCGTCCAATTTCGCGAAGTTCGGCTGGCAGTCGTGGTGCGCCCGCATGATGGTGCGCGCGGTCGTGGAAGCCAAGGCGGGCAAGGCCTGCGAGATCTGCGGCGGCGTCGGGATGATCTATGTGCGTTGCGAAGGCCTCGACACCGGGTATCGCTGCCGATGCGGTGCCGGCGACAAACCGAGGGCACGCAGCGCACCACCGGTCGCGGATCACGTCTACGAAGCCGCGCAGAAGTTCGCAACGCCGGTCGTGCTCGAGGAGTGGCTCGCCCAGGAGGGCACGGGATGAACGCCGTGCAGACGTCTGCAGGATCGCCGAGTGGGCACCCCATGACGCGGGCCGCCAAGATCCGGGCAGTCGCGCTGGCGATGCGGCGCCCGTTCCATGCGCGCGAGGTCCTGGCGGGAGTCGTGGCGCAGCATCCGACGCAGCGGTTCTCCATGAATCTCGTTTGCGTCGTGGTGAATGAGCTCGTCCATGGGGGTCGGCTCGAATGCGTGGGCATTCGGAACGACGGGAAGACCCGCATGCGGATCTACAAGGTGGTTCTCCGGATTGCCAAGCATGGGGCCGAGTAAGGAGGAGGATCCCCGTCGTGTCGCGCTTCGCCGGGAAGTTCTTGCGCTCGCCCTTGGGAAACGGAAACGCGGGACGAAGTATCGATCCCAACCGCGGCGATATAACGGGATCCTGTACGCCTCGCGGGCGGAAGCGGCCCGCGCGGAGGAGCTGGATCTCCTGGTCGCCGCCGGCGAGCTCGTCTGGTGGATCCGGCAGCCCACCCTGTACCTCGGTTGCGCCGAGAACGTATACCGGCCCGATTTCCTGGTGATACCGGTGAAGGGACGCCCCTTCTTTGAGGATGTGAAGGGCGTGGAAACGCAGAAGTTTGCAAGGGACAAGAAACTCTGGCGCAGCTATGGACGGCTCGAGCTGCGCATCATCAAAGGCGGATCGGTGGTGGAGATCATCGATCCCATGGAGGGCAACCCATGAAGGACGACGCGCTCTATACCCAGATGCGCGAACGGATCGACGAAGACTATCGGTCGCGACTCGCGGCCTTGAATCTCGTGTTTTTCGGAAAAATTGAGGGGGGGGGGCACGTCGAAGCCGCTCCCGCGCCCACGACGAAGCGCCGCGGCCGCAAAAAGGGAACGCCGCCGGTGAAGCGCGCCCGTAAAGCCAAGAAGCCCGCGACCACGCGCGTTGATCTCGTGGCGTATCTCGAGAAGGCCCATCGCCCGTTCACGGTCACCGATGTGATGGAAGCGACGGGCGCGTCGCGTTTCGTTGCGTCCCGCGCCGTGAAACAAGCGCTCGGGAAGGACGAGATCAAGGTGGTGGGCAAGAAAGCGACGGGGGGCGTGCCGGCGCCGCTATATCAGCGCGTGGCGTGATGCGTCGGGTCGATCAATGCCCGCATTGCGGTGCGCAGGCCTGGGAGGGCACGCGCTGGAAGTGTTCGCGGTGCAATCGGCGGTGGAGCACGGAGTCCTGGCTCGAGACGCTGGAGGCTACTTGTGGGATTCCGGCGGCTGAGCCACCGGGTCCCGATCGTCGGATAACGGGGGGGCCGGGTTAAAGATCAGGATTGCGCCGCCGCCATTCTTGATCCCAATGCGCGCCGGTTCCGTGATCGCTCCAAGGGGATCGATATAGGAATAATCTCTCGGTTTGGGGAGCCAGAACGTCTCCATGGTGGAACCGTTCCAGGGCTCGAGGATGCGCGCGTAGGCCACGCCATTCTCGAACGCGCGCCGCCAGACCTCATAGTGATGCCCGAATTCGTTCGTGCCGCTGAATGCGCGCCAAGCCTTTTCCCTGGGGAAACCGAGCTGGGCTGCCGCCTGGCTCTCCGCTGGCGACACGATCCGGGCCGGCCAATCGGGGCGGTACGGGCCGGTAATGTCCTGGATGTGCGTCGAGCTGAACCCTCCATCCGTGACCAGGAACAAACACAATGTCGCGTACTGCATCTCCTCCCAGGTCTCGCCGCTGAGGGTGGGGGCAGCCGAGGTCCAGATGCCGATGCCATGCATTGCGGCTTTTTCATGGCGGCGCGCGAGCTCGCCGATGGGGGGGAAGCTGTCCCGGATCGGATTGCCGACGAATTCCTGCACCAATCGATCCGCCACGTCGTAGTCGAGGTAATCGTCGGTCCAGCTATTCGAGCAATTGATTGCGATCAGCTCCCGCGTGTCAGCGGTCAGCATCGACAAATAATCTCGAAGGTTGGTCCAGTACCACGAACGGAACGCGAGGCTGTTGATCTTGAGTCCCGCTTCCCGCACCGTCCCACCACTGAGGAGCGGATCGCCCCAGCTATAAAGAATGGACCCACAATTATCGAGAAAGAGCCCATCGAAGCAATAGACACCCGGACATCGTGCCGCGGCCTCCTGGTGGAAGAGCTCATGCACGCGCCGTGTTGCAGGGAGGAAGGAATGCAGGTGACGGTACCCGGCATTCTGGTGCCCGCCGCCGTACATTTCGACGCGAGAACCGGGTAGGTACGTGTACGGTTGAGGCCCTTCACTGCCGATCCACCACGTCACTGTGGTGGTGTCAGCCCAATGCAGATACATGGACTCCGGGTCGACGCCTTGCGAGGTGGCTATCTGTGCGTACCGGACACCGTCAGGATGCGGCGTGAGGCCGTCCTTGAGGGCCGTATAGGTGTCGGTCGCGCTCTTGTACGTGTACCCCTTGAACAGCGGATTGACCGCTTTCATGGCGTCGAAGTTCGGAGCCTCTGGAACGACACCTTCCTCGTACATTAAGGCGAACCATTCCCGGCATTGGTACATCGGGCTGGTTTGGTAATAGATCCCCCGATGTCTGAAATGGGGCGAGACCTCGAGCGGTACGGCAGATCCCTGGGTCCCGGTGAGGAATTCGGGATCGATGCGCTCGCAGGAGCAGAGCAGCAATGCCGCCAGGAGGATCCGGCGCATCACGCCCCTCCGTCCGGCCGCCAGCTCGCGGTCGTGGTATCCCCATGCTCGAGCAGGATGAACTCGCCCGGGCCCAGGCCTTCGGGATCCCAAGGGATCGCAAAGCGCCAGCTCAGGACCTCCGTGCGGGGAAAGAGCTCAATCGTCGCCGGCGCGAGGAACGTTGTCTCACCATCCGCGATCACCACGGATGGCCAGAGGGTGCAGTTTTGGCGGTAGACGAATGGGGCCACCTGGGGGCAGCGCTCCCACCAGGGGCTTGCCGGCGCCGCGACGTCCTTCTCGAACGAGTCGCGGCCACACCCGGCCAGCAGTAGCAACAGAAGCGTGACGCGCCTCATTGCCATGCAACGTGATAGCGCCAAATGTCCCGGGGCGCATTGCCACCGAATTGGTACCCAGGCAGGAGCTCGCCGTTGACTTTCAGGTCATGACCCGATGGGGACTTGATCCGGACAACGCCATATAGAACGGTTCTGGCATTGCAGGGCAGCGGGTCATAGAGATGGGTCGTGCAATTCTGCTGTGCGAGTAACGGGCCGCAATACTGCAGGGCTCCGATTTCGCACCCGCAAGAGTCGCACCCATATTGGAACGACAGATTCTCGGTCGTTTCGTTCTGGAGCCAGATCGTGACCGTGGCCGGATCCGGCGCCGGAACATCCAATGGCGATACGCCTGAAGCCTCGAAGGTCACCGCAACCTTCTTGGCCGGCTTCCTGGCCCATGATGGGGACGACACCAACGCGGCGACCAGGACTAACAAGAGAATGCGCTTCATGACTTGCTCTCCTTTCGTGGCCGGCCTTTGAGCCGAGCCAGAACATCGCGGATGAGCGCGTCCGCTTTCGCGGTCCCGAACCCCGCCGAGAAGGACAGGATCGCGATCGCTCCGAGCCCGATCAGTAACTCGAAGGAATCCGCGCATCCGAACCAATCGACGGCGAGGATCGGCACTGCACTAGCGGACGAGCCAGACGTTGGCTCGGAAGCCGCCCACGATTGCGCTCTTGTCCGGCACGTCCTCGCTCATCGCGGTGAACGTCCGCTTGAGACCTGCATCCACTTGCAGCGATCCCCAGCCGACCGGGAACGCGGCAAAAGCAGTGGCCTGCCATTCGACCGAAAACGCCCCGCCGCTCAGCATGTCGTTCTCGCCGATCGCTTGGTTCCAGCTGAAGAGCTTCACGCGCAGCCCCTTCGACCAGGAGTCGTACGGGTGGGTGAACAGCGTGGCTTGGAAGGTCGGCGCAACCGCGTAGACCTCCGGTACGGCCAAATTGGGGCGCGAGACCTCGAGGCCGAGCTTGATGTTTTTGCTCACGAACTTCGCGATCTCGATAGACGCCATCGCGATCTCTTCTTCGCCGGAGTCGTTGTTAGCACCCGTTCCCTGGAATCCAAAGCTCAGATCCCAGTCGTGCTGTACGTAGAGCGCGGTGGTATCGATCGCGTCGCCGATCAAGGCGCCGAGTCCGCTGCCGGCCCCGGGCGTGATCTGGGTGTTGGTATCCACGGCATAGCGATGCCCCTGCACGTCCTTCATGGTTTTCGTTCCGGCAACCGCCGGGCTCGCGGCCATGAGCGAACTCAGGAGCCCGATCGCGAGGATCGGAGCCACCAGCTTGGCCCGCGTATCCCGGACGAACCCCTCGATCAAACGAAGGAATGCCCCTACCGCTGGGACCCACCATTCATTCACGTGGAGGCTTTCGATCTGCGCGAGAAGGCTGGTGATGAACACGCTCGCGGCAGCGTAGGCGGCGAGCTTCAGCACCTTCAGGCCGTCGTGACCCCAGCTGAACTTGCCGGGCGCGCTCCCGACTTCCTTGACCGGGGGAGCATTGGTTCCTGACATGACGAGATCCTCCTTTAGAGACTGAGGTAACGGATCACGCCCATCTCGAGCGCGAAGGCGATCTCTTCGCGCACGCTGGCGTCGCGCAGCTTGCGGTTCGTGTCCGAGTGGTCGATGAAGGCGAGCTCGACCAGCGCGGCGGGCATGCGGGTGTTTCGGAGCACGTACAGACCACGCTCTTTGATCCCGCGCCACGGCTCATCCGGGAATTGCCATTGCATGCCCCAGCTCATGGCGTCCGCGAGCTGGCGGCTCTTGGGGCTCCCCGTGGTGATCCAGACCTCAGCGCCGCGGGCCTCCGGCATTCCGGGATCGTCGGGATCCGCATCCGCGTTCGTATGGACGGACACGAAGAAATCGCAGTGGTGATCATTCGCGAACTTGACCCGGTCCTCGAGGGGAACGAACACATCCTTGTCTCGGGTCAGGAAGCAATGGAGCTGGACGGTTGGCATGAGACGCAGCTCGAGCCGGCGCACCACGTCGTACACAACTTCCTTCTCATCGAGACCCTGGAAGCTGGCGCCCTTGTCCTGGCCACCATGACCCGCATCGAGACAAATGAGTTTCACGGTCGCCTCCGATCGAGCAGGCGTTGCAGCAGCTGGTTCTGGCTCGCCTCCTCTTCCTGGTCCCGCTTCCGGCGTTCCTCGGCTTGCCGGCGCAGCAATTCCTTGGTGGCGGCGGCTTCGGTCCGGAGCCGTATTGCGCGCGGATCCTCGAGCTGCTCGAGCCGCGTTTCGATCTCGTGGCTTCGCTCACGGCTCCAGCGGTCATGGGCGACGAGCCGATCCGCGGTCGCGGTCACGATCTCGTGGTCATCCCTCCGAGCCGCCTGGAGGTCGTAAACGATCATGGCCAGGTGATCGAGCTTTAGATTCGTGGTGTCTTGCTTGGCGATGGACTGATCCTGTTTCTCGAGCCCCTGGTTCACCTTCGCGACCCAGACGCCGCCGGCGAAGAGCGCCGACACCGCCCATACGAGAAATGCAATGGCCCAACGCACGAAGACCCAGGGGACGCGCCCGTTCGTGGGCATGCCGTTCTTCATCGATCCCGCACGTCCATGTAGAGGGTGCGTTCGTCGACCATCACTAGGGCGCCCGCGCCGCGGTAGCCAGGGGCGCCCGAGCTGCGGGGCGAATAGACGCGCCACACGCGGCGCACGATCGCATCGCCGCGCACGTCGAACGTCATGGCAAACCACCGATAGTCACAATCGGGATCGTTCGTGCTGGTGATCGTTTCCTCGATGCCTTTCGAGGTCCTGGCGGCGGTCAGGGTTGGATTGGACGTGCCTTCCTTGTCGCAGACGTAGCACTGGAGCCACGGCGTGCCGGCCACAAAGGTGTTGGTGCTGTCGCAGATTCGGAGGCCGCTCCCGCTGTTGACCTGGTTGTGGTAGAAGCCGCGTCCATTCTTCGCTGCGACCGCGGAGTCGAAGATGGCTTCCGTACAGAGCGTGATGTGCTGATCGGCGAATAAGCCGAGGCCGCGGTGACCGGTCGCGAGCGCGAGCTCGGCGCTATGGATATAGCCGGTGCCGCGCGCGCCCCGCCCGAAGGACAGCCGGCTGGGGGTGTTGTCGTTGGAACCGTAGGTCGGGCGATGCGCGACCAGGACCGGTATGCGGCCATTGAGTCCCGCCATGGCCGTGGCGAGCATCTGGCGCTGGGGGCTATTGGGATCTGTGATCCCATCCCAGTCATAGCCAGGGATCCGGCCGCCGTACCATGGGTTATTGACCTGATAGTCCGTGGAACTCGTGATGTTGTAGTTGCAACTATTCTGCAGAAAGATTAGCCGCAGATTTTTGACATCGAGAAAGTAATAGTTGGGAATCCCGAATCGGGCGCCGGCGCCGGCGTACGGATTGAGGTGCGCGAGGGTGTCGGCGGTAAAGGCTTCGTGGTTCCCCATCGCGCGATACCAGGGGAAGTGCGCCCGGTTCATGGCGGAATAGGCCGAGTCGGCCCACTCGGGTACCCCCATCCAGATGTCGTGGGCCCAATCGCCGGCCACGATGCCGAACGCGCATCCCGCCACGTTCATCGAATCGACGAAGTGTCGAAGCTGGTACCAATTGCGGGGATTGCTGGGGTTGTAGAGGTCTGGATCCCAGGGAAGCTGTCCGCCTCCCATGGGGCCGCCGACATGCGTGCACCCGAGGAAGCAGAACGTATAGGGCTTGAAGACTTCGCGCCCGCTCGAGATCGCGCGGCGAAGCCCCAACGCGTTGGATTGTCCCCAGGCAAGGCCGAGCGCGAGGACGAGAAGGAGAAGAGCTTTACGAACCGCCAAGGCCCATGCTCCGACCGGGAATGCCGAGGCGCGTGGATGCTCCGGAACCGCCGGATTGGCTCGAGCCATTGCCGCCCGTGAAATCGATATATTCGATCAGGACATACGGGCGCCGCAGCTTGTAGGGCGCCTCGCTCGAGGCGAATCCCCAGACTTTGTTGGCGGCATTGTTGTGGGTGCGGATCAAGAGGCCGTTGTTCTCGTAGGTGCCCGATTGCCACCCACGGCAGAGCGATGTGATGTCGACGGCCTGCCAGCCGAGGCGATTGGCCGCGCTCCCAGACTTTTGGACCCAGAGGATCTTGGAACGGGTGCAGTCGTAAATGCTGCCGTTCCCGCCGTAACTCAAAGAGTCCTGCCCGGTGAAGGGAGGATTCACGGTGCTGGAATCGCCGCTCGTATACCAATCGAGCCAGTCGGGATTGGCGGCGGGTTGCGTGGACGCGCCGGCGCTGATCCAGGCCTTCCCGGTATGGTTCCGCCAGTCCGCATTCGCGGCTTGTGCGGCTCCGTTTATGCCGCCCGTCCCTTCGTTCCACGGCTGCAGGACGCGGCACACCTCGAGCGTGTCGGCCGGATTGCCGGTCGTGCCGAGGACGCAATAGAGAAAAAGGCGCACGCGTCGGATCTCGGACGAATCCGGGAGTGCCCCCCGGAGGTCGATCGACATCAGGATGCGGTTCGCCTTGCTCTTGAAGGTCGCCGCGTTGGCGAATCCCGCTACGCGCAATGTGTCCGCGGTCCCATGATTCAATCCTGAATCGGGCGTCGCGGAGCACATATAGGTATCGCGGAAGAAATCAGAGCCTGCCGATGGAGAGACGCCGTCCTGCAGCTTGATCGTCGTGACGCTGCTGTTGATGGTCTCGGGGGCGGCGCAGGCCTTGATGGCACCGAGCGCGATGCCCAGGAGCCCGCCCACGAGCACGAAGGCAGCGAGGCGGCGTTCCCGCGGGCTCACGGACGTACACTCCCGTAGACCGGCACAAAGGCGGGCGTCCCCATTGTTTGCAGCTGCACCCCGATCGCGCCGCCGCAGCAATAGTCGGTCGAGATGTGGGTCGCTGTGAGGGTGTCGGGCTCCCAAAGGAATTTCTTCTCGCCGGCTCGGGGGTTCGCGATATTGCGGCTGCTGAACAGCGACCCATCTGTCAGGACATCCGTCACCGTGATGGGTGTCACGATCACGTTGTTGTTCATGCGCAGAACCGTGAAGGTCCAGGCCTCGAACCCGAACCAGACGATACTGTCGGCGGCCGCGCCGGCGGCCGACAAATCGATGGTGCGGTGAAAGCTCGCCGCTTTCGTATTGTCGTAGCGCGTGTGATCCGCATCGATCTGCGCGTTCGCGGTGCCGCACAACAGCAATCCGGCCACGAGGAGAAACGCCGAGAGCTTATTCATGGTCAGAACCTCCGAGCCGGAACGATGTGCCGGCCGTTCTTCGATGCGGGTGTCTTCTTCGCCGGCGGCTCGTCGTCGTCTTCCGCCTGGCCCCCGCCCGTCTGGTCCGTCGCGTCGTCTTGCATGAGTTGATTGGAAAGCGTTGCCGCGGCCGCGTTGTCGAAGCCATCGATGGAGATCCCGAGTTCCTCCGCGATCTCCCTCTCGTCCGCGAGCTCTTCCGCAATCTCTTCGAAGTCGTCGCCGGATTCGGCGCAGATGCGGGTGCGGGAATTGACGCCGAGCCCGATTTCCTTTTCCGCGGCCGCGATGTCCTTGAGGGGGTCGACCCACTGCCATCCGCGCGCGCGCCAGAGCGCGAACGGGGCATAGGCGGCGGGATCCAGGGTGGCGAGCTCGAGTGCACCGGTCATGAGCGCGGTGCGCATCCAGGCGGCATAGACGGGGCGAATGAATTGGTCGATCCAGTGTTCCTGGATCATGCGGTAGGCGTCGCGCTCGGTGAGGCGACCGTCCCGTAGCGAGCTGTAGTTCACGCCCTCGAGGTCGTTGCCGAGGCCGTTATAGGAAACGCCGAACGCGGAAGCGACCCAACGGAGACACGCCTTGACGAACGGGCCGAACGCGGCAACGGGATGAACGGGGTCCCAGCCGAGGAACGTCTTGCCGCTCGGGAGCTCCTCCATGGTTCCGGGAGCTGCTTCATAAACCGCCGGCGTGGTGGTATCGCTGGCTTCGCCCGTGACGCCTTCCTGGGACACGATGAAGCCCATCTTCGCGGCCGCGACGCGGGCCGCCACGAGCTCCGCCTCTTGGTACCCATTCAGCATTTTTAGGGGGTACATTCCGGCGTGAAGCCATGTGACGCCACGCGTCTGGTTCGGCCGCTCTATCGAGAAGAGATGGAGGATCTCGTCCTCGGGGATGCGCACCCGGCGGGAGGAATCAAGCATCGAGACGCCGGGTCGGCCCGCCGTATCGGCGAAGAAGTGATAGGCGAGGGGGCGTCCCAGCTCATTCACTTCGATGCCCATTCGAATCTCGTTCTGTCCGTCGAACCGGCTTCGATTCAAGGACTCGTCGAGCATGTCGGCATCGATGAGCTGGAGCGCGAGCCCATGCGGATATTGCGGCCCCGGCATGAAGCGAACCAGCACTTCGCCATCCGCGACCATCGAACGGAGCGCGAGCACTTGGGCCTCGCGGAAGTTCATCTTCCCGTCGGTGGTGACGCGGCTCTTGCACCACTCCGTCCAGCCGGTCTCGATGGTGGCGTTCGTATCCTTGTCGAGCGCGTCACCGCGCCGCACGCGGCTTTTCAGCTTGAACCCCATGGGGCCGATGACGTTTGTGACGACCAGCCGCACGAAGTGCTTGGCATAGCCGTCGTTGCGAGCGAGATCCCGCGCGCGCGCGCGGAGCCGGCGAATCGACCATTTCACCTCGGAATCGGGGCTGAGCGTGGTCGCCATCCAATCGGCGACGAGCCGGTTGATGCCGGCGCCCTGGTAGGCATCTCGCCGATACCGACCATGGAAGGCATCCCACGCCCGCACCGCGCGCTGGGCTTGCGGCATGAGCTCGAGGGAGGCACGGAGAAGGCGTTGGCCTAAATTGGTGTTTTTCATGGTTGGTTGAACGTGACGAGGATCTGTTTGGAGGGTCTGGCGCCGGTCTTGGCTTGCGCCACGATGGTGGTGAGCTCGGCCCGCATCTTGTAGAGCGTCTCGAGAGGAACGCGTTGCGCGGCGCGGCCACTGACCGAGTAGCTATCCAGCACGCCGCCGGCGAGCCGGACCTTGATCGCAGTCTCGACCTCTCCGAGCGTTCGTTCCGCCCAGCTCTGGAGATCTCCATCGCCGGCCCCCGCGATCGCCGGCTTCACCTGTACCGTCCCGCTCGCGAGCTCGAATCGGGTGAGTGGGGTCGTCTTCTCTAACCGCTCGATCCATTGATAGGTGCCGGCGCCCAGCTCCTCCGTGGCGGCGGCATCGAGTGTGATGCGCCAGCCGGAACCCTCTGCGACGCCCGTTACTTCCAGCGCGTTCGGGCCAGCGAGATAGAGGTGCAGCGTCCAGGTTGCGTTTGAATATCCCGTCAGCGATTTCAGATAACTGATGCTGATGCCGGCGGGAAACGAATCCGGTAGAGCCGTGAGATTGGTGGTATCCACGCCCGAAATTTGAGCCCGGCACGGTCCCGAATCCAATTCAAGAAATTCTTGAATTGGATTCGCTCCTCCGATGCGCCAAAAATCTGCCTCGATGAAGACGCAGATGCCTGTCATGCATCGGGACTTCGACATCGAAGTTCTGGAACGCGCCTCCAAGGAGGGCGAAGCCCCGCCCGCAGCGGGACAGCTCGCCCGCCATCAATTCGCGGTGTCGAGCGAATTCGAAGTCGAGCGGCGCGATTGGTGGACGGGGGAGCGGTGGATCGAAATCCTCGGCCATAAGCCGGAAGAGATCGATGACACCTGGATGCGGAATGGCCTCCCGGTATTGCGCAATCACTACGGTGATCAGATCGGAACCTTCGAAAAATCGAAAGTCTCGGAGCGCAAGATCCGCGGCGACATCATCTTCAGTCGTTCCGAGGCCGGGTCTGCATTCGGAGGCGCGAGCCCGCGCGCGATCGAGCAGGACGTCATCGACGGTATCCGCAAACGCGTCTCGGTTGGCTACCAGATCATCACGCGCAAGCTAGTGGAAACGCGTCAGGTCGGGGACCAGCTGGTCAAAGTTTTCCGGGCAACGCTTTGGAAGCCGCTGGAGGTCTCAATGGCCGCCATTCCGGCAGATCCCGAGGTCGGCCTGGGTCGCTCCGCTGGCGATCGCCAGAGCCGGGAACAGCAGTTCAACTGGGTCGAGACGGACATGGGCGACCAAGCGCCCGAGCAGGAGGAACGCACAATGCCGGATCCCAATAAGGAAACCACTCAGCCGGAAACCCGGACTGCGCCTGCTCCGGCATCCGCCGCGGCAACGATCACGGTGGAGGAGACGCTCACCAAGCGGAACGAGGAAGTGAAAGAGATCATGGATCTCTGCAAGCGCGAAGGCGTGCTCGCCAACGCCGCCGACTGGGTGGCGCAGGGGCTCACGAAGCGCGACGTCGGCTTGATGATCCTCGATCTCAAGCAGAAGCAGCAGACGCGCACGAGCCAGCCGCCGGCCGAGCAACTTGGGAACGCCAGGGATCTCGAGCGCTACTCCTACCGGCGCGCGCTCGAGCAGGGCTTGCGCCTCCGGGAAGGACGCGGGGAGCCCGATGGCCTCGAGGGCGAGGTGCATCAGCAGCTCAAGAGCCGCCTCCATCCGAAGTTCGAGGACCACGGCGGGATTTATCTCCCGCTTCGCACCAGTCAGCGCGACGTGCGCGCCCTCGATTCCAAGACCGCCGGCAAGGGCCTCGAGCTCGTGCAGGAGAATGCCCAGGACTTGATCGAGCTGCTCCGCACGCGCCCCCTCGTGGCGAGCTTCGGCGCGCGCATCCTCTCCGACCTCACGGCCCCCATCCCGTTCCCGAAGCAGACGGGCGGCATGGCCATGTACTGGATGCCGGAAAACGGCGGGGTCGATGTCACGGACAGCGACCTGGGCACCGGTCTCGTGATGCTGTCGCCCAAAACCGTCATGGGAATGGGCAAGCTCTCGCGTCAGCTGATCGCGCAAGCCTCGATCGATTCCGAAGCCATGGTCCGCGATGAGCTCGTGAACGCGGATGCGCGGATCATCGACAAGTCCGTGCTCCATGGCGCCGGCGTGAACGGGGAACCCACCGGCATCTACGTCGCGCCCGACGTGAACGTCAAGGCGATGGGCGGCGTGCCGGACTATCCGAAGATCATCGACTGCGAGAGCGCGGTCGCCGACAAGCAGGCCGACGTCGGAAATCTTGCCTGGATGACCACGCCCCTCATGGCCGGGAAGATGATGCAAACCCTCGAGTTCTCGGCCGCGGGCGCGCGCCCGATCTGGACCGGGACCTTCCGTGAGGGCGTTATGGGCGGCTATCGGGCCGGCGCCACGAACCAGGTTCGTAAGGACATGGGTGCGGGCTCCGACGAGCACGGAATGATCTTCGGCAACTGGAACGATGTGGTGATCGGATTCTGGGGCGGAATCGAAGTGACGGTGGATCCGTACACGCTCGCCGGCCAGGCGATGCTGCGGGTCATCTCCTACCACTTGCTCGATGTGATCCTCCGCCACGGCGAATCGTTCACCAAGGCCACCGGAGCCAAGATCGCGTAACCAAACCTTGGCCGTAGGGGTGGCGGCCAGAGTGCGGGCCGGGGTCATCGAGAGCGGTGATCCCGGATCCAAAAAAAGGAGAGCGGCATGAAGGTCAAGGTCATTAGCGCGTTCTGTATCGGTGGCGGCAAAGATGTGTTCGAGGGAGAGATTCTCGAGCTCTCCGATAAGGACGCGAAGGTGAAGGTCCTTCAGGGCTTCGTTGTCCCGATCTCAGAGGATGAGCTTGCCGCGCTCGAGAAGGGCGAGGAGAAGAAGGGCAAGGCGGGCAAGTAACCGGTTTTGTGGTACGGCAGATGGGGCCATCCCCGTCATTGGGGAAGTGCCCGGAGGAGGACTCAGATGCCTGGTTTCCCTCGCGTTCTCGCAAAAGCAGACGTCCAGCAAATCGAGGCGGTGCTATCACGCACGTCGCTCACGGCCACCGCGTTCGACGTTACGGTGTATGAGGGCACGATGCTCTTCATCGCGAGCGTGGGAGCGCCGACTGCCGGCTCTGCGCAGACGCTGGATCTCAAGCTCCAGCACTCCGACACCTCGGGCGGCACCTATGCCGACGTCACCGGCGCAGCCTGGACCCAATTCACCACGACCGCGGGGGTCAAGGTGATTGCCGTCGATCTCGACCGAGTGAAGGCCTTCGTGAAGGTCGTGGCCACATTCGGTGGAACCACCCCGACCTATCCGTTCGGCGTCGAGGCGGTCGGGCTCAAGAAGTACAGCTAAACCGCGATGCCGTTCGCGGGCACGGACGACATCCCCGAGATGCTCGACGATTTCGGGGGTGACGCGACCTTCGGGACACTGACCAAAAAGGTCTTCTACGACGAGACGGACGCGGAAGCGATCGCGCTCGAGACGGGTGGATCGATTATCGGAAAGCGGATCGTGCTGCGCGGCCGCACCGGCGACTGGCCCACGATCAAGATCGGGGACACGGTCACGGTGAAGACCAAGGGACCGATATGGAACTACTCGGGAACCATCGAGTCACCGTTTGACGTGAAGGTCCGGGAGATGAGGCAGGAGCAGGATGGAGCCATCATGGCCTTTTACTGCACCAAGTCATGAGCAGCATCCGCGAGCAGCTCGCGGTCAGGGCCGTGACGCTGCTCAATACCGGGACGCCGGCGGGCGTTCCCGCGACCGCGCGCGGCAGCATCGCGTCGGTCGATCGCGCCACGGCGCCGGCAATTCGCTGTCGCATGGCCAGCGATACCTGCAGCCCCCTCTTTCGCCAGCGGACCGTGCCGGGCAAGGAATTCGACGAGGGCCCACCGCTGAATCAGCTGCCTGGGTCCCCGATCGTTCGCCATCTCGAGCTGCACGTGGAGTGCGCGGCGTACGGAACCGCTGCCGTTTCGGCGCAAGAGGCCACGGACCCACTCACGAAGTGGGTCGAGAAAGCGCTCGGGAGCGCGAACTGGAAAGACATTGCGCTGGCCTGCGGGCTAGTGGGAACGAGGTTCGATGATGCGGGCGAGGACATGAGCGCCTGCAAAGCGACGGCGGTTTATCGGATCACCTACATCACTAAGGCGGGAGATCCGGAAGCAGGGAAGTAGAGAACAGTTTCAGAAAGCTGGAGGGAGCCCCTCAGTTTACGAGGCCGAGGGCTCCCCCCACACACAACGGAGCGGAGCCCCGAAGTGCCTGAATAAGGTACCGCCGCGGCGGCGCTCCGAACAAGGAGCGCCGAGATGTCAAAGGTTGCTGACGGAACAAAGGTTCTGCTCAATAGCGCGCTGGTGTACTTCGACCGCTTCAGTGGGGCCGGCGCTTCCCAGGGCCTCATCTTCCTGGGGAACTGCACCCAGGCCGAGCTCGCGGGCTCCGTTGAGACGAAAGAGATTTACGACTCGACCACCAAGGAGCGCGGGCTCCTGGCGTCGGTCGACATTCGCACGAATCCCGAACTCACGCTCAAGATGACGGAGTTCGAGAAGGACAAGATGGCGCTTGCCCTCAAGGGCACCGCCAGCAGCCCGACGCAGAGCTCGGGCTCGGTCTCGAACGAAGCCGCAGTCTCGTACAAGGACCGTTACATCCAGCTGAACGTGCTCGCCACCGCGACGAAGCCCATCAGCGCGGTGGTGGTGACCGGCACCGGCGGCACCCCGACGTACTCGGCCACCACCGATTACGAAGCGGACCTGGCCAACGGCCGCATCTACATCCTGCCCACGAGCTCGATCGCGGACGGGACCGTTCTCGAGATCGATTACACGAAGGCGGCCTTCGTGGCCGGCGACATGCCGAAGGTATCGCCCTTCGACGCGACCGTTCTGGGACGCTTCCAGCTGATCGGCGATCCGCTCAACGGTCCGAAGCTCAAGGTCGACCTCTGGCGCGTCAAGATGTCGCCTGACGGCGCGTTCCCGCTCATCGGCGACGAGTTCGCTGAGTTCTCGCTCCGCGGGAAGGTTCTGTCGGACAAGGTCAACCACCCGAACGAGCCCTACGGCCAGATCTTGACCATCGGCTAAGAGGCGACTATGCGCTACGAGCTGGGTGGCCGTGCTTTCGTCCACGTGGGCGAGAGCACGGTCGAACACGACTACCACTTCCTCGCTCTCCAGACCGCGGCCGGTCTCGATCAGTTTGAGATGCAGGCCGGGGAATCCGCCGAGGTATTTGCCGAGCGCCTCATCCGCCAGGTGATCGCGAGCGGGAAGGCACTCTCTCTCCTGGGGTGCCTTCTCGTTCCCGAACCCAAGGATCCCGGCAAGCGGGCGGGTGAGGACTGGACCCCCGAGAAGGGGCAGGAGACAGCGCGCTTCCTTGGGTCGCTCACCGGCGAGAAAGACAAGGCCCAGGTTCGAAGTCTGGTCGCCACGCTGCTGATCGATTTTTTTCAATCCGGGCTCGCCTCTGTCAGGACTATCGAGACGTCCTCCAACCCGGAAAAGGCGGGCCCCATCTCAAATATCGAGTCCGGGACTATCGGTATGGGCACTGGACCGAGTTAGTCGCCGAGCTCGCGGACGGGGATCACGACGTTGCGCAGCGCGTGATCCGCTGGCCCTTACGCGAAGCGCTGCGCGCATACCGGAGGCGCGTGAAACTGAAAACGCTCGCGGAGTACCGCTTCCAGGTCCTCAGCTACCAGATCGCCGCGCCCTGGGCGAAGAAGTCGAGCAATCTCCACCCGCCTGACGTTCCCGAGATTCTGAGGAACCGCAATGGCAACGCCTGATGTCAGGGTAAAGCTCTCGGCCGAAGGCGTCGCCGAAGTCGTGGCGGCCCTCAACAAGATCAGGGAGGAATCCGACAAGACGGCGGGCCGGCCCTCCCGCAGCTTCCTAGGCCTGAATTCCGTTCTCGGCGGAACCACCAAGCTTCTGGCCGGCGTGGGCGTGACGCTGTCGGCCGTCGCGGGCGCCGCTGGGTTCGCGAGCCTGGTGCGCGGCGGCATCGAGACCGCGGACATGATGGGGGATGTCGCCGTTCAGACCGGCGTCGCGGTCGAGCAGCTCTCCGCGCTCCAGCACGCGGCCATCCAGAACAACAAGAACCTGGGTGATGTCACGACAGCGCTGGACCGCACGAACAAATCCGTAGCGGAGCTCCGGGACGACAGCCCGCAGGCGACCGCGAACTTCGCGAAGCTGGGACTCGCGGCGAGAGATTTCCAGGGCAAGAACGCGGCCGAGTCGCTCGAGCTCATTGCGAAGCGCCTCGTCGCCGTGCCGGATCCGGCCCAGCGCACCCAGATTGCCATGTCGCTTCTCGGACGCCAGGGCGCTGCCCTCATCCCCACGCTTCACGATCTGGCCGAGCAGGGGCTCGGCGGCCTTATCGAACGCTCGCGCGAGGCCGGCACGCTATTGGATGACGAGATGGTGCGGACCATCAAGGAAGTGAATGACCAGCTCGACATTCTCAAGCTTCAGGCCCGCGTGACGGGCGCCAGCTTCGCGTCCGGTTTCCTACCCGAAATCAAAAACGCGCTTCAGCTCGTAAGCGGGGAGCTGAAAGGTAACCGCGACGCGTGGAAGGAATGGGGAAAGGGCGTTGGGGAAGTCGTGAATTTCCTGGTCTTCATCGTATCCGCGGCTATCGATGGAATCGTGACGGCGGTCAGGACCGTCGGGGTGATCGTGGGTAGCGTGGGAGCTGCAGCCAAGGCAGCTGCTCGGGGCAATGTGAACGACGCCGTCGACATCGTGAAAGGCGGGCTGGCGGAAATCCGCCGCCTGAGCGACGAGGAAGACAAGCGACAGAAGGCACGCCTGCAGCTCGCATTCGGTAAAGCGGCCGGTCCTGAGCTTCCGCCGGGATTCAAGGGCAAAACAGGTGGAACCGAGGCGGGTGCCGGCGAACGTGATAGCACGACCGCGCTCCAGCGGCGGTCCGAGACCGCCCGCACGTTGCTCGAGAAAGAGCTGCAGTTTACGAAGCTCCAGGCGCGTCTACGCCGCGAGGCAGACAAGCGCGAATTCGAACGCGGCCTGATCGACGTCCGGCAGTTCTTCCAGCGCCGGCGCCAGGTCGTGACCCAGGAATCGAACGCCGAGATCGCGACGCTGCTCAAGAAGCGCGCCCTCCTGGCCGCCGAAACCGATACCCAGAAGCGCACGACCGAGACGGCTCAGATCGATACCCAGATTGCCTCGGTCCGACTCGAGCGGGAGAACGAGCTCGCCAACATCACGCTCGAAGAGAAGAACGCAATTCGGGAGCTCGCGAGCGACCGGCTCACCCTCGAGCAAAGCGTGCTCGAGGCGCAGGGACGCCGGCATGAGGCCGAACTCGCCGCGATCGAGCAGGAGCGGCAAGCGGAGCTCCGCTCGATCGAAGCCAAGAAGGGGGCCCCCAGCCTTAGCGATGCCGTGCTGGTGACGCAGCGCGCGGCCGCGCGGAAAGGCTCGGCCGATTTCGACGAGATCACGCGGCAGGCCCAGGGCGCCCTCAACGCGCTCGCCGCGGATCGCCAGAAGATCCAGGATGAGGTCTCGGCTGGCGTGCTCGGACAGTTCAGCGGGGAGCAACAGATCCTCGAGCTCGAGAAGCAACGGCTCGTCACGATTCAGCAGCTCGCCCAGGCCCAACTCGCGGCCGCGGAAGCCACGGGTGATCCGGAAAAGATCGCGCAGGCGCAAGCGCTGGCGGATTCCGTGGGCCAGGTCGCGCTCCACATCTCGGCCGCCGACAATGCGATGGCGCAGTTTGGGGCGACGCTCGAGAACGCCGGCCTCAATGCCCTCACCAATTTCTTCGACTCGGGGATGGAGGGCTTCTCGAATCTCAAGCAAACGGGCCTCGACGCGATTCGCTCGATCGCGGCCGCGATCCAGCAGCTCGCATCCCAGAAGCTCGCCGAGGGGATCTTCAAGTTCGCCGGCACGCTCTTCTCCCGCGG
>Ga0070694_100000383_pt1 | contig 23875 bp, 13 predicted proteins | sample KBSK1251metaG_FD_65470 | JGI IMG/M metagenome (GOLD analysis project Ga0070694, IMG submission 65470) | Corn, switchgrass and miscanthus rhizosphere microbial communities from Kellogg Biological Station, Michigan, USA - KBS K1-25-1 metaG | ecosystem: Host-associated > Plants > Roots >... | reverse complement strand
TTTCGTGAAGAGAGAACACCTCAAACCCTGCGTCTGAATGACTGCACAAGAATTGCACCGAATCTCTCCAATGATTGAGCCTGCCAGCCGCCAGCCGCCAGCCGCCAGCCGCCAACCGCCGAAGAGCATCCATTCGGGTTGGACATTCCGTGAGAGCTAAGCTATTGAAAGCGTTGTTACGCGGGTCGGGATTTGAACTCCACACCCCACCGTGCCAACTACCAGTTTGGATTTACTGGGAGAGCGAGACCTAGAAACTCTCCATTTTCTTCGAGTACGAGCCCCAAGTCGCTAAAATGGGAGAGCACCTTTTCCACGGTGCCAAGGGGTATATCCGAGCCGTGCTCGTCGCGAAGGTGGCGGAGTAAAAAGCCTGCGGAATTGCTTCTTGAGGTGCATGCCTCGTAGATCTGCGCCTCCAATTCGCCAAACGAGAAGACCTGAGGGGGCATCCCGTATCGGCCATCCGTGATTGTGAGACGCCCAGCGCCGCGCTGGAATACAAGAAAGGGTGGCTCTTTCTCCCAAGCCTTTTGCCACTCGCGTACGGTCTCTTTTACCTCGACGTAAGCACAATCCGGGAGGGCTTCGGGAGCGCAATAAGAGAAGAAGTACGCAATCGCGTCGTGGTTTAGAACATTGGGATAGATATCCTCGTAAGCCTGAATAGGTCGCACATCGCGAAATCCCATGCGATAGCTGTCGAAGAAGTTGGGACTGAATCGGTCGAGCCGAATGCGACCCACGTAGCCTGGCGGACATAGATGTGGGATGAGATGCATCGTTGCGACTTGTTTCTGGCAATCTTCCAGACATTCCCCCGGAAAGCCGAGTAAGAGATTCCATGTCACAACCAGATCATAATAACTGGCCCATTTCAGCAGGCGCACATTCTGCAGACGGGTCGTACCCTTTCGCATGAGCTCAAGCGCGTGGGTATCCAAGCTCTCAATGCCGGGCTGTATAATACGAACTCCACCTCGCTTGAGGGTGCGTAAGCGCTCTGGCGTGAGGTTGGCCTTAACCTCGAAGAAGAATGTGTAATCCTTCCGCTGCTGTGCCAGCGGTTCGAAGACACTTCCGATGTAGCTTTGGTCGAGAATATTATCGACAGATAGAAACGCATACGTGTCGTATTGCCGTGCCAACTCATCGATGCCGGATAGAACACGAGCTGGCGACTTGCTGCGGAATTTCATGCCAAGGCCGTTCAGCCCACAAAACGTGCAGTGCTGCTTCGCACCCCACCAGCATCCGCGAGCGGTTTCAATTGGCAGAGATACAACCTGCCCGTTAACAACGTCCGGCAGCTGCCGTTTGGCTGCGGTCTTGAAGTAATCGGCATACGCAGGTTCAGGGAGTAAATCGAGGTTTTCAATTTGAGCTGCCCGACCAGTGAAGGCAATAGTGCCGTCGGGTAAGCGACTGGCGACGCCAAGGATGGTTCCCGGATCGTCACCTATAAGGAGACGCTTGACGAGTTCCGGAAACACCTTGTCTCCTTCGCCAATCACAGCGTAGTCGATCCAGGGTAAGGCGCGAAGGTACTCGAGTCCCATTTCGTCCTCAAAGTTGGCGCCCCCGAACACAATAACGATTTCCGGAAAGCGCGCCTTCAACTGCCGTGCGAGACCCAGGGCGGCGCAGTTTTGCTCGAATATCGATGAGAACCCCACAACATCGAATTGGGACCATTCGACTTGCTTAACACAGTCTTGGATGAAAGCCGGCAGCAAGGACTCTCGCAGACTCACCAGATAATCTATGTCGCACCCCAGGTCGGTGCAAACGACGTCGATTTGCGAGATGTGATGTGCCAGAAAGGGTTCGGGATCGATGGCCTCCTCTGCAAAAGCCGCGCGAGCAAACAGCCACTCGCCAAGGAGAAAGTCCCGTTCGTGGCAGAGAGATTCGTATTTCTCCCAGCCGATGAGATTGCCAAGATCAAGATTGAAATAGATCGATTCCGCGGGAATGTCGTAGCCAGCGAGAATAGCTTGAAGCAAACCGAGTTGGATTGATGGTCTTCGTGAAGACGCGAACGGCATGTTGACGAGCCCCACGCAAAAGTTGTGCTTGGCGAGCGCGGCTGACAACGTGAGGTTGTCGGGGCTAGAACCGGAACGCGACCGGCGTTCTGGTAACGCAGCGGAATGCATATACCTCCGAATCGCGGCCTTCTAACGCTTACCAGACGCGAGAACGATGGGCGTGGTCAGGTGGAGCACCCCATCTCTTTCATGCAGACGTAGGGCCGCGACTACCTCCGTCGTTACTCGCTGATGGTGGTCGGACGGCACGCTTTTGATGAGTTCGTTGACTCGCCATCCGTGATCGGGTAGAGCTTGCCAAAAATGAACAGCATCACCGGGCCAGGGGCACGGGACGCTAAGAACTTCCTCGTCGACCTCGCGAAAGCCCGCTGCAGCAAACATTGTCGCGAGCGTCCCTGGTACGCCAAACCTGTAAACGTCTGGCCCGAGCGCCGGATCCGGGGGCGCCGGAATGTGACGCAGAATGATCGCGATCGTCGTCATTATCGCTGGCGAGTCCTGCGCCGGACCCAAAGCCGAAAAGACAGCCCGTCCACCGGGTCGCAGCACGCGATAAGCCTCTTTGAGGGCTTGCAACGGATCCGGGAAATGCATAACAGCGGCCCGGCAGGTTACCAGGTCAAACGTCTCATCCCGAAAAGGCAGAACTTCAGCATCAGCCACGTTGAACATTATATTCGCCCGCGTAGTGGCCAAAAGAGCCGCCGATGCCAGCATCTCACCAACCAGATCGATCGCCACGACATACCCTGTTGGACCCACCAGTGGCAGCAGTGTAAGCGCGGGCTCGCCGGCGCCACACGCAACATCCAGAACCCGCATGCCCGACTTTACGTCGCTTGCGTTCAGGATAGCTTGGGTAACCGCTATGCCTGCGATTTTGAATTCCCGGCGCCACTTATGCCACCCCGGAGCAACTTGGCGATAGCCATCGGCCACGGCGGCCTTAACGTTGCGAGTAGAGAAGTCGGTAACGATGCTCATGTTCTGCTCTCGCCGGGCGATGCCAGGCCTCCACTTGGCCTAAAAGTGACTGGAAGCGATCCGAGGCCGCGTATGTTGATCTCTTCTCGCCACGAGGGCACTGTGTCAACAGCTTGCAGATCCGAGAGACGCGTGAGCAGCGCTTTCACAGATGCCCGGATTATGGTTCGTGCCAAAGCGGAGCCGGGGCAGGTGCGCCTGCCAATCCCGAAGGCAACGTGACAGTTAGGTCGGCGATCGGGGATGAAACGGTCAGGATCGTCAAAAGTCTCCGCGTCACGGTTAGCTGCTGCGATAAGGAGGATCACGCGCTGCCCTTTTGGTATTCTGACGCCTCCAATCTCAATGTTGTCGAGCGTTACGCGCGAAAGAATCGGGGCGGTTCCTTCGTAGCGAAGCATCTCTTCGACGGCCATCGAAAGAACCTCAGCACTACCGCGCAGTTGACTGAGAAGTTCCTGGTCCTGCATTACTGTCCGCATGGAGAGACTAATCGCGTGGGTCACGTTCTCATGCATGCCCATGATTATGTTAATTGCAATAAGAACGCGCTCTTCGTCAGTAGCCTCCTCGTTCATCAGCATTGCACTCAGTACGTCGTGACCGGGCTGGGCACGGCGTTCCGCGAAAAGCCTGTTCATATACTCCGTCAACTCAATAATTGCAGCCTCGCCGCGGAGCATCGCGGCGTTGCCGTTGAATCCTTCACTGAACGTGTGTACGACATCGTGGATCCATTGTCCGAATCGTTCGCGGTCAGCGTCAGGTATCCCCAAGAGGTCGGCCCCCACAATGGACGGCAGCGGATTGGCGAAGTCCCTGACAATGTCCATCTGGCCGGCGTCTTGAACCGCGTCAATCAGTTTGTTCGCGATTGACTCGATATGCGAACTTCGTTGCGGGTTGGTGGCCGCGTTTAACGCCTTCACCATGATTCCGCGCAGACGCGTATGACTAGGCGGATCAACCTCGTTCAGAAGAGACCCAAGGAGCCGGCTGACATTTCGGATACTTTCGTGCTGTTCCTTCGGCACGCAGATCATAATTGTTTCAAATCCGGTTCGATAGGATAGGCGCGGCTCGCGAAAGGCCTCCACGATATCTGCGTGGCGGGAAATCACCCAGGCCTGCATTGCCTGACTCCAGTGCACCGGATTCTCGTCTTGAAGTCGGTGATAATGAGGATAGGGGTTGGCATGTACATTGGGAAGATAGGGGTTGTACTGCGAAGGCGTGGTTTCAACGACCCCGGCGGCCCGCAGGAAGCCGTCAACGAGCTCTTGTTCGCCCAAGGCAAGTCGATCGCGTAGTTTTTGCAACTTGTCGACGACCCGCCCGATGTCGCTCATCATGAGACTCGCGTGGGTGGGACTGGTCATTGAGACTTTTCTCCCGGACGAATTGTTCTCGAAGCAAAACACATTCAACGCAGACAACATCCAAAGGGATCCGAGTTGCCGCGTCACCAGGGTGAAAACTTAAACAACTCCAATTTCCAACACACCTCTAGATTCCAGGCCTAGCCCGGGCTGATCGACTGCCCTGACAAGCCAAAGCCGGTTCCGTTTCAGAACATGACCGTGCCCGTCACGCCGATGCTGCTGCCTGCAGCCAGCGAACCAGGTCGACGCGCGGCGGCAAACTGCGAAATACCCAGAGAGCGGCTCAATTGTACTGTACTCAGCTTGGCCTCCGGTGCCGCAGCGGCAGCTACCCCTTTTTGCTGGTCCGGTGTTAAGAGGGCCTTGGCGTCAGCTTGTGCGGGCGCCTCAGCTGCCCGAGCAAGTAGCCACGCCATTACGTTTTGTTCGCCGGGCGGCAATCCCTTAGCGAACGTGTGGAGTTTCTCGCTAACGGACTCAATGTCCTTAGACGTTACTTTGACTTTGCGAGTGTCGGCCATCATGTTTCTCCTTTTTTTTCGGTGCCCTTCAAGGGCAACTAGTTTTTCTCCAATGTAACCTCACGACACGGTTTGAAATTGTCTTTCATTGAGGCTACTCTCTCCCTCTTAAAACCTCCGTTCGCTACCAATTGGGGTTAACTGGCAGCGCCAAGCTTAGATATTGATCATTCTCGTCCATCATCAACCCCAGGAACTTAAACTCCTTCAGTATTGCCAGCACTGCGGACGGACTAACTTCCAGATCTGGTACATGGCTCAGCGATTGGACGATTTGGCCCAATCCGATTGGCCTTGCCGCACAGCACTCATAGACTAGTGCATTAATCTCTCCGAACGAAAAAATTTGAGCTGGTCCAGATTGGCGTCCGTCGGTGACCGTAAGGCGTCCGGCCCCTCTCTGGTAAACCAAGAAAGGAGGGTCGCTGTTATTCCACGCCTGTCGCCAAGTCTCAACATAGTCCATAAGTTCCTTGTGCTCAGACATCGAGATCACATCGGTGGCTTCATAAGCGAAGAAATAGGCGATCCGATTCAGGTCCAGTCCGCTTGGGTATACGTGAGCATAAGCTGGCTCCGGACGCACGTTGGTGATACCAAGGGTTGTCCGATCCGTGTAATTGGGGCTGAATCTCTCCAGCCAGATTCGACCGATTGACTCGGGTGGCTGGAGATGGGGAATCATACGGAAGGTTGCGAACTGGTCAACGTAGTCCTCGATTCGCTCGCCCGGAAACCCCACAAGCACGTTCCAATGCGCGTTGATACCATAGTAAAGGGCCCATTTCAGTAAGCAGATGTTCTGGAGAGCGGTAGTGCCTTTTCGCATCAACCTCAGAACGTGTGTACTCAGGCTTTCGATTCCTGGCTGCAAGTGACGAACTCCCCCTTGCGCTAACTCTTTAAGCTGTTCATGGGAGAGGTTCGCTTTTGTTTCATAGAAAAAAGTGTAGTCCTGGCGGCGTTTCGCCAGTTGCTGGAAGACGCCGCGGATATAACGGAGATCGAGAATGTTGTCGACAGCTACGAGCTGATAAATTGCATAACGTTCCGCCAACTCATCAATTCCTCGAAGTACCCGTTCGGGAGACTTGCTTCGAAACGCCATGCCGAGCCCGTTCAGCCCACAGAACGTGCAGTGGTGCTTGGCTCCCCACCAGCAGCCTCGCGCCGTTTCAAAGGGTATGGAGATTAACTTATTTCGGACCGTCGTAGGCATATCGAGATCCTTCGCGGTTAAGAAAAACTCGGTGTAATCCGGTTCGGGAAGTCCGTCGAGGTCCGAAACTTGCGGCGCTCTTCCGACGAAGTGAACTGATCCGTCACCCGCCCTGCTAGCCACCCCTGGCCATGCGGCGGCGTTATTCCCGGTCATTCTCAAACTCTTGATCAGTGCCGGGAATACCTCATCACCTTCGCCTATCACAGCGTAGTCTATCCAAGGCAGGCCACGAACGTACTCAAGGCCCATCTCGTCCTCGAAGTTTGCGCCTCCGAAGACGGTCACGATTTGGGGCATGCGTTCTTTGAGCCGACGGGCCAGAGCCAGAGCCGCGCAGTTCTGTTCGAAGATGGACGAGAAACCGACGATGTCGAAGCAAGTCCAGTCCACTCTGTCTATGCACTCTTCGACGAATGCTGGTAGCAGGCGTTCTCGCAAATCCAAGAGGTACTGCGTGTCGCGTTGAATCACTTTCAAATGCCCATTGAGTTCAGCCTCAAACTGATCCAAATAGGCACTACCCTCGGGAGCGTCATCGCCGAAAGCGGCCCGTGCAAAGAGCCACTCGCCGAGGAGGAGCGTGCGATCAGCGCAGAATACCTCGTAGATGTCCCAACCGAGAGCTGCGCCAAGTTGCAGGTTGAAGTAGAAAGATTTAGATGATATTCCGTGGCCGCTCAAAATTGCGCCCAACAGCCCAAGCTGTATCGAAGGGCTGCGGCAGGAGGTGAATGGCGCATTCACCAACGCTATACAAGGGACGGATTGCGGTGTGCTCCGCGAAGAGACCAGTGTGGCCGCAGGAATTGCGATCTGAGTGGACATTATCACTTCACTCCACCATTGCAGAAGCTCACAAGAGAAGGCCCGGCTACCCATCGCGGAAGCCCACCGTCCCAATCAATAGCGATGACCAATTTCTGCTATCCGAGACTTGAATCAGTCACTCTATTTGCTTCGCATGGTTCAAAGAGCGTCGATGTATAACCTATTGAGGGGGAAGAATGCCAAGCTGGATTCAGAGGTGCAAGGTAGCAGATCGTGAGACTAGCCGTGGCATTCGGAGACGCCTAACGATATTTCAAATGAACCGCGGAGTCAACGATTTTGTAGTGGCACGATTTTGTTGTAACACGAGTTTGTTAGTGCTTTTGTATCTGTTCAATTAAAATGTCCGCTTAAACTGCTCAGGTGAAAATATCCGCATGGTAGTAAGCGTGAGGACGATCACCTTTAATGAGAAGCAAGCGCAGCGAGGCCAGCGAGTTGCTGGGTAGGAGCATTCGTTAGGTGAAGAAATACTTGCCAGTCCGATTCCATTTTATGACCGACCAAGTTTCATTTTATCACTCGCCAAATCGCGCCCACACAGAATCAACAACTTACCAATCTTGTTCGGTCATTAAGTGAAATTTTGTTCGGGCATAACCTGAAAAATCCTACCGTTTTCCAGCATAACGTGAAAATTTCTGCGAGCCTCAAGTTTTGCGCAGCTTTTTCTGGGCTTTGCTGATTACGAGGGTGTTTCAGTTGCGAGGCTCCCACCACGTCAAGCTGCTGCTTGACCATTCCTTTCAGCGCTCTGTGTTCACTGGCAATACGGTAGGACATTTCATCCTTGTCGAAAACCGTAAACAGCCAACATTGCAATGAAGGAAGTGATTTCTCCGTTTTCAGATCGAAAAATTTGATGTCGTCGTGAATGGAGTTGAAGCGAAACAGCCATTATGAAGAGTTCTAGTGATGAGCTTTTCCCAGAAAGTCGTCTTTCAAGTTTGGCAGGCGTCCGCACTCCCAGCACCGATTCGCTTCATTCCCTTGAGATCGACTTTCTGCAAATGATTTTCGGTAAAAAAGCGATATCCCTCTCCAGAGCTATCTCACTTTCGTTTCGCACCCTCGATTGGCGGCTTGGCAAGACCTACAAAGATCACAATGCCGTCACCGCCTGGGTTGTCCTTATCCAAATCAAAGTCCGGCTTCCAGTTGTTAATGGCCCACACGTTTCCCGCTTGATCTATGCAACAATTCGTCAGGCGCATCAGCGGGCTGAAGCACTTCGGCCCATTGCTGCCATAAAGCGGTGTGCCACTTGGCAGTGTTACCTCAGCTCCGGCCGAGGGCAGCGTGTAGCCTGTCGGAGGAGAGATGGGATCGCCGGTCTTCAATTTCGGTGGGAGGGTGGCGGGATTTGTGCCCGCCAGCTTAGTGACACTCGAACTGGTAAAATTCATGCCCGGGCGCATGGGACCGAAATTTGCGACCCACGCATGATCGTCACCGTCGATGGTTACGCTCCAAGGACAATTGAGTCCGCCGCCGTTGAACTTCCCGAGAAACTCGCCGTTCGGGTCAAGCAGGTAGACGGCATTGTCTCCTCCCGAAGCGACCCAGATGTTTCCGTTCGAGTCGATCGAAATTCCTTTCAGCGAATGGCCGAACTCCTTGTAGAGTTTCGGCATGATCTGGCCGTCGGAGATTGCGTACCGGCTAAGACTGCTCGGGCTTGTAGTTGAGAGACCGCCGCTGTTGGTGACCCAGGCGGCGCCATATTGATCGATGGCGATTCCGAAGGGCCCGTTGGGACCGTCACCTTCCGTCGGAAACCAGAAGGCATTGCCGGGCTCTCCATTCGGGAAGACGACTACCCGGTTGTTACCGAAGCTCGCGCACCAGATGTTGTTCGCTTCGTCCACCGCGACACTCTGTACGCGCCAGGTGCCGTTGTGATAACCGTTGGGCGTCATCGCTCCGCCGGAGGAATTAAACAGCGACACGCTGCCGCTGCCTGGCGGTTCTTTGGAGGGATTGTCTCCGCCCCAACCGAAGTTGCCGGCCCAAACATGGCCGTGCGTATCGATCGCGACGCCGAAACCGCCGCCTAACAGCCCGCCTCCGGTGAGCGGAGATCGCGGCGTTCCGTTCGTACCGTCGGAAGGCCGTCCGTTCGGTTGCAGCACGATCAGGTTATTGTTCGAGGTGGGCGTTCCCTGGATTGTGTTATTCGTAATCCAGGCATATCCGTTCTGGTCGAAGGCGATATTTCCGGGTCCGCTGAAATAGGTTTGGGGGAACTGAACGTCCCCACCTGTATAGTTGACTTTGACCGCGAGCGTCCAGGCATCGGGCATTCCTTGAAGCGCAGGCTGGTACAGCTCGACTTCAATGTTCCGGCTTTGCGCATAAATCGAGGGCACATTATTCGCTGGATTCAGGGCAAGATTCACGAGCGCCTGAAAGGTATCCGATGGCCGAGTACCGTCGGGCGGTGTCGTGGCCTCAAGTAACGCGGCAATCGGGTTCGGGCCGGAAGCATTGGGGGTCGTCGCCCGCAAGACGCAAACAGAAAGCAGGTTGGCCAGTGAGCGCGTGGACCGAAGAGAGTTTGTTTCGTCTCCGTTCGGCGACGATAACAGGACGGGTGACGACTCGCCCGTTCTCAGCGTAACCAAATTATTGTTCATCCCCGCTGCGATGCTGAGACCCAACTCAGGACCGGCGATCTTTCCATGATGGATGAATTGCGCGAAACAGAAAGCGGCAGCTACGGTAGTGAGTTCATTGATGGTGATGGGTGTGACCAGACTTGGCCCGATGACCGTCGCCAGGATGACACCCCTACCCAGGTCGGCCACAGCATAAAAGACGCCGCCGGCTGAAGCAGGGACATTGACTAGAAAGGCGCCGTCATTTTCACTGCGAGTATTACCGACGGGTTTGGGATCCTCCACCCCAGCCTGGAACACCGTTATTAAGACATCGGCAATACCCATGTGAGTGGAGGTGCCGCCCGATTGCAAGATTCCTGTCACTGTTGTGGTTGTCATGGCGACAGATAGAATCACGCGCTCTAACCCGTGTCAAGGATTTCCGCCAGGGATCTTGCCATACCACCCAATTACCCCACTCCCTGACACTTGAATTGCTTGATCGGCTAGGAAGCTTGTGATATTAGACCCGCTGCATTCGGTTACAAACAGTAGTAAATGACGCGAATTCGGTTTGCTTCACAACCCTTTTTTTCATAGGAGAAACAAATGGACAAAAATCCTCACGAGCAGAGTCAAACAATACCTGTCGAAGTCAACAAATTACCCAAAGACGCTTCACCCTATACTATCGCGGCCAATAAAAAGGTGTTGGAGGATTTGAACTTCTCTAACAGACAGGACTACGAGGACGCGCGGCGCGGCTTTATCGCAACCCTGAATGCTGACGGCCAGATGACTAAAGAGCCGGTACAGGATGTCAAGATAAAGAATGACCAAGCTCCCCCGGTGCCGATTTGGAACCTGGAAGCGTATAGGTTTTTGGCATTAAGGACGCCACCGGAACAGGCACCCTCAACAGTCAATCCGAGTTTATGGCGGCAAGCCCAAATCAACCTGAACAATGGGTTGTTCCAGGTAACGACACGCACCTATAAAGTGAACGGTAACGATGTAACGAAGGGTATCTATCAGGTGCGCGCTTTCGATCTTTCAAACATGACGATTGTCGAATCAGATACGGGCATTATCGTCATCGATCCGCTCATCTCATCGGAAACCGCCAACGCAGCGTTGAATCTCTATTACCAGGCGCTCGGCCTGACACCGGAGCAATCGCCGGTAGTTGCCGTCATCTATACCCATAGCCACATAGACCACTACGGCGGTGTGAATGGAGTGGTAAAGAATGAGGATGTCAAGTCGGGCAACGTCCTAATTTATGCGCCCGACGGCTTTCTCGATCACGCGGTCAGTGAAAACGTTTATGCCGGTAATGCGATGGGTCGCCGCGCTACCTATATGTATGGATCGTTGTTGCATAAGGGCGACAAAAGCCAGGTAGATTGTGGGTTGGGGAAGACCACGTCGCTTGGGCAGAGCGGCCTGATTCCACCTTCGAAGGGCTGCGTAATTACACAGAGCCTGGAGGAACGTGTCATTGACGGCGTTCATATTACTTTCCAATTGGCGCGGGACACGGAAGCACCGTCGGAGATGCTATTTCATTTCCCGCAATTCAAGGCGCTGTGCGCTGCGGAAGACATGACACACAACCTGCACAATCTGTACTCGTTGCGCGGTGCGCAGGTTCGTAATGCGCTGGCCTGGTGGAAAGTTATTAATAACGCCATGCATCTTTTCGCCAAAGATACTGATGTCCTTTTTGCCCAGCACCACTGGCCGATGTGGAGTGACACTTCGGACATTTTGTTTTATATGAAGAAGCAGCGCGACCTCTACAAATACATACTTGACCAGTCGCTGCGCATGTTGAACCACGGGCGCACCATGGTTGAGCTGTCGGAGATACTCGTCCTGCCCGAGAGTCTATCCAGGGAATGGTATGATCGCGGCTATTACGGCACCGTCAATCATGACTCGAAGGCGGTCTATCAGCGATATTTGGGATGGTACAACGCCAACCCAGCCACCCTGCATTCGCTGCCGCCGGTGGAATCATCCAGGAAGTATGTCGAGTACATGGGCGGTTCCAGGGCTGTGCTCGATCGGGCGCATCTCGCATATGCGGACGGAGACTATCGCTGGGTCGCCGAGGTGGTCAACCACGTGATCTTTGCCGCTCCTGACAGTTCCAATCCGAACCCACCAGATGCCCTTACGCTCGAGGCAAAACTTCTGCAGGCCGACGCGCTTGAGCAAATGGGTTACCAGGCTGAATCCGGCCCGTGGCGCAACTGTTATCTGACGGGCGCCAACGAGCTGCGACATGGCGTTTCGCCGCTTCTTAACAAGCCGCGATTGATCAGCGAAAGTGTAATGAGCGCGATGACGCTCGATCAATACTTTGATTATATGGGCCTGCGATTCAATGCCCCGAAAGCGGAAGCAACAAAGTTAAGCGACACAACCATAAACTGGATCGTCACTCACAATGACACCAACGAGTCTACCGCGTTTTACGCCCTCGAGTTACTGAACTATACGCTGCCTTATACGAGGTATCTTGCGCAGGGCGAGCTGCCTGGGGCTGACGTTACGGTGACGCTCGATCGCACGATTCTTGATCAGCTTGCGACCGTCACTGACCCGGCTAAGGTATTCATGCACGACTTGGATAAAGGCATCACGGTGCAGGGTGATCCGACCTTAGTGACAACAATATTAGAACTCCTCGATATCTTCCCAGCGAATTTCAATATCGTCACCCCGAGACAGGAACAAGATTCAGTTTCGAGATCTTAGCCAAGCACCCTGGGTTCGGTGATTAAGTGAAATCGCCCAACCTGAAATCAACAACTTACAGGCGCGATTAGGTTATCAAGTGAAAATAAAATCGGGCATAACGTGAGAAATTCCCACAGATTTCAGGTATAAGTTGGCCCTGTTCCCATAGTTAGTGAAATTCTTCTTCGCCCTAATCTAGTAGAAAACGACCTAGACTAGTTTTGCGAAGCTTAACTCGTTCGTAAGGTCTTCTTAGAAGGTCCACAGGAGACTTTCACTCCCAAGTAAGAACGCCCTGCCGGGCGCACCAAAAAAAGAAAGGCTAACGAGATGTTAGCCTTTCAAACGTCATCAATTACGGCGACGAAATCTAGAATCTGTTCTTGTATTCGATCGAAGAGATGAAGGCTTTCACCATTTCGGCATTGATGTAGTTGCCGTTGAATTGGTTCAGCTTCGTCAGCCAGAAATCGTAGCCAGTATAATCCGCATCGCCATTACCATTGTTTGGATCCCGTCGCAGATAACCGAAGTACTGCATCAAGACAAAGGCGCGATTGAATTCAGCATTCGCCAACGTGGCATTTTCGGCCACGTCCCGCAACGCCCTGGCTCGCGCGGCGACGTTAGTAATATCACTCGCGCCGGCGAACTCACCGATAGCCGTGGAGCGCTCGGATGCAGACGGCGTCACTCCCGTGTTGGCGAACAGGGCATCCACAAATGTAGCCGGCGAAGTAGAAGTTGGATATTGTGTGGTAAAGCTTGATCGCTGCACGAACGCGTTAAAGTAAGCGACTTTGTTTGCTTCTAACGCCGCTTCCCACCCGGTCGCCAGCACAACCACGCCATTACCGATCGCCTTGATGTCCGTAAGAAACTCGCTGAACCGGATTCTCGGCGCGACGATGTTGTGCGTTCCATTGAAGGTGGACACCGCGTTTGGAGCGTCGCCGAACGCCGCCTTGTACGTCCGTTCCGCAAGGTATCCCGTTTCCTTGAATTCAATGGACAGGAAAAATGAAGCTGACACGTTGATGCGCATGACCTCGGTGCATCCTGGATTGTTCGCGCCACAGTTCGTAATCTGACCAAGCCAGAATTGGAAACCCGATTGATCCGGCATGCGGTTGAGAAAATCGACGTACTGCTCCTGGGTGAAAAAGTCGTTGTCGTCAATCGTGATGAACTGCGGCGGATTTGTACCCGGCCGGACGCGCAACGGCTTGACCTTGACGCTTCCATAAAACAGTTCGGACGGAAGACTCGGATCTGACGTGACGATTTGCAGCGTTGGAGCCTGGGCAAACGCGGCCACACTGGCAATCGCGATTATTAGCGTAGCGATGGTGAGTTTCATTTTCTTTCTCCGGTACTGATTGAAATTCAACCAGAAGTGGGACCGGGCTGTTTGGGCCGGCCGGCATTTCAATGAGGCTTCGGAGTTTAGCTTCCGATATTAAGGCTGTCAATGATTACTTTGTGACTGCGCTAAGACGCCTCTGATATCGATAGAGACAAGGATGACCAACTCGAGTTGATCTGCTGTCCTCCATGGCAAGGTAAGGTCTCTAACGCTGGCATGATCGTCACATCAGCCGCAAGATCACACAGACTCAAACCCGGTCTTGGTGCCGCGGCTTTTTTGTCGCTTGCCCTGTGTAATCCCCCAACTATAACGACTGCTGCAAGATGCGCTAACAAATGATGGAAGAGGCTATTAGCCGAAGACCATTCAAAAAAAATTCAAAGAAAACAGTTGACACGAGGTGGTGCTTGGACTTATCGTGCGTCCATTCTACAGGACAAAGGCTGCATCCCACGGGCCTGCTCACCTTGGCACACTCGCGAATCCAGCCTGAAGGTCGTTTTCTTCAAAATAGCCGAAGAGGAAATTTTTTGATCGGCTGTTGTCGTTAATCGGCGAAAACACGTCCAACGCCATTTTTATTTGGCCCCGAGGCGTGACACGATTGTTTTGCGATAGGGCAAAGGTTAACCGCACTTCTTAAACCTTTGCTCTTCGGTGCAAGGAAGGAGTTCCTCATGGATACCTTGCCATCCTACGTTCGGCCCGCTCGATCAGTTGCACGTCCCACGCGCCGCCGGGTAATTCTGCTCCTGGTTATGTGCTGTGCATTTATGCCGGCTGTTGCGGGCGTGTTGGTAACAGTTCGGGGATTGGCGCGCGAAAACGGCCAAGGGCAAACTTCCTCCCCGGGCTTTGCATCGACAAAGCGAGAGACTCCGTCAATCAGTCCGGGCTCGCTTCTTACACAAGCCACGCTGCTAAAGAACGGCCGTTCCCTCACGCTCAATGGCGTTCAGCCAGTTCCGACACCGACGCCACCATCCTTGGTTCTGGATCCCTCAGTCCTGAGACCCAATCAAGCAGCAGCGATGGATTCAGTTCTACTTTTCCGAGATCCGTTCGCAATTCTCAACGGGAACTTTCTTAACCAGGGCTCGGACCGGAACACGAGGGTTATGCTGTTTGCTACTGACCTGGCTCTAGCGCAGGGCGAGACCGCCTCTTCGGTCGTGGTTAATCTGATCGATAGCAACAGCAAGAGTTTTGACGTGGCCGCGGAAGATGTCCGGGCCGTGCCTAACGTAATTTTCACACAGATAATCTTCAGATTGCCGGATAGTCTTTCCGCCGGGACCTGCACTGTCAAATTAAAAGCGCACGGCCAAGTCAGCAATTCCGGCACGATGAGAATTCTGCCGACGGGTCCTGATATGACTTCTCCTTACTTGAATATTAGTCCGGCAGATGGTTCGACGGTTAATACGACTACACCCCTGATTGAAATCAACTTTGACGATGATTATTCAGGGGTGGATAAAGCCTCGTTAATAATCACGATCGACGGCAACAACTACAGTTCACTCTTCACATCTACTTATACGAAGGCCACCTATGCGACTTCTCTTGGGGGTGGTCAACATACGATTGAGGTCAAACTCAAGGACAAGGCCGGAAACTCCGTTCAGGGATCTTCAAAATTCACGGCTTCTGTCTTTCGCGCCGTGCCGGAGGTAACGCCGACAACCGGTGTAGCACCTTTGACCGTCAACTTTGTCACCAAGGCCGAGTATACCGATGGAGCGATTACGCGCTATCGCTGGGATTTTCAAGGGGACGGTGTCTTTGATACGAGTGATCCCGGAGCCAGAAACTACACCAGCACCTTTACCAAGAAGGGGAGCTTCAACGCCGTTCTTGAGGTCACTAACGACAAGAATCAGGTGGCAACCAAGACGGTTCCGATCGTCGTCACCGGAAATCCACCCGTGGCCACCGCCAGTCTCAATCCGTCGAATGGACCCATTCCGCTCCTGGTTAACTTTACGGGGTCGGGCACCGATGCTGACGGAACCATCGCGAAGTTCGAATGGGACTTTGACGGCGACGGCACCTTTGATTTCACTTCGACGACGACGGGCAATACCACGAATACTTACCCGGCAGCCGGAACCTTCAACGCCATCTTTCGGGTTACTGATAATGAAGGTCTGACGGCAACGGCGACGGTTACGACCACCGCGGTTCGCGCCGGCCCGCCCGGTTCACCGATTGCCACGATCACGAACCCTGCAAATCCTATCACCGCGAATGCTCCGGCAACCGTCAGCTTCAGCGGCACGGGCAGCGATCCGGGCGGTTCGATTGCTAAGTACGAATGGGACTTCAACGGTGACGGCGTCTATGAATATTCTTCAGCGACGACCGCCTCAACTTCCTTCAAGTACGATTCTCCCGGGATCTATACGGTTAAATTGCGCGTTACAGATAACTCGGGGCTGACCGGAATCGACACCATTGACATTACCGTGAATTTGCCGGTCACGCTCACGCTTTCTGCCGACACGTGTAAGCCGCTCGACGGCGGCACGATCCTGGTAAGAACGACTCAGGGCGGGACTACGCCAATCTCGATCTTCATTCGGAATAAGGCGGGCCAGAACGTCAAGACGTTAGTGAATAGTGTGTCACGGATCGCGGGTTCATATTCTGATTCCTGGGATTGCAAGGATTCGGGTGGCGTCATCGTGCCTGAAGGTGCTTATTACGCGATCCTCCAGTACGTTGCCAACGGGCAAACCAAGGTATTGGATCTGACCAGCACAACGGGCGGGGCGTTCTACAATCCTAGCTGGACAATGTCGACCACTGCCGCGCCGGGTTGCTTTTCCTGCCCATTCAAGCCGCTGGAAAACGATTTCCTCAAGGTGGACTTTACGACGGCCCAAGCCTCGGAAGTAACTATTTCCATACGGCTGTACAACAGCGTCACCGAGGTGGCTTCCCTCTTTGACCGTAAGCCTTACGGGAAAGGAACGTACTCGGTTTTCTGGGATGGTACCGACACGAGCGGACGCCTCGTAACTGTGCCAACCGGCGAGCAGCAGTTTATCTGGGGAATGACCGCATTTACATTCCCCACCAACGGCATCTTCGTAGAAGTCGCGCCGCAAATCACCAACGTATCTGCGACTCCGAACTACTTTGATCCGTCGACTGGGAATTTTATCAGTCCGCAGAATCCGACGACGAAGATCGGGTTCACAGTTTCAAAACAAGCGACGGTTTCGCTGCAAGTATTCCGCTCGGGCACGAACACCTTGATGCGCACTATCGTTCAACCAAACGCAGCCGCCGGTGCGGGCACGATCCTCTGGGATGGCCATGACGACAAAGGCATCTTCGTGGATAAGGGCGATTATCGTTTGGCGATAAAAGCAACCGACACCGCCGGCAATCAATCGCTCGTGCGCTACGTTTTGGTGCGCGTGTTTTACTGAGTCATGTGCGCCGCGCGCAGAATCCGAAACGGCCTGTCCAGAAAGGAAGGAAAACAAATGCAATCCTTACCCATTAACTATTTCTTCCAGTTTGCAACACCGGCGCAGATTGTCGGGAGACAAAAGCGTTTTCGGTTGATGACCTTCGCGGTCTCGCTCGTATGCGCTTGCACTAGCGTAGCCGGTGCGCAAACGAAAGATGTGACCGTTGAAGATTATTGCCGTATGACAATCTCGCTAATGGAGCTTTCCGTGCAGGAATGGCAGCAGCGCACTCCCATCGCCGAAAAAACCAAAGCCGATCGCCAGAAGCTTGAGGCCGCGCTGCAAGATGTCAGTAAGAAGTATCGCGACCTGCGCAGCGAGAAATTCAAAGAAGTCGGGCTGGACCAAAGCTCCTATCTACACTACGCGACCGACCACAAGACCGAAATCGAAAGCTATCTCGAAGACAATCCGGAAATAAAACAAGCGATCAATAACCTACAGGAGCAGATCAATAAACTCATCGAGCAGTTCGAAGGCGCCGCGCTGCCGAACGCGAAAGGAGTGGGCCAATGAGGAAACTCCACTTCTTATCGTTGACGCTAGTCTTCGCTCTGGTCTGCAACTCGACGGTCATGGCCTTTCACGCTCCGCCGTGGGACACCGGGCATAACAGTTTTTCGGGTGACCCGGGTGATACGAATACCGATCCTGGTACCTGCGATGGTAGTTGTGGTCATTGCCCATGCACGGGCAAAGCGATGTCGCCCGTCGAGGCAGCCAGCGGTGACTTCATTCATAGTTTGCGCGTGTTGCAGATTTCCGGCCTCGGTCCGTCACTCGATGTTGCGCTCACCTACAACAGCGAAGACTTGCGCCGCGGCCCCTTCGGAGCGGGTTGGGTTAGTTCCAACGAACAGCGCATCGTCGAGACTACGGACGGTACCAATGGGTTCGCGATCTACTCTATGGCAGACGGTAAGCGAGAAAGATTCAGCAGGAACCAGGACGGTACGTACACGCCGCCCCCGCGCCTTTTCACTACGTTGACGAAGACCCCCGACGGCACATTCACACTCCGCAATAAATACGGCGAAATACGTCGTTTCAACGCGCAGGGGCAACTCGTCGCCATCGTCGACCGGAACGGAAACGCCCTCAGCCTAACCTACGATACTACGGGGTTCATGACCGGACTCACAGACGCAACGGGTCGGTCTGTAACGCTGGCGAAAGGCGCCGACGGCAGAGTCGAAAGCATAACCGACCCCGCCAACCGCTTGTTCAAGTTCGCCTACGATGCATCCGGCAATCTGACACGCTACACCGACCCGCTGGGAAGTGCCACCACCTATCAATACGACTCCGCGAACAATATGACGGCGATTGTTGATCCCCGCGGCAACACGCTTATGCGCCTCACTTACGACAGTACGGGCCGCGTGTCCCAACACGTTGACGGCGCTGAGACGTGGACGTACACCTACTCGCCATCGACGAAGCGAACCACGAAACGCGACTCTCAAAACAATACTTGGACGTTTGACTACAATGATAATGGCAACATAACTAAGGAGACTGATCCGTTCGGCAAGGTTGAACAGTTCACGGTAGATGCCAACCTCAACGTTACTCAATACGTTGACAAAAACGGCAACACGAGTAAGTACACGTATGATAGTTTTGGCAATCAACTAACTGTTACAGACGCCTTGAATAACGTCCGAACGATGTCTTATGAGCCGGTATTCAGTCGGCCTGTTACGGTGAGGGACGCTTTAGGCAACATAACCAGATTTGAGTACGATTCAAAGGGAAATCTTACCAAGATAACGGATGCTCTGGGGGACGTCACGGCGTTTACTTATGACTCCAAAGGGCTTCCCACTCAAGTTAGAGACGCATTGGGACAAGCAACCACGTTCCAATATGACGCGAGTGGTAACCTCATTCGCACCACCGACCCTCTTGGGAACCCTGCTAGTGCAACTTTTGATATTTTGGGCCGCCTTCTTACAGCGACCGATGCCGATGGGCACACTACTAGTTTTACCTATGATGGCGCGGACCGGCTTATTAAGACCATGAACGTCCTTATCGGGGCAACGGTCTACGAATACGATGCCTCTGGAAATCTCACTGCAACTACATCACCGAATATGGCGCGGACAACCTCTTCCTACGACGCTCTTGACCGGCAGACCTCGGTCACCAATCCGCTTGGGCAGGTCACAACCTACGGCTACGACCGGCGCGGAAATGTTGCTACCAAGCAAGATCCAAAAGGCCAGATCATCACGTACACACACGATGCACTCGACCGTGTCACTCGTAAGGCCAAACCGGATGATACCGTCGATTATACTTATGACGCCGAAGGCAATCCTCTTACAGTAAGAGATGCTGATAGTAATCTTACCTTTGTCTACGACGCACTTAATCGGGTGGCTGAAGCTCGCACCGGCGCGACAGTTGCGCAGCCATCCTCGACAGTACGATATTCTTATAATGGCAACGGCAAACGGATCACGATGACAGACATTACGGGAGGGGTTACCAGATACACTTACGACGCCCTATCGCGACTTACATCTCTCAGCGACCCGGCTTCAAATACTTTTACCTTTACGTATGACGGACTGTCGCGTCGCGTGGGCGTAAGCCGTCCCGCTGGGTTGAGTACTACCTATGCGTACGACGCTGCCGGCAGGTTGACGAATCTAGTTCATACCGGTGGTCCGGGAACGCTTCAGTACAGCTATACATACAGCAATACTGGAGAACGAAAGACGTTGCTTGACAACAATGGCAGTCATACCTATGTCTACGACGAACTCTATCGCCTAAATGGCGCCGCGCATCCCGCAGGCAATCCTACCGAGTCGTACTCTTACGACGGCGTCGGTAACCGTACTAGTTCCCATTCTTCCGCGAGCTACTCATACGACGCCGCCAATCGACTCAAAGCCGACGCCGCGTTTGACTACATCTATGACCTTAATGGAAACCTTACCCAAAAGACGGAGCGTGCGACAGGGTTGATGACTCGCTTCACGTTTGACTCGGAGAACCAACTCATAGGAATTGCGCTCCCTGATGGGACAACCGCGTCCTACCGATATGACGGAATGGGCCGCCGGATTGAAAAGAATATCAACGGGGCGATTTCCCAGCAGGTGTACGAGGGCTTGGATGTGTTGGCCGAATATGTTGGAGGCGTACTCACGTCACAATTCACGTATGGGCCTGGCATCGACGAAGTACTGAGCGTGCGGCAGGGGACTTTGACGGCGATTTTTCAGTCCGATGTACAAGGGAGTGTGAAGCGTGTGGTGAGAAGCGATGGTGTGGAATTGGCCTCTTATGTGTTCGATTCATTTGGTCGAATCATTAGCACCACAGGCAGCATTCCGACGCGCTATGCTTTTCAAGGACGCGAATTTGATTCCGAGTCCGGACTTTACTATTTTCGTGCCCGGTATTATGACCCCAAATCAGGTCGCTTCTTAACGCAAGAGCCAAACCCGCTAGTAAGGCAATTGAACCTCTACACCTTTGTTCAGAACGATCCTGTGAATCTAATCGATCCTCTCGGCCTGGACTGGCTTGAGAACCTATCTAATTTTTCGGCGGGCCTTGGAGATAACTTAACCTTTGGTTTGACGAGCAAAGTCCGCGACTGGATGGGTACAAATGACGTCGTTGACCGTTGCTCCGGCTTCTACAAAGCTGGCGAATGGACCGGCGTGGGACTTACCTTGGCAACGGGTATAGCGGGGGGGATTAAACTGGCAGGCGCGAAGGGGATTGGCCGAGAATTCTCTCATTGGATTCCCACTCGCTTCGGTGGACCTCGCTCGATTTGGAATGGCAATTATGTTTCTGCGGCGCGACACTACTTCCACGATCCATTTAGATTTCCCGTCGGGTGGAGGGAGTTGGGTCCAAAGTGGAACCCTCTCATCCAACAACTAGACCGGATTCCTAATGTGTACAAGGGAGGCGCCGCTGGAGCCGCTTACGGAGGAGCGAGCAAGGCCACCAACAAGGGCTGCGAATGCAAATAGGTTTGAACAAGGCAGTCAACGTGTTTCGGCGCTTGCTTTACGGCGGTACTACCAAACTAAGATCGTATGAATTGATATGCCTCGACCACTGGCGAGAATTACTTTCGCCAGAAGCGACAGACGTGCTGAATCGCCAGCTTCAGTTGTTTGATGTCATTCAGCGATTGTCCCAAGATAAACTAGTAACTTTCCATAGGCTTGACAGTGAATGTTGGCCTCACGGCACGCTGTTCGAAACTCGTGGCGTAGAAACGATGGTTGCCACGGTCTGGCTGAAGTCAGGTCGACCAGGGGAACAAGTGATAAGAGTCGACATAATCCTCAACTTGGGCTGCTTGTCGTCGTTGGAATTTAGTATCTCTCCGAAAGGATCCCTTGGCGCCGCCAGATCGCATCAGATTGAAATCATCAAAATCAAGGAGTGGCTCGATCCGATGGCTGCGGACGAGAAGAGAATTCCTGAACGATCCGCCGTTACGCTGACAGGCTGGGTTAAAGAGTGGAGTGATTTAAGGAAGGTGCATCTGCGTGAACCTTTATCTTCTGCCAAACGCGAAACGATACTGCAGCAGTTTGGTATCAAGGTCCCTCCGGATTACAAGGATTTACTTGTTCAAACAGAAGGATTGAAGGCTGGCAACTGCACGATCTTAGGCGCGTCTCAGATCCGTAAGATTGTGCTGCCACTAAAGACTTTATGTGTACTGGCGGAAGTCGACGAGCAAGGTGTTATCGGAGTCGAGCAGGAAAACGAGGAGTACGAATTGTTTTTCCTTGATAACGAAGCGGATGACTTCAGGAGCGTAGGCTTTTCGTTACGTGCTGCAGTTGAGGAGAAGTTGGGTTGGCGAACGATTTTCTGGGAGCAGAGTATTGAAGATGGCAGTGAATCGCAGCCTTCGACGCGGTAAGAACTTTTCAGCTGCTTCTAATAACGAGCTGAGGCTCGTACCTGAAGTCATCTGACGGATCAGGTGCATGGAATTCTCTTTTATTCCAGCTCGCCTTAATTCCTCGTGCAGAAGAGGGAGCCCGCTACTTGCTTTAAGCTGGTTTTAGGAAATCGCCGGAGAATACGCTATTCATCGCGAACGGGTTGATTGTCGTTAACGACCAGAAGGGTTATCAAGTGTGCAAAGTAGGGGTCGATTTCAGCTTTCCAGAACCTGGGTCTTTTTCTTCGGTTCGCTTTCCATTACTAGTCTGCTCTTGTATTTTCTGGGTATCAGTTCCTTTGTCAGTCTCGCCGTCATTTTGTTTATGCTTGAGGCGGTGGGGCTTGTCTGCTTCGCAATAGCGGCTTGGAGGAAGGGACTCGACGACGTGTTGGCATTACTGTGGTCAGGTCTTTGGGCCGGCGCTCTCGCCACCCTCGCCTACGACATCATTCGCATCCCCGTTGCCCATTCGGGAATCCCGGTCTTCAAAGCAATCTCTTATTTCGGAACGCTTTTGCTAGGCGTGCAATCGCCGACGCCGGTTTCGGAAATTCTCGGCTGGGCTTATCACTTATCGAACGGCGTCAGCTTTGGGTTGATGTATGTTGCATTGTTTCGCACGCCTAGGATCTACACGGCGGTGATTTGGGGGTTGACGCTTGAGGCGGTGATGCTTTTGACGCCGTATGCGGAGGTGTTTGGGTATCGCCGGGACGCGAAGTTTTTTGCGATCACGTTCGGGGCGCATGCTGTTTATGGAGCAGTGCTTTACCTCGCGCTCCGCTTGTGGAATGGCTTGCGAGATTTTCAGCTTAGGCCTGCGCATGTCGTGGCGGGTGTGATCTGTGTGGTTCTCGGACTCTCTTTGATTGCGGCAGATTCTTATCGCAGCTACGCTCGGAATTTACCGCCGTCGCCGCCCGCTTACATCGGCCCGCACCTTTACACAAGTTGGGACGTGCCTGAGCCGGATCGGATCGTGGCGATGTGGGTGACCAGGCGGTTCGTCGAACCTCAAGCCAGCTTTTATTTCATCAAACCTTTTGAAGCGATTCGGTATGGCCGGCCGTTCGATGTGCCCGAAGCTGAAATTCGTCGTCACGGGCTGCGGTCCGCGACACAGTTTCTCCTCGATCAGCGCGGATTAAATTCTGACACCAAGCTGAACACGCTGGCCCGAATGACTTACCTCAACGAAGTAACTCCGTGGATGCTGGCGTCAGATGCTGAAGCGGGACAGTTGACTCAGAGACTGCGACTTGCCGCGGAGAAAGAATGCGGACAAAGCATGAACGGTAATTGCGTTGAGCGGCTGTTTCAAGAACTCGATCATTTCTATCAGGAGCGTTGACCAAATTAACTGTGATCGAAACGGTGACGAAAAGCGTCGCCGCGTGATCTGAACATCATGCGAATCTCATCCGGGTTATGGAAGCTGATAGTGCCGCTGGCGATCGCTTTGGTCGTGCTGGCACTTTTCTTCTACTGGCGTAGCAGGCCCGGCGCCAGCCGTGTGCCGGTTATGGAAACACCTCTGCCGCAGAAGCCTCACCAGGGACTCATCTCATTTGTCGCCAATCCAAAAGGAAACTGGGAATTGTTCCTGATGAACGGCGATGGAACTCAGGTCTCTCAGTTAACTGAAAGTGAATTGGATGAGCGGCAGCCGGCGATCTCGCCAAACGGAGAACAGATAGCTTACTCGACTAGTGACGGCGCGCTTTGGGTCATGACAGC
>Ga0070694_100000381_pt1 | contig 23963 bp, 18 predicted proteins | sample KBSK1251metaG_FD_65470 | JGI IMG/M metagenome (GOLD analysis project Ga0070694, IMG submission 65470) | Corn, switchgrass and miscanthus rhizosphere microbial communities from Kellogg Biological Station, Michigan, USA - KBS K1-25-1 metaG | ecosystem: Host-associated > Plants > Roots >... | reverse complement strand
GTATTGATCGGGATGGCTGGGATCGTTGTAGACGTATGGCGCGCCGCCGCTGGGATCGGCTCCCCAGCGCAGAGGCTTCTGAGCGAAGGCGGAGCCGAGCAACAACAACAGGACCGCTGGTATCCGCGAGAGCGCAAATAGTTTTTGCAGGCGACGATGTTGCATCAGAGCGTCCCGCCGAGCGACATAAAAGCGTGTCATTGTAGCTTGAATCGATTTTCCGAACGACTAATTTTGCTTTCGCTCGACTTTGTGCCTTCGCGTCTTTGCGTGAAATATCCCCTTCCTTTGGGACAGTCTTCACGCAAAGGCGCAGAGCCGCAGAGAAAAACCGCAAAGTAGAATCAGCAGTCGCGGTCGGTGGTAGCCGCGGAGCGGCGTCAGATCTGTAGCCCACGGCGCGAGCCGTGGGGAGAAGCCAATGATTGATACATCAGCCGCGGAGCGGCGGCACATTTCGAGTTGCCCCTATCCCATGGCTCACCGCCATGGGATACAGATCTTTCGCCGCTCCGCGGCTACCGCCAGATTGCTGCGGATGAGACGTACATACTTTAGAAATACTGGCAAAAATCTTGTTGCGGTGAGCGGGCATCGTGTAGCATGTCGCTGCTCTGATTCAAACTTTCGCGCTTGATACGGACGTAGCGTCCGCGCTCGGAAAAATATGTGCACAGACAGAAGAGATTTCCTGCGTTCCACGGCTGGCGTGGTAGGCGCAACACTCATGGGAAGCAGATTCGCTTTTGCGGATACGGACGACGTCGAGACAGTTCAAGAGCGACAGGAAATTCCGGATTTGATCAGGCGCTTGCCAAAAATGACCGCGGGGATCGTCCCGATCACCGATGACGAGCGCTGGGCACGTATCGGCAAAGCTCAAAGCTTGATGAGCGATCAAAAGATTGATGCAATTTATATAGAACCCGGCTCGACGATGTTCTACTACACTGGCATGCGCTGGAACACCAGCGAGCGCATGCTCGCTTTGATAATTCCGCGGCGCGGCGAACTTGCCTGGGTCTGCCCAAAGTTTGAAGAAGAGCGTGCCCGCGAGCTGATCAAATTCGGCAAGGACATACGCACCTGGGAGGAAGACGAAAGCCCCTATCGTCGCGTCGCGGAAATCTTTGGCGATCGCGGACTGCGCACGGGCCGCGTGGGTATCGAAGAGCGGGTCCGCTTCTTTCTGTTCGATGGAATTCGACAGGAAGCGCGGAGATTGGAATTCGTCAGCGCCACCCCAATCACTGCCGGCTGTCGCATGTTCAAATCGTCGGCGGAAATCGCTCTAATGCAGAAAGCTAATGACCTCACCTTGGTCGCGTACCGGGCTACCTGGGCCACCATGCGCGACGAAATGCCACAAGCTGAATTTGCCAACAACTGCGCGACCGCATTTCGCAATCTTGGCGTGCAGGGTGGTGTCTTTTGCAGCTTTGGCAAGTACACCGCGTTCCCGCACGGCAGCAGCACGCCGCAGACTCTGCAGGAAGGCGACGTCGTGCTGATGGATGGCGGTTGTACCGTCGAGGGTTATGCCTCAGACATCACGCGCACGTTTGTCTTTGGCAAGCCCACGCAGCGTCAGCGCGACATTTGGAATCTCGAACGAAGAGCTCAGGATGCCGGGTTTGCGGCTGCAAAAATCGGTGCGCCTTGCGAGGCGGTTGATGCGGCAGCGCGCAAAGTGATCACTGATGCGGGGTTTGGACCTGATTACAAAGTGCCGGGACTTCCGCATCGCACCGGTCACGGTATTGGGCTCGATGGCCACGAGTGGACGAACTTTGTGCGCGGCAACAAGACCCCGATTAGGCCCTGGATGTGTTTTAGCGACGAGCCGACAGTGGTAATTTACGGTGAGTTTGGAATTCGTCTGGAAGACTGCCTTTACATCACTGAAAACGGTCCGAAGTTTTTTACTCAGCAGAGTCCGTCAATTGATAAGCCGTTCGGGTGATCGCGTGCTGCGTAGCAGCGGCAGAGCTCCGGCCCAGGGCGAAGTTTGCGAGGGTATCTTGCGAGGGTATCTATAGAGTTGACTCACCACGCCAACCCGAAGGGTTGCAAGAAAGTAGCCGGTGGTCGGAGTCCGCGGAGACCACCGGAGATGCGAGATCAATTGGGTCGCACCCCGGAGGGGTGCCAGATCTTTCGAGGTAAAGATCTTTTACGTTGACCTGTAATCCAGACTTCAGATTATGGGCTCAACCTCCTTCAGCCGGCATATCACATCGTCTTCTCGACCAAAGAGCGGCGACCCTTCATTAAGCCCGAATGGCAACCACGTCTTCATGCTCAACGCGGCGGGTATCGAATTTGACGAGAAGGATCTATTGTGACGTCTGGCACCCCTTCGGGGTGCGGTCATGAGTAACGACTTTTCCGGTGGTCTCCGAGGACTCCGACCACCGGCTACTTTCTTGCAACCCTTCGGGTTGCGCTGGGGTGAGTTAACTATATGAATGCCTTTGCGAGCCTTGGGTAATGGTTCGTGGCGATTCACCATGCTCGCTCAAACGCCCCGAGCTGCTCTTCAAGCTGCCACTGCAACTTTGCCTTCTCGCTACCATTGACGTATTGCTGACAGCCGTTGGAGCTGAGCTTCATCGCAGCCACGTCCTGAGCGCACTGGCCTACGGCAACAAACTTTCGCGCATCGCTCCACAAACTCGCGCCCGAAATAAAAGCGTACTGAAGACTGTTGCGCGCCATCATCTTCAATTGTAAGTAACCGAGACCCTGATCCTGGACGGCCCGCAGATACTCACGCGAAATTTCCGAACGCGAGACGCCTTCATCATCAGTCGCCAGCGCGACCGGCACACCATATTTCAGATAAGTCGCCAGCGGATGCTGCGGCCCGCTCACGCCCAGAATCGAATCGTTGCTCGACAGACAAATTTCGACCATCACGTTGCCGCGCGCCATTTTTTCCATCAGCCCAACCGGCTCTTTCTCGTGCATGATGTCAACGCCATGACCGATCCGATTGGCTTGCGCCGTCGTGACTGAGTCGCGAATGTGAAAGGTCAAACCTTCCGGCGGAACGATGCCGGGCACCAGCTCACCAGCGTGCAGACTCAGGTGCGCGCGCGGATACATCGGCCGCAGAAACTTGAGCATTTGCATGTGCACTGAGAAGTTCTGCATCGATGCCGCTCCGTCCTCAGCCTGCACCAGGTTCAAGGCGACGACTTTTGAGTTAGGATCGTTGGCCAGCGCAAAACCGGTGACCATTTGCGCGAACACCGGCCCCAGGGCTGAACCGCGTGACACCTGCGCAATGTAGCGAATCACAACTTTGCAACCTGGTTCGGCCTGCGCTGTGCTGCACTTTAAGAGGCTGTCCTTTTCGGCTTCCGCATCATTCAGGTTCTTAATCGCCAGCGGCACGGCCGCGTCGATTCCGTTAGCTTTCAATTTGCTCAAAGTGCTGGACGGATTTCCATCCCACCCGACTTTGGTACCGATCTGGCTTGAAAGCACACCCGTCGATGTGCCGTCCGGAGTCAGCATCAACTCCAGATAGAGAATGTTTCCGTGTGCGGCCCGGGTGACTGCTTCCGCGAGCATCTTTCCATTTTGGTTGTAAGTAGCCACGCCGAACTTGCCGAACGTATTAAAAAAATGATCGTGCCCGCTATCTCCAGAGAGCTGCCAGTTGTGCATGGACCAGCCGTCGATTAACTGCTGGAAGAGAACGGAATTCGTCAGGGCGTTCGCTACCGGAACCTGACCTGTCGTGCAGGGCGGCAGGGACGCCGTCCAGGTCGTGGTGTTCACACAATCGCCGGCGGCCGCCGCCCATTGAATGTAAGACTCGGCGTAAATCGTGCCCGACAGGTGACTGTGCAGGTCAGCGCCTTTGGGCATCTGCAAAAGAAACGCAAACAGCCTGGGCGGCGAACTGCGGATTGAATCAAAGTGTTGAGCTGTGCGCGCAGTTGGGCCTGCTGCCTGGGCCGCGATTGTGACGGCGTAAAAAAGTATCGCTGCTAAAGTCGCGGCAGAGTTTCCAGACCAGAGTTGTCGGTGACGTTGTTTTGGCAATGGTTTTCTCCCGGGTTACGGATTGCGACGGCGCGCTATTCTGAACGACCGATAGCCATCCAAGCGTGCCTATCGGTAAAACATTAACCAGGGCGAAGGAAGCGGAGACGACATGTCGTCCACGTACGGCTCACATTCGCGCTCTGGACCTGCAAGACAGTAACGCTTCGTCGTTAGCACTCCTGCCTGAGTGAAACGATCTATCAGGTAAACCCTTTGATTGTCGTCCACGTAGGTTCGGACCTTCTCAGTTACAGTTCCGTTTATGTATCTGAATGAGTCTCGCGCGATCAGTCGACCGCCGGCGTAGAAATCCCGAAAGATGAGTTGTCCGTTTTCCCAAATGTCAGTCAGCCGGTGCTCACCGGAATCAGGATCTTTATAGTCTCGCCTGCCGTTTTGCAAAGCGCGGTAGCTTTCAGTAACCGACGCCAGATGCATCTCGACGGCTTGGACTTCTCGTTGTGTGCGGCGGAGCGTTTCGCGGGTTCTGCGGTCCGAGGGGAAGGCGATTGCCACCATTACGGTGGGTAGAAGGAAAATGAAGAGAAGAATCAAGGCCACTGTCCCCAAAGACAACTGTCGCTTCCGCAGGGCGCCTTTCAAATTGCCGAGACTCTCTTCGCGCGCGACATTGGAATCGTCGCGAAAATCAATCATCTGTTGTCTTTTGAGCGGGGCAGGTATTTCGCAATCGCGATAACGGATTGGGATCAACAACCGACCCCGGCGGAAGGATTGGCGATACAAAGTTATCCATTCGTCTTCGACCGGTTCAGACTTCAGTGAATCGGGGCTAAGAATTACGAGGCCAGCGAAGCTTTTTTTCAGGCCCTTTGTGATTTGATCCGGAAATGGTTTCCCCGCCTCGATTTTCCAAATGTCCAACCACACTGCGAATTCAGGGCTCAGTCTTCGAGCCAGCCATTCCGCGAACTCCTGGTCCACGCGGCTGTACGAGATGAAGACCTCTTTGCGGAATAACCAGTTCATCATGCCGGCTTGTTATTGCGCGTCTCGCGATCAGTCAGCCTGAGGACCAGAAGACCGATCGGCGAAAGCAGCATCTGTGTAATCCACAGGACGTTAAATCCCACCAGCAGGCTGGCGGGGCGATGCAAAACACCGGCTAGTAGAACGGCAAGCACAATCCCCGTACTGAGACCAAGCAGTAATTGACGACTGAGACGCCGGTCTTTGCTCATGGCGTATTTGCTATTCGTGGGATGGAAACGGACTTTGAACCCGACCGCGGAAGCAATCATCGACCCCACCAGTGGCAGTAACAAAACAGGGTAGTATGAATTGCCGAGAAAAAACCGGAGCAACAGAAAGCTCCAGGACACACCTTCCAGGCGCGCCAACGTCGTTTGCAGCGTGATGAAGAGCGCAAACACGAGTAGAGGAAGCCAGATAATCAGTCCATAGAATACGTAACCGGATTGGAATGACAACGAGGCCCAGAGAAATCGAAGCACGCTCGCGAAAGAATCCGGCCCGCGCCAAAGCGACATAATCAGCAAGGCGAGGCCGACAATCGGAAGCAAGTACGAAAGCAGGTGACGACACAGCAGTAGCTTGAGTCGCAATGGCACGCTGTACCAGGGAAAATGAAATAGCTCGACAGTCTGGCGCGCCCAACGCAAGGTCCGTCTTACATAAGCAGTAACCGTCGTGGGTTCAGCATCGAAACTCCAGACATCAACCAGTTCCGTGCGCCAACCTCGGGCGGCAAGTTGCAGCGACAACGCCGTATCTTCGCTGGTGAGACTTTCGTCAAATCCTCCGATCTTCAGAACGGGAGCCAACCGGATCAATTGATTGTGGCCGAAGGACAGCACGAGACCGAGAGAGCCATGAACTCTTTCCAGGACCCGCGCCCGGGGACGGTTCCCCGTGCTGAGTAGGTTTGCAAATAGCGACCGGGACTTGCGGCACTCAACCTTGGACTGAAAGACGGCCACCCCTGAATTGGCTTCGTGCTCGGCAGTCAGCAGGAGCGCGTCCGCGGCTTCCACCGATACAATACTGTCGGCATCAAGCAGCAACGCGTAACGATAAAGATTACCGAAACTTCTTAACCAATTGTTTAAGTTGCCTCCTTTAGCGCCCCGGATCGTTGGGCGTCTGACCTGCACCACGCGAGTCTTGGGAGCAGTTGAAAGGTCGGTCGGTTCGAGCGAATCATCCAGCAGATAGATGTTGTAACCAGCGTCGGCTAATGAAAAGAGATATTTCAGGCAATGCTCGCTCGCGTCATTGCAAACCGTCATGAGCACTGCAGCCAGTTCTCTGGGGACGTCTTCGCTCGATGCAGGTAAAGTTCGTCTGGGCCAAATCAACGCCAGAATTACTTCAGTAGTATCAGTCGCGAGTCCAATAGCCATTAGGGAGTAGAGGGCGAGAACCGTGATGCCCCAGGCCACGTTGTCGAATGGCCAGAATAGCCACGGAACCGTGATCAGTCCGTAAATGAACAGGAAAAGAAGAACGGCTCTGCGGCTATCGTTCACCGTAAACCCTCCTCACAACGATGGGCTCCGATTGTTGCCATTGGGGCATGTTTCTCAAAGTATTTCCCTTGAACAAAAACCGCCCGGTTATCAAATTGAAAGCGAAGCTGTCGGCAGAGGCCAGCGCCACGATCTGAAAGTTCTCATCGTTGCCCTCTTGTGCGGAACCAATGACGGCGTCGATAGCCCATCTGCCGGCTCCGCTACCGTCATTTTCAGCTGACACGACAGACTGCACCCACCAGCGTTGGTCGGTTTCAGAACGTACCACAACCGTGACCCGACTCTGCGCGGGAGTTACCGTACCTCTCAAGCGTAAATGGGTTCCCGTTAGTTCGGTGAGCATTGGCCCGCTAACAGTTACTGTCGCCGGAGTGGGCCGAACATAAGATCTTATAAGATAAAGCCCGGCCAGTGTTCCGCTCGCCACTACTGTGACGAGAACCAGCGACGGCAACCAGCGTAAATTAATTCGACGGCTGTACAGAATTGTCAGCGCGGCCACGACGGACACTATGCCCAGCCAGGTGAGCCACGTGATTGGAGGAATGGTCAGCATCTACGGTTCTCGCGGCGAGCCAATCGCGCAACCGAGGAAAGGAGCTAATATCCGGCTGAGCGGGAGACTGGCAAACAATTGAGTTTCCTGGATCGTGACGGGACGCACTCTATATCCAGGAATGGCCGAACGTCAATTACTCTGATTCAACTGCCAACGCGATATTAACTTACGTCAAGACTATTAGGAGAGGAAGCGCAGGATTTTGTCCTCACCACCCGCATTGTGCTAAAAGAGCAAAACGTTATCACCGCCGAATCAGGAGACGAGAGAGATGTCCAGAACCGTAAAACGAATGACTTTTCTGGTAGTCCTGACGCTGTGCTTCGTGCCGATCAAATTCTCAGGATCGGCAAAGGCGACTCGATCAAAGTACACCGCCTACCTTTACGTCGAAGTCGAAACGAAGGTCTATCGCAAAGGCATTGAGATCAGCAGCGAGAATCCCGAAGAGCGGCGCTGGTATTTTTCAAATGTTGTGGAGCAACCGGAAGATGTGCCCTCGTATTCGCTCGTCAAGCAGAAATTCATGCCGTATTTCAGTCGTAACGTGATGGACCCATTCGAAGCGCGTGGCTTTTCGCTCGATTACGGTGAACAGGACGTGAAGGTCTGTGGCGAGACTTCCAAAGCTAATTACGAAACCAGAGCTGAAGCCGTAGCTGAACGCGAGAAAGAGATCGAATACCGAAAGAACCAAAGCGGCAACATCTATTCGTTCGAGCTCACCTGGGGACCCGCCAAAGCCGAAGAGACCAGCAAACCAAAACTGATCTATCGCGACAAGGACCAGCCGAATTACGGCGCCGCTAAATAATCAGCACCTGTTATTTTGGAGTGCCGCGACTCTGTGAGGTGGCACGGGCGTCCCGCCCGGGTATCAAACACAAGATGCGCGTGCCACATCTAAACCGCATCGCCACCCGTCACCGCTTTCGATTCTGATCAGTCACGGCTAGACTCAAAAGCGGCGACAAGTCGCCGCACTCCAAATGCTCAACTTTGCTATTCAGACAGCGCGCGACGCGGGAAGTATCCTGGCGGAACGCTTTGGCCGCAAGATTGAAATCGCCAACAAGAGCGAGATCGATCTGGTCACGGAATCGGATCTTGCCTCCGAACGTCTCATCATCGATCGAATCAAAACTTATTATCCTCGGCACGCAATTCTGGCGGAAGAATCAGGCGCCAGCGAACCCGTCGATAGCGAAGGCGGAACTGACTGGCGCTGGATCATTGATCCGCTTGATGGCACCACCAACTATGCGCATGGCTATCCCTGCTTCTGCGTTTCGATCGGACTCGAATGCCGGGGCCGCATGGAACTGGGAGTAGTTTACGATCCGCTCCGCGACGAAATGTTTTCGGCAGAGCGTGGTCAGGGCGCCGCTCTAAACGGCCGCCGCATTCGCGTCTCGTCCACGCCGACGCTGGCCAGCGCTTTGCTGTGCACCGGCTTTCCCTACGACGTGCGCGAGCGCAGCGAATTCGCGCGCCATTTTTCAAACTTCATCATGGCGGCCCAGGGCGTACGCCGCGATGGCGCTGCCGCTCTCGACCTGGCTTACGTGGCTGCCGGTCGCTTCGATGGGTTCTGGGAGGAAGGTCTGAAGCCCTGGGACGTGGCCGCCGGTGCGTTAATCATTGAAGAGGCCGGCGGTCGAGTTTCGAACTATGCAAACGGGCCAATGGACATTTTTACGCCACCCCTCCTGGCCAGTAATGGCTTGATTCATGAGGCAATGATGCGGGTGCTGAGCGCGTGACTCGATGAATGGGTTTTGCCGCGGATGAACGCAGATAGACGCGGATAAGGGAAACAAACCGATCACAAAGAGCACAAAACCGAAAAGAAAACCCAAGGCTGATTGAACTCAGCTCGACTCCTCCGTGAGTTCTGTCGTGTCTTCTTGTGGCTCAGTCTTATCCGTGTCTATCTGCGTTCATCCGCGGCTGATTCTCTTGAGAGAGTCCTTTGGAGTGATGATTGAACAATTTCTGTGAGCCGGGCCGTCTCGCGGCGCGCGCAGCCGCGGGTGTCCTCGTCGTCGCAGGGAGCGACGTGTATGGGCGGGTGAAAAGTGATCTCGATTTGACTGCCTAACCTCGGCAGTCGATGAGTGCTGGGCCAGACGCGTTCACCGCCGCGGATGGTGACTGGCAGGATTGGCACTCCGGCCTCTAACGCCATACGTACCGCGCCGGCTTTAAATTTCTTGGTGGTTCCGTCGGGATTGCCGCGGCCGCCCTCGGGGAAAATCATGACGGCGCCACCCTCGCTTATCCATTGCAAAGATCGCCGAATCGGTGCGGGATCGGTTCCTTCCAATTGTAAGGGCCAGGCGCCAAACGCACGCAGAAAGAAACCGACTAGCGGCCAGCTAAATGCGGCATCCCACGCGAGAAATCTGACGGGACGTTTCACCATGCAGCAGACCCAGAATGGATCGACGTAGGTCTGGTGATTTGCCGCGATAATTAGACCGCCGTTCAGAGGAATATTTTCAATCTGGTGCCAGCGCACGCGCCAGAACAGCCGGCTGAGTACGGCGACGATTGGCCGAATCAGGTTAAGAATCCATTGCGGGAGCGTCCAGGGATACGGACGCGATCCATTCCGCGGCGGAGTTTCCTGGGTGGTGTTTGAGCTCAAAAGCAGTTAGTTGTCGGCACTAACTTTAAGAAAAAGGTGCCAAAGTTCAAGGCTCTAGGATTGCGTAGGTTGGATCGGACCGAGCCAGGCTTCAGGTACTTCTCGTTCGCCCAGCCGATCGTCATTCCATCTTTCGCACTGCGTACAGTCAAAGCCACGGTACTCAATCGCTTCCGACTTCGTCAAACCGATCTGGTTCCTGCCGCCACAATCCGGAAACGAGCAGCGCCGCTCAATTTCGATCAGCAAAGGTTCGCGCGGAAAATGAAGATTCACCTGCGGTTTCGTATTCATCAACTGAAGGTATCAAAGTGGCCATTCCCCGCCGACGAATTGCAGATGCAGTCGGGTAATCCGGTCGGACCCGACACGATGACTACGAACGACAGCAGCTAATGAGACGTTGAATTGCTGACTGCTCACTCTGACAAAGCGGCCCACTTCGAGCTGCAGCGTCGTGAACACAGATGCGCCGATGGGGCTGATATTCTCTGTGACGGTGTGCTCGCTTTCGGCGAAAGCTCCGTTTTCCGCAAACACGTCGATAGTGACTTCGATCGGGATACTGAGCCGCGACTCTTTGCGGTTATCTGAGACGTCAACCTCGGCGAGCAGTTCATCAGATTCCTCGCTAATCATCCAAAGGCCGGAAGACCTGGCGGCAATTTGGTAGCGTCGCGCCGGATCGCTCGTGAATGATCGCGGCGGATGTTTGCCCACAAACGCGACCCCGAATTCGACCAGCGATCCTCGCTCAGTTTCGGGATCAAGCACCCTAATGTTCGTCACTAGCGACCAGATTCGATACTGATCCTCGACGAAATCGAAACAACGGAGTTGACGCGGCATTGCCAGAGTCAGCTGCAATAAGCGGCCCTCCTCAGTCGGGCGCTTGAGCCTCAAGCGGGCGCCGAACGGAGTGACATCTACCAGGTGCGACATCTCATGCCATTCATAGTCGGCGGTCTCGCGGCAATGGACGCGCACCGGCAGCGCCAGCTTAACTCGCTCGCGCAAACGCCGCGATTTTTCCTCAGATTCTTTAACTTCGTTCGACACGAAAGCCTCACACAAGAACTGCTCAAGGGGGATGTGACAATCGTGATTTCAGATCGACGTGGAAGCCGCATATTTATTGGCTTTCACGTCGTTTTAGCGCTTGGTTAATTCAGCTTGTTGCGTTAAAATAACGGTGAAATTTGACCGCATGAATTACGGCTGCCCCGAAGTCGAACTAACATCCAAAGCATCAAGAATTCGTGCCACAAAATCCAGTTTAGAGAGGGCCACCCTGTCGCTGCTGCTTCGTCGAACTATGGGAGTAGCGCGGATTGTAGCGGAAAGGTTTGATTAATGGAAACCATTGAGCGAGAACACGTAAGTATTGAAGAAGAAATGCGGCGGTCCTACCTGGACTATGCGATGTCTGTGATCATCGGCCGCGCCTTGCCGGACGTCCGCGACGGTCTCAAGCCGGTGCACCGGCGCGTCCTCTGGGCTATGCACGAACTCGGGAATGCTTACAACAAGGCTTACAAGAAAAGTGCGCGCGTCGTCGGCGACGTCATCGGTAAATACCACCCGCACGGCGACACCGCGGTTTACGACACGATCGTGCGCATGGCCCAGGATTTTTCGATGCGCTACCCGCTCATCGACGGCCAGGGGAATTTTGGGTCGGTCGATGGCGATGCGCCGGCGGCAATGCGTTACACCGAAGTTCGCATGGCGCGCCTCGCCAACGAGATCCTCGCCGATATTGAAAAAGAGACAGTTACGACTCAGCCAAACTATGACGAATCACTGAGCGAGCCGACCGTGTTGCCGACGCGTGTTCCAAATCTGTTGATTAACGGCTCAGACGGAATTGCGGTGGGCATGGCCACGAAGATTCCGCCACACAACCTGACGGAAATTGTCGATGCGACTATCGCCGTAATTCGCGATCCGGAAATTGAAATCGAACAGTTATTGAAGATCGTCAAAGGGCCGGATTTTCCGACCGGCGGTTTTCTCTGCGGACGAGAAGAAATTCGAAACTCTTATTTGACCGGTCGCGGCATCCTGCAAATGCGGGCGAAGGCGTCGATCGATCGCATTGGCCGTGGTTCGCACGAACGTGACGCGGTTATTATCACCGAGATTCCCTTCCAGGTTAATAAAGCCAGACTCATCGAGCGAATTGCCGAACTGGCGAATGAAAAGAAACTCGAAGGCATTTCTGAAGTGCGAGACGAATCAGATCGTCAGGGCATGCGCATTGTCGTCGAGTTGAAACGCGACGCGGTGCCGCAGGTCGTCCTCAACAAGCTCTTCAAGCTAACGCCGATGCAATCCAGCTTTGGCGTGATCAATCTCGCCATCGTCAATGGCCAGCCGCGCGTTTTGAACCTGAAGCAGATGCTGGAATGCTTCGTCGACTTTCGTCGCGAAGTTGTGCGCCGCCGCACTGAATATGATCTCCGCAAGGCCAGGGCGCGCGCCCACATTCTCGAGGGTCTGACCAAGGCGATCGACGCTCTCGATTACATCGTCACGCTGATTCGCAACTCGCGTTCGGTTGACGAAGCTCGGACCTGGCTGACGGGTCAGCTGGCGACGACCAGCGAAGTAAAGACCTGGAAAGGTATTCCTTCAAACGAGCCGGTCAACAAGTATTTGCCGAAGCTTAAAAAAGCGATGGGAAATCTCTCGTTTTCAGAGATTCAGGCCCAGGCGATTCTCGATCTGCAGTTGCGGCGGCTGTCGGCGCTTGAGCGGCAGAAGATCATCGACGAGTACGAATCAATCATCAGGTTGATTGCTGAGCTGGAAGAGATTCTCGCAAACGAGCAGTCGCTGCGTCGCGTAATCACCGAAGAGCTCGAAGAGGTAAAGAAAGAGTTTGGCGATGGGCGGCGGACCGAAATCACCGACCTGGGCACCGAGTATACGATTGAAGATTTGATCGCGGATGAAGAAGTTGCGATAACCATTACCAAGAATGGTTACATCAAGCGAACTCCGGTGACCACCTACCAGCGGCAAGGCCGCGGCGGCAAGGGCCGGTTCGGGGCAATGGCCAAGAACGACGACTATGTCGAGCATTTGTTCATCGCCTCGACGCACGCGTACCTGATGGTCTTCACCGACGATGGACTGGTTTACAAGATGAAGGTGCACGAAGTTCCCGATGCGGCCGCGGCCTCCCGCGGGAAAGCGGTCGTGAACCTGATTCAAATTTCTTCGGAGCGCAAACTCGCCGGCGTCGTGCCGGTGCGCGAATTCGCCGAAGGACGCTATGTTCTGATGGTGACGCGCAAGGGCGTGATTAAGAAAACCTCGCTGGCTGATTTTCAGAACATTCGCTCGAACGGGATCATCGCCATCAACATCGACGAAGGCGACGAGTTGCTGGATGTGGTCCTGACCGACGGCACCAAGCGAATCTTCATTGCGACTCACAATGGATTTGCGATTCGCTTTGACGAGAAGAACGCGCGGTCGATGGGGCGCGCCACTCGGGGCACTCGCGGCATCGATCTGCGCAAAGATGATTTCGTGGTGTCGCTCTGCGCCGTCTCGGCAGAGGACAATGAAAAAATGCTGTCAGTTTCCGAGCAGGGTTATGGCAAGCAGACTCCGATTTCGACTTATCGCCTGCAATCGCGCGGCGGCAAGGGAGTCATCAACATGAAGACTACCGACAAGACCGGTAAGGTAGTCGCCGTCTTCCCGGTCGATGACGAATCCGAGATCATGATCATCACGCAGCAAGCGAAGTTGATTCGTCTCGAAGCCGACAAGATTCGCAAAACCGGCCGCAGCGCCCAGGGCGTGCGCTTGATCAAGACCGACGAGGGCGACATGGTGACGAGTGCTTCGTTGGTTGAGGCGGCGGCCGAGGAAGAGACGGAAGAGGTGTAGCAAAATCCGCAGATTACGCAGAATATATCTATGAAATCTGTGTAATCTGCGGATGACTACGGGGCGCCTTCGCCTTCGACCCAAATCTCACCGTCTGCAAAAACTTCCTTCTTCCAAATCGGCACGGTGCGTTTGAGTTCGCGAATGGCCCATTCGCAAGCTGCAAACGCAGCGCGTCGATGGGGCGCGCTGACAGCGATCACAACACTGGTTTCGCCGATTTCCAGACGGCCGGTGCGATGGACGATACCGATGTGGGCAATTTCAAATTTCTCGTGCACCTGATCGCCTAAACGCTTCAACTCGCTCAAAGCCATCGGTGCGTAAGCTTCGTAAACCAGATAGAGCGTCCGCCTTCCTTTGGTCCATTCACGGGCGTAACCGTCGAGTGTGACGGTCGCGCCGCATTGTGGCAGCACGACCCGGCGAGCCGTCGTGCCAACGTCGATCACGTCCGTGGTTAGTTCGAAGAAGTCATGAGATTGAGCCTCACAGGCTGAAGTCTGTGCCATTTCGGTCCCACCGCTGACTGGGGGAAATAAGGCGAGCTCGTCGCCGTCTTGAATCTCTGTTTCAGGTTGCGCGTATTCCTGATTCACGGCGAGCAAGAGCGAGTTTCCAAAGCGTTGCAGGTCAGGATACAGGGAAAGAATCTGTGACCGAGCCGACTTAGTATTCGCCGGCGCACTCAGCTCGGCGTCGATCTCTTCATGGCCGGCGGCGTCGCGCGCACCACCGAAAAAAAGAACCCGAACCTTAATTGTTGATTTATTGTGTGGCACAGACTTCAGTCTGTGATTCGCCGTGGTTAGGCGGATCACAGAACTACTCAAGCTCGATCTTTTTCCCGCCGTGACCGTTGCCCTTGGCAATCGAATGCAGGCGCGCTCGTTCTTCATAATTACTCACCACGCGGGCCAGCAAATCGCGCAAACGGTTGAGGCGCTCGGAGGTCGAACGCAGCTCCAGCAACTCCTGTTTCGTTTCCACCTCAATTTCCAAAGCCGCCGCAACCAAAAAAGATAACTTCTGCGGATCGGTGTCGCTGATGTCGGGCAAGTTGCCCCGCTCATCATTCATCACGCGGATCGAATTCGCGACCCGCATGAACATCCTGGCCACGTCATGCGAGTTGGAACTGAGAGCCGACTCGTTCTCGTCTTCATCTTCAAAATAATTTGCGCGCACAACCAGATAAGAGTCGCCGCGTTCAATGTAAGACTCGACCTGGTAGCGAATTACACCTACGGCGAGAATGTTCGAGCGGCCATCCGGCAAAGCCTGGGTCTCAGTCACCTCAGCAACACAGCCAATGTGTCCGGCCGGCGGAGTCTCTTTACCGGAATTGGCGTCAAGGAATGACAACCCGAAAAGGTTGTCAGTCGCCCTAATATCAGAAAGCATTTTTCGATACCGTTCCTCGAAGATGTGGAGCGGCATCGGCATCCCGGGAAACAACACCACCGGCAAAGGAAAAATTGGCAATTCCCGCACGCCGCGCACTTTGTCCATGGCTTCGCTCATCGCTCGAATATGCTTTTACTGATGTGGCCCTTGCATTATCGCAGACGAGTTATCAGAAGTCAGTAGCGGCTCGCCTTAAGCCATCGCGCCTGCTGTGCTAATCTGAACTACAGCTGAGTTACTGCAATTTTCTTGCGGAGGAAGCCATGCCAGATCTGGCCGAGCGTGAGTGTGTTCCTTGTCGCGGCGGCGTCCCGCCACTGAAGGGTGAAGAAATCAAAGAGCTTTCAGCCCAACTTGATGGATGGCAGGTTATCAATGAACATCATCTGCAAAAGGCTTACACATTTAAGAATTTTCGTGAATCGCTCGACTTGGTTAATCGCGTCGGCGAACTGGCGGAAGAGCAGGGCCATCATCCCGATATTTGTTTCGGCTGGGGTAAAGCCGAGATTACAATCTGGACGCACAAAATCGACGGGCTGACGGAAAGTGATTTCGTTCTGGCCGCAAAAATCGATAAGCTCTAAGAATCCTGGGAGTAGGGCTGCATGAGGCCGTCCAATGCCCCGAAAGCAAGAAAAAAGGGCAACTGACACAATACGCCCCGGCATCGTACTGAGCGTCGAGCAAGCCTCAGTCAGCAATTCAATGCAAATGACCAAGACTAAATACCTAATCCTGGCCATCACCACGCTAATGTCGTTTTATTCGGCGTTTGGCCAGCAACCAAAGCCAAGTCCGACCCCCGATCCCGGCCAGGAGACACTGAAAGTCAATATCCGGCGGGTCCGTCTGCCGATCACGGTTACCGATAACAAGAAGCAGTTTGTTCCCGGCTTAACGCAGAACGACTTTGTGGTAATGGAGGACAAAGTCCCACAACAGATTGAATCATTTACCAGCGAGCAGAACAACGTGCTGCCGCTCTATGTGGGCGTGCTGATGGATACGTCTCCGTCGACGGCCGGCAAATTAAAGTTCGAACAGGAATCGGCGATGAATTTTATCCAGACGGTAATCCGTCCGCGCCGGGATCGCGTGCTTTTTGCCACCTTTGATCATGAGGTTACTTTGCGACAGGACTTCACTGACCGTTTGGAGCTTTTGGATCGAGCGGTTTTCGGGGTCAAGAAGACCGGAAATAAGACCGCGCTGTACGACGCCGTCTGGCAATTCTGTGATGAAAAGATGCGCTCGGCCCAGGGACGGCGAGTGATTGTCGTGATCACCGACGGTGACGATACTTATAGTCGCGCCGAACTCAAGGACGCGATCGATATTGCGCAGCGGACCGAGACGACTATTTTTGCAATCTCAACCAAGGCAGGTTTATCCGGCACTGTGCCAGGGGTGGAAGCCGGCCAGGTGCAGGACCATGGAGACAGGAGCCTCGAGCGTCTCTGCGAAGAGACGGGCGGCGTGGCTTTTTTTACCGGCGATATGCTGGCGCTCGAGCGATCGTTCGGCCGGATTGCGAACGAACTGCGTACGCAATACCTGATTACATACAAACCGACGAATGATCAGTACGACGGCAGTTATCGCAAGGTTGAAGTCAAACTGATCAATGGCAACGAAAAATTCAGGTTGCGCACCAAACGAGGTTACACAGCCGTAACCGATAGCGTTACACCAAAGTGAGCATGAAAACGCGAAACGTCCGAAAAGTGGTTGTTTTCAACGCCGTGCTGGCGCTGGCGCTGGGCGTTGCTTTTTCCAGCAGGTCATTCGTGCAGAATGACGTTTCGCACGCACAAGCGCCAAGCGGTCTGGCTCTGCCCAGTCCGACGCCGCCGAAGAAGGAAGACGACGTTACACTTAATTCCGACGATGTGGTTCGCGTTGAGACAAATCTCACGAATGTATTTTTTACTGCCGCGGACAAACAAAAGCGATTTGTCAGTACGCTGAAAAAAGAGGACGTACGCGTCCTTGAAGACGGAGTGCCGCAAGAGATTTTTGCTTTTCAGCCTAACAGTGATTTACCGCTTTCCATCGCAATTCTGATCGACTGTAGCGGATCCGAGGAGCGGACTTTGCCGATGGAGAAAGATGCGGCGCGCTCGTTTCTTGAATCGGTTCTGCGTCCGGAAAAAGACGAAGCGGCCGTAGTAACTTTTACCGGAGAGGTTACTTTGGAACAGGGATTGACCGGCAATATGGGACGACTGCGACGAGCTATTGATGAAGTCCGATTTGTGCCGCCCGCAGGCTACCTTGGTGGTGGAGTCGTAGTCGGAGGAACTCCGCCGATTTCCGGAACCCAACAGATATTAGCGGGCTCGACGGCCATTTGGGACGCCATTTGGGCCACGTCCAACGAATTGCTTTCAGCTAGTGCCGAGCATACGCGCCGTGCCATGATCCTGCTGACCGATGGACAAGACACCATCAGTCAGGTGCGCATGCAGGACGCTATCAATCGCGCCCTCAAGGCCGACGCGCTCATCTACTCTATTGGCATCGGCGATCGTTATGAGTTTGGAATAAACGAAGCAGCGCTCAAGAAGATAAGCGAACAGACCGGCGGACGCGCTTTTTTCCCGAACAACGAGCGAGATTTGACCAACGCCTTCGCCCAAATTGAACGAGACTTGAGAGAGCGCTATCTGATTGCATACTCCTCTACAAACAAGACGCGGGACGGGTCTTACCGTAAGGTGAGTATCGAAATCGTCAATCCAGCCGTTCGCAAAGACAACCTCAAACTGAACTACCGGCCAGGGTACTTTGCCAAAACAGCGGTGCCAGAAGCTTCGCCAACCACGAAAAAGCCTTGATTCTGCCCATATTTAAGTGGTGACAATCCAGTTTTGTCTCTGATATACTCTGTTGCACTCAGGGCCTGAGAGGTCTTGAGTTCGCTCGTCTCTCCGAGATCGGTGTTCCTCCAATCCTCGATTTCGATTCCATCCTTCGGCGGTGAACCTTTCCATGAATAGATTTACGGAGAACCCTGCGACAGTACTGATCGTCAATGACGACCAGGTACAACTGGATCTGTTGCGGGATCTTCTGGAGCCTGAAGGCTACCGCACTTTCCTCGCCCTTAGTGCGCGCCGTGCGCTCGAGATCACCGCGGCTGTAAGCATGGACATCATCATCAGCGATGTAGTCATGCCCGAGATGAGCGGGATGGAGTTGTGCCGCCGGTTGAAGAGGGATTCGCACACCTCAGGCATTCCCGTTCTGTTGGTAAGCGCGATCCGTAAGGAAGACGCCGCGATGTTGGAGGGCTTTGAAGCCGGCGCGGACGAGTACCTTAGAATTCCCTTCCGTCATGAAGAGTTGCTGATCAAGGTGGCCCGCCTGGCGGAGCGTCATCGCGTCGAACGCCGTTATCGCGACATTGTCGAACAAGCGGCCGACATCATCTACACGCGAGACATGGATGGATATATCAGGAGCATCAATGAGGCCGGAGCGAGATTCTTTGGTCGCCCGGCTTTTGAATTGATTGGCGAACCGCTGGGCCTGTTGATCGGCGAAGAAGCTGCCGCGCTGGACATCGCCGCCATGAAGGAGATCAAGTCGTTCGAGCCCATTCGTTTCACCGATTGTCTGAAGAACGCTGAGGGTGAGCTGCGGCACCTCGAAGGGATCGTCACGCTGGCGTGTGACTCGCACGGCGAATACGTGGGCGTCCGCGGTGTCGTCCGCGATGTCTCTGAGCGACGTCAGGCGGAGATCGCCCTGGAAAGACAGAACGCAGAGTATCGCCTCCTGTTCGATTCCAATCCGTGTCCGATGTACGTCTGTGAAGCGAAGACGCTCGCCTTTGTTGCCGTTAACCAGGCCGCGATCGATCACTACGGTTACTCGCGTGAAGAGTTTCTGGAAATGACCACGCTGGAGATGCGTACGACTGCCGATGTTCCGGCGCTGCTCGGCCACATTACAAACAATCCGTCGCTTACCAATGGTTCCGGATCGTGGAAGCACAAAAAGAAAGACGGCTCACTCATCGATGTTGACGTTAACTGGCATAGATTGGATTTTGCCGGCCGGCCAGCTTACCTGGTGATGGCCAATGACGTGACCGATAAGAAGCGCGCCGAGGTGGCTGTGTTTGAGAGCGAGGAGCGCTACCGCGAACTGTTCGAAAACGCCAATGACATCATCTACACGCATGACCTGAAGGGTAACTTCACCTCACTTAACAAGACTGGCGAACGTGTTACAGGCTACCGGCGAGAAGAAGCGTTGAAAATGAACATCGCCGATGTGCTCTCTCCCGAATCGATGGAGACCGCGCGCCAGATGCTCGTGCTGAAATCGGAGGCAAGAATTTCCACGGTTTATGAACTGGAAATCGTCGCCAAAGATGGCCGCCCGGTTCAATTGGAAGTTAGTACCCGTTTGATTTACGTCGAGGGCAAGCCGGTAGGAGTTCAGGGCATTGCGCGCGACATCACCGAACGCAAAGCAGCGGAAGTGTCCATGACCCAGCAGGCCGAGCGGGCGGCATTAATTAATCGCATCTCACAGGCGGTTCGTCGCACTCTGGACGTTTCTGAAGTCTTTCAGACTGCGGTTCACGAATTGGGTGAGCACCTCGGGGTCGATCGCTGTTCGTTGTACATGAAGGATGAAAAAGCAGGACGCGTCACCAACGCCGCGGAGTTTCATGTGTCCGACGTTGAACCCGCCGGGACAGATTTTGACTTGCCGCGAGTCAAGCTCCTGAACGAGTGGATGCAAAAACACGATGTAATGGCGTTTGACGATATCGCCGGAAATGAACAGAGTAGTCGTCTTTACGACGGGGTCGTCAAGCGAGACGTGAAATCAATCATGTACGTCGGCGTCACGGTAGGAACTGAATTGTTAGGCGCCTTTGCGCTGTCAACGACGAAGCAGATACGCCATTGGAGTGAAGCAGACATCGAAGTCGCCAAAGCTGCGGCCGATCAAACGGGCATCGCCCTGCGTCAGGCTCGCCTCTATCAAAAGGCCGAGAGCACCTCGATGCGCGAAGCGCTGGTCAATAAACTCGGTAACGCTATTCGCGCATCGCTCAGTCTAACCTCGGTCTTGAATACGGCCACCAGGGAATTGGGCTCTGCGCTTTCTGCTTCGGGCGTCGAGGTCCGTCTTTACAATGCAGACGGCGACCAGTCCGCTGCGCGCGGAAAATACGTTGCGGATGGCGCGCGGGATGTCAGTCAGTTCGACGCGCTCTATGACAATTTACTGCGTGAGCAGTTCTTAAAATCTCAATCGGCCGTTGTGATTCGCGATGCTCAGGCATACGCCGAAGGCTCGGTAGAATTTGCCAGATGTGTTCGCGAACGCGCGAAAGCCGCTGGAATTCGATCACAAATCGATTACCCCTTGACCGTAAATGGCGAGTTTCGCGCGGTCATCTCAATTCACCAGGCTGACACCATTCGTCGTTGGTCAGAAGATGAAATGTTGCTGGTCGAAGCGGTGGCTTCACAACTTGCAACTGGTATTGCGCAAGCCGAGCTTTTTGAAATGGTGGCGCGGGCCAAGAAGGAGTGGGAATCGACTTTTGACGCGATGTCGGACGGTATTTTTATTTTCGATAAAGATGGCAAGTTGGTCCGGGTGAATCGCGCCGGAGCGGCGATGGATAACGCACCTCCGGAATCGCTGCTGGGAGATCAGTGCTGCAACATCCTGCGCACAAGCTCGGATGACGCTGCCTGCATCGTGGAAGAATCGTTACGGCAGTCAAAGAGTATTAACGTCGAGATAGTTCCGCAGCACATGAATCGGCCCGTCCTGGTAACGGTTGAGCCGGTTTTGGACGAGCGTAGCCAAACAGTCGGCGCGGTCTGCACGGCGCGAGATCTTTCCGAGTTGCGCAAAGTGGAAGCCGTCGCGCGTGAACGGCAATCGTTGCTGAAGAACATCATGGAGAGCGCGCGCGAGGCCATCTACGCGCTGGACCGGGAAGGCCGGTACAAGTGGTGCAACCAGGCGCTGTTGGATATGACCGGCTACAAACTCGAAGAGATTATTGGCCATAGTTACCTTGAGCGCACCCACGAAGACGACCGCGACATGCGTCGCGAGAAATTTGCCGCCGCGCTTCGTGGTGAACCGCTTAGTTTTGAATCGCGATACGTTGCGCATGACGGCGACGTCAAGTTTGCCCTGGTCAACTCTGCCCCGATCATCGTCGATGGTCAGACCACCGGAGTGCTGGGCATCGCGCATGACATCACCGAGCAAAAACAGGAACGGGATCGCGCCGCGCGCGCTGACAAACTCCGTGCTTTAGGCCAACTCGCGTCAGGCGTGGCCCACGATTTCAATAATTCGCTGGCTGCCATTCTGGGCCGGGCGCAATTAATCCTGCGCCGAGTGCAGGATGAAGAGCTGATTCGCAGTCTCGGTATCATTGTCACGGCTGCTGAAGACGCTGCCGCCACCGTTCGTCGCATTCAGACGTTTGCGCGCAAGTCTTTGGGAGCAGAACAGGAACTGCTGGATGTAACCGGTCTCTTGCGCGACGCGATCGAAATAACCCGTACGCGTTGGGAGAACGAGGCCCGCGCGGGCGGACTGAACATTGACGTCACCCTGAATGCTGAGGACGAGTCGTTCACTCTCGGCAATGCGTCTGAGTTGCGTGAAGTATTTGTGAATCTAATCGTCAACGCGGTCGATGCCATGCCGGAGGGCGGCAGCCTGAAGCTTTGCTGCGTGCGAAGTGGCGACCGGTTGCGACTTCGATTTGCGGATACCGGCACGGGCATGAAGGATGATGTGCGCGAGAAGATCTTTGAGCCCTTCTATACGACCAAGGGCGTGCACGGCACGGGTCTCGGGCTGGCGGTGAGTTACGGAATTATCGAACGTCATAACGGACTGATCACGGTTGAATCTGAACTTGGTAAAGGCACAACCTTCCACATCGACCTTCCGGTGGCCGAGATTTGCGTGGCAACCCAGAGCGACGCACGAACGATTGAACAGACTGAGTCTCTTTCAATTCTGGTAATCGACGATGAAGAATTTGTCAGAGAAACCCTCGGCGAAATGCTCGCGGATCTCAAACACCGGGTGGTCACGGTGGATAGTGGTCGCGCCGGCATCGAAAGACTCGGCGCACAGAAATTCGACGTGGTGTTCACGGATCTCGCCATGCCGGAAATGGACGGATGGGAAACAGCGCGCGAAATCCGGAAGCATTTTCCAGCATTGCCCGTGGTTCTGGTCACCGGCTATGGTGCGACAGCCCAGCCTCCTTCGGGCGAGCTTGATTTAGTTGATGGAATTATTGGTAAACCTTTTGATTTTGATCAGGTGACCGCCACGCTGGTCAGGGTTTGTGGCCGGTCCGAAGAGGTGACAGCCGAACCGGAACCGGTCCTGGTAGCTTAGTAGCTTTCAGCCCTCACGGAAATCCCAAATCCCCTTCCGCCCCACCATCCCAAATCAATCGCTGGCCCAATTGTTCATTCAGATGATTCAGATTTGCGGCCACCAGGATCAAGGCTGATTGTAAAGCCTGGATCGAGTCGTGCCCGCGAGCTGTTTGAGTATCCTGGCTGCCGATCCCAATCAACTGAAACGGGCATTGAAATTCCGGCGAATCTGGTGCGGGTTGAGGTTTTCCGACGACTACGCTGATAGCTATCTTTTGGTTCGTCTCATCGAAATAGTACAAGTGACGCGTGGCGATTATTTCTCCGATAATTCGGACACTCATCGCGCGCTGCCATTTGGCTGATGCACCTTCCATTGAAAGCTCCGCCTCGGTAAGAGAAACCACGCTCCATTGCATTCCAGTTAATCATCGCGCCTTTGCATTGATACGGGTGGGGATGATCCACGCTTGCGATTCGGCCTTGCCTTCGCCCACGTCAATCCAACCGGACAAGCGATTGATGACCATCGGGGCGGCATCCGAAGACGTGCTTTCGACGCGAGCAAAACCTTGAGTTGATTTGTGCATTGTAGTTGTCGTTGAGTTAGTCATGATCGTGTCCTTTCTGTGGGCAACTGTTTTTTTAAGTGAGTTTATTTAGTTGACGCTCATCAAACCTGCGCTGGCGGTGAATCCTACGCCAAAGCCCACGACCATTGCGGGGCCGGCCCATTCCTTTTTGTTCGCCAGCATGAAGCCGGTCGAAGCGCTGGAAAGGTTTCCGTAATTCTCGAGCACGTCGTACGACTTGGAAACGCGGGTCGAGTCGGTATCGATATGAAGCTGTGAGCAAACGCCGTCAAGAATCTTTTTGCTGCCGGTGTGAATCAGGCAATCGTCAACCTGGCTCATGTCAGAGACGGGCGAGCTTGGATTGTCCAGCACGTTGTTCACGGTCGTGACGGCATAGTGAGCGCCACGGGCCGGAACTGCAGGGCGCATGAAGTACTGCGGCTTGCCATTCAGTGCCGGGTGATTGCTGTGGTTCACCATCGTCAGCAGGTTCATGTCTTCCGGCGCGTCATTGGTCAGGTGCGAGATCGGGCCGAACGCGGGCTTGCCGGCGACATCCTGGCCGAGGAGCAGCGCCACGGCGCCGTCACCGAACAACATTGATTGAATCGCCAGGGTGGTCTCAGTGCGCTGTTGTTCGAATTCGGCATCGGTGAACTTGTTGCTCTTGCGCATGCGAGCGATTTCGCGGAAGCCCCAGTATTCGTCACGAACCAGAGGAGCCACGAAAGGCGTGTGCGCTTCCGACATCAGGACGATGGCCATTTTTCCGGGGTTCGCAGCCAGGTACCATTGCGCAACTTCGACTGACTTCAGCATCACTGAGCAACCCTGCGACTGCATGCTGACCGTGCTCATCGAGCGGGGCAGCAAACCGTGCGTGCGTCCCATCAC